>Ga0209654_1000054_pt1 | contig 111928 bp, 104 predicted proteins | sample SaaInl1SG_22_DNA_FD_184646 | JGI IMG/M metagenome (GOLD analysis project Ga0209654, IMG submission 184646) | Marine microbial communities from expanding oxygen minimum zones in the Saanich Inlet - ESP_161SG_22_DNA (SPAdes) (version 2) | ecosystem: Environmental > Aquatic > Marine > Intertidal... | reverse complement strand
ACCTAGAGAAAGCAAGCGAAGTACTTGCGTTTATAACTTCAAAACACCATAAGAGTAAATCACTCATTATTTACTAAATAAGTAAATATATATGAAGTGATAATAGTTGGTGCGATTGCTAGATAGGCGAAACAAATGTAATTACGCTTTATTCTTTACCGAGTTCAACTGCCCGATTGAATGCTGCATATGCTGCATCTTTTATTAATTGGTTGACGTTATTTTCTTTCATTGAATCTAGTGCAGCTCTGGTTGTACCGCCTTTTGATGCAACTCTATTCATCCATGTTTCTGGCGTTAAATCTGCATCATTAAAGAGTTTTACAGCACCTTCGAAAGTTGAACTTACTAGTACTTTAGAGTCATAGTCTGAAAAGCCCATTTGTTTGGCTGCTTCTAGCATACTTTGCATGAAGTAGAATACATATGCTGGACCACTGCCTGAAATGCCTGTAGACTTATCTATATATTCTTCTGAGTTGACGTGTATAGAGGTTCCCGTAGTATCTAGCAAGTTTCTTATCATTAACAATTCTACTCTAGAGACACTTTGTGATTCTGTAAATGACGTTACACCATATCCTACTTTTGCAGGTAGGTTGGGCATTGTTCTTACGACTTTTTTAACAGTGAGATGTTTTTGTATATATTCTATTTTTATACCTGCCATTAGTGATACAAAGATTTGTTGAAGGTTAATCTTCTCTTTCATATTTGCGAAGAGCTCTTCTGCATGATATGGTTTAACGGCGAGGAAGACAATATCGGCTTGGGGTAAACAAGTATCTAATTGCTCGTGAACGTCAAACTTTGGATTTTCTCTTAGTTCTATAATTTTTTCAGCGCTTAGATCTTGAATCATAAGCTTTCTTCGATTCAGTAATCCTGAGTTTACAATTCCTTCTGAATAGGTTAGGCCCATATTTCCGGCTCCAATTACGAGTACTTTCATTTGTTAATTTTTGTATTTAGTTTGAAATCTTAAAATAGTTATCTTTTGTTTAATTCCTAATTTGAGACTGTTTGATTTGGTTTAGGATTTATTTATTCTATATAATTAAATGATTCTATTAGTTGCGTTAGGGATAGGAGCGTTTGTTTAAGCTCTTATTGCTTAAGCCTTCTTAAGCAATAAAGCGATTGCGTATAGCCCGCCAAGCCATTGGTATAATTGATTTATAAAAAATAGATTGGGTTAAGGCTTGGAACGCCGAAGTAATAAAAATTGTCTAATTAGTGATATTAAAAAGGCATACCGAGATTAGATATGCCTTTATATATTCAATTAATCTTTTTTATAATGCTGGGAAGTCTGTGGGATTAGACTCGTGCATAATGTTGTATGCTGTTTCAAAAATATCGTCAACGGATGGTTTAGAGAAATAATCTCCATCTGTACTATAAGCAGGCCTGTGATCTTTAGCCGAAACCGTAACAGGTTTAGAATCTAAATGGTAATATCCATTTTGTTTCACTAAAATTTGATCTAAGATATAAGCCGTTGCTCCAGATTCTACATCTTCGTCTACTACCAATAATCTATTTGTTTTCTTTAGTGATTCTGCAATTGTGTGGTTAACATCAAAAGGCAATAAGGTTTGAACGTCTATTAATTCTACATTCATACCTGTTTCTGCCATTAGTTTTTCTGCAGCTGTACATAAGTTAAATGTACTACCGTAAGAGACTATAGTTAAATCTGTACCTTCTTTGGTAACTTCTGGCTCACCAAGTGCAATTTTATATTCCCCCAGATTAGACGGCATTGGTTCTTTAGTTCTGTAACCATTTAAAGGCTCAATAACTAAAGCAGGCTCATCTGCTTCCATTAATAGGTTGTACATACCGGCTGCTTGCGTCATGTTTCTGGGCACGCACACGTGCATACCTCTAATAGAGTTTACAATCATACCCATAGGAGAACCAGAATGCCAAATACCTTCTAAACGGTGACCTCTTGTACGGATAATTAACGGAGCTTTTTGTCCGCCTTTGGTTCTATATTGCACAGTAGATAAATCATCTGACATGATTTGGATGGCATACAATAAGTAATCTAAATATTGTATTTCAGCAATTGGTCTTAAACCACGCATTGCCATACCGATTCCTTGACCTAGAATTGTACATTCTCTAATACCCGTATCTGCTACTCTTAGTTCGCCATACTTTTCTTGCATGCCTTCCATAGATTGGTTTACACCACCTATTTTACCAGTGTCTTCTCCGAAGGTTAAGGCTTCCGGATATTTTTCAAATATTTTATCGAAATTTTCTTTTAAAATAATTCTTCCGTCTTCTTTGCTATCATCATTATAAACAGGAGCTATTGGCTCTATGTTAAATATGTTTTTTTCTGACTGAGAATATAAGTATGAGCTATATCTATCTGCGTTATCGGTTAATTGTTGGCTTAACCAATTTTTTAATGTTGTTCTGTGTGAATTTTGTTCTCCTCTTGTTTTTCTTATCACACCTCTTACCACATTTAACACGTCTTTTCTTATCGGTTCAAATGCTTTTTCTAGTGCTTCAATATCTTTAGAAATGAATACTTTGTTTGGAGATTCTTCTACGACATTCTTCATTAACTGAACAGCCGTAGCTAAATCTGCTTGCATGTTATCTGTAAAGGCTTTCCAGGCAGCATTTTTATCGTTACGCACAGATTTTTTAGCATCTTTCTCGATTCCTTCTAACGTTTCAGCAGTAATTAATGCTTTTCCATCTTGGTCTTTTAGCTCAGAAATCCAAGTTTTAAATTTTGCGATACAATCGAAATCTTGTTCCCATTGCATGCGAGCCTCAGATTTATATCTTTCGTGTGAGCCTGAAGTTGAGTGACCTTGCGGCTGGTTTACTTCTTTTACATGCACCAAAACAGGTACTTGCTCTTCTCTTGCAATTTTTACTGCTTTTTCATACGTTAAGCATAAATCAACATAATCCCATCCTTTAGTCACAAAAATCTCGAATCCTGGAGTATCTTTTGTACGTTGAAATCCAGACAATGCATCTGATATTGAATTTTTAGTAGTTTGGTGTTCTCTAGAAACTGAGATACCGTAACCGTCATCCCAAACAGACATTACCATTGGGACTTGCAAAACACCGGCAGCGTTCATGGTTTCCCAAAATGGACCTTCAGATGTAGAAGCATCACCAATTGTACCAAAAGCAACCTCGTTTCCACCGTTGGTAAATTTCTTAAACTGCTCTAGATTTTTTAATTCTGGATGATTTCTATATACTTTAGAAGCTTGTGCTAAGCCTAATAACCTTGGCATTTGACCAGCTGTAGGAGAAATATCTGCAGAACTATTTTTTTGTTCCATCAGGTTTTTCCATTCTCCATTTTCGTCCAAATTACGGGTTGCAAAGTGTCCACCCATTTGTCTACCACCAGAGGCTGGCTCATGGGCGATATCTGTGTGTGCGTATAGGGCAGCAAAATATTCTTGAACGTTGAGTTGACCAATGGCCATCATTAAGGTTTGATCTCTGTAATAACCAGATCTAAAATCTCCGTTTTGAAATTGTTTTGCTAATGCGATCTGCGCTAGCTCTTTTCCATCACCAAAAATACCGAACTTGGCTTTTCCTGTAAGTACTTCTCTTCGTCCTAAAAGAGAGGTTTCTCTAGAAATACATGCAAGTTTATAGTCGTTTAAAACTTCTTCTTTGTATGCCTGTAATTCTTTGTGTGGAGCTTCCATAGTGTCTGTATTTTTTGCCATAGATGTATTTTTTTCGCGGAACAAAGATAATAAAAAAGCCCTATTCTCAATGTAACGAATAGGGCTTATGATAAGATTTATTTTGTTTTTAATGGTCCCAATTTCTGTTGCGTTGGTTTTCGAAATCAAAGCGATGAAGATACACTCGATCTTCTTTATCTGTTAATGAGAAAATACGCGTTTGGCTACCCAATGTAATGGCTGTGTTTGTACTTAAAGGCATTTCTACAATAATATTTACGTTTTGGTTTCTTATTTTATCTGTTTTCGGGAAACCAAAATAAGCTGGTATTTGTACCTTGTTATCCTCTATTTTTGTTTGAATATTTATGTTGGCAATTCTATTTAGAGCATTTTGAGTAACCTTACCATGCGCAGATTTTTGAACGTAAACGTGTGTTAGACTATCTTTGGAAGGAAATATTCGAATTCTATCAACACTTAAAAATATACTGTCTTCATTAACCTTCAATACCTCATCTCGCTTAAAATCATAACTTCTTATTTCTGGATTTAAAGTTTTCCAAGTTATATTGACTTGTTTTGTACTGAGCGTTGCAATTTCTAATTCAACTTTTTCTTCTTCAACCATCTCCAAACCATTTTTTGTTGCAACAACACCTCCAGATATAAGAGCAACTATCCATGTACCAAATAGGGTTAAGTAAATACGCTTAGTTGTTTTTGTTTTAAACTTAAACAATAAGGTTAAGCCTAAGACAGTTAAACCAATAAGCGGACAAAGCACTAGTATAAAACTTACTATCCAACTTAGAGTTAGCGTACCTTCAATCAAAGTGAGGTCAGCAAGATCATATAACGAGAGCAATTCATTTTCTGTATTCGACCCAATTAAGCCAAACTGACCGATTGTGAAAATCAAGAAAAGTGTTAACCAAAAAGCTGAGAATAATACTAAAGCGATACCTATTAATTTAGAGAGTATTTCTCCCAACTGTTTAAATCTTGGTTCTACTTTTTCTGTAAATTCTTTAGAGAATTGACGTGTAGATTTTTCTATTCTATAACCTGTTTCTTTCGCCTGTTTTGAGATGCTTTCTACCGTAATAGGTTTGCCAGACATTTTCAGTCTATCGCTTGTGGTATTTACTTTAGGCAATACAATCCAAAGTATGATATAAATTAAAAAACCACTGAAACCAGCAATTACAAGTAAAACAAAAGCTACGCGCAAAATCATTGTATCTACATTAAAATATGTTGCTAAACCTGTTGCAACACCTCCAAACGAACCGTTCTCTGGATCTCGGTAGAGCTTTCTTTTGTGCTCATATGTAGTTTTTTCTGTAGGACTTTCGGTTGTGTCTTCTTCTTCCTCTATAGAATAATCAGAAGCATCTCCCATAACGGCAATAACATCTTGTACATCTGTTAGTAATATTGCAGTCTTTGATGTAGAGAGTTTTTCGCTAAAAAGCTCAGCAATCCTAATTTCTACATCCTCTAAAATCATGTCAGCTTCTTCTTTGTTTTTAAACTGACTTCTGATATTGTCTAAATATTCTTTTAAAGTTTCGAAACCATCTTCTTCAATGTAATATATGATTCCGCTTAAATTGATTGATATTGTCTTTTTCATCTTACTTTTTGCTAATGGTGTTTACTGCTTTGCTTAATTCTTTCCAAGTATCGCTTAATTCTTCTAAAAAGGCTTTCCCCATTTTTGTAAGCGAATAATATTTTCGTGGTGGTCCGCCTGTAGATTCTTCCCACCTATAGCTTAATAATTCTGCTTTTAATAAACGGGTAAGAAGAGGGTATAAGGTGCCTTCTACAACTATTAATTTTGCAGATTTTAATTCTTCTATAATCTCTGATGGATATGCTTCTTTTTTTTCTAAAATGGAAAGGATACAATACTCTAGTATTCCCTTTCGCATTTGTGCTTTTGTATTTTCTAATTTCATTTTAGAGCTATTTTACATTACAAAGATATGTATTTTAAATAGTACTTTGCAATACATAGTACTAAATTATTTTACTTGAGAATTGTTTAAGTTTTTAAAGGCTTAATTTTATTGAGATTTATTCGATTTTTTATTTTTGAAATAAATTGAATTTTCAGTTAACAAGTTCTCAAAACCATTAACCTGCAATCTGTTTCAAAAATTTCTTTCCTCTTGCTTTAAAGCCAGGAGTAGAATTTTCGAATTGTGCTTCTACGCTACTTTTTAATTCAGGAATAATTTCAGGATATTTTTTTACAAAGTGCAACAACAAGTCCATAGCATAAGCCTTTACAGCTACTTTTGTTTCTGTATTTGATAGGTGTTCAATTAATGCATCTAAAAATTCTCCTTCTCGGTAAGGTTTAAAAGGCAATAGCGTTATTGTTTTTAGTAAGTTTCTGTGTAAGGTGTGGTTTTCAGACGCTATCCAAATATCAATTAATTCGAAATAATGTTTATACAGCGCTTGCGGGTGTTTTGCTGCCAAATGAGAAAATAGCCATGAAGCATATTCTGGTTTTGGGTAATCTGTTGCTTTGCAATATCCAATAAATACCTCAACTAACTTTTTGTCTTTCTCAAAATAGGAGAGATGCTTCTGAAATTCTCTTTTCTTGTGTAATTCTTGTAATATTTCTTCTGGAGTTAGCATAAAAAAACGCCCTTTATTAAATAAAGGACGTTTCAAAAATACTATTTATTTTTTACCAGATTTTAGAAATCTCAGCTTCATCGTTTCTCATTTTATCTGATGTTTGAACATCAAAGGCTGCGAAAAATTCTGGACAATTCATTAATGGTCCGTTTACTCTATACATTCCAGGAGAGTGAGAGTCATTTTCTAGTCTGTTTTTCAACTCTTCTTCTGTATAGTTTATTTTCCAAAGCTGTGCGTAGCTGATAAAGAAGCGCTGAGCAGGCGTGAAACCTTCTCTAATTTCGTTCTTTTTAAATTCTGGCGTTCGTGTATATGCATGATAAGCTAGGGTTATTCCTCCTAAATCTGCAATATTTTCTCCCATTGTTAGATTTGGGTTAACACAATGTCCGTCAATTGGACAAAATGCCTCAAAGGTTTGTCCTAATTTACTTGTTCTTTCTTCAAAGGCTTTTCTATCATCCGCAGACCACCAGTTTGTAAAAGAGCCATCTGCAGCAAACTTAGAACCCATATCATCAAAACCATGCGTGAATTCATGACCAATTACCATTCCTATAGAACCATAGTTTACAGCGTCTTCGGCGTTTACGTCAAAGAAGGGCGGTTGCATAATACCGGCAGGGAAAGCAATTTCATTTAAAAGTGGATGGTAGTATGCATTAACCATGTGAGCCGGCATTCCCCATTCTTCTTTATCAACCGGTTTGTTTAGCTCAGACATATTCTTTTTGTGCGAATAAAGCATTAGGTTGTCTATGTTTTGAATGTAGTTTGAAGCAGAAATATCGATAGAGCTAAAGTCTTCCCATTTCGAAGGATAACCGAGTTTTCTTCCGATTGCATTGAGTTTTTGAAGTGCTTGTCTTTTCGTTTCACTCGTCATCCAATCTAGGTTATTGATACGTTCTTCAAAAACAATTAAAAGGTTGTCTACCATCGTGTTTACTCGGTTCATTGCTTCTTCAGAGAAATGTTCTTCAACAAAGGCTTTACCAAGAGCTTCTGCTATTGGCATACCTGTGATTTCATTTATAGCTCTGTCCTTTATCGGTTTCATTTCAGATTTTCCAGAAAGGGTTTTGCCATAAAAGTCAAAGTTTAAATCAACAAAGTCTTGATTTAAGTGTCCGGCATAGTGATTTAAAATGCACCATTGAAGGTAGCTATTTGTTGCTTCTACGTCAAAAGTCTCAATAATTTCTGTTAAAATCATTGGATAGTCTACATTGCCAACAATGATCGTATCAAAGCTTTGAGCACCAACCCTTCCTAAGTAGTTTTCAAAATTAAAATCTCCAAATGCTTCAATTATTTCATTTCTTCCCATTTTGTTGTAGGTTAACTCAGGTTGACGCATTTCATCAGGTTTGTAAAAATTATTTGCTAACCTTGATTCTACCTGCAGTACAAATTCAGCACGTTTTTTTGCATCTGGAATTTTTGCCAACTCAAATACACGTACAATGTGTTTTTGATATTCTTCTTTAATTTCAGCTTTATCTTTATCGAAGTAATAGTTTTTGTTTGGTAAACCAATACCTCCTTGACCGAAATAGGTAATATGGTTATCTACATCTTTAAGGTCTTGACCTATACCAAAACCGAAAAATGCAGAAATTCCTCTTTCATGCAGAATTGCTGTAATGTTGGCATAATTCCTTTTGTCCCTTATTTCCCCCACATTATTAACAAGATCTGCGATAGGCTTAAACCCAACTTTATTTCTTGTTTCCATTGAAATGAATGAGGTGTAATAATCTCCTAAAAGTTGATTCGTAGTACCTTTTTCAGATTTTTCTTTGGCTGCTTTATCTAGAATTTTGGTGATTTTTATTTTGTTTGCCTTGTCAAGCTCATTAAAACTACCCCATCTTGATTCGCTGGCTGGTACTGGATTATTTTTTACCCATTCTCCATTGGCATATTGAAAAAAGTCTGATTTTGGACTAACAGATTTGTCTATATAATTGGTATTAATAGTACTGTATGTATTAGATCCTTTTTTTGTTTTAATCGTGGATGAATTGTCTTTAGTACCACACGCTGTAAGCATGGATAGTGAAAGACCAAATAAAAGTAGTTTTTTCATTTCTTTTGTTTTTTGTAAAAATAGGTCAACAATTTGTAAATATCCACTTAATTATATGAAAGGTTCGTAGAGCATTTCAATATGTGGTATTCCATCTTCTAAATATTCTTTTCCCGTACTTTTAAATTGGTGCGAAGCATAAAATTTTTCAAGGTGTTTTTGTGCGGAAATTCGAATGGCTGATTCACCGAATTCTTCTGCTATAAATTTCATGGCTTTTTTCATTATTGAATGACCTTGGTTGGCACCTCTAACAGATTGATTGAGTACAACTCTGCCAATAGCAATTTCCTTGTAAGCTAAACCAGCGGGTAAAATTCTTAAGGTTCCGACTAAATCTCCTAGTCCGTTCCTACAAATCATGTGGTAACATTTTTTGTCTTTACCATCTAAATCTTGGTACGGACAATCTTGCTCTACTACAAACACTTCAATTCTTAGTTGAATAATGTCGTGAAACTCATTTAAAGTGAGTTCTGAAAAGGGTTTAAATTCGGTATGAATCATATATTCTTTTTATTTGTCTCGTAAAATTAGAAATGGTTTTTCAATTAAATAATACGTTAGAGTTGACAGAGAAACTGTGAAAAACCAAAATAAAACATAGTTTCTTACTCCATTATAAAAACTGTATTCTGGCAGAAACTCGGCAATAAGCAATCCTACAATAGATAAATTAACCAAGTACATTGAATAAGATATCTTACTTATGAAAGTGACCATTTTATTTAACCAATTAAAACGTGTTTGCTTTATTGAATTGAGGAATGGAAGTATTAGCATAGTACCTATTGGCAAAAGTGATAAAAAGAACACTTGTGCGTAAAATTGTTGATGCGAGGGTTCAAAAAACGTTGCATAAAAGATTATAGCCAGTCCAATGAACATAAAAACTAGTTTATTCTTTATCCAAGTATTTTTGTGATAGTTAAATGCGTAGGCTGCTAAAAGTCCAAAACCTATAGCGTCTAATCGAGTGAGTACTACTTTTTTGATGTTAACACTGTACCAAAAGCTGTCTATTGTAGAGTCAAATAAGATAGTTCTATAAATAATTGGAACTACAATCATGATTAAAATAGAAGCGAATAGGGCACGCTGAGAATTGAAAAGTTTAAGTAACAAAACAAGCAGAATAGGCAAGAGTAAATAGAACCATTCTTCAATTGATAAACTCCAGCTTTCAAAGAAAAATCCAACAAAACCTGTATAGATATTTTGGCAAAAAATAAAAAAACTGAAATCGAAATACTGAATATCAGAAGGAATAGCATTTATATAGGAAAGTAAGAGATTAATTAAGAGAATGAAGTAGTATAAGGGAAGCGTTCTTAACCAGCGTCTTTTCCAAAAATTATTTATATTATAAAAAGAATTAATTTTGTTTTCTTTGCTAAGTTTAATAATAATATTTCCGATTAAAAAACCACTTAAAACAAAGAATAAATCAACTCCTTCAGGAAGAGGAAATGAGGGGAAGTATTTAACAACTAAGTTTGGAGCAACAATATATCCGTGACCATACACTACAATTAAGATTGCTAGTGCTCTTAAAATGTCAAGTCCAAAAATTCTTTCTTTGCTCAAGCTATTCTTTTTTACGAAAGTATAAACTTATTTAGTAAGGTTCTATTTGTAGTTTAGATACTTTTCAATAAAAAATCCCTCTCACAAAAAGCGAGAGGGACATCATATCTTAAAAATGGAGATTTCTAGTAATAAATTAATCTTCTTACTTTAGAAATATATTTAGCCATTCTAATTACTTGTTTTGTGTAACCGTACTCGTTATCGTACCATGTGTATAAAACAACATTCTTACCGTCATTTGATACAATCGTTGCTGGCGAATCAAATACAGAACAACATGTGTTTCCAATTATATCATTTGATACGAGTTCGTCATCAACTGAATAGTAAATTTGGTTTATTAAATCACCATTCAACGCAGCATGTTTTATCTTCTCGTTTACTTCTTCGGTAGAAGTAGCCTTGTTAAGGCTTAACGATATGATAGCCAAAGATCCGTTTGGTGTAGGAACACGAACAGCATTTGCCGTTAGCTTACCATCTAAAGAAGGAATTACCTTTGTAACAGCTTTCCCAGCTCCAGTAGACGTAATTACCATGTTAATTGCTGCACTTCTACCTCTTCTTGGTTTTTTGTGCATATTGTCTAACAAGTTCTGATCATTCGTGTAAGCATGTACAGTTTCAATGTGCCCTTTGTCTATACCAAACTCATCAGTCATTACTTTTAGAATAGGAGAGATAGCGTTTGTGGTACAAGATGCTGCTGAAAATATTTTTTCAGATTCTAAGTCCAACTCTTTGTGGTTAATACCGTAAACTACATTAGGAATTTCTTTTCCTGGAGCAGTAAGTAAAACTCTTGATACACCTTTTGCCTGTTTGTGTCTGCCTAAAGCTTCTCGATCTGTGAAAACTCCTGTGTTGTCAATTACTAAAGCATTTTTGATTCCATAAGCTGTATAATCAATGTCTTCTGGATTATTTGCTTCTATCATTTGAACTATTTGTCCGTTGATAGAAATCGTTTTGTCGTTCTCATTTTCAACAACAGTACCATCAAAAGCTCCATGAACAGAATCGTTTCTTAATAAAGCAGCACGTTTAACCACATCTGCTTTACGCGTTACAATAGCTCTTAAGCGTAACTGCTGACCTTTACCTGCTTGCTTTATTAATTCTCTTGCAGCCAGTCTACCAATTCTTCCAAAACCATATAAAATAACATCTCTTGGTTCAAAGGTATGTGCTGTGTTACCTATAAAGTCGCTAAGCTTTGATTTTAAAAAGTCTGCTTGAGACGCGAAGTTAGCTTGTTCTGCTAGGTATTCACTTGCGAGTTTTCCAATGTCAAGTTTAGAAGGAGCAAGATTTAACTTTAAGAGCTCTTCTGCAAGATCAGATGTTGTAAAAACATCTACAGGCTTATTAACTACTTTATCTGCGTATCGATGCAGATTTAAAATTTCAGCGATTGTAATACCATCTAAATGGTTTCTGAACAATACTAATTCAATACCTTGGTCATATAAAAGTTGACCAGTTTTACTTTGTAACTTAACCGCTGCACGTTCTCTTTTTACGTGTTCGTTAAGTTCTTTTTCGTAGCCTATTGCTGCCTCCATTAAACTATAATTAAATTATATAAAAAAATAAAAGGGCCACCAAAAATGGTAGCCCTAAAAGTATCTTATCCTAAATAAGCTTTTAACAATTTATTTCTAGAAGTATGTCGTAACCTTCTAATTGCTTTTTCCTTTATTTGCCTAACTCGCTCTCTAGTTAAGTTAAATTTAGAACCTATTTCTTCGAGTGTTAAACCATGGTTCATTCCTATTCCAAAGAACAAACGAATAATTTCTCTTTCTTTATCTGTTAAGGTAGAAAGTGAACGCTCAATTTCTTTTTGTAAAGATTCTGCCATTAACTGTTGATCAGCTTTTGGTGAATCTCCATTAGCCATCACATCCATTAGTGTACCTCCGTCTTCAGAAGAAGATAATGGTGCATCCATAGATACATGACGACCAGAAACGTTGAGTGACTCTTTCACTTTTTCTTCTGGAACTTCTAAAGCTTCTGCTAATTCTTCGGCAGAAGGAGGTCTTTCGTATTCTTGCTCTAACCTAGAGAAAGCTTTGTTTATTTTATTTAAAGAACCAACTTGATTAAGCGGAAGTCTTACAATACGCGCTTGTTCAGCTAAGGCTTGGAGGATAGACTGACGAATCCACCAAACGGCGTAAGAAATAAACTTAAATCCTCTAGTTTCATCAAATTTTTGGGCAGCTTTAATTAAACCAAGGTTTCCTTCGTTAATTAAATCGGGTAAGGTTAATCCTTGATTTTGGTATTGCTTAGCAACCGAAACAACGAATCGTAAGTTGGCACGTGTTAATTTTTCAAGTGCTCTTTGGTCTCCTGCTTTTATCCTTCTCGCTAATTCTACCTCTTGCTCCGCAGTAATCAACTCTTCTTTACCAATATCTTGAAGATATTTGTCAAGTGACTGACTCTCACGATTTGTAATCGATTTTGTTATTTTAAGCTGTCTCATTTAATATTTTCCTCCTAAAAATTTGTTATTCCTCAGAAATGAGGGTGCAAAGATACGACGTTCTTTGTCAAAAAAAAAATCTTTTTTTCAACCGTTGTCGATAACTTTATTACGTCAAAAACTATGCCTGTTTTTCTGTCTGTCATGCTTTACAATCCAAAGCCTACATAGTCTTTAACTCCACTTGGAGTAACAACCTCTAAAAGAACACCACCATTTTCTTTGTTTAGTATTGCTGTTAATTGCTCTACTGAGGTAATAACGGTGTTGTTTACTTTTGAAATTATATATCCTACATCTAAACCTAATGCTTTTAGTTTACCCGCATTTAGAGCACTAATCTTAACACCATTTGAGATGTTTAATTCTTTTTTCTCTTTGTTGGATAATTCAGAAAACGTAGCTCCGAGTGCACTGTATTTTTCTATCTCTGCTTTGGACTTTAATTTTGTATTACCATCACTATTACGAAGTAAAACCTCTTTTATTTCTTCTGCACCATCTTTTTTTCTAATTGTGAGTTGTACTTTGTCGCCTGGCCTTCTTTTTGCAATTTCTTCTTGTAGCTCTGCAGGACTATTCACTGCCTTGCTTCCTACTTTTAAAATTACTTCGCCTTTTTTTATTTTAGCTTTTTCGGCTCCAGAATCTTCGATAACATCAGCTACGTAAACTCCATCCAATCCATATAGTTCTTCTTTGTCCTTAAGATCTTGGTTCACTTCAGCAATTTGAACACCAAGATAACCTCGTTGAACCATTCCGTAATCAATCAAATCTATCATTACTTTTTGAACCAGTTTTGAAGGTACCGCAAATGAGTAACCCGCATAAGAACCAGTTCTAGAAGCAATTGCTGTATTTATTCCGATTAATTCCCCTCTTGTATTAACCAGAGCTCCTCCAGAGTTACCAGGGTTTACTGCAGCGTCTGTTTGAATAAATGATTCAACAGGAGCCTTACTTTTTCCTTCGCTTGCTATAATATTGATGTTTCTACCTTTAGCCGAAACGATCCCGGCTGTTACCGTAGAGGTTAAATTAAATGGATTCCCTACAGCTAAAACCCATTCTCCTACGCGTATATTATCACTATTACCGATTTGAATAGGGCGCAATGTTTTCGCTTCTATTTTTAAAACGGCCAAATCTGTATTTGGATCTGTACCTACAATTTTTGCTGAGTAGGTACGGTTATCATTTAAGGTTACCTGAATCTCATTTGCACCGTCAATTACATGGTTGTTGGTAACAATGTATCCGTCTTCACTTACAATCACTCCAGAACCTGATCCTTCGCCATAACGTTCTTGTTGTCTTCCAGCTCCGGGCCCAAAAAACAACTCTAAATATGGGTCTCTTTGCACAGACGTCATTTTCACTTTAGTTGTAACGTGTACCACTGAGTTTAAGCTATTTTCAGAAGCAACAGTGAAATCTTCGCCAATTACTGCAGTAGTTGCGTTAGAAAAATGAACAGGAGTTGTATTAACCTGATTTGGAAGAGTTGTATTTTTATATTCAGTTAGTTTGCCATTTTCTTTGTTATCATTTTGCATGAATAAAAAGGCTCCTAACGGAATCATTCCACCAACTACACCAACACTTAAATTTTTCAAAAATTTATTCATCCTTTTTTGTTTTAAATTCACACTACTAAATAAACGTTTGAAACTATAAAAATTACTTACTCTCTTGTTAAGAAATGTTAAGCCTTATATTTTTTGATACACATGCAATTAAATACACATTCTTATTGCTTATTAGTTTACTTACTTAAATTTGTAAAACGTGAAAACTAAGTTAGGCATATATATTCTTTTTTTGACTTTAGGAATTCTTCTTGGAGCAGCAGCTGTTTTAGTTCTTTACCCTACTTCTATTGAAAAAGTGGAAGTTCCGGTTTACAAGGAAATAATCAAGATAAAAAAAGACACGGTAATGTTTAAAACAAAAAGAACAATTAAAAATGTTGATAATGTAGTGACGACTGCAGAAGATACAAGTACTTATTTAATAGATACGTTGAATGAACAAGATACAATTTCTATTGACGATGTTTTAACAGAATCTATAATTTCAACAAAAATAATAAAAATAAATCCTCTTAAAGAGATAGATTCGACTGCTTATTTACTGAATGTTTACGTGCCTTCATTTTCAGAGCTAATTCAAATCGAATATTGGAATAGTCCGCTACAATTAACCGGATATGAATTGTCTAAAAATAAATTAAAATTATTTGGTTTTGACCCAAGTCAGCAGCTTGTTTTATCAGAAAGAAACGATAAAGGTTTGGATGTTTATTTTGACGATGAACTTCACATTTTTTATAAGACAAATAAATTTACAGCATTAGAGCAATGAAGATAGAGTTTCATAAATATCAAGGAACAGGGAATGATTTTATACTCATTGATAATAGAACATATCAATTGTCTTTAAGTAAAAATCAAATAGAAAAACTAACCGATAGAAGATTCGGTATAGGTGCTGATGGAGTAATTTTAATTGAAAACCACACAAGATTAGACTTTGAAATGCGTTATTTTAACGCAGATGGTTCTAGGAGTTTCTGCGGAAATGGAGCAAGGTGTGCAGTTCGATTTAGTGAATTTTTAAATATCTGTAAAGACCAAGCTCACTTTTTAGCAATTGACGGAGAACATCACGCAAAGCTCTTTAAATCGGCTATTTCTCTACAAATGTCAGACGTAACAAGCGTAGAAAAAGAGGGTGTAGCTTTTACCGCAGATACAGGTAGTCCGCATTACATAGAGTTTGTAAAAGATATCCAAACGGTGCAGATTTTAGAAAAAGGTAAGGAAATAAGGTATTCTGATAAATATAAAGCAGAAGGTATAAATGTTAATCTCGTGCAAGAAAATACACTTGAAATGCTTACCTACGAAAGAGGTGTAGAAGCCGAAACTTTTTCTTGCGGTACAGGAGCTACGGCTGTTGCTTTAGCTTATGCAGAAAAGAATAATTTGAAAGGCTTAATTGCATTAGATATAAAAGTAAAGGGCGGACAATTACAAGTTGGATTTAATAAAGAAGAAACGTTTACGAATATCTTTTTAAAGGGTCCAGCAGAAAGTGTATTTTCAGGAGTATATGAACTATAGCTACACGTTCAATAATATCAAAGATATTCATGCTGCTAATTTGTCTCGTACTTTTCTTTGGATATTATACGCAGATAAAACGCCTCCGCATATTGGAATTTCAATTCAAGGTTATTTTTTTAGTCTTAAAACAGAAGGTAAAGACGAAAATATTCCATTGGAACTTTTACAAAATGTTGTTCTTAAAAAGAAAATTACTTCTGTAGCGGTGCAGTTATCTGTTCAGGTTAGTTTGACAGAATTACAGCTATTATTTAAAAACTACGCTAATATACGAGAAGGAGAATCTTGTCTTACACCCATCCTTCAAGCCTTAGGTAAAGGCAGTTTTTTGTCTACCGTTTCAGAGCTACTAAAAGATTTAGAAGATCAGGATCAGATAAAAGCATTTTTTGGGTTAAATTTATATCCTAGTTTCAAAGGTTTAAATACTTACTCTAGTAAAGATATCCAACAAAGAATACAGACATTACGCAATGCTTAACGGAACAAAAATAAAGCTAAGAAGAGTAGAAAAAGAAGACGCATTTCGTTTAATGCTCTGGGAAAATAATGTAGATCATTGGAGAGTGTCTGGAACAGAAATTCCTTTTTCTTTAGATGAAATTAATCTCTATATAGAACAAGCACAGAACTTTAAAGCTTCTGGTCAGTTGAGATTAATGATTGATTTAATTAATGAAGAAGATACTGTAGGATGCGTAGATTTGTTTGATATGAACTTTAGACACAAGCGAGCGGGCGTTGGTATTTTAATAAATAATATAGAAGACAGAAATAAAGGTTATGCCAAAGAAGCGCTGCAATTACTAGAAAATTATGTAAAAAACATGTTTCATTTCGAACAATTGTTTGCCAATATACAAGAAGATAATCATACAAGTATTCTACTATTTAAGCAACTTGGATATGTTCAGGCTGGGGTTAAAAAGGATTGGTATATCTTTGGTAATCAGTGTGTAGATGAACTGTTTTTTCAAAAAATAATAACATGAAAAAGAGTGTGAAGATTGGCTTAAGCGTTTTAATTTTACTTACGCTTGGTGCAGTTTACTTTCAGGATAAAATTTTGCTTTATTTTGCTAGTGAAGAAGAAACAGAGAATTTAACTCAAGTTGATTTTTTTATTAAACAAGAGGTCTCTTTGCTTGATTTAGCTGAAGCGCTTCAGGAGCAAAAGATAATAAGCGAAACAAAGTCAATTATTGCCATTGGAGAGTACAAAGGATTAACGCCAGAACGAATTGCTTTGGGGAAATATCAGATAGCACCAAAAACACCTCTCAAAACCCTTTTAAACGGATTTACTAAAAATAGTAATGGTAATGGAAACGCGGAGGTTGAAGTTACATCTACTTTTAATATTTGCGATGATATTTACGAATTAGCAGGTAAAGCAACACTAAATATCATGGCAGATAGTACTTTGTTGGTTAACTATTTATTAAATCCCGAAACGCTTAATAAATACGGTTTTTCAGTAGCAACTATTCCTGCCTTGTTTTTTCCAAATACCTACAACATGTTTTGGGATACGAATGAAGAAGAATTTGTAGCACGTATGGCGAAAGAATACAAAAAGTTTTGGACAACTGAAAGAAAGGAAAAGTTGAAAAAGCTAGGCTTAAAGTTACAATCTGATCTTACCACAATTGCTAGTATCGTATACAAGGAACAAAATAGAGTAGAGCAAGAGTGGGGAGTAATTGGAAGGCTTTACCTAAACCGAGTAAAAGACAATTGGTTGTTACAATCAGATCCTACTTTCAAATTTTGCTGGGGAGATAAGTTGGACGGAGTAAAGCGTTTAACCTATGAACATAGAGAAATTGATTGTGCTTACAACACATACAAATATCCGGGTTTACCACCAGGGCCTATTTGTGTGCCTCCAGCAAAAGTGCTAAATGCAATTTTAGAAGCAGAAGAACACAATTACTATTTTATGTGTGCTAAGCCTGGGTATTCTGGGTATCATAATTTTGCTCATGGAATAAATGAACACAACAAGAATGCTAGGATATATCAAAACTGGCTAACAAAAGAAAACATTAGATAATGGCGAATAGAAGAAAGTTTTTTAAACTTGGTTTAGGTTTAACAGCTCTTGGCTTTATAAAACCTGTGAGAGCAAATGAAATTCTTGGTCAATCATCAGATAAAATGGTTGTTCAACCTACGATTATTTCTACTTGGAATCATGGAATAGCAGCGAATAAAGCTGGTTTCGATAAATTAAAAGCAGGATTATCAGCTTTAGACGCTGTTGAAGCCGGAGCAAGAATTACAGAGTCGGACGTAGAAAATAGGAGTGTTGGTGTAGGAGGAAATCCTGATGAATTAGGAAAAGTAACTTTAGATGCTTGTATTATGAATGAAAAAAGCCAATGTGGAGCCGTTGCTTTTGTTCAAAACATAGAGCATCCTATTTCCGTTGCTAGAAAGGTAATGGAAGACACACCACATGTTATGCTTGTTGGGAAAGGAGCTGAGAAATTTGCCAAAGAAAAAGGATTTCCCACAAAAAAAATGCTTTCTAAAGGAGCGAAAGAAGCTTATAAAGACTGGAAAAGAGATCAAAAAAGAGAAAAACCAGTTATTAATCATGAAAATCACGATACCATTGGTTTATTAGCAATAGATCAATTTGGAAATATCTCAGGAGCTTGTACGACTAGTGGTTGGGCATACAAATTACACGGTAGAGTAGGAGATTCTCCTATTATTGGAGCTGGTTTATTTGTAGATAATGAAATTGGAGGTGCTGTGGCAACAGGTATGGGCGAAGCTGTTATCCGAATTGCGGGTAGTCATACCGTTGTAGAGTTAATGCGCAACGGAAAATCTCCACAAGAAGCATGTAAAGAAGCCGTTGAAAGAATTTTGGAAAAGCATGAAGATCATACTAATTTACAAGTTGGTTTCTTAGCAATAAATAAGTTTGGCGAAGTAGGTGCATATTCTGTTTACAATGGATTTAACTATGCTATTCAAACTGAAAGTAGAGCTGATTTGGTAGATGCAGAATACAATAGGAAATGGTAAAGTACATTTTGCTTCTTTTCTTTTCTTTACAACTTTTGGCTCAACAAGAAGAGGTGCTTTCTTGGTACACTATAGACCCAAGAACTGGCGAAACTGTTGAGTTGGGAGAAGAAGGAAGTATTCAATTCGCTTACCTAAAGAAAAATCTTTTACCTAATCCTTTTGTAGCTGAAAATGAAGCTGCTTATTATTGGTTAGAAGACTATGAATGGGAGCTGTATTCTACTTTTACGCTAGGCGATTCCTTAAATAATTATTTTTTTACGTGCGATTGGATAGATACATATTGTTCTATTTTTATTAACGATGTTTTAGTTTATACTGCAGAGAATGCATTCTTACCTCATACGTTAGAAATCACTCAGTTTCTTAAAAAAGGAGAGAATAAAATAGTAGCCGTTTTTACTCCACCTGTTTTATATCATAAAGATAAAAAGCAAGATTTTACATACCCGGCACCAAATGATATTTCAACAGTAAAAACGGCTTCTTTAACTAGGAAACCGCAATATCAGTTTGGCTGGGATTGGGCACCAAGAATAAATACACTTGGCTTTATTAGTCCTGTTCGCATAAAGAAAAACCCGAAACCACTTATCAATCATTACCAAGTAGTACTCTATAATTTTGATGGCGAGAATGCTTCTACTGATTTTATTATCGAATGTGATGCTTTGGAAAATCAAAGCGTTACTTGGGAAAGTAAGTTGTTTGGAGCACATCAAACGAGTGTGGAGAAAGGTGTAGTTACTCGACCTCAGCTGATTAAAGATGCCAAATTATGGATGCCTAATAATTTAGGAGAATCATATGTCTATACGGATACTTGGGTGATTAAAGATATTAACGGTAAAGAATTAACACGTAAAAAGGTAAGGTTTGGGTTAAAAACAAGTCGTTTAATTTATGAAGAAGATAGCGTAGGGAAAGCCTATTATTTTTTAGTGAATGGAGAGAAAGTATTTTGTAAAGGAGCCAACTACATACCTCAAGATATCTTTCCATCTCGTGTTACTGAAAAAGAGATTCAGGATATGGTTTTATCTATGGCAGAAGCTAATTTTAATATGATTAGAGTTTGGGGTGGAGGTTATTATCCTATTGATAGATTTTATGAAATGTGCGATAGTTTAGGAATCATGGTTTGGCAAGATTTTATGTTTGCTTGCGCAATGTATCCTGGGGCTGAAAATTTTTTACTAAATATAGAAAAGGAAGCTGTTTTTCAGGTAAAGCGTTTAGCAAAGCATCCAAGTATTGTGCTTTTTAATGGAAATAATGAAGTAGATGTAGCCTGGAAAAATTGGGGGTTTCAAAAAGAGTATGAGTTAGATAGTACAGCGCAAGAGATTATAGCAATGGCGTACGATGAGATTTTTAAAAAGTGTTTGCCAAAAGTTGTTTCTGAAAATTCTGAGGTGAGTTACATTCACACTTCTCCTTTGAGTAATTGGGGAAAGCCTGCATACTTCGATAATGGAACGATGCATTATTGGGGAGTTTGGCATGGTAAAGATCCAATAGAAGCTTTATGGGAAAAAACGGGTAGGTTTAATGCCGAATACGGTTTTCAATCTTTTCCGAATATCTCTACAATAAACAGCTTCGCTTCTAAAGAAGAACAAAGTTTAAGTTCGGAGACAATGAAAAATCATCAAAAAAGTTATGTGGGAAATCAGATGATAGAGAAACATAGTAATCTACTTTTTGGTTCAAGTCTGTCTTTTGAAGATTTTGTATACAAGAGTCAACTTACTCAAGCATTTGCCATTGGTAACGCTATTTTGGCGCACCGATTAGATTTTCCGCGGTGTATGGGAACATTGTTTTGGCAATTTAATGATTGTTGGCCAGCGCCAACCTGGTCTAGTTTAGATTTTTACAAGAATAAAAAAGCATTGCACTATGCGGTCGAAAAGAATTTTGCCTCCATTTGTGTAGGGCAAGATCCACAAGGGGAATTAGGCGAATTTTGGATCATAAACGATACGAAAAAAGAAGGATATGTTGCTGTAGAGTTAGAAGTTTTTAAATTAAATGGAAAACAACGGTTTAAAACAGATTTAGGTTTGTTTTTTAAATCAGGCGAATACAAAAAAAGTGCTTTTTTTAGTGCAGTTTCAAAACTCAATGAATATAAATCTTACCTGCTCATAATAAGATGGAAAGATGCGAAAGGTAAGTTCTATGAAAAAAGAATATTGAAAGAGGGAAGAAGTAAAGTTTCACAACTAAACGAAGAGTCAATTAAAATTTTAGAAAGTAGTTATGATGATAAAACAAGGAAAGGATCAATAGAAATAGAGCTGCCTAAATTTGCTCAAAACTTCTGGTTGGCTAGTAAGTCTCAACATGTTAATTTTAGCTCAAATTTTTTACATTTAGAAAAAGGAGTTCATACTTTTCATTATTCGTTTGATGAAGAAATAGATTTAAACGAGCTTCAGTTTTTCTATTTAAATAAGTAAGCATGTTTAGTAAAGATGAATTAAGAAATAGAAAAGCACTTTTTTGGAATGAGTTTAGAGCTATAATGACTCTAGAACGATCAGCTTCTGGTAGAAAAGTAAACTGGATTAATTACAATTCGGGTATAAAGTTTCTCTTTATTCGGCTAGATGCTACGAGTAAAAAAGCAACTTTTTCTATTGATATACAACCAAAAGATGATGGGATTAGAGAAATTATTTATGAGCAATTTACAGAGCTCAAACGAGTCTTAGAGAATGAATTCTTGGAGCCTGCTAATTGGCAACAACATCATGTTTTACCCAACCAACAAGAGATAAGTAGAATTTATTGGGAGTTAGATAATGTAAATATGTTTAAGCAAGAGGATAAACAAAAGATATTTGACTTTTTTAGAATCAATTTACTGTCCTTTGATCGTTTTTACTCTGAATACAATGAGATTTTAATTTCTTTGGCAAGATAAAAAGCCTTTGCTACAAGATAACAAAGGCTTTTATAATTGTTAAAAAGAATTATCATGTTTGTATAACACCTACGTTATACGGCTTTTCTGCTTTTTTATTGTTTGCCATTTCAATTCCCATACTAATCACCTTTCTGGTTTCAATTGGGTCAATAATTGCATCTACCCAAAGTCTAGAAGCAGCATAGTAAGGAGATATTTGTTCGTCGTATCTATTTTTGATTTTGTCGTACAATTCTTTTTGTTTTTCTTCAGATACTTCTTCACCTCTGCGTTTGAGTCCGGCAATTTCTATTTGAGCAAGGGTTTTAGCTGCAGCAGCACCGCTCATTACCGCAATTTCGGCTGTAGGCCAAGCAACAATTAGTCGTGGATCATATGCCTTACCGCACATTGCGTAATTTCCAGCGCCATAAGAATTTCCCATAATGATAGAAAATTTTGGTACTATGCTATTTGCCATAGCGTTTACTAATTTAGCTCCATCCTTTATTATCCCGCCGTGTTCACTTTTGCTACCTACCATAAATCCAGTAACGTCTGTTAAAAATACGAGAGGAATACTTTTTTGATTACAGTTCATAATAAAACGAGCTGCTTTGTCTGCAGAATCTGAGTAAATAACTCCTCCAAATTGCATCTCGCCTTTAGCATTTTTTACAATTTCTCTTTGGTTGCAAACAATACCAACGCTCCATCCATTAATTCTTGCATATGCTGTAATAAGCGATTTACCGTAATCTTTTTTGTATTCCGTAAATTTTGAATCGTCAACCAAGCATTTTATGATTTCTCTGGCTTCATAAGGTTTACTTCTTTCAGCGGGCAAAATGCCGTATACATTTTTTATATCCACTTTCGGATCTTTACTTTCTTTTCTATCAAACCCAGCTTTTTCTTTCGCTCCAATTTTATCCATAAGGTCTCTAATTGTAGCTAAGCATTCTTCATCAGACTCACTTTTGTAGTCACAAACACCTGAAATCTCATTGTGTGTAGTAGCACCACCAAGAGTTTCATTGTCTATTGATTCACCAATAGCTGCTTTCACTAGGTATGAACCAGCTAAAAATATCGTACCTGTTTTATTTACAATTAAACTCTCATCAGACATAATTGGAAGGTAAGCTCCACCGGCAACACAACTTCCCATTACGGCAGCAATTTGAACAATTCCATTGGCACTCATTACAGCATTGTTTCTAAAAATTCGTCCAAAGTGTTCTTTGTCTGGAAATATTTCGTCTTGCATGGGTAAGAAAACACCCGCAGAATCAACTAAGTAAATAATAGGTAAATTGTTTTCCATTGCAATTTCTTGTGCCCGCAAGTTTTTCTTTCCTGTAATAGGAAACCACGCTCCGGCTTTAACTGTAGCATCATTTGCAACAACGATACATTGCTTTCCAGAAACATAACCAATTACAATAACTACTCCTCCAGAAGGGCAACCACCATATTCTTTGTACATTCCCTTTCCGGCAAACGCTCCTATTTCGATACGCTCACAATTAGGGTCAAATAATAGGTCGATTCGTTCTCTTGCTGTTAACTTTCCTTTAGCGTGTTGTTTTTCTATTTTCTTTTCTCCTCCTCCTGAATAGATTTTATCTAATTCTCTTTCAAGCTTAGAAATCTTCAAACGCATCGCGTCATCGTTTTTGTTAAAGTCTAAATCTGCTTTTGATATTGCCATTATTCTTTGGATTTGTGCTAAAAATAGGAAGAGAAAAGCAATAAATACGAATTACGAACGTGATATTTTACACATTTTTAGGTGGTTTTTTTTGAAAATCTTAAATTTACCTAAAAATGCGAGCAACGCACTCTTCAATTGAGGCGTTTACTTCATGAAAATATAAAAGTTATGAAAATACTAGTTGCGACGAGTTTGCTATTTTTTATTGGCATTTTTGGGTTCTCACAAGAGTTGATAATTCAAAAAGAGAATTACAAACGTAAAGAAATTCGAGCTTTCAACAGCCTAACAAAAGCTCAGAAAAAGACTACCTTAGTAATTGTTAACTCGCAATTGGAATGGATAGATAGTAGTGCAAAATCGAGTATAACGATAACCGATAGATTATCCTCAGATCAAGCGGATGCTGCAAAAACCTATGTAGATCTAGGAATTCTTCCTGCGGTAGCCGAAACGACTTATTATGCAGTAGAAAATTCAAGTAAAATTTTAAGGGTTCCTTCTGTAACTAGAAAAGAAGTTGAACTCAAATCTGCATTAAATCTTAAATAGCAATGAAGTTTTTATCGCTCGCTTTTATCTCGTTCTTATCGTTTTTTACGTTTTCGCAATTTACGATGGAATCAGTAGATTTTAATCAAAGTAATCCATTAGATTGTTCAACTATTGGAGGTAATCCAACAAATTTTACGGTTAACGGTAATCCAATTTATCCACAGAATTTTAATGATACCGTTGTTTTTTGTCCAGATTTAGCACAAGGCTCAAAAGTGTCTATCGCTTTTGCCGTGAATGCTGGTTTTACATTCGATGTTGATCCTACAGATTCAATTTACATTTTTGACGGTCCAGATGTGAATTCTCCGCTTTTAGGCGTGTTTAATTCGGGAACAAATCCTACTGGGTTTAACATTCAAGCTTCGTTTGATAATAATCCTTCAGGATGTTTGACAGTTGTTTTTGTAACAGATGGAGTAGATGACGGCGCGGGTTGGAATGCAAATGTTACCTGCGGAAATCCTCCTCAACCAATTGTTCCTCACATAGAAGCTTTTATAAACGGAGGTACAACAAACGATTTAAATCCATTAGATACAGGGTATGTAGATGTTTGTTTGGGTGATTCAATTTTGTTAGTTGCTAATCCAGACTTTTTTTATTCTTTAGAAAATGCCGGTACGGGGTATTCTCAAACCAATGATAATTGTACTTTTCAATGGACGATTTCAGGTTTTGGGCAGTTTACTGGAGATTCTGTTTGGTTTACACCTCCAAGTAGAACGGGATACTATGTAGAATTGAGGGTAACAGATATCTTTCCACAGTTTGAGGTAATTTCTTGTCGCGTTCGCGTTTCACAGCAGCCTATTTTTATAGGAGCTGGTCCGTTAGAGGATTCGGTTTGCTTTGGAGAAACAACCTCTTTAGTTGGTGGGGTTACGGTTACAGACACTGCGGGAGTTGATATTCCTGGAGGTACTTTTCAGGTTGGTGGTTCATTTGCCGGATTAACGGCTTTACCTGATGGTTCAGGATTATCGTACACTACAACTATTCCTATTAGTGGTTTTGACTCTGGCGCAACAGTTACAAGTGCTTCTGATTTTGATTCTTTGTTATTATCTATTGAACATTCTTATTTAGGCGATTTAGAGGTGTTTTTAGAATGTCCTAACGGTACATCTCTTCTTGTGTTTGATGGCTTTAACGGAGGAGGTGGAGGAAACTACCTCGGAAACGACACTGGTATAGACGGTGGAGCACCTGGTTCTCCGCAATGGGATTATAGTTTCTCAGAGCAATTTGCAACTTCGGGTACACTGCCAAACGGTGGAACAATTATTAATGATTATGGGTTTCCGTCGATGGATCCAGCACCAATTTATACTCCAGAAGCATCTTTTAATGGCTTTATAGGTTGTCCGTTAAACGGTAACTGGACAATCACGGTAACAGATAATTTAGGGATAGATGACGGATATATATTTGAGTGGGCTATTTTCTTTAATACATCGTTATATCCGGATTCAGAAGGATATCAGAATGTTATCGAAACAGAATTCTGGTCCAGCGATCCAGCTATTGTTGGTGGAGAGGATGACACCTTACTCTTAGTTAATCCACCGAATACAGGAGATTATTTCTTTACTTTTAATGTAGTAGATGATTTTGGTTGTGCGTATGATACAACCGTTTCCTTCTTTGTGATACCTCAACCTGTTATTTTTGATGACACAATAGCGTGTAACCTTACACTTGAAGTTAGTGGTACAGAAAGTTTTGGAGGTGGTGTATGGACAATTACCGATACAGCCTTAAACATTCAACCAAACGTTAACGTAGACAATCCACTAATCTATACCAGTACAACAGGTACATATACTGTTAGTTTTACAGATAACAGGTGTAATACTACGGTTAGTTCAGAAGTGTTTTTTGTACCTTTAGTGTATACGAACATAATTGACACCAATATCTGTGAGGGAAGTGAATACGAGTATTGGGCCGATACAATCAATACACCTATGGATTACCTATGGAATACTGGAGCTACCTCACGCAGGATAATTGTTACAGAACCTGGAGAATATTCTGTAACGGTTTCAAATGTTTGTCATACCTATACAGATTTCGGTACAATTGGATTGAAAGAGTGCGATATATTGGCGCCCAATGTAATGACAATCAATGGAGATGGTATGAACGAGTTTTTTCAAATAGATTTTAATGGTTTGAAAAAATACAAGATAACGATCACAAATCGTTGGGGCAATAAAGTGTTTGAGTCTGATGATCCGCAAGAGGGATGGGACGGTAGAAATTTTGGAGGTAATTATGTTACAGAAGGTACTTATTTTTATACAATAGAAGCAAAGACTGAAGGTGATCAAGATCTCATTAAACAAGGATTTGTTCAAGTAATTATAGACTTATAAAAAGAAAAGACAAAAAGTTATGAACCGATTTCAATTTTGGAATCGGTTTTTTTGTGTAATCTAATTTGGTTTCTTTTCTTTGGAAACCATGTTTGTAAAAGACAATAGTATTGCTTCAGTTGAAAAATATTTTCAAGAAAAATTAGACAGTACGTTTAACGCTAGAGAAATCAAAATTATCTTTAAGGCCTTATTAGCTAAGCGTTTAGGTTTGGATGAAAATGAATTTTTAATCAACAAAAAGCAAACCGTTTCAGAATCAGATCTACTTTTCTTTAGAGAAGCTATAAAGCGCCTAAAACAGGATGAACCATTGGAGCATATTGTTGGGTACACTTATTTTTATGATCTTCAAATTTTGTGTTCACCAGCTGCACTAATTCCAAGGCCAGAAACAGAAGAATTGGTAGATTGGATACTTTCAGATTTCAAAGAGCACACAACCATAAACGTTTTAGATATTTGCTCAGGATCGGGCTGCATCGCATTAGCGTTAAAAAACAAACAACTTAATTGGATTATTTCAGGATTAGATATATCAGCAAGTGCTGTAGATTTAAGTAAGAAGAATGCTGAAAACCTAGAGTTAGATGTTCCATTTATTGCGGCGGATGCGTTGGCGTTATCTCTACAAAAAGATGCCTATAGTTGTATTGTATCCAATCCGCCTTATATTCCTCAGAAAGATAAATCTTTAATGCATAAGAATGTTTTGCTTTACGAACCAAGCCTAGCTTTGTTTGTTGAGGATAGCGACCCTTTAATTTTTTATAGGGAAATTGCAAAGCAGGCTTTTTCAGCACTGAAAACCAATGGAGCTCTGTATTTTGAGATACACGAAGAGTATGCGCTTGCAACAAGAGAGCTATTGTTGTCTCTCGGTTATTTTAGTGTAGAAATAAAAAAAGACTTACAAGGTAAAGAAAGAATGTTAAAAGCAATTAAATTTATTTAGATGCACCAAGAAAATAGAATTAAGGAACTTACAGAATTATTACACCATTATAATCATGCATATTACGTGAATAATAACTCTATAGTTTCTGATTATGAATTTGATCTTCTGTTGAAAGAATTAGAAGAGTTAGAAAAGAAATACCCAGATTTAGCTTATCCAAATAGTCCAACTACCCGTGTTGGTGGAGATATCACAAAGAAATTTAATACAATAAAGCACCAATATCCTATGCTTTCGTTGTCTAATACTTACTCACAAGAAGAAATTAAAGAGTGGGAGGTAAGGGTAAAGAAAACTGTAGGAGCAGAAGTAAATTATGTTTGCGAATTGAAATATGACGGGGTTGCGATTGGCATTCGATATGTTAATGGAGAGCTTGTCCAAGCGGTTACTAGAGGAGATGGAACTCAAGGAGAAGAAGTAACAACCAACGTACGAACGATTAAGACAATTCCATTAAAATTAAGCGGAAACTATCCTCCAGAATTTGAAATACGCGGAGAAATATTTTTTCCATTAAAGAATTTTATCCGACTAAATAAACAAAGAGAAGAGCTAGGCGAACCCATTTTTGCTAATCCGAGAAATTCAGCTTCGGGGACATTGAAAATGCAAAATTCTAAAATTGTTGCAGACAGAGGTTTAGATTGTTTTTTATACGGTGTGTATGGAGATGAATTGCCTGGGGATGGACATTTTGAAACGGTTAATGCAGTTAAAAAACTCGGTTTTAAAACACCTCCTGTAGAAAAAAAGTACATGCTTAAAACAAATTCCATTCAAGGTATAATGGAGTTTATAGACTTTTGGGATAAGGAAAGGGGTAATTTACCTTTTGAAATTGACGGTGTGGTAATTAAAGTCAATGATTACGGACAACAACAAGATCTCGGTTTTACAGCCAAATCTCCACGTTGGGCAATTGCATATAAATTTAAAGCAGAACAGGTTTTTTCTAAACTACAAAGTGTCAGTTATCAAGTAGGTAGAACAGGAGCGATCACACCCGTAGCAAATCTAGAGCCAGTTTTACTTGGAGGTACAACAGTTCGAAGAGCTTCATTGCATAATCAAGACCAAATAGAAAAATTAGATTTACACCAAGACGATACCGTTTTTGTTGAAAAAGGAGGAGAAATAATTCCCAAGATTGTTGGGGTAAATTTGACAAAGCGAACAGAAAATGCAAAGCATATTCAATTCATAGAAAACTGTCCAGAGTGTAACTCAAAGTTAACACGTAAAGAAGGCGAAGCGCAACATTATTGTCCAAACGATACCGGTTGTCCGCCCCAAATTAAAGGAAAAATAGAACATTTTATAGCGCGTAAAGCGCTTAATGTTGATGGGTTAGGAGCAGAAACGGTAGACCAGCTTTTTACGGCTGGATTAATTACAAATTACGCAGATCTATACACGCTACAGTTTGATGATGTGGTAAGCTTAGATAGAATGGCAGATAAATCTGTAAACAACATGCTTGTTGGCCTAGAAGAAAGTAAAAAAGTTCCCTTTGAAAAAGTGTTGTTTGGCTTAGGAATTCGGTTTGTAGGAGAAACCGTTGCTAAAAAATTAGCTAAAGCGTTTAAAAATATAGATGCTATTTTAACGGCAAGCTATGATGAATTAATTGCGGTTGATGAGATTGGGGAAAAGATAGCACTGAGTATACAAGAGTTTGCCATAAAACCAGAAAATGTAGCACTTGTAAATCGCTTAAAAAATTATGGGTTACAAATGCAAATTGTAGAAAGTGAGCATGCAACTGAAAAACTCAAAGGCCTTACTTTGGTTATATCCGGCGTTTTTACCAAATATTCTAGAAACGACCTTAAAAAAATGATAGAAGACAATGGAGGAAAGAATGTAAGTTCTATTTCTGCAAAAACTTCCTATCTTGTTGCAGGAGAAAATATGGGACCAGCAAAACTTGAAAAAGCAAATAAGTTAGGCGTTCAAATCATTAGCGAATCTGAATTTGAAGCCTTACTTTTGAACACATAAACAAGAACATGATTTCTATTGTATTTTTAGGAAAATATAGCGGAGAAACACAGTACAACTTTCTCAATAACGCAGTGAAAAAATATTTTGCTAAAAGAGGTGTGCAAACAAAAATGGTGCTTTTTGTAGATCAAAAAAAACTGCCAGAGCATCTTAGTCAAGGACAAACCATTACATTTCTCTGTAGAAAAGACCTTAATTTATTTAAAAAATGGAATTCCCAGACAGCCAAGAAAGAGCTTTTAGAACAACATGATTTGTTGGTTTCTATGGTTTTTAATTCTACTTCTTTTTTAGATAATTTTATAAAAGAGAGTAAGGCAAAGATGAAGGTGGGTATTCAAGGAAGCTCTTCTTATCCTTTTGATTTAGAAATTATTCAGAATACGGAAGATGTAGAAGCTCTATTCGAAAAAATAAAAAAATATTTAATAAAATTAAAATGAAAAACTTCAAAGGAACAGGAGTTGCGCTGGTAACACCGTTTAATAGCGATAAAACAATAGACGAAAATGGACTGCGTGCATTGGTTCAATTACAAATAAAAGGAGGTACCGATTTTTTGGTTGTACAAGGAACAACAGGTGAAAGCCCTGTTTTATCCCCTTTAGAGAAAAATCATGTTTTAGACATAGTAGCAGACGAGAATAACGGTGCTTTGCCAATTGTTTTTGGGGTAGGAGGCAATCATACGCTTGCGGTAAAGAATCAACTAGAAAACTTAGATCATCCTGCTGTGGATGGAATTCTTTGTGTTTCTCCTTACTATAATAAGCCAACTCAAGCCGGAATTATTGAGCATTTTAAGGCGGTGGCTGAATCTACCAAATTGCCAATAATACTGTACAATGTTCCAGGTAGAACAGGTTCTAATATGTTGCCAAGTACTACTTTAGCGTTGGCAGAGATAGATAACATTATAGCTGTAAAAGAAGCATCTGGTAATTTTGAGCAAGTGATGGAAATTATTCAGCATGCACCAAAGGATTTTTTAATTTTATCTGGAGATGATGCGTTAACGCAACCCATGATTGCTGCAGGAGCTCATGGCGTTATTTCTGTTGTATGTAATGCCTTTCCAGAAGCATTTAGCAGTATGGTAAAAGCTGCAATGAACGATGAAATGGAAGATGCAAGAAGGTTGCATTACGAACTTTTAACAATTACACATCAGTTTTTTGCAGAAGGAAACCCAGCTGGTGTGAAAGAAGCGTTGAACACAAGAAATATTTGCTCAACTCATTTGCGCTTACCTTTGGTGAATGTTTCTGCTAACTTAGCCGAAGCTATTGACAAAGAAACAGATAGAATTATGCAGCTTAATTTGTCTTGAAATCAAAAAGCTTAAACATTAATCTTGTGAATATGAAAAAGAACCTACTTTATTTTTTACTTGGGATATTTATAACAGCTTGTACTGGTGATTCAACCATGGAGGTAAAAGAAAAGCAGATTACTGTTGAAACCGATATGGAAAAACAGACAGAAGTTATTGAAAATAATGAGCTGCAAGACATAATACTCACACAGAATTTAGTGTTAGAAAATCTAATTGGCTTTTTAAGCGAGCAAGGATTAAATGAAGAGAACAATCAAATATTAAAGAGTTTGGCAAAATTTGAAACTATTTTTCGACAAGTAAATTGTTCAGGTTCAGAAACAACAGTAACAGAATCAGATAACGCTTTAGTTTTTGAAGGAGGTAGTAATTGCGCCTTTTCTGAAGAACTTTACCATAAGTTAAAGCAAGAGATTTTTCTGGCAAGAGAACAAATTACACAATTGAATTAAGATGAGATCAAGTATAATTATTTTTATTTTAGTACTGATTTCTTTTGAAAATTGGGCACATTGCGAGAAACCAAGTAAGTTTATTAAAGCAAACAAGAAAGAAGGATGGGCAGAGTCTACTCAATCTAGGGCTGGATATTTAAAATTTAATGAAACCTATGAGATGGTTTTTATTGCTCAGAAAGATATGGAGTATTTACTGTCTTTTGGTTCTAATTTGAAAGCTTTAAACTCTCAGATCGATTTTTTAATTTATGAGAAAGTAGTGGTGAAAGTAGAAGAAAATGGTTCTAAAGTGTACAGGAAAATTGACAATGTTTTGTATGACAGTAAAAAAAGCAATAGTCCATCAGAAATGACCTTTGTGAATAGAGAAACAAGAAAACTGTATTTAACGATTTCTTTACCAAATCCTTCTAGCAAAAATAGAAACCCATGCGTAGGGGTTTTAATAGAACACAAACGCGCTTTAAAATTGTGGTTAGACTAGCTAATTAAAATTCTTTTTCCGTTGTCAATTTAGCTGACGGACATATATATGCTTATGATTTTTACACAAGATAAATTACAAAATTTAGAACATTATTTAATTGATGCAGAATCCATCGTAATTACAGCACATAAATCTCCTGATGGCGATTCTATTGGTAGTTCATTGGCTTTGTATCATTATTTGAAACAACACTATTTTACAGAAATAACTGTATGTCACCCCGACGCTTCTCCTAATTTTTTAAATTGGTTAGAAGGTACAGAAGATATCCTTTCTTTCGAATTAAATGCAGAGGAGGTAAAGTCTAAGTTAAAAAGAGCGTCTGTTATATTTTGTCTTGACTATAATAGTTTCGGTAGAGTGGGTAATGAAATGCAACCTCATTTAGTTTCTTCATCAGCCAAAAAAATAATGATTGATCATCATTTGAATCCTGAAGAGGAAGGTTTTGACCTCGTATTTAGTGATGATAAAAGTTGCTCTACAGCTCAATTAATTTATGAGTTAATCGCAGCTAAAAATCATACAGATTCAATAAATAAAGCAGTAGGAGAAGCTATTTATACGGGGGTTATGACAGATACAGGCTCGTTTAGATTTCCTTCTACTACAGGAAAAACACACAGGATTATTGCAGAATTATTGGAGAAAGGCATCTCAAATAATAAAATTCATGAGCGTGTTTTTGATAACAATTCTGTAAACAGATTAAAGCTTCACGGGTATGCAATTAGTTCTAATCTTGAGATTTTGCCTGAGTTTAAAACAGCCTTAATTCATTTAACTGCAGAAGAGCAAGAACGTTTCGAAGCTAAAAAAGGAGATACAGAAGGATTGGTAAACACCGCTCTATCTATTAAAGGAATTGATAAAGCTATCTTTTTTAAAGAGAGTGATGGAATAATTAAGATTTCTTTTCGTTCAATTGGAGAAGCAAACCCCGTAAATGAAATGGCAGCAAAGTATTTTGATGGAGGTGGACATAAAAACGCTTCTGGTGGAAGATACATGAAGGGAATGTCCAACGCGATTTCACAAATTAAAAAAGTATTACCTGAGTTTTGTTAAAGTTTCTTAGCCCCATATTTATCTGGATTTTTCTCTTTTCTTGTACAGAAAAGACCAAAGAAAAATTAAGTAAAGACGATAACTTAAAGGGTTGGAGTCAAAAATCCAGTACCGACCTAAATAAGTCTTTTGTTTTCGAAGAGCAACTTGGAATTCAATCCTACCTTAAAAGAAGAGCAGATTGGGAGATGACTGCTACGGGAACGGGTTTGCAATATTGGATTTACAAAGACAGCAGCGGAGTAACGGTTAAAGATGGCGACATTGCCCATGTTCATTTTGAAGTTAAACTACTTGATGGCACAATAGCTTATTCTTCAGATAATGAAAAACCACACCGCTTTAAAGTTGCCAAATCTAATGTTGAATCGGGTATACAAGAAGGTATTAAATATATGTCGTTAGGTGACCGCGCAAAAATGATTATTCCTAGTCATTTAGGTCATGGATTAGTTGGAGATTTTAACAATATTCCTCCACTACAGGTGTTGATTGTAGATATTGAATTAGTTGATATAAAATAAATTTTATGAAGTACTTTTTTATTAGTGTGCTATTGATTTTAGTTTTTTCTTGTGAGCTAGAAGGTGTTAAGAAAACGAGTGACATTGAAAATGGAGTTGGAAATCAAACTGCAGACACTCTTCTAACATCAGCAGCTGAAGATTTAAAATTAAAGAAATCATTTCGAGACTCCGTAGAAAATATTCTTTCTCAAAAAGAGGTAGAAATGGAGAAAGTATTAGAGAATGGAATTAAAATAAACTGGTTTAAGAAAGGGGAAGGTAAATTAATTGAAAAATTTGATGTTTTAAAAATAGATTATCGAGTAAAATTAGAAGATGGAACCGTGTATGACGGTAATCATCTAATTAATAAAAAATCAATTGCTTTTCCTGTAGGTTGGAATCTTCAAACAGAAGGATGGGAGATTGCGATGAGAGAACTACGCGTAGGTGATGAGGTGAAAGTTTTTCTGCCTTCGATCTATGCCCGAGGTAAAAAAGGAATTCCAGGAATTGTACCACCAAATGCGAACAATGTTTTAGAGTTAAGGATACTAGAACTAATGGCGCCTACTAAAGTGGTAGACGGAACAAAGGTATATGTGGTAGAGCAATCGAAAAAACATACGAAAACTTTAACGCAAAATTCAAAACTTGCACTCGATTATTTCGTGAGCTCTGAATCAAAACCACGTTTCGATAATTCGTATCAGCGAGGTAAATCATTTGAATTAACTTTAGGTGATGGTAATATTGTACCCGGGTTATATAAAAGTTTAATAGGGTTAAAAGAAATGGATAAAGCGTATATTCATATTCCAAGTAATGAAGCGTACGGTAAAAAAGGTTTAAAGCCAAATGTTAAACCAAACGAAGATTTACTTTATGATGTCATTTTATCGCAGGTTTATTAGTTTATTTTAATCCTTCAAACGCACCAAGACCAAATAAAGCAAAGTCGTATTTTACTGGGTCATTTTTGTCCATCTTTTTTAAGTTAGACATTAACTCTTCTAATGCTTTCCAATCGTTTTGCTTTCTGGACAAAAGCTCAAGTTTTCGAGCTACGTTTCCTGTGTGTACATCTAAAGGAAGGTACAATTCTGAGCTTTTAATTGAATTCCAAATACCAAAATCTACGCCTTGGTTATCTTTTCTAACCATCCAACGCAAAAACATATTTAGTCGTTTAGCTGAGCTGTTTTTTTCAGGATTGGATAAATGCTTTTCACTTCTTTTTTCATGGGGAGTAGATAGCATTGTGTTTCTAAAATTGATAATCCTTCCTTTTACGCCAGGGTGCTCCTTGTGTATACAAAATACAGATTCTAATCCCCCTAAATTTTTGTAAATATTTTGCAAGGCACGAAAGAAAAAGTCGAGATCAGTGGTATTAAAAGTGCGGTGCACAAATGAACTGTTTTTTATTATTTCTGGAGAATAATTTAAAACAAACTCATGCGGATTGTTCTCCATGATTTTAACTAAACTCTTCCCGTTTTTTATAATTGATTTGCGGTTTCCCCATGCAATAGTTGCAATTAGCAGAGCAGATATTTCAATGTCTTCTCTTTGAGAAAAACGATGAGGAATTTGAATAGGATCTGTAGAGATAAAATCAAAATCTTGTGAGTTGAAGGCTACAACTTTGTGCTCTAAAAGATCTTTAACTTGACTTAAATTAACCATTTATTATTCTTCCGTCCTGCATAATTAGTTTTCTGTCGGCCATTTCTGCCAAAGACTCATTGTGTGTTACAATCACAAAAGTTTGTCCAAACTCATCTCTTAACTTGAAAAATAAATCATGTAACTCTTGTGAGTTTTTAGTGTCTAGGTTTCCAGAAGGTTCATCGGCAAAAATAACTTTAGGATTGTTAATTAATGCACGAGCAACAGCAACACGTTGTTGTTCTCCTCCAGATAGCGCATTCGGTTTATGCTTTAATCGATTTGAAATGTTCAAGAATTTGAATAACTCTTTTGCTTTTAATTCGCTTTCTATTTTAGGACTCCCTTTAATTAGAGCGGGCATAATTGCGTTTTCGAGTGCCGTAAACTCTGGTAATAATTGGTGAAATTGAAAAATAAAACCAAGTTCTGTATTTCTAAACTGAGCTAGTTTTTTAGAGCTTAAGGTGAAGGGATTAATATCATTGAAAGTAATTGAACCACTATCAGGTTTCTCCAAAGTTCCCATCAATTGTAATAAGGTAGTTTTTCCAGCTCCAGAAGACCCAACAATACTTATAATTTCACTCGCTTGGATTTCGAGACTAATTTGTTTTAAGACTTGTAAGTCGCCAAAGCTTTTTTCAACATTTTTTACCACTAGCATAGCACGAAGTTAAGAGATTTTTAGAGATTTAAAATCCCAGCACCTTGCCTAAGTATTTCTATGTTTCCGTCTGTACAATCTACTACGGTTGATGCTTCTAACATACCCACTCCTCCGTCAATAATTAGTTCTACTCGTTCGTCAAAACGTTGGTAAATCTCATAAGGATCAGTAAAGTAGTCTAAAATTTCATCGTCGTCGTCATGTAAAGAGCTTGTTGCTATTGGATTACCTAAAGCTGAAACAATGCTTTTTACGATTTCATTATTTGGAATTCTGATTCCGATTTCTTTCCTTTTTGTTCCAAAACGTTTAGAAACTTCTGTTGTAGCGGTTAGTACAAAGGTGAATGGTCCTGGTAGTGCACTTTTTATAAGTTTAAAAACAGGTCTTTCAATTTGCTTAACGTAGGTTGAAACATCGCTTAAATCTGCACATATTATCGAAAATTGGGCGTCTTTGAGTTTGATGTTTTTGAGTTTAGCTAGTCGTTCAAGTCCTTTGTCAGACATCAAGTCGCACCCCATGGCATATACAGAATCTGTTGGGTAGATGAGTACTCCTCCTTTTTTTAAATAGCTTACGCACTGTTCAATTAAGCGCTTGTCTATATTGTATGGATTTATTTCTACTAACATATAATTTTATGGTTTTGTACCTTGCGTTTGTCGTGTGTAAAATTACATCAATTTAGCCGAATGAAAAGGGGAGAAAAATTAGACGAAAACTCCCTCTTTAAATAGGAGAGATATTGAAGTCCGCTTAAAATTATTTAAAGTCCCATAATAAGAAGCTCCATGTCTTTGTATTTGAGGTCAAAAATACGACCTAAAATTTCGCTGGTAAGTGTTCCCTTATAGATATATACACCATTTCTGAAACCGTGATGGTTTTTAATTAATTCTTTACATCCACCGTGTTCTCCCATTTCTAGTAGAAGTGGAGAAAAAATATTAGATAACGCAAAGCTGGCTGTTCTACTCACGCGAGAAGCAATATTTGGAACGCAATAATGCGTTACGCCGTATTTTTCAAAAGTAGGATCATTATGATTCGTTATTTCTGAAGTCTCAAAGCATCCACCTTGATCTATACTAACATCTACAATTACAGAACCTTGTTTCATGTTTTGTACCATTTCTTCAGAAACTACGCAAGGTGTCCTTCCAAATGGAGAGCGAATAGCGCCGACAACAACATCTGCACGCATGAGTGCTTTTGCCAGTACCTTAGGTTGCAGAACAGAAGTGTACACGCGTGTTCCTACATCGTTTTGCAGTCTGCGCAAACGTGTAAGAGAATTGTCGAATACTTTTACAGATAATCCAAGGCCAAGAGCAGCACGTGTTGCAAATTCTGCTACAGTACCAGCTCCGAGAACTACAATTTCTGTCGGTTGAACGCCTGCAATTCCTCCAAGCATAATTCCTTTACCACCTTTAAAAGAAGAGAGTAATTCAGCAGCAATCAAAACAGATGTTGTTCCGGCTATCTCACCCATGGTACGCACCACCGGAAATCCACCTTCACTATCTTTCATGTAATCCCAAGCTACAGCTGTAATTTTCTTCTCCATTAGTTTTTGGAGAATTTCTTTGGGTTGGATGTTAATTTGAAGAGCAGAAATTAACGTTTGATTACCGGTCAACATATCAGCTTCTTCTTCGGTAATTGGTGCTACTTTGAATACGATATCGCACTCAAAAATTTCTTTAGTATTATAAATAATTTGTGCACCAGCTTCAGAGTAGTCATTATCTGAAAAATTAGATTTTTCTCCGGCTTTGGTTTCTACTTTTACTTCATGACCATTAGCAACAAGTAACCCAACTGCTTCTGGCACCAAAGCAACTCTTCTTTCTTGAAAAGAAGTTTCTTTTGGCACTCCGATGAATAAACTACCTTTCTTACGTGCAACCTCAAGCATCTCTTCCTGTGGCAAGAGTCCGCCTTGTTTCATAAGGCCTTTTATTAATTCCGGATCGTTAATCATAATATAATTTCAAACGTTCTACTCATGTCGTCTTCTACCTGTATGTCTATCCATACGGTATTTTCGGGCAAAAGGTTCTGTATTTTTTCTGGCCATTCAATTAAGCAAATACTTCCAGACGCTAAATATTCATCCATACCAATGTCATAGGCTTCCATGTCATTTTCTAAGCGGTATACATCAAAATGATATACGGTGTCAAAATCAGAATGATATTCTTTGACGTACCCAAAAGTAGGAGATGCAATCGTTTCTTCTACGCCTAAGCATTTTAAAAAAGTAGAAATGAAAGTCGTTTTACCAGAACCCATTGGTGCATTAAATGCAAAGCAAGTGTGCTTGTCTAGTAAATGCTTAAGCGCCTGAGCAACTTTGTCTAGGTTAGCCAGTTCTATTGATTCAAATTTCATTTATTTTGATTTTAAAACAACGTATGGGATAAGTAGTTCTTCTAAGCTTATTCCGCCATGTTGAAACGTATCTTTATAATAGTTTACGAAATGGTTGTAGTTGTTCGGATAAACAAAAAAATCTTTTTCTTTAGCAAAAACAAATTCTGCGCTTAAGCTGCCTTTTGGTAAAAAAGCTTCTTCAGGGTATTTAACGGTAAACACGTCTTTTGCTTTGTAGTCTAAGTTTCTGCCAGTTTTGTATCTTAAATTCGTATTTGTATTTCTGTCGCCAACAATTTTAATAGGATCTTGTACCCTCACGGTTCCATGATCTGTGGTTAATACTACCTTAATCCCTTTGTCTGCTATTTTTTTAAATATATCAAAAAGTGGAGAATGTTCAAACCAACTAAGGGTTATTGATCGGTAGGCACTTTCGTCATCTGCTAGCTCTCTGATAACTTCCATTTCAGTTCTGGCATGACTCAGCATATCTACAAAATTGTAGACAATTACGTTTAAGTCATTAGACAAAAGTTGGTTAAAGTTATCTGCAAGTTTTTTCCCTTTTTCTAGGTTTGTTATTTTATTGTACGAAAAAGAACCTGTTTTACCCAAACGCTTAAGGTTAGCAGCTAGTAATTCTTTTTCGTGCATGTTCTTACCTCCCTCTTCTTCTTCGTTTAGCCATAAATCAGGATGTTTTTTTGCAATTTCAGAAGGCATTAGTCCAGAAAACAAAGCGTTTCTAGCATAGTGCGTAGCTGTTGGAAGTATACTAAAAATGGTTTCTTCTTGGGCTACTGAAAAGTATTTGCTAATCAAAGGTTGTAAGGTTTTCCATTGGTCAAAACGTAAATTGTCAATTACAATAAAGAAAAGCGGTTCGTCCATTTCTTTTGCAACCTTTTCTTTGATTAAGGTATGAAGCATTTGTGGAGCATCTTCAGTTCCATTTAACCATTCTAAATAATTGTTTTCAATAAAACGCGTAAAAAGGTTGTTGGCTTCATTTTTTTGCATTTCAAGGATTTCTTTCATTCCTTGATCTTCTGTTTTTTCTAATTCTAGCTCCCAGTATACTAGCTTATTGTAAAGGGCTATCCATTCGTCTTTATCAAGTCTTCCAGATAAATCCATTCCAATTTGCCTAAACTCTTGTTGATAGTTGCTGTTTGTTTTTTGCGAAACTAAAGCACTTTGATTTAAGTTCTTTTTTAGGCTTAGTAGAATTTGATTTGGATTTACTGGTTTAATAAGGTAATCAGCAATTTTACCACCAATAGCTTCTTCCATTATGCTTTCTTCTTCGCTCTTCGTAATCATTACAATTGGCAGTAAAGGGTGTTTCTCTTTTATTCTATCTAATGCTTCTAATCCGTTTATTCCGGGCATATTTTCATCTAAGAAAACAATGTCAAAGTCATTCGTATTGCATTTTTCTATTGCTTCTCCACCATTATTAACTGTGATTACTGTATAGCCTTTTTGTTCTAAGAACATAATGTGAGGTTTGAGTAAATCTATTTCGTCGTCTGCCCAAAGTATTTTAGTCTGCATTGTATTTATTTTTTAGCTTTACAAAAAGTATTTAAAAGTATTGATTTGAACCCGATTTTAGGCACAAATAACAAAAAGAAAATTATAAACGATCCGGTTTATGGTTTTATTTCGATTCCTGATGATATAATTTTCGATTTAATCGAACACCCATATTTTCAGCGTTTGAGACGAATTAAACAATTAGGATTAACTTCTATGGTTTATCCTGGAGCGAACCACACTCGTTTTCATCACGCGGTAGGTGCTACTCATTTGATGGGTAAAGCAATTGCAACTATTCGAAAAAAAGGACATACTATTTCAAAAGAAGAAGAAACGGCTGTCTTAATTGCAATATTACTACATGATATTGGTCATGGACCATACAGTCATACTTTAGAGCACGATATTGTTTCAGGTGTTTCTCACGAGGCTATTTCTTCCTTTTTTATTGAACGTTTATCTAAGGAATTCGGCGGAGCACTGGACGGAGCGTTACGTGTTTTTGAAAATGATTACGAAAAACCTTTTCTACATCAATTGGTTTCTAGTCAACTTGATATGGATAGGATGGATTATCTTAACCGAGATAGTTTTTATACGGGTGTTTCTGAAGGGGTTATCGGTTCAGATAGGATTATTGAAATGCTTAATGTGGTAGATAATAAATTAGTACTAGAGGAAAAAGGAATTTACTCGGTAGAAAAATTTATTGTTGCCAGAAGGTTAATGTATTGGCAAGTTTATTTACATAAAACGGTTGTGGCTGCCGAGCATATGTTGATTAATATTTTGAGGAGAGCTAAGGTTTTAGTGCATAGTGGAGAAACGGTTTTTGCGTCTCCAGCCTTACTGTTGTTTTTGTCAAAACGCATTACGCTTAAAGATTTCGAACAAGATCCCGATATTTTGAATGCTTTTGCAGCGCTAGATGATTATGATATTATGGGTGCAATAAAGGTTTGGCAAACACATAAAGATCCAGTTCTTTCATTACTTTCAAAAGGTTTAGTGCATAGAAATTTATTTAAAATTGAAGTGAGTAAAGAGCCTTTTGGCCCAGATAGATTAGCTATAGAACGTCAAATGGCGCAAAGTCTTTTTGGAATTTCTGAAGAAGAATCAACCTACTTTGTATACACGAATAAGTTGGTGAACAACGCTTACAACACATTTAAAGAAAACATTAATTTAGTGTATAAAAATGGAAAAGTATTGGATGTGAGTAAGGCGTCTGATAATCTAAATATTTCTGCTCTTTCTGAGCCTGTAGAAAAGTATTACATCTGTTACCCCGTTGAAATAAGAAAAGGGAAACAATAAATTGTGTAAAACTCCAAAGCGCGAAAGAAATTTAAACGCTTTGTTTTTATATTTTTGAACCATGAAGTTTACCGCTGAGCAAATAGCAGGCATCATTGACGGAGAAGTAGTTGGCAACAAAGACGTTGAGGTTAGTGGTTTGTCTAAAATAGAAGAGGGAGAAGCAGGCACATTATCTTTCTTGGCAAATATGAAGTACGCAGAGTATATTTATACTACGAAAGCTTCAATTGCGATTGTCGGAAAAGAGTTTAAACCGTCTAAAGAGCTGCCTAACTCATTAACTCTTATCAAAGTAGAGGATGCGTACGCTTGTTTTGCTAAATTGTTAGAAGTGTACAATCAAATGCGTACAAAGCAGCCAAAGATAGAGCAACCTTCTTTTATAAGTGAGTCGGCGACTATTGGTAAAGATATTTACCTTGGTGCTTTTGCATATATTGGAGACGGAGCGAAGATAGGCGATAATGTTAAAATCTATCCAAACGCTTATATTGGAGATAATGCCGTAATTGGAGATAATACAACGGTTCATCCTGGTGCATCTGTTTACGCAGATTGTGTTGTAGGTGAAAATTGTATTTTACACTCGGGCTGTATTGTTGGAGCAGATGGTTTTGGTTTTGCACCAGATGAAAACGGTGATTTTCAAAAAGTTCCTCAAATAGGAAATGTGATTCTTGAAGATAAAGTAGAAATTGGTTCTAATGCAACGATAGACAGAGCTACACTTGGTTCAACTATCCTAAGACAAGGCGTAAAACTCGATAATCTGGTACACATCGCACACAACGTTGAGATTGGAAAGAATTCTGCTTTTGCTGCTCAGGCTGGTGTAGCAGGTTCTGCTAAAATAGGAGAAAACGTTATGGTTGGTGGTCAAGCAGGAATTTCAGGACATATAAAAGTAGCAGATCGCACAAGTGTAGTTGCACAATCTGGAATACCAGGAAATATTAAAAAATCAGATCGTATACTTATGGGCTCACCAGGTATAGATATAGAAGATTTTAAGAAGTCGTATTTTGGATTTAGAAAATTACCATATATACTTCAAAAATTAAGAGAATTAGAAGATATTATCAAAAATAAATAAGTACAACTACAGGATGTCAGAAAAGCAGAGAACGCTCAAAGCAGCAGTAGCATTAAAAGGAATTGGATTACATACAGGACAGCCTGTTACATTAGAAATCTGTCCAGCACCAGAGAATCATGGTTATAAATTTCAGCGAGTAGATATAGAAGGAGAACCAATTATAAACGCAGATTGTGATTTAGTTGTTTCTACAGAACGAGGAACAACATTAGAAAAAAACGGAGCAAAAGTACATACAACTGAGCATGTTTTGGCTGCTTTAGTGGGTTCTAGCGTAGATAATGCTCTAATAAAAATAGACGCACCAGAAATTCCTATTATGGACGGAAGTTCGCTACCGTTTATTCATGCTATTGAAAGTGTAGGTTTTGAAGAACAAAATGCAAATAGAGAGTATTTAGTTATAGACGAGAATATTCCGTGGGAAGATCTAGATAGAGGTTCAGAAATCTTAGCCGTTCCCGATTCAGAATATAGGTTAACAGTAATGGTTGATTATAGCTCTAAAGTATTAGGTACTCAGCACGCGAGCATGTATAAAATAGATGATTTTAAAGAAGAAATTGCGACATGTAGAACCTTTGTTTTCTTAAATGAATTGGAATATCTTGCTACTCATGGACTAATAAAAGGAGGCGATTTAGACAACGCCATAGTTCTTGTAGAAAGAGAAGATGTATCTAAAGAAGAGTTAAATAAACTTGCTAAACTTTTAGGTAAAGAAGATCTAAACATAGAAATAGTTGGAAGAGGAGTTTTGAATACAACAGATATGCATTTTCAAAATGAACCAGCTAGACATAAATTACTTGATATTGTTGGTGATTTTGCATTAGTTGGTAAGCCAATTAAGGGACATATATTGGCAGCTAGACCAGGTCATGCTTCAAATGTAGAGTTTGCAAAAGTCTTAAAAGCATTAGTTAAAAAACAAGCAAAAGCACCTAAGAAGTTTGAATTAAAAAATACTGTTTACGACATTAATCAAATTGAAAAGCTTCTACCACATAGGTATCCATTTTTACTCGTAGATCGAGTAATCGATATTTCAGATAACGGAATAACGGGGTTGAAGAATATTACGATGAATGAACCGCAGTTTACGGGTCACTTTCCAGGTAATCCTGTATTCCCAGGGGTGCTTCAAATTGAAGCTATGGCGCAATGTGGAGGTATTTTTGCTCTTTCTCAAGTAGAAGAACCAGAGTTATATTCTACTTACTTCATGAAGATCGATAATGTCAAGTTTAAACAAAAGGTGATTCCAGGAGATACAGTTGTATTTGATCTCAAGCTACTTTCTCCAATACGAAGAGGATTAGTAAATATGGGAGGGAAAGCTTATGTAAATGGAGTAGTGGTTATGGAAGCAGAAATGCTGGCACAAGTTATTAAAGACAAAGCATAATGATTAGCAATTTAGCTTCAGTATCTAAAGATGCTCAAATTGGGCAAAATGTTAAAATAGCATCGTTTTCAACTATTTATGAAGATGTGGTTATCGGAAATAATACGGTAATTCATCCAAATGTAACCATTTACCCAGGCACAAGGATAGGAGAGGATTGCGAAATTTACCCCGGTTCTGTATTAGGTGTGATACCTCAAGATTTAAAATTTGGAGGAGAATACACGACTGTAGAAATTGGAAATAATACAAAGATTAGAGAATGTGTTACTATCCACAGAGGTACTGTAGATAAAATGAAAACAGTTGTTGGAGATAACTGTTTGCTAATGGGATATGTTCATGTTGCACACGATTGTATTTTAGGTAACAACGTCATTTTGGCAAATTATGTTGGGTTATCTGGACATGTTACAATTGAAGATTTTGTAATAATTGAGGGTAAAGCTGCTGCTCAGCAATTTACCAGAATTGGAGCTCATGCGTTTGTAGGTGGAGCTTCGTTGATTCGTAAAAATATTCCTCCATTCGTAAGGGCTGCCAGAGAGCCGTTAACCTATGCGGGTATTAACGCCGTAGGGTTAAGAAGACGAGGATTCTCTGATGAACAAGTCAAAACTGTTGAAGACATATATAGAATTCTATATATTCAAAATAATAACGTTTCTAAAGGTCTAGAAGCAATTCAAGCAGAATTGCCAGATTCAGACATAAAAAATCAAGTAATTCAATTTATCAAAAAAAGTGATAAAGGAATTATTAGAGGACCACTTTAAAAGAAAACTGATTTACAGCCCTTAACGTATTGATCGGAATACAGCCGTGTACGTAGTTTACCTTAAAAAATTATATTTTGATTAAAAGAGCCGACGTTTTAGAGTTAGATATTACTGGATTGGCATTCGGTGGGAATGGCGTTGCTAAACTGAAGACTGATAATGGAGAGTACGTTTTGTTTGTGCAAAATACTTTTCCTGGTCAAAAGGTGTTGGCAAGAGTAAGTAAAAAACGAAAGAAATTTGCGGAGTGTAAATTACTTAAAGTAATTGAGCGCTCTAAGGATGAGGTAAAAGTACCCTATCAAGAAATTAGTGGTGCTCCGTACATACATGTTCCACCGAGTAAACAGGAAGAGCTAAAGAAGGAAACTACGTTAGATGTTTATAAGCGATTGGGAAATATACGAGACATTGAAGATAAGTTTGATTCTTTTATTTCATCTCCTAACCATTTTAATTATCGCAATAAAATGGAATACAGCTTTTCTTGTATTGAACACGATGTTTTTACGGAGGAAGAAATAGATGATGCTTTTGCATTAGGTTTTAAACACAGAGGAACTTGGTGGAAGGTAGAGTCGTTGCATAAAGAATCTGGTTTATTTGATGCCGAGTGGGAAAATAAACTCCATCAGTTTAGAGATTATTTACAAAGTACGGGCTTATCAGCTTGGCACCCGCCAAAGAAAGAAGGTTTTTTTAGGCACATTGTGGTTAGAAAGTCATTTAAACAAGATCAATTATTGGTAAATTTAGTAACCTCCAGCGTTGGTTTAGAACAGTTCGATGTTGCTACTGCTGGCAGGTTTCTAAAAGAGTTAATGGGGAATAGAGTTGCCGGATTTCAGCATACCATAAATGATAATGTTGCGGATAGAGCAAAGATAGAAAATGGCAATTGTGAATTGGTATTTGGCGAAAACCATGTGATAGAAGAATTGTTGGGGTTAGATTTCGAAATAAGTATGGAGAGCTTTTTCCAAACTAATCCAAAGTCGGCAGAGCGTTTATACAACAAAGCCATGGATTATGTATTTGAAGGCGAAAATACATTAAATGATGAGGTTGTAATGGATCTTTTCTGTGGAACTGGGACAATAGGACAAATCTTATCAACACGTACGCAAAATACAGAAATTATTGGCGTAGATATTGTTGAAGAAGCAATTAAAGATGCTAAAAGAAATGCAAAGAGAAATAAAATAGATAATGTTCAATTCTTTGCTGCAGATGTAGGGAAATTTTTAGCAGAGTTTCCTCAATATAAAGGCAAGATTGGAACCATTATTCTAGATCCGCCAAGGGCTGGGATTGCTCCTAAAACACTTAAGAAAGTAGTAGAGTTAGGTGCGAATAGAATTGTTTATATTTCGTGTAATCCGGGAACTCAGGCGAGAGACGCTGAAACATTAAAAGAATTAGGTTACGAAATGGAAAAAATTTCGTTGGTAGATCAATTTCCGCATACAGGGCATATTGAGGCTGTTGCTAAGTTCTTGAAAAAATAAAATTTGAATTAAAAAGCCGAACAATTTGTTCGGCTTTTTTTGTATTCTTTTTTTATAGCATCTCTATAACTCCGGCAGCTCCTTGTCCAGATCCTACACACATAGTTACAACACCATACTTTTCTTTACGCTTCTTTAATTCATTCATGATTTGTACAGTTAGCTTGGCACCGGTGCAACCTAATGGGTGACCTAAACTGATTGCTCCACCGTTTACATTAACAATTTCCGGATTTATTCTTGTTTCTCTAATTACGGCTAAAGATTGAGAAGCAAAAGCTTCATTTAATTCAAATAAATTGATGTCACTTTGCTTAAGTCCGGCTTGAGCAATAGCTTTAGGAATAGCGTCTACTGGACCAATTCCCATTATTCTAGGCTCAACACCCACTACAGTATAAGATGCTAATCGAGCAACGGGTTCCAAGCCCAATTCCTTTACCATTTTTTCAGACATTACTAAGCAAAATGCTGCACCGTCAGAAGTCTGAGAAGAGTTGCCGGCTGTTACAGATCCGCCTTGAGCAAATACCGGTTTAAGTTTAGCCATTGTACTCATAGTACTGCCAGCACGCGGACCTTCGTCTGTGTTTACCACGTACTTTTTTACTTGTCTTTTCTCATTTTCATCTAAAAAGATGTGCTCAATTTCTATCGGTACAATATCCTCTTTAAACCTTCCACTTTTAATAGCATTTAGAGCTTTCTCGTGCGAGTGCAGTGCAAAAGCATCCTGATCTTCTCTAGATACATTATATTTTTTTGCAACTGCTTCAGCCGTTAAACCCATTCCCCAATAATAATCTGGGTGTTCTTTTGCAAGTTTGGTGCTGGGTACAATTCTCCAACCACCCATAGCCATAACAGACATAGATTCTACACCTCCAGCAATAATACAATCTGCCATACCGGCATTAATCTTTGCTGAAGCCATTGCAATCGTTTCAATTCCAGAAGAGCAATATCTGTTTACAGTTACACCCGGTACTTTTACGGTATTTAGTCCCATTAAAGAAATCATTCTACCTACGTTTAAACCTTGCTCAGCTTCGGGTGTAGCATTTCCCACAATTACGTCATCTATTCGCTCTGGGTCCAGCTGAGGAACTTCTTTCATAATGTGTTTTACTACATCTGCTGCCATTTCATCCGGACGACAAAACCGAAATCCGCCTTTGCCTGCCTTTCCTACTGCTGTTCTATATCCTGTTACTATATATGCGTTCATTTTTTTAATGTTAAGATGTTATGATATTAAGACTTCTTCTTAATGTCATATCCATCGATTATTTTAAACTTCTCTTCTGAAGGAAGTTTTTCTGCTATTTGATAAACAGATTCTACAGTTTCATAGAAAATTTCCAAATATTCAATTCTCTAAAATTATGTGCTTTCATAGCTCTTAATGTCTTAAAATCTTGAAGTCTTGTTATCTAGTGGAATTAATTCCTCAAAATTCTTCCATTTTTCACCATACTTTCTAATCGCTCCAGAGTTTTGCGTTCTCTGCAGAGTTCTAAAAATGTTTTTCGTTCTAGGTCAAGTAAATACTGCTCTGATACTTGTGTTATCTCAGAAATATCTCCACCACACATTACATATCCAAGTTTTTCAGAGATAAGCGCATCGTGCTCAGAAATGTAGTTTCCTGATAGCATAGAGTTGGCTCCAACATAAACAATACCTATGCCTTCTTGACCTAGAATGGTTATATTTTTTTCTTTTGGAGGAGCAGTGTATCCTTTGTTTGACAATTCTAAACAAGCAGATTTTGCTCTGGATAATTGATGTTCTCTAGACACAACTACTTCATCCAAACCTTCTCTTAAGTAGCCTAAATCAAAAGCTTCATAAGCAGACGTAGCAACTTTAGCTTGACCAATGGTTAAGAATTTATTGCGTAGTCTATTTATTCTTATATCTCCTTCGGCTAATTCTGCAGATAGACGTTTCGCAAACTCTTTTGTTCCACCACCTCCAGGTATTAAGCCTACACCAAACTCTACCAGTCCAATATATAATTCAGCATGTGCTACAACTTTATCTGCATGCATGGTAAGTTCACAACCTCCGCCTAAAGCCATATTATGAGGAGCAACTACAACCGGACAATCAGCATAACGAACGCGCATCATAGTGTCTTGAAAAGTTTTTACAGCAAAATTTAATTCGTCAAAATCTTGCTCAACAGCCATCATAAAAATCATACCTACGTTTGCTCCTGCAGAGAAATTCTGACCCGTGTTTGAAATTACTAATCCCTTGTATTCCGTTTCTGCTAAATCTAGCGCTTTATTAATTCCGTTAATCACACCACTACCAATGGTATTCATTTTTGTATGAAATTCTAAATTCAAAATTCCATCGCCTAAGTCTACAATAGTTGTGTCGCTATTTTTCCAAACCGTATTTTCATCGCGTAAGGTGCTGAGCATAACTAATTCTTCTGTACCAGGAATTTTTTTGTATGATTTAGAGTCAATATCATAATACATTTTACAGCCGTTTTCAGTCTTGTAAAAGCTTGTAAATCCTGCAGATTTCATTTCATTTATCCAATCTGCTGCGTTATGATTTTCAACTGATATCATTTTTAGACCTTGGTCTAACCCTACAATGTCCCAAGTTTCAAAAGGACCTAATTCCCAACCAAAACCGGCTTTAATTGCGTCGTCAATTTTATATATATCATCGGCTATTTCTGGAATTCTGTTGGTAACATAGGCAAATAAACCTCCAAACATTTTTCGGTAAAATGCTCCAGCTTTATCCATTCCCATAAACAGCATTTTAGTACGCTGCTTTAAGTCTTCTATAGGTTTTGCCATTTCTAGCGTAGGAAAAGAAACTTTAGCTTTCTCTCGATATTCTAAGGTGTTGAGGTCAAGCGATAGAATTGTTTTATTACCATCGTCATCAACCGTTTTCTTGTAAAAACCTTGTCCAGATTTCGAACCTAGCCAATTTAGCTCTATCATTTTTGCTACATAGTCAGGTAGCTCAAATAAGGCTCTAGCTTCATCGTTTGGGCAATTTGCTTTTAAACCATTGGCTACGTGTACAAGTGTGTCTAATCCAACAACATCACACGTTCTGAATGTTGCAGATTTTGGTCTGCCAAGTATTTGTCCGGTTAATTTATCCACTTCTTCAATATTTAAATCGAGTGTTTTTACGGCATGAAACAGTGCCATAATTGAATAAACACCAACTCGATTTGCTATGAATGCTGGAGTATCTTTTGCTAAAACGGTTTTCTTTCCTAAAAAACGCCTTCCATAATCCATAAAGAAATCAATAACATCCGGATGGGTTTCTGGTGTTGGAATGATTTCTAACAGCTGTAAATACCTTGGAGGATTAAAAAAGTGTGTTCCGCAAAAGTATTTTTTGAAATCATCACTTCTAGCTTCTAGCATCAAATGTATTGGAATTCCAGAAGTATTAGAACTTATTAAGGTTCCTTCTTTTCTGTACTTTTCAACATTCTCAAAGACTTGTTTTTTGATTTCTAGCTTTTCAATAACTACTTCTATAATCCAGTCACAATCAGCAATTTTATGCAGATCATCTGTGAAATTACCAGTTTGTATGCGATTAGCAAAAGATTTCTTGTAAATAGGAGACGGGTTTGAGTTTAAAGCAAACTGTAAGGCTTCATTCACAATTCTATTCCGCACTTGAGGTGAGTCAGTTGTGAGTCCTTTAGTTTGTTCTTTCTCATTAATTTGATTTGGAACAATGTCGAGCAGAATTACTTCGCACCCAACATTGGCAAAATGACATGCTATTCTGGAGCCCATAACGCCAGAACCAAGCACAGCCACCTTACGAATGGATCTATTCATATGTTAGTGTTTTTTAGAAAAATCTCAATATACTTCTGAGCTCTTCATCAACAGTAACATCAATTTTTTCCATAACTTCAAAAAACACTTTGAGTTTTCCTTTCGGAATTTTATCGTGTAATTTTTGATTAAATCCTACAACAATATCGCGTACTTCTCGTCTTTTTTCTAGACCGGCTTCAGTTAAGAGAATAAGCACTTTACGTTTATCCAGTTTATCTATTTTCCTTCGAATGTAACCGCGATTTTCCATAGTTTTTAAAGTGCGCGATAAACTCGTAGGTTCCATTCCCATTCTTGGGCCAATTTGTGTACTTGGCGTACCTTCCTTATCTACAATTAGTAGAATAAAACCAATAGAAATTGTTAGGTTTTCCTGGGCTGCCTTTTGGTTGTACATACGTGATATTTTATGCCAGGTATGACGCAGGCTAAAATCGATGTTTCCTTCTGTTTTTGAATCACTCATTTTTTTATCTCTTCTAAAGTTACGAAAATTTTCTAAGCACGCACAATAAAAATCTTTAAAATGAAAAAAAGTATGAACGTTTTATTCATTCTTGGGTGCAGATAATTAGGTGTGATTAACGTGTTGAATGATAATTTGGTTGGTCAAAACGGATTTAAGATAGAGAAACTACCATTTTTCTTTAGAGAAATGAACTAATCCATTTACGTTAGCTATTAGTGTTTTTTCTTCGGTTTCTAGTTTCACGGCGTATCGTCCAAGTGTTTTCCCTTTATGGATTTGAGAGCAAGATGCGATGATCTGGTTTCCTAAAAAAGACGGTTTTATGTAAGAAATTGTGTTTTCTATTGTAACTGCTTTAAAGCCGTGAGCATTTGCTGCAAACGCAATGGCGCTATCTGCTATAGAAAAGGCTATCCCTCCGTGTGCGATTTTAAAACCGTTAACATGGTCGGTCGCTATAGTCATACGTACGATACAATTACCTTCAGATAACGCCAAGATTTCCATCCCAAGAAGTTTAGAAAATGCATCTTCATTAAGCATTAATGCTATAATTTCTTCAGGACTCTTCATTCTGCTGACAATTTAAGCTATAATTGCTTTGTTCATAATAGCAATCATTGCAGTAGAAACAATGAATAATTGAGTTGCAGTTTCATCATCTAGACGCGAGCCATCATCGTCTTCCATCTCTAATTCCATAGCCATGAAAGAGAGTAAATTCGGTTGGTTCGTTAAACTCACAATTAAATCCATGTCTTCGTCTTCCATATACTCTTCGAGTACTTGATCATACTCCTGATGAAACTCGTCAATCATCGCTTCTTCTATTTTCTTCAGTTTTACACCTTGTTGTGCAAACGCTTCGAAGTAAATATTGTAATAATAGATGATTAATCCCATCAATTGGTCGTTTTCAAACTCCATACCTGCCGAAGCTACATAGCCTAAGAACTCCTCTTGTGCTAAGCCGTAGGTTTCACTTAATTTGTCTAGTGCATCATCGTCTAAATTGTCAATTTTTACAACTGCTTTTTCTATATTTTCTACTGTAATTAAAGTCATATTTTATTTGTTAAATTTTGCTTTTAGGCTAAGGTCTAATGATTTGTACGAGTGTGTTAACGCTCCAGAAGAGATGAAATTTACACCTGTTTCTCCATATGCACGTATGTTTACCGGTGTAATACCGCCAGAAGCTTCAGTTTCGTATGTTGCGGGTATTTTTTGGAGTACTTTTTTTATTCTTTCTGGTGAGAAATTATCTAGCATAATTCTATCTACATTTCCCACATTTAAAACCTCTTCTAACTCGTCTTCATTGCGCACTTCTATTTCAATCTTGAGTAACTTGCCTGTTTCTTTTAAATAGTTGTTAGCGCCCTCAATGGCTTGTTTAATACCTCCAGCATAATCGATGTGGTTATCTTTAATCATAATCATATCGTACAGTCCAAACCTGTGATTATGTCCACCTCCAATTTTTACTGCCCATTTTTCCATTAGCCGTATACAAGGAGTGGTTTTTCGCGTGTCTAAAAGTTTAACGTCGCATCCTTCTAAAAGCTTAACTACTTGATTTGTTTGTGTTGCAATTCCACTCATGCGTTGCATAAAATTAAGTACTAGACGTTCTGTAGACAAAATAGAACGCGAACTTCCTTCAACTTCTAAGACAATGTCGCCGTGTGAAATTTGCGTGCCGTCTTTAATATGCGTGGTAACTTTAAGGCGCTCATCAAAACGATGAAAAATTTTCTCTGCCAATTCTACGCCGGCAACAATTCCTTCGTCTTTTACGAGTAACTTTGCGTGTCCAGTTGCATTTTCTGGAATGGTAGAAAGTGATGAATGATCTCCATCTTGGATGTCTTCGCGAAGTGCGAAATCTATTATCTCGTCAATCATGCGATAAAGATAAAGTAAATTAGAGACTTTGATAACTTGAGAGCCGTATAGATAATGAAAAAAAAGATTTAAGTTATACGGAATTACTAAATGGGCCAGTAGTGAAAGTAGGACATTGGTGAACCGAAACGGTATTATTGTTCATTCAATATTCTGAGTGTATTAGAACCGTCAAATTGCACAATGTAACCACGTAATCCCCATTCTACATCTCCGCTTACAATAGAACCATCAAAAAGTGAGTACTGAGTATCTGAGCAAGGATCGTCTAAAACCAAAAAATTATCAGGGTTGATTACTACGCCTGATTCGCAGTCTGCTGCATTTTCTGTAGTAGCCATTCTGTCAAATGCAACAAATTCATTCTGAGATTTTCTATAAATTACAATTCCTTTAACTCCTCCAGAAACGTATGCATATCCGCTAATGCCTTGCAAACCAGAATAAGAAGGCAAGGTTAAATTAACTTCTATTTGAAAAGGAGACGGTTGAACAGGATGATTATTCGTAGTTTTGCATCCAACCAATGCAACACATGCTACGCATAAAAATAAAACTACTACTCGCATAGATAAAGAATGTAAAGTTATGCATTTGAAAACGAAATTAATACAGATTTTATTGCTTTGTTTCTTGATTATTTCAAATTACAGTTGCATATCTACTGCACCAGGTGCAACCTATAGTTCTGTGGAAAAAACAGAAAAGGCAAGAGATAAAATTGCAAAAAGCAAAGAGAAAAAAGCTAAAAAAGCAAAAAAAGAAGCACATAAAGCGTATTGGGACAAACAGAGCAAAAATGCTAGAAGACTAATAAAGCACACCGAAAAAAATAGAAAAAGAATAGAAAAAGGAAAACGACCAAAAGAAATGAAGAGAAAAGGATAGAATTGGTAGGTATTACGGACAAAAGTCTTGAAAACTGGACTTATTAAACCAATCTTGTTCCCACGTTTTTTCAGCTATTTCTGTTAATCTTTCTTCATAAATACGAAGGTTGTTTCGAGAAGTGAACGCTACAACTTCTTGATATTGTCTGAAAATTCCAACAAAAAAATTATCGTTTTTAATTGTTCTGCGTTCTGTGTATACCAAAACAATTTCTATTGCATAACACATGAGGTCTGCAATAATATCTGGCGACATACCTAAATCTTGAAAATGTTTAATAAGTTTAGTAGCAGTACTTCTTCTTAATTTGGCGCGTCTTTTTGTGGTTGGAAAGTATTCTTTACTGATTTTTATTTTTGCATCCTCGAGTAACTTATCTTCTTTAGGGTTAAAAGCAAAGTTAAAATAGGTTTTTACAGGCTTGAATTTATCATATAATTCTATGATTTGCTCTTCTAGTTCGCCTTTAGAAAGTTCTTTAAGGTGTTTTTTTAATTTAAGTTTACTCATCTAAATGCTAAAATAGTAATTTATAGAAAGTTTGAAAAGTAGGTTTGAATTAGATACCAATGCGCAAAACAACAAGTGTACCGATTGAATTACCGTTATCCATTTTATCTATTATTTCGAATAATGGCTTTTCTGTGTTTTTTAAATTGAGTAGAGAAAGTCTTTCTTGAGTAACCTGCAAGGCAAGTGATTTATGTAAGTGGTCTACTTGCGCTTTACTTGTTTGTGATTGTTGTCTTCCGCAGCCGTTATCATCTATGGTAATTTTGATATTTGTGTCTGACTCTAAAATAATTTTGATTGCTAAATGTGCATTTCTATCTATCTTTTTAAAACCATGAATAATTGCATTTTCTGCAAAAGGTTGAATGAGGAGTGGTGGAATAATGGCTTCTTCTTCGTCTATGTTTTCATCAACTTCTATTGAATAGGTGAAGTCTATAGTTTTAGTGAGTTGTTCTAGTTTTAAATAATTTTCAACCGTTTGTATCTCTTGTTCGATACTAATAAATTTTTCTCTTGAGTTCTCAAGAATTTCGCGCATTAATTTTGCAAATTTTGCAATGGATAAGCGTGCTTTATTTTTATCGTCTGTTATAATTTGCTCTTGAATAGATTGTAAAACGTTGAATATAAAATGAGGATTCATTTGTAAACGAAGTGCTTTTTGCTCAAGTTCAACTAAGTTTCTTTCTAATGCCAACTTCTCTTTTAAACCTTCATTTTTTTGTTTTAATCTTCTTCGCGAAACATAAATAATTAACCAAACAAGGCTTGAAAAGAATATAAAAACGCATACTAAAAACCACCACGTAGTATAGTAGGGTGGTGTAATTTCGAGATATACTTTACGTTCTTTTGTCCATATATTTTCGTTCCCAGCTTTGTAATAGAGCGTATATTTCCCTGGAGGAATAGAGGTGAAAACAATGTTATTTCTGCTTGTTGGAGGCGACCATCGTTTGTCAAACCCAACTAATTTGTAACTATATTTTAAATCTTCTGTAGCGGATAAATCAAAAGCCATGAGTTCAAACTCTATCTGTGTTTTATAATACGGTAGAATAAGCGAGTCTGTTTTATTTATGTTAGACTTGATTTGTTTTCTATAATTGGTTTTGTTTAAAGATTCATATGCGATTTTTATGTCTTCTAAAAATAAAATAGGCGCTACTTGTTGTTTAGTTTTTTGTGAAGGTGTGTATTTTTCCAACCCTCTTACGGTTCCAAACCAGAGGTTTCCTTTATTATCTTTAAATGCACTTTCTACAGATGTTTCTACACCTCGAAACCCTTCTTTAACTCCAAAATGTTTGGTTGTTGGATTAGAAAACGGATTGTAAATACGGTCTAAGCCTTTTTCTGTGCCAACCCATAAAGTAGAGTCGTTCTCTACAAGCAGTTGGTAGATATTTTCAGAGGTTAATTGGTTGTTAAAAGTAAAAGGTTTGATGCGTTTGTGTTCCAAGAAAAACATTCCGTTGTCTGTTGCTAAGATTACTTGGTTTTTAGAAAAAGCAAGTGTTCTAATGTTAATCTGATCTGAACCTTCTATAAAATATAATTCGTTACCTGTAAAATGGGCAAGGCCTTTTTTTGAATCTACCAACCAAATACTGTTATCAGGAGCAATTTTGACACATTCAATTCTATTAGATAAGTGCTTATTGATGTGAGCGTACAGATAAAATGAAACGGTATAGGAACTGTCAACATAGGTAGATTTTGCTTTTATCAGTCCTTTATCTGCCGTTGCTAACCAAAGGGTTCCTCCTTTGGCTACATCCATGTCTAAAATCCATTTGCTACTGTTGTTTCCAGCGAAATAATAGACAGAGTCTGTGTAGGAATTGATAAAGCCTAAACCTACTTTTTCTTCTGTAAACCAAAGGTTGTATTGTCTGTCTACCAACAGATTTCTTACTTTTCCTATTTTTTTGTTTTGGTATGAGGTATATGTCTTGTTTAACGTGTCGTTTAGTTTTATAATTCCACCCGCTGCGGTTGAAACCCAAATATTGTCTCGTTCAGCAAATACGGTATAGATATAGTCTCCATTTAAGCCAGAATTGGTATTGTAATGTACAAAATCTGTTGGGTTATATTTGGATAGACCACCACCAGATGTTCCTATCCAAGTGTTTCCCCAAAGGTCTTCAGTGATACATTTTACGTGGTTGTTGGCTAAACCTTGCTGTGTAGTATATTGCTCAATTTTGTTTTTAGCATAGATGTAAATTCCTTTGTTTTGTGTTGCAATCCAAAGTTGTTTGTTTTTGTCTAGATAGAGGTTGTTTATTACAAGTGATGAAAAAATTGTTGGTATTTCTTTCCTTTTCAGGTTTAAGTCGAGCGCAATAATTCCATTCGAAAGTGTTGAAAGGTAGATGGTAGACTCATTTTGTACTGCAGCAGTAATATATTCGCTCGGCCAACCGTTTTTGACACCTAGGTTTTGAAAAGGTTGTGTTAGATGCCAGCAACCTTCTTGAGTAGTTACCCAAAGGTTATTTTTATTATCTAGAAAATGTCCGGTTATATACTTGTTGTTGAGTTGTATGTTTTTTACAGCTACAGCCTTTTTGTTCTGTAAAAGAAAAAGTCCACCAGTTGTTCCAACGTAAAGTTGTTTTTTGAATTTAAAGAATAGGGTAACTGTATGGTTTATAGGTATATTTTCTATTATGCTTTGTTCATGTATTAAGGATATACCTTTGTCTGTTCCTAGTAAAAGGGTGTCATTATTTGAAAAAAGAGCATGTATTTTATTAGAAAGTAAACCATCTTGTTTTTGTAGTGTTCTAAATTTTTTTCCATCAAAAATAGAAATACCACCGCCTTGAGTTGCTAAGTATAGCTTTCCTTTTTTTGTAGGTAGTATTGCAAATACTTGTGATTGAGCTAAACCATCAGAAACAGAGTAATTTGTAAAATTAAGTTGCTGCGCCCAAAGAGCATTATGGAGTATAAGTACAAAAAGTAAAACACTTTTTTTCATGCTTACTAAGTTAAACAGTTTGTTAAGCATTACTCAGAAATACATCAAAAAAAAGCATGAAACTGTGTTTCATGCTTTTTTTAAAAGAGTTAAATTAAAACGGAATTATTAAACTAATATCTGCATTTACTAAATTGGTAAACAAAGCTCTATCGAACATAAAGTTGATGAAGTTTGGATCAATTATATGTGGTGGATCTGGGTCATTAGATAATTCTCCTTGAAAATCATTTAATCTATTGTTTTTCGAAATTAAGCTTGGACCTAAGTTGATGTTAAACCCATATTGTAAAACCATGAAGTCGGTTAAAGGTTTGTGCAAGGTTATTCCGTAAATAAACTGTAATCCGCTAAGTTGAACATCTTCTACAGTTGTAATTTGCTCTAAAGGAAATTCAAATGTTTCGTACGTTCCGCCAAATAGTTGTCGTCTACCTAAATAATCTTTATCTCTTAAACTTCCACCAACGTATCTTAGTCCAAATTTATGAGAGATGCTCGACATCAGGATTGCTTTATTCGGCGCAAACTCGATGTAACCTTCGAAAGAAAAAGTGTTTGCTTGTAGACTTTCAATTCCTCTAAGATTATTCTGGTTACTGTATTCATTTGGCTGTCCAAGGTTTAAACGTGTATATCCTATATTTGCTCCAACAGCTATGTTTCGTTTTATTAATCTCGCATATCCAATTTGAAACATGTGTTCTAAATTAAAGGTCTTTGTAACAATACCACTTTCATCGGTATCTTTTAAAAAACCAAATTCTGAAAGGGAAACGTCTTCATCTACAGATATCGCTCTTCTACCTTCAGTAGAGTAGTCTAATCCAGGAAGATATTTAAATGTAAAAACATTATATTTTCCGAAATATCCTGGGTTTTGCGCTAACGTTACGCTACTTGTAATTACGAGGAGTATAATTATTAATCTTGACATAATATTTTATTTAGGAGTACTTAATTGCATTAATAAATCATACATATGCAATTCAATTGCCGTTTTAGTTGGCTTTATTTGGAAATAGTAATTTGTATAAGTTTCAATTGCTCCTTTTTTTGCATTGAAAACTAAAACCGACATGTTTACATTATGTGCTAACGCTAGTTTGGCCGGAATGTAAAATAAAATTGCCGGAGGAAAATAGATAAATGCAAACATAGTAAGGTAGTTCAAATCAGGTTCAAAGCTATGTTCAATTAATGAAAACACCACATTTTCTGTATTATATTGCTCGGTAATTTGATTTATAATTTCATAGTCGGCAACAAAAATATCTTCAGATTCAATGTTAGAAAATTGGTTAATATAGCGTTGCAGTGCTGCCCTTTGATTATATCCGTCTGTACCTAAATCTGACATTTTATACTTACTCAATTGAGCTGCATTCATCCCTTGTTGTTCTGCACTTTTGTCTATGGCTTCTACAAATTTAAGCTGTAAATCAGCACTTTTAACAGGGTCAAACCCTTTATTTGTATATTCCGCTGCTAAAGGTTCTACAAATACGATAGATTCTAGTCCAAGATGTAATTCTTTTGCTTCTTCTTCCTTAATTCGCTTTCTATACTCTCTTTTGGATAATTGATCTAACTCTTCTTCTAGAGCTTCTTCTTCTTTTTCCTTAGTTTTAAAGCGTTCTGTTTCTTCTTTTAGGATATCGCTGTTCCCAACATAGTCAGACAAGGCGTAAAACCTAAAGTTCGTAGAATCAATTTCTGCTTTTACTTTCAATTCTGTGTCAGAATTAATAGTTCCGGTAGCTTGTTCTTTTAACTTAATCTTTTCGTATTTAGAAAGCTTTTTCCATTCTTCACTATTTTCGTCAATAATTCCTTTGTTGGAGTTGTTATCAGAACTGTCTGCTGAACTTACTGCACTTACTTTTTCTATTGCTTGTTCAAACGTTAACTCAGAAAAGTCTTCCCATTCTGCGTTTTTCTTCAGTAATTGTCTTACAGCAATACGTTCCATTTCGATAATCTCTTGATTATTTGGAAGTCTTCTCTTAATGTCCACTATATTTCTAAGGGCTAAAACACGTACATCCTCATTTTGTAACTCATTAAATACATAATGGATTGTGTAACTTTCACCTTCTACTTTTTCTGGTTTTTGGAAACATTCATCCAGTTCGTTTTCAGCACTGTATACCGCTAGTCCACACCATGCTTGTGCTTTACACAATTCTAAATGTTTATTGTTTGGATATTGTTTTTCTAAAACCGCGATTTCATATAAACAATTAACGTAATCATTTGCGTACAACCAGTTTTGAACACGTTCGAAACGTGCAATGTCGCGCATATCGTTAAACCTGTCTTCACCCAGCTTAAAAGCCATATCTCCACCTGCAGATTTTTCTTTGTCTAGAATACTTTGTGCATTTTCTTTTCTGTTTTTGATATTTGGATGTGAGCTCTTACTGTCATCATAATCCTCATCTACTTTGATTGGGTTTTTGTCTTTAGGGAAAAATTCAACAGGGATATAGGCTAAATCTCCAGCTAACATTTCTTCAGTAATGGTAAGTTCATCTATTGGTAGATGTGAGTACATTAAAATATCAAAAACTTGATTTACGTTTTGTCTGGGGTACCCAGCATTCAAGTAGCGTATAATTCCTAATTCATCTGCTTCTAACTCGTGGTTTTTAGAATATTCACTAAGTTGCTCAATCTTTTTATCAAACTTAATTTTTCTGTTTTTACCAATGGTAACTACATTTTCAAAAGATTGTAGAATATGATTTTCTTCAAAGTGTGCAATTTCATGCGACAAAACCATTGCTAAATCGCTTTCTGAAACAATTTGAGAAAGTAAACCGATTGTTACAAATACCATTCCTTCTCCGGTTACAAAAGCATTTGTTACATTAGAACGAAGTGTGAAAAAAGTAAGCTCAGACATTAGTTCTGGTGTATTAACCAAAACTTTGGCAGCTACATCTTCTACATACTTCGTTAAAGGATCTCCAAAAAGCACTAATCCAGAATGCAAAAGATTATCAATTGCTACTGATTTGTTTTCTACGAAATATGTCTTTTCTCTGGCAGACATATCGTATTCAATCTGCATTTCTTTCTCTAAGCGTTCTTGTAAAGAAATTGAAAAGTCGTCAGGAAGCTCTCCTTTTGACTGTATAGTTTGATAGTTGTTGAAGTCAGTTTGTGCTATAGAAACAGCTGAAACAAGAGTAAGAACAACACTAAATAGTTTATTCATAATTGAATTTTGGTTTGTATATGGCAACAAATATAGAAATATAGAAAGGAACGCAACTATAACTCATTTGCCCGTGTTAAAAAGCATAGTTTAATCCTATGTCTAACGTTAAGAAATTACTAAAAAGTTGATAGTTTACCATGTGTTTAAATTCATCTGGATGAAACAGTAGTGAATTGCTACTGTTTTCATTTCCTTTATTTTAATTTTCTCATATTTACTAAGCTTTTTGTAGGCTTCGCTATTCAAATCAATAATTTGTTCATTGTACACATTTGTACTATCATTTTTAATTTCTTCGAGCAAAGAAGCTTCTTCTTGAAAAGTTCTAGAAGAATAGTCCGTTAAGTTAAAGTCATTGTTTATTAGTTTTACTAATGCTTTTTGATGTAGGTTGATTAAATATTTATTGTTTGGATACTTTTCTAAGGCATCTGTAATGTTCCGTAAGCCTAAAACGATTACTTCGGTCGGTGTAAGATTTTCAAAAACTTGGTTTAAAACTCTTATTTTACCTTCGGTTTTTTGAGGTTTAGTATAGCAATCAGTTAATTTTTTTTGTTCGGCTGCAATCTGTAATCCATAACAAGCTTGTGCGTTAGAAATGGTTAGGTATTTACTATTTCCATAGTATTGTTGTAGTATTTCTATCTCGTAAATGAAGCGTGCGTATTTTTTAACGTATAGCCAATTTCTTATTCGTTCGAAACGAGCAATTTTCCTAATCTCTTTAAATCGCTCTTCACCCAGATGAAAATCTGTATTTCCATGTAAATTTATGCTTTCTTTTTGCACTGTTTTAATATGGTTTTTTCTTTTTTATATGTTCGGGTGTGTTTGGTATTCATCGTCATAATTCTCTTTAGTGTCTATGTTAAATTTAGTTTGAACAAAGTAACTTTCAGGAATATAGGCGAGGTCTCCCGCGATTAAGGATTTTTCTACCTTAATTTCATCAATTGGTAAATGTGAATACTTTAGAATGTCAAATATCTTATTTAAGTTTTCCTTTTTATAGCCTGCTTTTAAATAGCGTAAAATTCCAATTTCATCGGCTTCAAACTCATTCTCTTTGCTATACGTGCTTAAACTTTTAATTTGTTTGTTTACATCTCTTCCGTTGTTTAAGACTTCTTTGTAATTTTTGTACGCTTTTAGGTTATGCTTTTCTGTGTAGTGACTAATTTCGTGTGCGAGAACAAAGGCTACATTGCTTTCAGAAACCATTTGTACTATTAATCCTGAGGTGAAAAAAATGTACTGCCGTTTGGAGTTATAAAAGCATTTGATACGTTGGACTTTAACACGAAAAAGTTAAGTTCTGAAAACAGTTCAGGCTCGTCTTTTAAAAGAACCTGAGCAAGGTCTTGGATATATGTACTTAATTCATCTCCGTAAATTACATATCCGTAATGGAGCAATGAATCTAAAGAATAATTGCGTTGGGTAACAAAATCTTTTTTCTCTTTTTTTGATAAATCGTAGTCGTTTTTTAATTCTACCTCTATTTTGTCTAAAATATGAGAAGAAAAAAGTTCGGGAGTTTCCCCTTTCGATTGTATTGGTTGGTAGTTATTAAAGTCAACTTGATTAAAACACAAAAAGGGTAAAAGACTGAATAAAAAAGTAAATTTTCTGAACATATTAAAGGCAAGCTTAGGTATCAGAACTACGAATAATTGTAGTAAATATTTAAATAATCGACTAAAAGTGTAAGTATGTTAGGTGGATTTCGACTAACTTTGCACTATGATTTTATCTCTTTTTAAGCGAACAAATTTCAAAGAGTTATTTGCAAAAGGAGCCCTTTTGTTAGATGTTCGTAATGTTGATGAAACGGCTAAAGATGCAGTTTCTGGGTCAGTATTAATTCCTTTACCAGAACTTAAAAATAGAATAGAAGAGCTCATCGAAATTGATAAGCCCTTTGTGTGTGTCTGCGTTTCGGGTGTGCGCTCAGGAATAGCTAAGAAGGTATTACAAAAATCAGGAATTGAAGCTTATAATGGAGGCTCAATTAATAAAATGAGAAAATATCATGAGTAACTATTGGGAAATAATAGAAAAAGCATATACCAATTATGCAAATTACTTTTGGAAAAGTATTGTTCAACCTATTTTTAATGGAGACTTAAATTATTTTTATTATCTGATAATTGTTTCCTTATTGGTTTGGTTATTAGAAATGTATAAACCTTGGAGAAAAGACCAAAAGGTAATTAGAAAAGATTTTTGGTTAGATGCGTTTTATATGTTTTTCAACTTCTTTATTGTTAACCTACTTTTTTTTATAGCCCTAAGCGAAGTAACATCTGTGCTCTTAAAGGATACTTTCACCTATTTAGGAGTGCAAGAGACAACGCTCCTTGATCTTTCAGGCTGGCATTGGTGTTGGCAATTATTGTTATATTTTATTTTAGCAGATTTTATTCAATGGAGTGTGCATAATGCACTGCACCGTATTCCATGGCTATGGAGATTTCATAAGGTACATCATTCTGTTAAGCAAATGGGATTTGCAGCGCATTTTAGATTTCATTTTATGGAGAATGTCTTTTATAAATCTACACTCTATATTTTTCTTTCTCTCGTTTTTGGGTTTAAGCTAGAATATGCTTTCATAATTTACGCAATTTCTATATTAATTGGGCACCTTAATCATGCTAATGTGGGGTGGGACTATGGCTTATTCAGGTACATTTTAAACAATCCTAAAATGCATATTTGGCACCACAGTAAAGCCTTGCCAGAAACCCATCAAAAAGGGATGAATTTTGGTATCTCTTTGAGTATTTGGGATTACATTTTTAAGACAGACTATGTGCCGTATGACGGAGCAAATATTGAGCTGGGTTTTGAAAATGATGAAGATTACCCTGAAAAATTCGTAAAACAATTGATAGCGCCTTTTCAAAGAAAGAAAAAAACGGTTTAAAAAAATAATTCATAAAAAAAAGCATCATTTAATATGATGCTTTTTTGTGTTGATTTCATTTACTATTGGTTAAGTAATAAGCTTTTTATAGTCGCTTTTTCTCCAATTATTTCAGACAAAGCATCTACGTTAACACGCGTTTGTTCCATTGTATCTCTATCTCTTACTGTAACTGTATTATCTTCTAATGTTTGATGGTCTACACAAATATGAAAAGGTGTACCAATGGCATCTTGTCTTCTGTATCTTTTTCCAACAGTGTCTTTTTCGTCGTACTGGCAATTGAAATCGAGCTGTAATTTTCTCATAATTTCTTTTGCCTTCTCCGGTAAACCATCCTTTTTAACTAAAGGTAAAATTGCTGCTTTGTAAGGAGCCAAAGCTGGTGGTAAATTCAGAACAACTCTTTCTTTTCCACCTTCTAGTTTTTCAGTTTTTAAAGCACTTCCTAAAACGGCTAAGAACATTCTATCTAATCCTACAGATGTTTCAATTACAAAAGGTGTGTAATTCTCGTTTAATTCTGGATCAAAGTACTGTAATTTTTTTCCAGAGTGTTTCTCGTGTTGCTTTAAATCAAAATCTGTTCTAGAGTGTATACCTTCTAACTCTTTAAATCCCATTGGGAAATCAAACTCAATATCTGTTGCTGCATCAGCATAATGTGCCATTTTGATATGGTCGTGAAACCTGTATTTTTCTACTCCTAGATTAAGTGCTTTGTGCCATTTAATTCGTGTTTCTTTCCACTTGTTAAACCACTCTAGCTGTGTTCCAGGTTGAACAAAGAATTGCATTTCCATCTGTTCAAATTCGCGCATTCTAAAAATAAATTGACGTGCAATTATTTCATTTCTAAATGCCTTACCAATTTGAGCAATTCCAAAAGGAATTTTCATTCTTCCCGATTTTTGAACATTTAGATAATTTACAAAAATACCTTGTGCCGTTTCGGGTCTTAGATAAATTGTTGAAGAATCTCCAGCCAAAGAACCCATTTCGGTAGAAAACATTAAATTAAACTGCCTTACTTCTGTCCAGTTTTTAGAGCCAGAAACAGGACAAGCAATTCCGAGTTCCTCGATTAATGCTTTTACACCTTCTAAGTCATCTTTCCCTAAAGTGTCTGCCATTTTTTGCTCAATCTCTTCAATTTTGGCTTGATTTCTTAAAACATTTGGGTTTGTGGCTCTAAATTGAGCTTCGTCAAAGTCTGCACCAAATCGTTTAATACCTTTGGCTACATCTTTTTCAATTTTTGTGCGGTATTTTTCTACATGATCTTCGATTAAAACATCTGCTCTATATCTTTTCTTAGAATCTTTATTGTCTATGAGTGGATCATTAAATGCATCAACATGACCAGATGCTTTCCAAGTTTCTGGATGCATAAAAATGGATGCGTCAATTCCAACAATATTTTCGTGCATCTGCACCATAGATTTCCACCAATATGTTTTGATATTATTTTTTAATTCAGCTCCTAATTGACCATAGTCATAAGTCGCAGCCAAACCATCATATATTTCTGAGGATGGGAATATGTATCCGTATTCTTTTGCGTGAGAAATTACGTCTTTTAGATTGTCTTCTTTCTTGTCCATAAGACAAAATTAATAGGATGATTATTAAAAACAGCAAAAAGATAAAAGTTTGTGTAAAAGTTCTATTAAATCTTTACTCCAATAATTAAAATATCGTCTACTTGTTCAAGTTCGCCCTTCCATGCATTAAAGAAATCGAACAGTTTTTCTTTTTGAAGCATTAATGGGTCTGTATGTATCTCTAAGAGTAGTTTTTTAAAGGGCTTTATTCTCATTTTTTTACTCTTTGAACCACCAAATTGGTCTGCATATCCATCGGAAAATTGGTAAAGAATATCTCCAGCCTGTAGTTGAAAGTCGTTTAACGTGCATTTTTTGTTTTCATATGGAAAACCTCCACCAACAGGATATCTGTTGGGCTTGATTTCTATAAGGTTGTTATTTCTAATTATATAAACAGGGCGCAGTGCACTTGAACACCTTAGCATTTGATTCTCAAGGTCTATCTCTAAAAATGAAATGTCCATTCCATCTCGTCCATCTCCTTCTTTTCCTGTTTGCCCTAGTAGTTCATCCACCCTGTAGTCTAACTTATCTAAGAAAATATCAGGAGTAGTAACATTGGGAGTAGATGCAATTTCTTTAATTAAAGAGCTGCCAATAATACTCATAAATACACCTGGTACACCGTGTCCGGTTGCATCGGCGCAGGCTAGATACAGTTTTTCACCTCTTTTGTCAAACCAGTAAAAATCTCCGCTTACTACGTCTTTTGGCTGCAGATAAATAAAATTGTCTGCTAAATTATCACTGAGTATACTGTGGTCAGATAAAATGGAGTTTTGTATTCTTTTTGCATACGTAATACTATCAGAGATATCTTTGTTTTGCAGGGCAAGTTCATTTCTTTGGGCAATAATTTCTTTCGTTCTACTCTGTAGTTTTTCTCTAGAAAAAAGAATTAATGATTTCACTTAAAGAAGGAAAACTAAATTCTGTAATTCCCACATTTACAATACTTTCTTCCGTTTGTGAATTTGAGGTACTTTCTTCTTTTATGCTTTTTTTGCTGTGTACATTTGCTTTGAAGTCGCCTTCATCAATATTGTTTATCGTTTCAATAATTGTATTGGGTTGAATAATTGTTGAGTCGTATTTAATTTCTACAGTATTACTTACTCTATTTGTTTTAAAGTCAAAAGAACATTGAGAAACACCTCCGTAATTGTACAAGTTTTTTCTAATTACAGAACCACACCCCATTTCGCACGTCATTCCCTCAATATCCAAAATGATTGATGCGTTGACCTCTACGGTTGTATTGTCTTTAATATCTTGAGAATCTATATTTTCTTCTTTAACGACTTCCGCAATAGCGTTTGTTTTAGCGCTTTCTTTACATGAAATAAAAAGACATAAGCTCAATATAAAAAATACGTTTATTACTTTCATTTCTATTTTTTTTCAAATATACGAGTTTCTGGAAAATTTGAACCGTAAGATTAGGGGATTCTATCGACATATTTAGTGTATTTTTGAGCGATGCAAAAGGAAACAAAAAATTGGCTTATACTATTCGTTTTAGCTTGTGTATGGGGGAGCTCTTTTTTTTTAATGAAAAGGGGAATGAAGTTTCCAGAAACGGGCGAACTTATTTTTAATAACTTACAAGTAGGAGCCATGCGCATGTTCATTGCCGGAATCGTGCTTTTGCCTTTCGCTTTGAAATTTAGAAAAGAGTTGTTTGTTCAAAAACGTTTTCTTTGGATTTCTATTGTTGGGTTATTGGGTAACTTTTTTCCAGCTTTCTTATTTACCTATGCAGAAACGGAATTGTCTTCTGGTTATGCCGGTATGCTCAATAGCTTTGTTCCAATATTTACCTTGTTGTTAGGTTACTTTATATTCAAACAAGAGCTTACAAAAGTGCAATTAATAGGAGTTTCTGTTGGCGCAGCAGGAATTATATTGTTAATGTTGAGCGGGTCAGATTTATCTAATGCGGGAGGTTGGTCGCACAAAGCTGCAATTGTATTAGCAACTCTTTGTTATGCAATTAGCTTAAATACAATTAAATATAAGTTGAAAGGTGTTAAGCCTTTAGCGGTTACAAGTTTAGCTTTTGGTGTTACGCTTTTGCCGGCAACACTGCTTACGTTTATTTTTGGTGCACATACAACAATGTTAACGAATCAACATGCCGTTTTTGGTTTTATCCATATTTTTATTTTAGGCTGTGTAGGAACTGCACTTGCCGTTATAGTTTTTAATCATTTAATCGTATCATCTACGGCTCTTTTTGCAAGTAGTGTTACTTATTTTATTCCTGTAGTTGCTGTTCTTATTGGATTGTTGATAGGAGAGTCGATTAGCCTGTTTCAAGTGATGGCTATGTTTGTTGTTTTAGCGGGTGTTTACATTGCAAATTACTTAGGGAATAAGCAAAAAGTATAACCCGTTGCTTGAATTCGAGGGGAACTTTTCAGAGAGAACTTGATAGGTCAAAATAAATAGCTTAGATATTGCTGAAACTTTACTTGAACATTAAAAAAATAATTGTATCTTTGCGCTTCGATTTTTGAAATTATATTTAAAATTAAGCTATGTACGCAATTGTAGAGATAGCAGGGCAGCAATTTAAGGTGCAAAAAGACCAAAAGATCTATACCCACCGTTTAGATGCTAAAGAAGGAGACAAAGTTGACTTTGACAAAGTTCTTTTAGTAGATAACAAAGGTAAAGTAACTCTTGGCGCCCCAGCTATAGAAGGTGCAACCGTTTCAGCGAAAGTTGAAGAGCACTTAAAAGGAGATAAAGTAATCGTCTTCAAAAAGAAAAGAAGAAAAGGTTACAAAAAGAAAAATGGTCATCGTCAGGCATTAACTGCGATAACTATTACAGGAATAAAAGCTTAGTAAGAAATAGAAGATAACCTAGGTTATCGATAAAACTTAAAAAGATGGCACATAAAAAAGGAGTCGGTAGTTCAAAGAACGGTAGAGAATCAGAATCAAAACGATTAGGAGTTAAGATTTTTGGTGGTCAAGCTGCAATTGCAGGTAATATTATCGTTCGTCAAAGAGGAACTGCACATCACCCAGGGAATAATGTAGGTATTGGTAAAGATCATACATTATTTGCTTTAGTTGATGGTGTAGTTGAATTTAGAAAAAAGAGAAACAATCGTTCGTATGTTTCAGTTGTTCCTTTCGAAACAGCAGAAGCTTAAGACATAGTTGTTTTAAAAATAATAAAGTCCGATTCTGTTAGAGTCGGACTTTTTTGTGTGAATGAATTTAGCCAGAGTGTTCAAATTTTATTCGTTAATTTTAAAGGAATAGAAAGACAGGTTCAAACCGGCGCAAAAAGAAAAAATCCACCGCAGTTTATTGTAGTTTCAAACAGTAGATTGCTTAGATTGGTTATTTTTGTAGCACAAATTTTTTGAAATGTTAGAGATTACAAGAATAAGAGAAAACAAAGATGCAATTATTGAAGGTTTAAAAACTAGAATGATTGACGTTTCTGAAGATGTAAACAGTTTGGTTGCACTCGATGAAGAGTGGAGAGCCAAAAGAACTGCTTTAGAATCAAATGCTTCAGAAATGAATAAAATCTCTAAAGAAATTGGACAGCTTTTCAGAGAAGGTAAACAAGAAGAAGCAAATAAAGCAAAAGCACGTACTACTGACCTAAAAGAAAGGGAAAAAGAACTTAAGCAAGAGGTTGAAGCATTAGAAGAAAAGATTCAGAACATTCTATATCAGCTTCCCAATGTTCCTCAAACTGTTGTTCCTACAGGGAAATCTGAAGAAGACAATGAAATTGTAGAGGAGATAGGTGCTATTCGTACATTCAATTTTGAACCGCTTCCACATTGGGATCTGGCTGCAAAATATGATTTGATTGATTTTGAAACAGGTGTTAAAATAACAGGAGCTGGTTTTCCTATTTACAAAGGGAAAGGAGCTAAATTACAACGTGCTTTGATTAATTTTTTCTTAGATGAAGCAGAAAAAGCAGGTTATAACGAAGTCATTCCTCCTCATGTTGTGAATGAAGCCAGTGGGATAGGAACAGGTCAATTGCCAGATAAAGAAGGGCAAATGTATTATATCCCTGAAGATGATTTGTATTTAATTCCAACGGCAGAAGTACCCTTAACCAATATTTATAGAGATGTATTATTGCCTAATGACGATTTCTCTATAAAGATTACAGGATATACTCCATGTTTTAGAAGAGAAGCAGGCTCTTATGGGAAAGATGTGCGCGGACTAAATCGTTTACATCAATTCGATAAAGTTGAGATTGTCAGAATTGAGAATCCTAAAAACTCAGAGCAAGCATTAAAAGAAATGGTAGAACACATAAAAGGTTTGCTTGAAAAATTAGGCTTGCATTATCGTGTACTCAGACTCTGTGGAGGAGATTTAGGTTTTACGTCTGCAATTACATATGATTTTGAAGTGTATTCCGCTGCACAAAAAAGATGGTTAGAAGTTAGTTCTGTTTCATTATTTGAAACTTTTCAAGCGAATCGTTTAAAACTAAGGTTTAAAAATGATACTAAAAAGTCAGAGCTTTGTCATACACTAAATGGTTCAGCACTTGCATTGCCTAGAATCGTTGCCGCACTATTAGAAAATCATCAAGATGAAAATGGAGTGAACATACCAGAAGCTTTACAGCCCTATACACGGTTTGAAAAGATAAATTAATCTTATTTGCATGTTATTTGAATAAAGAAAAAGCGAGTTGGGAATACTCGCTTTTTTATTGGATTCAACCTATTGAATAAAAACTTTTTGAGTGTAAATTTCATTGGTTCTACTAAGCTTTACAATGTAAATTCCAGTCTTTAATTCTTGGGTATATTGTTTTGATTCTTGCTTACATTTAATTCTTGTACTATTTTTCCACTTAAATGATAGATTTGAACCTGGTAAAGATTTGTACCAAGTTCATTAAACCGAATGGTATTTTTTTCTAGTACTATTTCTGGTTCAAGGCTTTTCTTATTTAAGTAAGCTATGTCTAAAACCGTACTTTCTCCATTGAGGTCTGTATGCAAAAGTTTTACATATACACCTGCTTTACTCTTTCTATTGAAAACGAGCTCATACATTCTAGAAGATTGCGTGTCTCCCAAAATTTTTACTTCTTCTAATAACTTAAAATCTTCGCCATCTTCAGAAGTGTAAATGGAATAGTAGTCTACATCTTTTTCAGTACCTACAAGCCAGTTTATCTGAATATCAGAATTTACTAATTGTGTTAAATTGAACGATATTAATTCTACCGGTAAAATACTCTGACCAACAACGGTAACGTCATCAATAGTTAATTGGTGACCAATTCCCGTAGAGTTTCCTGTAACCCGAATTTGAACCGTATTGCCTTGAAAAGTATTGGTTGAAGCAGTTTGGTTGTTAAATATGCCAGATAGCGCTCCGTTAGTTTCAAATTCTATGTATGCTCCTTCGTTCAAGCTATATTCGAAAAGTAGAAAATCATTAGAATTGTTGCCGTTTCCGCTTGAAGCTGTTATAAATATATTTGTGTTCGTAAAAAGACTAATATCAATGGATTCGCTTAACCAAACACTTTGGGCATTGGTATTGTGCCATTTAAAGTTTTTGTTTGAATTTGGACCATCAACATGGAAGTCCTCTGGAGTTCCTATTACTGGCGGACAATTTGGACAATCAACGCTCCATGAGGTTGTTCCATTATCAACTTGCGTATTAAAATTAAGCGAATTAAAATTTTCTAACCATATATTTTGTGAGAAACAAATGGAGTAAGCTAAAATAAAAATAAGTGATACAAATACTCACATAGCTATAATTTATCATTATTTACGCTGCAACGGTTAAACTAGATTTTCGAACTTTAAAAAAAAAGATGTGAAACGTACCAATAATGTTGTGAAGGTGCGAAAGAGGTCTTTTTATTCTTTCTTTTAGCTTTAAGGAATGATTATATTTGCACCAAAGTGATCTAGAATGAGTAAAATTAGTACAAATAAAGCACCAAAGCCTGTAGGCTTATATCCGCATGCAAGAAAAGTAGGAGATTTGTTGTTTTTATCAGGAGTAGGACCAAGAACAGCCAATTCAGATGATACAGACTCTCACGTTCCAGGATTAAAATTAGACAAAAACGGAAATTTTCTAGAATTTGATTTTGAAGCACAATGTAGAAGTGTTTTCGATAATGTTAGAGTGATTCTAGAAGAGTCTGGTTCATCTTGGGATAAACTTGTGGATGTTACCGTTTTTCTTGTAAACATGAAAAGAGATTTTCATACCTACAACAAAATTTACGCAGAATATTTTAAAGATAACCAACCTTGCAGAACTACCTGCGAGATTAGCAGTTTGCCAACACCTATTGCTATTGAATTAAAATGTATTGCAACCGTTTAAAAAAAGAACATGTTAGGATTTATAGTTAGAAGTTTACTTGCATTAGCGAGTTTGGGATTTACAGTATGGTTATATGCAACCGGATATTGGGGTTGGGGAATTATTTTCACTTTAATTACAGCCCTTATTATACTAAGTTTCTTTAGAAACGAGAATATAATTATTGCGCTCTATCAAATGCGCTTAGGAAAACAAGACAAAGCCTACGCAGCTTTAAAGAGAATTAAAGCCCCAAATTTTTTACCTAAAAAGCAATATGCTTACGTTACTTATTTGAAGGCAATGTTAGGAGCGCAAGAACTTGGTTTTGCTAAAAGCGAACAAATGCTTAGAAAAGCGCAAGCTCTGGGATTAAGAACAAAACAAGATCAGGCAATGGCAAATATGCATTTGGCTGGGATTTGTATGCAGACAGGTAGAAAAAGGGAAGCACAAACCCTACTAGCGCAAGCAAAGAAGTTGGATACAAACGGTATTCTTAAGGAACAACTTGGTATGATGAAAAACCAACTAAATATGGTTGCTTCAAAAAATCAAATGCGACAAGCTGCAATGATGAAAGGAAGACGTAAGTCTCCAAAAGCAAAATAATTAGAATGAAATGTTTTGAATAGTCGAGCTGCATAGTTCGACTATTTTTGGTTTATCCAACATTGTTTTTAATCAATCAAATAAAAGGAACGACCCGTTTTAAACGTATCTCGTTTACTTATTTTATAATAAAAGGATGAAATAATGGAATTATCAAGTGACTATTGGGAAACACGTTATCAAGAGAATAATACAGGTTGGGATTTGCAAAAAGCGTCAAAACCACTTATTGCTTATTTTGACCAACTCTCGGATAAAAGCATGAAAATTTTAATTCCGGGAGGAGGTTATAATTACGAAGCAGAATATTTGTTCAAAAAAGGGTTTAAAAATATCTACATACTAGATTTTGCTAAAACTGCACTCGACAAATTTATAAATAGAAATCCTAGCTTTCCTTCAACACAATTGTTAGAAAAAGATTTTTTTGATTTAGAAGAACGTTTCGATTTGATTGTTGAGCAAACATTTTTTTGTGCATTAGATCCAACTCTAAGAGAAAAATATGTAGAACAAATGAGCAGTTGTTTGAACATAAATGGAAAGTTGGTAGGATTATTATTTAACAGACATTTCGAAAATGGACCGCCTTTTGGAGGGAGTAAAAAAGAATATGAGGCTCTTTTTCAAAAAGAATTTAACATTTTAACACTTGAGTCGTGTTATAACTCTGAAACACCAAGACAAGATGCCGAACTCTTTTTTAGGTGTATTAAACTGTAACCTTTTTCGTGTATAAACGTTTTAATTCATAACGGATCAGTTATTAACTTCTACAGGGTTAGTATTGAGAGTCCCTTCGCTAGGCGCGGAGGGACTTTTTTTATATTCTTTTTTTTACATTTTGGTATTTTTCTTCGTTTTTAATTCGACTAATTATTTAAAAATGTAGGTAAAAGTGCTTTTTAATAAGATTAATTTATATTTTTGCTTAATCGATTTAAAATTTTAACGATATGGATTTGTTTCCAGAGAAAAAAGAAGATAAGAAAGTAGAAGACAAGACGGTTGGCATATTGGCTTATTGTACTTTCATTGGTTACATTGTTGTGCTGTTTTTAAATTGTAAAAAAGAAGGAACGTGTAAACGATTTGGAGAGTTTCATTTAAGGCAAGGTTTAGGTTTTCTAATCGTTGCACTAGTTATGATTTTGTTTTTAAGTTTATTGAATTCCGTTTTAGATTTTATGCTTCCTATAAACGCCTTAATTCTTGTTGTAGGGTCTGGATTACTTATCTTAAGTATTATCCAAATAGTAGCAGCTTCTAAAGGAGAGTTTAAAGAAATGCCTATTGTAGGTAAAATAACAACGAAAATATTTGGCGCTATATATTGAATATAAATTATGAATATAATTTAAGAACCACTTCTTTGCTGAGGTGGTTTTTTTATTTTTGTATAAATTTAAAATCATATGGCGCAAAAACCTTCTATTCCGAAAGGAACAAGAGACTTCTTACCTAAAGAGGTAGCAAGAAGAAACTATATTTTTGATACGATTAAAAACGTGTTCCTTAAGTACGGTTTTGCTCAAATAGAGACTCCTAGTTTTGAAAATGCTTCTACCCTCATGGGGAAATACGGAGAAGAAGGAGACAAGCTGATGTTTCAAGTATTGCGCTCGGGGAATTACATATCCAAGCTAAAAGAGGAAGATCTTAATACAACGCTTTTTAATGAGCCAGCCGATCGATTATCTTTAGAAAATAAAATTCAACTCAATAAAGTTACAAGTAAGATAGCTGAAAAAGCATTGCGCTATGATTTAACAGTACCTTTTGCTCGCTTTGTAGTACAGCACCAAAATGAAATAGCCTTTCCTTTTAAGCGCTTTCAAATACAACCTGTTTGGAGAGCGGATAGACCACAGCACGGTCGTTATCAAGAGTTTTATCAATGCGATGCAGATGTTGTAGGAAGCGATTCTCTATTGTATGAGATTGAATATGTTCAAATTTTTGATGAGGTTCTAACGGCTTTAAATATTCCAGATTTTAGTATTAAAATTAACAACAGAAAAATATTATCTGGTATTGCAGAAATTACTGGAGAAGAGGATAAGATTATTGATATAACCGTTGCTATTGATAAATTAGATAAAATTGGAGAAGAGGGTGTTGTTAAAGAATTAATAGAAAAAGGTGTTTCACAAACGGCAATTGATAAAATTAAACCCTTATTTAGTTTAAAAGGAGATAATTCAATTATTCTAAAAGAAATGAAAACGATGTTAGCTAAAAGCGAAATTGGCTTAAAAGGCATTGAAGAACTCAGTTTTGTTTTTGAATACATTAATAAAGTAGGTTTAAAACGAGCTAAGTTGGAGTTTGATGTTACCCTGGCAAGAGGTCTAAACTATTATACGGGTGCAATTTATGAAGTAAAGGCAAACGGCGTAAAAATGGGCTCTATTTGCGGAGGCGGAAGATACGATGACTTAACAAGTCTTTTTGGAATGAAAGATATGTCTGGTGTAGGTATATCATTTGGTGCCGACAGAATTTACGATGTTTTAACAACATTAGATTTATTTCCTGCAGATACAGATAAAGGGTTAACTATTTTATTTATCAACTTTGGAGAAACAGAACAAATGCATTGTTTTGATCTTGTAAATAAGCTAAGAGCAAATCATGTAGATGCTGAGTTATATCCTTCAGCAGCAAAAATGAAAAAACAAATGAAGTATGCAAACGATAGAAATGTTAAGTATACGGCATTAGTAGGTTCTGATGAAATGGAGCAAAATAAAATTCAATTAAAACACATGGAATCGGGAGAGCAGAAGCTTTTGACTTTCGAAGAATTAGTACAAGAACTTAAAAAATAATGAGCACATTTATTTTAAATAATCAACATTACAGCATAGAAGATGTTTTTTCTATTCTGCAAACAGAACAAAAGGTAATTTTAGGAGATAAAGCCAAAGAAGCTATCTTAAAATGTAGAGCTTACCTAGATCAAAAAGTTGAAAGAGGTGGAGAAATTATCTATGGAATTAACACTGGTTTTGGTAGTTTGTGTGATACAGTAATATCCAATGAAAACCTTGAGCAATTGCAAGTTAACCTTGTTCGTTCTCACGCTTGTGGAACTGGTAATGAAGTAAATCGTGAGGTAGTTAAAATCATGCTTTTGTTAAAGGCCATGGGATTATCACATGGTAATTCTGGAGCACAACTAGAAACAGTAGAACGATTACTTTATTTCTTTAACCACGATATTATTCCACAAGTTTTTGAGCAAGGTAGTTTAGGAGCATCTGGAGATTTAGCTCCGCTAGCACACATTGCAATGGCATGTATTGGCGAAGGTAAAGTATACCATAATGATGAGTTAAAAGATACAAGTCTTGTTTTTGAAGCCTTAGGATTAGCCCCAATTCAATTACAGTCTAAAGAAGGTTTAGCGCTTTTAAATGGCACGCAGTTTATGAGTGCCTTTGCAACACATGCTGTTTTTCATGCAAAAAATATTATTGAGAAAGCGGTTATGGTTGCAGCGATAGCTATTGACGGTTACGATGGAAGAAAAGAAGCATTTTGGGCACCAGTGCATGAGATAAGAAATCAAGTAGGACAAATTGAAATTGCTGCGCGTATTAATGCTTGGTTAGCGGATAGTGAAATTTTTAATCAAGAGAAAGCACACGTGCAAGATCCGTATAGTTTTAGATGTACGCCTCAAGTATTGGGTGCGTCTTTGGATACAGTTAACTATGCAAGCCAAATTGTTACAAGAGAAATTAACGCGGTTACAGATAATCCAACTATCTTTATCGAAGATGACAAAGTTGTTTCTGCGGGTAATTTTCACGGACAACCAATGGCTTTAATTTTAGACTTTTTAGCAATTTCCTTATCCGAAGTTGCAAGTTTATCAGAACGTAGAACATATAAATTAATTTCAGGAACACGTGGTTTGCCTGCGTTTTTAGTAGCTAATCCAGGTATTAATTCAGGTTTAATGATAGCGCAATATACAGCAGCTTCAATTGTGAGTCAAAATAAACAATTGTGCACACCTGCTAGTATAGATACGATTGACTCTTCTAATGGTCAAGAAGATCATGTGAGTATGGGAGCTAATGCAGCAACTAAACTTTTTAGAGTGGTAGAAAATGTTTATCAAGTACTGGGTATAGAAATGCTCACAGCAACGCAAGCGCTTCGTTTTAGAGGAGAAGAAAGAACAAGTATTGCGCTTAAAAAGGTAGTAGAAAACTACAGAAAAGAAGTTGCATTTATTGAGAACGACAGGTATTTATCGGAAGATTTAAGAAAAAGTAAGGCATTTATTAAATATAAATAATGGAAGAGTTTAAAACAATAGAATCAACTACAAATCAGCAAGAGAAACGTCCGGTATTTTTAACCGTTCTTTGCGTACTTAGTTTCATCACTATAGGCTTTGGTTTAATGTCTAGCATTTTAGCATTAATGAATGGTCCTGTTTCAAATGAGATGCTGGAAGAGTCTTTACTAGATATGTACGGCATGCTTTCTTTTTATGAAGAACAAGGTGTCGCCTTTATGGTAGATTTTATTCAGACAACCATAGATGCTAGTTTTTACTTAAACAACGAAACATTTTATTTAAACCAAACCCTCGGTTTTATCTCGTTAATTGTTGGTTTAGTTGGAGTTGTTTATATGTTTAAAAGACGTAAAATAGGCTATCATTTTTATATTATCTATTCTATTTTACCGGTGATAACGTTGTATTTGGTTCTACCAAAAGAACTAATCTCTACCGTTTTTATAATAGCTAGTTTATTGCTTAGTGCAATCTTTTGTTTGCTTTATGGATTAAATCTAAAACATATGAAGTAGTTTTTTTATATGGTTTGGATTAATCACAAGCTAGTTATTCATGATTAATTGGTGCGTTGTCTTTTGGTCGGATGTTTCAATAGTGATAAAGTAACTTTTACCTCTTTTTAGTCTAGAAACTTCTTTTTCAAAATAGTTTTTACCTTTGCTTAAACCGTTTAGAATTGTTTCTTCAACCTTTTTACCTTTGGCATTGTGAATGGTTAAGGTTGCATTATCAGACTTTTCTAAATGAAACGATACCTTTAAAAGGCCATCATTTGGGTTGGGATAGATTACTAGATTTAAGGAATTGATACTAGAAGGATTTAATTCGTCATTGTTAAGGGTTCCAGACTTTCTTATGAATACCTCAAAGATTTGATTATTTGCACTACTTTGTGAACCATCATTTATGAAAAATATATTGGGTTGAGAACTACTTATTCCACCATAAATATAACCGATAAGCGTATAATTATTATCTATACTATCTAATTTGAATACTTCATTATTAAAATGTGGAAAGTCTAAGTTTGGAATAAATTCAGCGCCCGCTCCTAACAATGTCGGCATTTCTATGGGAAGTTTGTATTCTGCCATATTTCCTAAATTATCTCTTGTTACTCTAGCAATTGTAGAAACAAAGGGTACATCATCATCTTGTACTAAAACACCTTGATTATCATAAAATTGAGCAATACCTCCAAAAAACACGGTATGCATTTCATTGTCTAGTTCAGAATAGATCGGTAGTACAGGGCAATGGTAATGATTGTAATATTGTTGGAAGTTGTTTTCAACTTGATATGAGTTATCATCTACTGTTACAGCGTGTAAAAAGGGTAAATTTACTGTTGGTTGAAAAACTCCTGAGAACATCGTTATACCTTCATTTCCGTTGATTAATATTTGTTGTTCTGCGTTATAATCTCTTCGGTGCAGAACACTATTGTCTATATACTCATCAACATGTGTGATAGTAATATTTACTCCATCATCATTTAAATTAAATTTTCTAATCGCATCGGTGTATTCTTGTATAAAACCCGGACCATGATCTGGACCCATTGGATTATATCGGCCAATAAATTTTTGACCACCAAGTAAATAATAGGTAGAGTTAATTTTCTTTAACCTACCTCCGGTAACTTGAAATTTAGTGTCTGTAATTTGTCTAATGTGAGCAGTTATACTATTATTGTTGATAATGGCATTAATTATTCCTGGTATGTGAATAGCCGTAAGTTTGTCAAAGGTAGTGTGATCACCAAAAATAGCACTATATCCATAACCTCCTAAGCAATATAAATAATCATTTTCTTGATAAAACTGCATGTTGGTAGCGCTTAAATGCTCTTGTATTTCTGGAGATAATTGTGTTAATGGAATAGACCATTTTTGTAACGAAATCGGATCTACCACAATTAGCTGGTTGTTATGACCTGCAAGGTCAAATGCTGCAAAAGGTTGTCTTTGGTGTAAACCATCAAGTCTTCCACCTACAATTAACCATTTACCATCAGACTGACCGAAAGCATAAGATTGTATACCTCCTAAATTTGAAATACTAATGGGCTCCAGTTTAATTTCAAAGGGCGCATTTTGGCTTTGTACATTATTTAGTACAAACAGTGCAATAAGTAATGCGGTAATGTTTTTTATTTGATTCATGATTTAAAATTTAATTTTTATCCGTTGGCTAACTTCATTTCTTTTGAAGACAACTTTATACGTTTTATTCTTTTCTAATTTTGAGAGCGCTTCCATATAAGTGTATATGTCTGTAACTTTAGTCTTTCCAATTTTTGTTATCACATCACCTCTTTGTAAGCCGTTTTGTTCTGCTGTTTTTCCTTCAACAATGTCTGTTATATGCAACCCATCGCCATAATCTATGTAGTCCGGAAAAATTCCTAACGTTATTTTAAAAACAGGTGTTTCTTTCTTTTCTTTAAGTTTTGTAGGTAAAAAAGTAAGGTCGGGTTTAAGCAAAAGCGTATCAATAATAGCTTTTGAATAAGATATTATTTTAGCCGTTTTACTATAATTGATTTTTTCACTGTCATCACTAGGTTTGTGATAATCAGTATGCAGACCAGTAAAGAAGAACAAAACAGGAATATTTTGGTAGTAAAAAGAACTATGATCTGAGGGACCAATACCACTAGAATCTAATTTAATATTAAAACTATTTGGCGCTTTCTTTTTAAGGATACTTTCAAAGTTTGGAGAAGTTCCTGTCCCAGATATATATAAGGTATTCAAAGAATCCATTCTGCCAATCATATCGAAATTTATCATTAACGAAGTATTTTCAAATTCCTTTGAAATTGTTTTTGCAAAGATTTTAGAACCAATTAACCCTAATTCCTCTCCAGAAAAACAAGCGAAAATGAAGTTAGCGGGCTCAGTTTTTTCATTTGTACTAAAAATACGAGCCATCTCTAGAACAGCAGATACGCCAGAAGCATTATCGTCAGCACCGTTGTGTATTTTTCCGTTCCCTTTACTATCTGTAGATTGGCCATATTCATTATGACCTAAATGATCGTAATGCGCACCAATTATAAAAGTGTACTTTGCTTTGTTATCTAAAAAACCAATTACGTTAATACCTTTTATGGTGTCGCTTTTTACTAATCCAGAATGAGAAGGAGGTGCGTAATTAAAAGAAAACCCTTGTTGAAACGAATGATTAGGCAACGGAGAAAGTTTAATTTCTTTAAATCGCTTTTCAATATAGTTAGCTGCTAATTTTTCGCCTTCTGAACCTACAAGTCTACCTTGCATACTGTCAGAAGCCAACGTTGTAATGTCTTCCCTAATTGTTGTAATATCTACTTGTGCAGTTAAAGATACACTGAAAAAAAATAGAATGAAAAGATGAATAATCATTACTAGCTTGTTCTTATTTATAGAGTATCTCAACATAATTCCAAAACTAAAACAAGAATTAATTTTGGTCTGTAACAATTGTAACTTAGCTATTTCAAAAGCTCCTGTTCTTTGTTTAGTTTAATAATGAATAGCTGTGATTTTTTCTGTAGCGCTAGATATTACAATTTAATTATACTTCCATTAAACGAGAACTCCCAGAAGATAAATCACCAGAAGTCCATTTCCATTGTTCATTTAAAACAATTTTACCTTCCTCGTTTATTTCAGGAGAAGAAGAGCAAATCCCCGTTCTAATTTCACCTTTACTGTTTACTTGTTGGTAACGCATATCAATATTACCTGCATCATCTACTATGCCTATAAGCTGACCTTTCACAATATCTGTACTGGTGTATTCGCACGTTAAAACATTATCAACCTGTTTGTATACAAAAATGGTGTCATTACTTATCTCACCGTTTTCAGAATTATGTATTGCTTTAAACTTTCTGTTGTTGTAGTTCATTGTTCGTTCCTTTCAATTTTAAAGTTAATGAAAAGATCAATTACGTACTTTAAATCCCTTTCTATTTACGAGTGTAAATGCGTTGCTGCATTGTTTTTTAAAAGAAATTACAAGATTTTAATTTCCGGTTACGTACTATTGTATTAAACTCTATCTATTCTCTTCAAAAATTATATTCCTTTCAGATTCTTTCTTATACATGTTTTTAGGTGTAATTGTTGGGTTTTTATTTGGTCGATAATGGTTCTTATTGTTTGGGTTTAAAATACACGCAATTTGTTGTTCTACCATTTTCTCAAAAGGAAGTAGAAAGCTACTTGTATTACACTCTTCAAATGTTGCTGTTTTTAGAAGGTTCAATACTGTGTATACCGACTCAATTGTACTCAAACAAAGAGGTTCTGGTTGTTGTTTAATAACAAATTTAGATTTAATTGTATTATCAAAACTTACCCTTTTTAACCCTTGTAAATTCTTGCTAAGCTTAAGCATTTTTCTTGCGCAAGGCCAGGTACCGTCTAAAATAAAAACATGTGGTTTTTTACCCAGAAATGCATTAACCTCAGCACCAGCTCTCAAAGATAAATTAAAATTATCTTTTCCTGGATAGAGTAGAAAAGTGCTATTTTCTGTATTGTTTAGTATTGCATTAACGCGCTTATTCTCACTAAAATCAACCCCAACAATAACCTCAGAATTTTCTAATTGAAGATTAGTCATGTATCCCGTTCCGTTCTTCTCTTTTTTAGACTCTTTGGGATGCATTAGAATAACAAAATGCGTTTTAGTTTGAATAGGATTAAGGTGTTCGCAAATACAAGTACTTGCAGATCTCCTGCATTGATAACACTTCTTTCTTGGATTTTCTATTTCTACGCGCAATGTAAATGACTTTTAAAGCTCAGGCCAACAAAACTAATTTTAATTTTGAAAATAAAATAGCTTCATTATGCTAAAAACTAACAAAACTTAACAGAATTATTTTTTTTAGGAAAGCCGTTTAATGAAAACTTAACTATTAAACTCTAAACATGTAGCTAAAAGTTTCGATTTTCCAATTTCCCACTATCTTTGCAGTAAACAACAAAAAAGAATGGAAATTCCAAAGACGTACGAGCCGATAAAGGCAGAAGAAAAATGGTATTCACATTGGATGAATAAAGGTTATTTTCACAGTGAGCCAGATGAGCGCGAAGCTTACACTGTGGTTATTCCACCGCCAAACGTTACAGGAGTATTGCACATGGGCCATATGCTCAACAATACCATTCAAGATGTATTAGTGCGTAGAGCGCGTATGCAAGGGAAAAATGCTTGCTGGGTTCCGGGTACAGATCATGCATCTATTGCAACAGAAGCAAAAGTTGTTCAGAAATTAAGAAAAGAAGGCATCAAAAAATCAGATCTTACTAGAGATGAGTTTATGAAACACGCCTACGAGTGGAAAGACAAACACGGTGGAATCATCCTAGATCAACTTAAGAAATTAGGTGCTTCTTGCGATTGGGAACGTACTTCATTCACTATGGATCCAGAGTATTCTGAATCTGTAATTGACGTGTTTATGGATATGTACAAAAAAGGTAAGATTTACCGTGGTGTACGTATGATAAACTGGGATCCTGAGGCGCAAACCGCTTTGTCCGACGAAGAAGTAATTCACAAAGAGGTTAATTCTAAATTATTTAATGTTCGCTACAAAATAGCGGGTACAGAAGATGAGTGGTTAACCATTGCAACTACTCGTCCAGAAACTATTCTTGGAGATAGCGCGATTTGTGTTAACCCAAATGATGCACGTTTTGCTAATCTTAAAGGAAAACATGTAATTGTTCCAATCGCAAACAGAACTATTCCTGTAATTTTTGATGATTATGTTGACATGGAGTTTGGTACAGGTTGTTTAAAAGTAACGCCTGCACACGATGTGAACGATTACGATTTAGGAAAAAAACACGATTTAGAAACAATTGATATTCTTAATGCAAATGGTACGTTAAATGAAAACGGACTACATTACGCTGGTCAGGACAGATTTGAGGTAAGAAAAGCTATAGAAAAAGAGCTTTACGATAAAGGATATTTAATTAAAACAGAAGATTACATTAATAAAGTTGGTTTTTCTGAAAGAACAGATGCTGTAATTGAGCCAAGACTCTCTTTACAGTGGTTTGTAGATATGAAAGCATTGGCAAAACCTGCTTTAGATGTGGTTATGAACGGCGAAATTAAGTTTCACCCAGATAACATGAAGAATACTTACCGACACTGGATGGAGAACATCAAAGATTGGTGTATTTCTCGTCAGCTTTGGTGGGGACACCAAATTCCGGCTTGGTATTATGGAGATGGAGCAGATGATTTTGTAGTTGCAAAAACGCAAGAAGAAGCCATTAAAATTGCAACAGAAAAAGCAGGGAAAGCAATTTCTGCTGCCGACTTAAAACAAGACGAAGATGTACTCGATACATGGTTTTCTTCTTGGTTATGGCCAATTTCTGTTTTTAACGGACTCACACAGCCAAATAATAAAGAAATAGAGTACTATTATCCAACCAATGATTTAGTAACTGCACCAGAGATTATGTTTTTCTGGGTTGCACGTATGATTATTGCTGGGAATGAGTACATGGATAAGATTCCATTCAAAAATGTTTATTATACTGGGATAGTAAGAGATAAATTGGGCAGAAAGATGTCTAAATCTCTTGGTAACTCTCCAGATCCGATAGAATTGATAGAGAAGTATGGAGCAGACGGTGTAAGAGTAGGAATGTTGTTAAGCTCTCCTGCTGGTAATGATTTACCGTTTGATTCTTCTCAATGTGAACAAGGTAGAAACTACACCAATAAATTGTGGAACGCTTTGCGTTTAGTATCTTCTTGGCAAGTAGCAGAGATGCAACAACCAGATGCTTCTATAAAAGCAATAGAGTGGATAGATGCTAAATTAAACGAAACAATTCTTTACATTAACGAGCAGTTTGAGAAGTTTAGATTATCAGACGCGTTGATGGCGATTTATAAATTGGTTTATGACGATTTCTGTGGTTGGTATTTAGAAATGGTTAAGCCAGGTTACCAACAACCGATAGATAAAGTAACATTAGAAGCTACAAAAGATTTCTTTGAAAAGGTATTGAAATTAACGCAGCCGTTTACACCATTTATTGCAGAAGAACTTTGGCATTTGTTAAGAGAAAGAGCAGAAGGAGATGATATTATTCTTGCTTCTTGGCCAGAAACAAATAAAGTGAATCAAGCGGTTTTAGAGAATTTTAAAACCACAGCTGAGGTGATTGGTAATATTAGAAATGTGCGTAAACAAAACAACATTGCTAATAAAGTTAAAGTAGAGCTAACCATTAAGAAAAATGCCGAAATTAATTCAGATTTAGATGCAGTTTTAGTAAAAATGGGGAATCTTTCTAAGTTAGAATACACCGAAGAAAAAGTAGGTAATGCTTACTCTTTTATCGTAAATTCTAATGAATACTTTATTCCTTTTGGAGATGATATTGATGTAGAAGCTGAAATTAAAAAGCTAGAAGAAGAATTAAACTACACACAAGGTTTCTTAAAATCTGTACAAAAGAAATTAGGAAACGAACGTTTCGTAGCTGGTGCGCCAGAGCAAGTAGTAGCTTCGGAGAAGAAAAAAGAAGCAGATGCACTTTCAAAAATTAAAGTAATAGAAGACAAGCTGGCTGCATTGAAATAGTAGTTTGTTAAAAAGTACTTAAATCGACTCTAATTTTTTTGGAGTCGATTTTTTTATTACTTTTGTCGACGAATTGTTAATTATTAAATATTAATTCAGCTTTTTTACCGATTAATTTTGTTTCAGATTTGTTTGTTTGCACTTCCAGCTTACGGTTAAATTGTATTTCAGTTTACTTGGGACTCCAATCCCGTTACACAAGCTTTAATAGGACCTAATGCAACTTCTGTTGGGTCTTCTGCAATTTCCTCTCCAGGAGGTACAGCGGGTACAAATGGGTTAAATCCTGGATCTCCTAAGGCAGATATAAATATGATTATTCCTGGTAGTCCAACGTTTGACCTTGCTGGTATTGACATTTCGATAGATTACCAAAGACAAGAATCTACGGCTGATTTCTTTACGCGTGGTGCATATTTCAATTTAAGTGCGGGATCTTTCTTTAGTGTAAGTTACCGTGTTAATAATGGTTCAGGAGGGTTTACCACAGTGAAGTCGGGTAATGTATATGCTATTCCCAATGATAATATATTTAGAAGATACCGTTTTATTTATTTACCAGAGAGTGGTAGAGGAATTTTAATGGTAGATGATGTTGAGGTATGGTCATTTGATGGTCCGGATAACCGAGATTTATATTGGGAAGGCGCAGGAGATGTGATGATAGGCAGAAGTATGGATGCCTTAGGAGCAAATACACCGACCATAGACAATTTAGTAATTGCACAAACATTCTTTTCTGCTTTACCTATAGAACTACTTTCTTTTGAAGCAAACCAAAAGAATGATAATGAAGTGGAACTGTTGTGGGAAACGGCTTCTGAATCTCAAAATGATTATTTTACAATTGAGCGTTCTTTAGATGGAGTGAACTGGTCAGAAGTTGCTCGCTTAAATGGAGCAGGTAATTCTAATCAATATTTATCTTATACTTTAACCGATACAAATGTTCCAAATACTTTTGTTTATTACAGGTTAAAGCAAACAGATTTTAACGGAGAATTTAGCCTTAGCGATATAGAACAGGTAGATTTATCGCGAACAGCTACTTTAGCGCTACACGCTTATCCTAATCCGGTTATAAATGTATTAACGGTTACTGGTAAAGAAAAAGAGTTGAAAGAGTTGGCGGTATACAATCAAATTGGACAAAACATTACAGCTTTAATAAATATAAGTGTTTTGAATAAAGAAACATATTTATTAAATTTTTCTGAATTAAACTCAGGGTACTACTTCTTAAAAACAAAGAGTAACACAACAAAAGTAGTTAAACACTAATCTTTAAGGATATTGTAAAACGACTTACATTAACTATTCTTGGTTTATTGTTTAACAAATTGTGCAGCAATCGTTTCCTTATTTTGTAATAAGAACTGAATAATATAGTTTCCGTTTTCTAGTTTAGAAATATCAACTTTTTGCACATTGTCTTTGGTGTGAATTTGTAACTCTCCTGCTGAGTTATAAATAAAAACTTCGCTAATTTTTTCAGACTTCGTGTATATATAATCTTGACTCGGATTAGGATAAAAATCGATTACTTCTTTGTTAATTGAGGTAATAAAGTTTATATTGTTGCTTACAGCATAGCGGTTATAAAAAATGTTGATATTACCGTTTCGCGCATCACCCCAAACAGCATGTATGGTGTCGTTTCTAAATTGCATACTCATAAAATCATTACCCGGATCATCTAAAAGAGGATTGTAATTGACTAAAGAATCGTTTAAAAGAAAGTTTGGTCCAACAACAGATGAGCCGTTTGGTTTAATCGCACAAAATATTTCTGACGGAGCATTTAATCCAATACCTCCGTTTCTTCTATCTCTCCACGCAAAAGCCAAATCACCATCTGTATCAAAATCTAACCAAACTAAATCTTGTACTACGCCATTTCCGAGCGGATCATCATTTATTCGTATCGTGTTACTCCAGCTGCCTCCTGCATCAAAAGATTCAATAAAATAGATGTCTAAATCGCCTTGCTCTGCTTCCACTGAAACATATACTAAATGATTGTCATCCGCAGGATTTGTAATCATGGTTCTACCCAGTTTAGCATTTGTGCTTGTTCCTCCAGAAGATACAGAGAATGCGTTTGAGTGAGATAAAGTAGCTCCACCATCAGAACTGCTTACCAAATAGTATTCTGCAAAGAAAGATTGAGACAACACATAACTTGGATAGATTGCTCGGAAAACACCATTACCATCAATTGTTGGTATAGATATGGGTTGTGGGATGAGGTCTCCTGCTAAATAGTCAAGTGTATCTAAAAAACGAGGAGTTTGAAAACTGTTTCCGTTATCTAAACTAACGCTTAAGTATGGATGATAAGGAGCTGTTACAACCGTAGGTTGATCTGCGTTAATTGCAGTAACATAAATAGTTCCATCTAGAGGTCCGCCCGTGGTGTCAATTTCCATCCAAGGTCTGTCAATACAGAGTTGATTTGGACAATCGGTTATATTAATTGCTTCAACGCTGCTTTGCCAAGATGCACCAAAGTCTGAAGATTTTCTAATACGCACTGTTCCTTGTGAGAGGTTTATTCCGTCAAAGTCGATATAACATAAAAACAAGTTGCCGTTGCTATCATATTTTAAAACAGGGTCTGCTTGTCTTTCTCCAGTTTCAACAGAAAGAAAATTGTAATTTCCCCATGTATTTCCGCCGTCTAAAGAGTTTTTAGTTTTAATAACAATACCCTCTCCAGGCTGAAAACCCATCCAAGAAACCGTTAGAATTTGAGAGTTCGTAGGGTGCATAGCCAAATAAGGCTCTCCATCGTAGAAAAAATTTTCTGAGATATCTGTATCTTGTGCACGGGCAGCAAATACTAATAAAAGAAGTGTGGAAAGTAGTAATGTCATTTTTTAAAATTTGATTGACAAACGATTACGCACTTAAAAGATATTAATAAAATTCTTTTTGAATAACAGGAATAGAGTCTAAGGTAGAAAGGAGAATTCTTAAACTATCTCTTGTGGTAACCAAATCATAAGTTAAAATATCTATTTCTCCTTGCTGGGTTTGAAATTTGATTTCTAGCAGCTGGTTGTTCGTTAATAAATCTTGATTTTTGTTAATTAAGAATACATTCCAAAGTAAGAGTCCAATTACCATTGAAACACTTAGAATAGTGATTACTTTATTCATTTTTAAAAACAGTTTTAAGGTGTGGGTTTTTTGCATTAGCTTTCCAAATAATACCATCTACAAAGTAGTGCCATATTTGTGGTAGTGCTAATAGTGCTGTAAATATTGCGGTTAAAGACCTTTCAATTTCAAACGGATTATTTAGTAATTGACGCGTACCAAAAACAGCTTGCTTTTCGTGGTTAATGAGTTTATCCCAAAAAAACTCTTCTACAAAGGCCAAACATAAAACAACAAATACGATTATTACCGTCCATTTGAGAAAGAGGTTTTTGTTGGTTTTTCTTTTGTTATCTGTTTTGGATTTATAATAAATGATAAGAATAAAATAGGGCAAGCCATGTGCAACAACATTTGTTGTTGTAAAAACATAATCAGAGTTTATAAATACAATAGCGCCAAACCAATTTAAAACAGTAAAACTTATCCAAAGAAATGCGCCAGTACTAAAGTACTTTGCTTTTATATTGAGGTATAACCAGTAGAAAAAAAATAAGAAAAAAAGAAGAGAAAAACTCCACTTAAAACTAGTGTATAAAAGAGTAGAATGGTTACATGCTATGAAATCTCCTTCCGTAAACCAATGGAAATTTGAGTCGGGAGAAAAATGCCAGATTAAAATAGGAAGCGTGGTTGCTCCATAAACGACAATTTTATCCAAATTACGTTGAAATTTAGTGAGTTGAATTCCTCTTTTAACTCTATATAAGGCTAAAAATCCATATTGTTGTTTTATAAAATGAAAAACAGCGATATAAGCAAGTACTGTCCAAAACCAACTAATAGAAATAAAGGCCAAGCAAAACGTTAGTATAAATATTACGGGCGGACCAATAACTAAAAATTGCTTGTGCTTACCGAACGCTTCTTTATCAAAATAAGTTCTAAATAAAGTGCTCCAAACATGAGAAACATCAAAACCAACTACGAAAAGTACCCAAGCCCAAATAGGAAAGGAGGTATAGATTAAGCTGTTTGGAACAAATAAAAAAGATACCCACAATAACGTAAAAGGAAGGTAAATACCCAATAAGTCAATACGTTTTGAGAATAAGTACTGCATACGCAGTAAAGATAACGTTTTAAAGTAAAAAGAGCTGGTAATTTAGTGTTCTACAAATTTCTGTCTAACAAATAGAGTAGGGCAGCCATGCTACCGCAGCCCAATTCTAACTCTCTTTTATTTACGTTTTCAAAAACATCTGCAGCCGTATGGTGATAATCAAAGTAGCGTTGAGAATCTGGGCGTAAACCAAACAGTGGAATATCTTGATAGTAGGTTTTTAATGGATTAATATCTACACCTCCATATCCTTTTTCAAATTTATGAAGTTCGTAAGGCTTTAAAAGTTGGGCGAAAGATTGTAGCATTTTTATTTGATTTTCATTTCCATCACATGTAAAACCTCTTGGCGAAAATCCGCCTGCATCACTTTCTAAGGCTGCAATTTGATTTTCTCCTTTTTCTTTTACCCAAGCAGCGTAAGTTTTACCGCCATAATTTCCATTTTCCTCGTTCATGAAAAATACACAGCGTAAGGTATTGTTGGGTTTGTAATTGAGTTCTTTAAGTATACGAAGGGCTTCCATAGAATGTACAATTCCCGCGCCATCATCGTGTGCGCCTTCTCCAACATCCCAACTGTCTAGATGTCCACCAAAGGTGATAATCTGCTCTGGATTCTTTTTACCTGTTATTTCGGCAATTACATTGTAAGATGTTTTGCCTTCGTATCGTTTGCAATCCATTTCTAAGATAAACTCGATACTTTTATCTGTTTGAAGTGCTAAAGCCAACTCTTCTGCACTTTTGGTAGATAAAGCAGCTCCCGGAATTTTTTTATTATCACCCTCGTAGTTCATAGAACCTGTATGTGGATGATCGTCGATTGGTAAACCTAAAGACCGAATAATTACTGCTTTTGCGCCCAGTTTTCCAGCCTCTGCAGTTCCTCTCCCGCGTACAGGCCAGCATGCACCATAGGCTGAAAATGTAGAAATCATTTTTTCATCCATCGGTTGGTTTAGAAAAACAATCTTATCTTTAACTTTAGCTGGCTTTACACGTGTTAATTCTTCAAAGGTATTGAAGAGTATAACCTCGCCAGTTAGCACACCGTTGGTGCTTATAGATCCTCCTAAAGCTAAAATATCTACTTTGTGTAAAATGCCATCTTTGGTTTTATACCAAGCAACTTCTTTTGTTCCTCTTTCCCAGTGAGGTATTGGAATTTCTTGGAGATAGACCTTGTCAAACCCGTATCCTTCTAATTTTTGTTTTCCCCAATAAACTGCCATTTCAGCTTCAGCGGAGCCGGTTAGTCGTGCACCAATATCTTTACATAAATTGCGCAAATCTTCATAGGCTCTCCCTTCGCTAAGGGCTATGTCAAACGCTTTTCGTATAAAAATACTGTCGTTTTTATAATCAATTTGGGATATTCCAAAAACTGGAACAAGTAAGAAAAGAAGGAGTTTTTTCATTTTTTTAGTCTCTAATTATTGTCATTTCATCTACCAAATGCTTAGCACCTGCGTATTTATCAATAATCCATAAAACATAGCGTACGTCAACCGTAATGTTTCTGCAACGCGAAGCATCAAACATGTAGTCAGACATTGTACTCTCCCAACTTCTATCAAAATTTAATCCCATTAGGTAACCATCTGCACTAATTACAGGGGAGCCTGAATTTCCACCTGTGGTGTGGTTAGAGCCTGTGAAACATACCCAAAGTTCGCCGTCTTGTGCGTATTCTCCATATTCTTTTTGTCCGTAAAGCTCAATCATTCTCGGTAATATCTCAAAATCTGGATTTCCCGTATTGTGTTTTTCAATTAATCCTTTCAAGGTGGTGTAAGGCGTATATTTTATTCCATCTGTCGGATAGCTTCCTTCTAGTTTACCGTAGGTAATTCTCAAAGTACTGTTTGCATCTGCCCAATGTTTATCCTCAGGGAACATTTCGTATTTACCTTCAACGTAGGTTTTCATCAAGGCATTTTCTTTAGCATAGTAAAAACGTAAATCTGGTAATACCTTTTCTCTGAAATTTGCAGTTAAGGCTTGATGAAGCTTAAATAACGGATCTTTTTGAAGTTTTTTAAGTGATTTAATAGATAATTTAGAGATAAACTTGTTGTAATTATCTTCATTCGGAAAAATAGATTTCTTATACGCATATAAAGCAAATACTTCTGGCGATTTTTCCTTTAGTATATCGGGTACTAAAGCAGGGTCAACCAACTTTAAATAAGCAACTGTTTGCTGTTTAAAAATTTCAAAGTCGATACGCTTATCAAAGTTTTTAAAGAATCCTTCTGAAGATTTAAGTAATGTTGTTTTAACAGAATCAATTTTTGTGTTCGACTCAAAATTATCGCTGTTACTTAAAATTTCTTCTAAGCTTCTTGCTCTTTTAATAACTTCTGGTCCGTAATATGCATATTCGATGTACATGCTATACGCAAAATCTATCGGTTGATATTTAGTAGATAATTCATTTAAATCATCAACCAAGCTGCCGTATTTAGAACTCCATTCTGGTTTTGAATTAGCTTTCTCTTGATAGCGTTTTTCATATGCTACTTTTTTAGCAATTGCATCATTTCTTTTTAGGCCGTCTATTTGACCAATCCATTTTTTCCAAGCATTGGCAATTCTAGATTGTTTAGACGCGTATTGTAAGGTAATTAATTCACTTTTTCTCATCTCTGGTTTCATCACTCCTAAAGAAATATCACGCATTTCAATACGTGCTGGACGTTCTTTTTCAATAATAAAAGCTAATTTATTTGAAATAGTGTGTTGTTCTGTAGTTCCTGGAAATCCATAAACCATAGTAAAATCTCCCTCTTTTCTGGCTTCTAATGAAATAGGTAAGTGATGAATAGGTTGATACGGTTTGTTGTTGATATTATAATCTGCAGGTTTGTTACCTGAACCAGCATAAATTCTGAAAATAGAAAAATCGCCGGTGTGTCTTGGCCAAACCCAATTGTCTGTATCTCCTCCAAACTTTCCTACTGTAGAAGGTGGAGCTCCAACTAGTCGAACATCATTAAACACTTCTTTTACTAATAAATAATAACTATTTCCAAAATCAAAAGGCTTTACATCTGCATCGTAGTGCGTATCTTTTAAGGCTTGAGCTTTAATTAAAGCAATGTTTGTAAGAATAAGTGAACGTATTTCAGATTCAGATTTACCTTCCGTTCCTGCTAAAACGGATTCAGTAACATCTTCTATCCTTACCATACGCGTAGCGTTTAAGCCTGGGTTTGGTAATTCTTCTGTATAGTCTTTTGCCCAAAAACCATTTTTTAAATAGTTTTTTTCTAGGCTAGAATGATAGTTTATTTGAGAAAAACCGCAGTGGTGATTCGTTAATAGTAGTCCTTTTTCTGAAACAATTTCTGCTGTACAACCACCTCCGAAATGCATAACAGCATCCTTAATACTCGCATTGTTGGCATCGTAAATATCTTTAGCAGATAGTTTCATTCCCATTGCTTTCATATCAGACTCAAATGCAGATAACAAGGTTGGTATAATCATTCCTTCTTCTGCCCGAATTACTAAAGTTGTGCAAAGCACGAAAAGTGTAATAAATTTTCTCATTGTTTTTGTCTTAAAAGTGCCCTAAATATAAGTATTGTTTAAGTTTTGGCTGAATAATTATGTGTTAAAGCGCATAAATCGCATTTTTGTGGTGTGGATACAATTAGTTTTATATTTCGGTTAGGCGTGCTGTTTGCCATTTTTGGATTTATCTGGTTTTTGATTAACGCTGGAATAACCTTACTTAGAGGTTCGCAGCAAAAGTCAATCACAGAAGTGTATATTCTAAAGTTTATCCGCTATTTTTTTATGGTAGATGTAACTTTACTTTTTTGTATAGAAAATACAGATGGCGATTTGAATATAGATAGGCTAATAACAGCCGGATTAATATTAGTGATGTACTTTTTGAGTAAATTTCAAAATGCACAATTGAAATCGCGTTTTTCAGCAATGCGTGGTAGTTTATTATCGCAACTACCCATTCAGAGTAACTTTAACCGTAAAGCCGAAATTCTTGTAATATCAATAGCAACTTTATTTTTCGCTTTTTTGGTTGCTTTCCCACGTTATGCAAATAATCCGATTAGTGAATGGTTGTACGAAACGATACTTGGTTTTGAACAAGCTCCTTTGCTTGGCTTCATTTTTAAGGTTGTTGGCTTTTTCTTCGTAATTTCCATCTTTGTTAAGCTGTCTCGTGGTTTAACTGTTCTTCTTACAGGCGGAGCGATAAATCCAGAAATACCTTCAGATAAATCCAGTTCTGAAAACGAAGACGACACGCATTTCGACGACTACGAAGAAATCAATTGATTTATTACCGACAAAGTTTGTGGGATAATTAATTGATCTGTGTTGTTAGTGATAACAAATGGTGTAAGCGCTTGTTTTCTTTCATCGCTCCATTGCTTATCCATTCGCTTTCTTACTTGATCTTTAGACACATTGTCTCTCTGCATCACACGTTTAATACGCGTCTCTTCAGCTGCTGTAACAAATACAATGGCATCAAAATTTTTATGTGCTCCAGTTTCAAATAAAATCGCAGCTTCATTAAACACAAGAGGAGCTTCACTGGCTTTAGAGAATTGATCAAAAGCTTCTCTAACAGCGGGATGTACTATAGCGTTGAGTTGAGCTAGAACCTGATTATCCTCAAACACCACATCAGCGATGTACGCTCTATTAAGGGTATTGTTTTTATAGGCTTGTGAACCGAAAAGATCAAGGATGTCTTTTTTTAGGGTGGTGTGCATTAGTCGTTTTGCTTCGGCGTCAGAATCAAACACAGGGTAACCTAATGTTTTCAGTAGTTTGCATACGATAGATTTTCCGGCTCCGATACCACCTGTAATTCCTATTTTTTCAGACATTTATACTTTATATTTCGTCAACCTCAATCATCGTAAAAGGTAGATTAATAATTGCTTGATAATCTTCCCCTGCTTCTTCCATATCTTCGTCGTCTTCTTCAAAGAACCAATTAACATTAATCTGTGTATTCCCTCGATTTATATCTTCTAGTTTTTTAAATAAATCTAAAATACATTTCGAAGAACTCGTATTGAAATACTCTAATTTCATGTCTACAATTGTTTGTTCTTGAGGATCTGTTCTGTATACATCTAGCCAGTCGAGCAAAGGTTTGTAAAATTCAATTGAATTCTCTGGAATAGACCTTCCTTTTAGCTCCAGTTTCCCTTCTCGGGCTAAAAATAAAACACTAGGTGTTTTTGCTGATCCTTCTAGTTTTAAATCTTTCATGTTTTTATTAAATATTTATCCTATCGTTACTTTTAAACAGAAGAAAGAAATATCTTCTGTAATGGGTTTAAATTGAAACGCTAGTTTGTTTCCTGATTTTCTCCGTAAATCAATCATTCCTAAACCTGCTGTTCCTTGTTTATTTCTTTTGCCGTCGTTTAGGGTTTCAATGTAGTAGTTTCTTAATTCACTATCATTCATGTTGTTAAGCGATAGTAATTCATTCTTCAACCCTTCTAGTTTATTATTGTGTATGTAATTACCCGTTTTTATAAAATATGCTGTTTCGTTTTTATACACTATTAATATAGAGGAATGAGAATTCTCTGCGGATAAGTTTTGTTGTTTGAAATCAAACTTTTCAGTGTGATGATAAAGGTTCTGTAAACATTCTACCAAAAGATGAAATACTTTCTTTCTTATTTTTTTTGAGGGTTCTATCTCTTTTAATTTAATCTCTATAATTTCCAAAGTGCTTTTCAAGAGATCAGCCGTAACAATACTCTTAAAAGAAAGAATAACTTTTTCTTCTTTTACAGTAGAGTAGAAATCGTAAATACTGCTTAACGGCATATGATTTATTTGGGCAGCTACGATATTTCGGACGCTACTTAACAAATATAAAAAAATGTTTAGTAAACAAACGTTACTTTTAAAATTAGTTCTACCAAAGTATATGATTAACTTTGCGCGCATATTTCTCAAGGATAGTTCAAATGAAAGCAACCTGGTTTAAAACATGGTTCAATACAAAGTATTACCACATTCTTTATAAAAATAGAGACCACAAAGAAGCGCAACTATTTATAGATAGATTAGTTAGCGTTCTAAATCTAACAAATGAGAAATGTTTAGATTTAGCTTGCGGTAGAGGTAGGCATTCTGTGTATCTGAGTAAAAAAGGGCTAGATGTTACAGGGCTCGACTTATCTGAAGAGAGTATAGATTTTGCAAAACAGTTTGAGACCGATAAGCTACGTTTTGGTGTGCACGATATGCGAGAGGTGTATGCACATGAAAAATTTGACGTAGTTTTCAACCTTTTTACCAGTTTTGGCTACTTTGATTCGGAATCAGAAAACCTCAAAGTACTGCAGTCGGTTCATCATATGTTAAAAGATGATGGAAGATTGGTAATCGATTTTATGAATGCAACACAAGTTGTGAGAAATTTAAAAGATTACGAGGTTAAAACAATTGATAGTATAGATTTTCATATCCGTAAATCATATACCGGTAAGCATATTTTAAAAAATATACAATTTGAAGCCGATAACGAGAAGTTTGATTTTACGGAAAAAGTACAAGCCTTAGAAAAGAAAGATTTCTTATCACTTTTAGAACAGGCAGGTTTCGTACTTGAAAATAGTTACGGAGATTTTCAACTCTCAGAGTTTACTTCAGCTACTTCTGAACGTTTAATCTTAATTGTGAAGAAAAAATGACTACGCTTTTAATTTTATTAGCTTTAATAGGCTCAGTGCTTTTAGGAGCAGGTATTGTTATATTTTTGAATGGTAGAAGTCAAGATAAAACAATAAAACTATTGCTTTCTTTCGGAGGAGGTTTTTTACTTTCTATCGCTTTCATTCATTTTATACCAGAAATATACTCGAAGCATGATTATAACATTGGGTTTTATATTTTAATCGGTTTTCTTATTCAGTTGTTTCTAGAGTATTTCTCTGGAGGTATTGAACACGGACATGTACATCCTACTAAAAATGGAACATTGCCTTGGGGACTTTTTATTTCGTTAAGCTTACACTCTTTTATTGAAGGTATTCCACTCGCGCAAGATTTAACAAACGGAGCCGAAGCATTGATTGACCATGTGCATACACATGGACATGCACACCATCACGATGGAGACGATAACACCTTACTTTTAGGTATTATTTTACACAAAATTCCTGTTGCCGTAGCACTTATGACAATGCTATTGGCTTCTGGTTTCAATAAAATAAAGTCATGGATTGTAATACTCGGATTTTCAATCATGGCTCCATTTGGCTTTTTGTTCGGACAATACGGGTTCTCTAGTTTGTCTTTAGATATTGATCTAATTCTTGCTGTGGTTGTAGGTATGTTTTTACACATTTCTACAACCATTATTTTTGAGTCATCTGAAAATCACAAATTTAATTTTGCGAAATTAGTAAGTTTGTTAATTGGAGTTGTGCTGGCTTTACTTGTTCATTAGCGACTCTCCATTAAATAGTCCAGCAGCATATTTAGCTCTTACAACACGCGAAGCAGCAAGGTCAACCTTTATTCTAAATGCTTCGTCTAAAGTGTATTTTTCTAATAATTCTTGATGTGCTTTTTCGGCATTTAATGGCATGAGTAAAATGTCGCAACCTGCTTCAATAGCCTTGGTATTTGCATTTTTAATAAAGCTTACTCCACCCATATTCATTGCATCTGTAACCACCAATCCTTCAAACTTTAAGCTATCGCGCAACAAAGTGGTTACAATCTTTTCAGAGATAGAAGAAGGCATATCATTGGTGTTGAATTTCGTATTGTTTTTAATTGCTATATGCGCTATCATAATACTCATGGTGCCGGCTTTGATAAGTGGAGGATAGTTCTCAATTTCTTTTAACTCACCATCAATATATACTAGTTTTTTATGTGTGTCGCCCGTTACAAAACCATGACCTGGGAAATGCTTTGCGGTAGCCAAGATATTATGTTCTTGAGTTTCAGTAATAAATGCACTCGACCAATTTATAACACTGTCGGGTTCGTGTCCAAAGCTTCTCCAACCTACAGTTTTATTTGGCGACATATCCACTACTGGTGCAAAATTGTAGTTAATTCCTATATCATTTAATTCTTTAGAAATAGCTTTTGCGCAGGCAATTACCTCTTTCTTGGTTTTTAAGGTATTCGCTTTTTGAACGGCTGGCGTTCCGGTAATTTTTCTATTAATTAAACTGGGTTCAGCATCCGCACTGTACAAAAAGGGGAGTTGGTTCAATGAATCATTGAGTGCATTAAATTCACTAATCCAATTGGTAAATTCAGTTTTTGAGCCATTTAACATCAATACACCGCCAATTTTACCCTCTTTTACTAAGCGTTCAATCAATTTTTTTTCTTGACCGTACCTACCTACAGCAGGCATAATAAGCTGCGCAACTCTTTGGCTTGGAGTAAGACGAGATAAGGTTGCTTTTACGCGCCTTTCTAATTCCGCATCCTTGCTAAAAAAATCGTCCAGCGAATAGTTAATTTGTTCTTTAACTTCTGCTGTATCTTGAGTTGACACTTGAGTTTTCACTTCTTGCGCACAAGAAACAAGATAAAATGGAAGTGCAAAGGTGATGAGTAATGCGTGTTTAAGATTCATATTAAAAAATTTCATTTAAATACTGTTTAAAGTCTAGGGCTTCAAAATCTCTTCCGTTTCTTAAAGAGATTATTTTTTTGATGTTGTTCTCTTCAATAACTAGACCATAACCCATTAAGGTATTCTTTACTTTTCCGTTAGTAAGTTTGGCAACAGATCCGAATCTGAGGTCTTTACAAAGCAATATGTTCCCCTCTTTTTCTATGGAAAGATAACCTTTAGTAACAAATTTAATTTTTTCTACAATTTCTTGAGATGCTTCGTCCAAACTAGCTAAGAGATCATAGTTCTTTTCAAATCTCTGTATGTCAGTTGCATCAAAATCTTTCCATAAATGATGATAGGCCATAATAAAGTCATCTTCTGTTTCGCTTAAACTCATCCAATAAAAACTGGTTAATGGCATTGGTTTTACAGAAGATTGTAGTAGTTTTTCTTTCGGAAATTTAGCTTCTACTCCTGATAGTATAGTTAGTTTGATAATTACACCTATAAGTAAGTAAGCCGTTGAAAGTGATAGACCGAAAAGATTCCATTTCCTTCTACTTGCGGAAGTTCTCTTTTTAAACAAAGCTACAAGTAAACAGAATAAAAACGGTAAGGTATACAAAGGATCGATAACAAAAATAGAGTTAAAACTAAATCGTTCTGGGTAAGGCCAAAGGAACTGTGTTCCCCAAGTTGTAAAAATGTCTAACATCGGATGAGTAACAGTACATAAAAACACAAAAAGGAACCAAGGCTTGTATGCTATTTTCTTTTTATAAAGACGATAAAGTAAATAACCCACCGAGCTTGCCATGAATAAGGCGAAAAGGATAGAGTGACTAAAACCACGATGAGATAAATCTTGATCCAAGGGATTGTCGAAAAAATACTTTAAAAGAACGTCTAGATCAGGAACTGTTCCAAGTATGGCTCCAAAAAGCGCTGCTTTACCACCTATTTTTTTTCCAAGTACGGCTTCTCCTACAGCTGCACCAAGAACAATTTGACTTAATGAATCCAATTAAAATATATATTTAAGTTCTGTTTTTATATTGCCATCTAAGGTAAGGGCAACCGGACAAGTATTTGCTGCTTGTTCTATTTTTTTCTGCTGTTTGTCGTCCCAATCATTTCCAGAAAGGTCGAGTTCAATCGTAAGCTGCTTAATTTTTCTAGGGTTATTTTGCATTTCTTTAATTACTGCTACTTCTCCGCTCTCAAACGTAAGTGCATTTGTATTGCAGTAAATACCAATAATTGTAAGCATACAAGACGCGTAAGATGCAGCAATTAAATCGGTTGGAGAAAAAGCTTCTCCTTTACCCTTATTGTCTGTTGGAGCATCTGTAATAAAAGACGTATTGCTCTTTAAATGTGTGCATTTTGTTCTTAAGTCTCCTAAATAACTAACCTGAGTGGTAATCATGATTATATTCTTTTATTATTGATTAAATTTGTGAAAGAATAGAGTGTAAAAGTAGCGATTATTCCATACTCTTTATTCAATTCAAATGAATTACTAAAAAGTAAAGCAGATGGCAGAGGTACTAGAAAAAGAAAGTCAATCAGTAAGAATTAAAAAACCAAAATGGTTACGTGTTAAATTACCTACTGGCGAGAATTATCGTAAAGTTCGCGGATTGGTTGATGAACATAAATTGCATACGATTTGTGAAAGTGGAAGTTGTCCAAATATGGGCGAATGCTGGGGAGAAGGTACAGCTACTTTTATGATATTGGGTAACATCTGTACACGTTCTTGCGGTTTTTGTGCTGTTCAAACTGGCCGACCAGATGCTGTTGACGAATTTGAACCAGGTAGAGTTGCGAATTCAGTTAAAATAATGGGTGTAAAACATGCTGTATTAACCTCTGTTGATAGAGATGACCTTTCTGATGGAGGTGCCGGAATCTGGGCGCAAACTGTGCGTGCAATAAGAAAACAATCTCCAGGTACTACGTTAGAAACTTTAATTCCTGATTTTGCTGGGAAATGGGAGAATTTGCAGGTGATTATTGATGTAGCTCCTGAAATTGTTTCTCACAACCTAGAAACAGTGCGAAGATTAACAAAAGAAGTTAGAATTCAAGCCAAATACGATAGAAGTTTAGAAGTTCTTTTTAGACTTAAAAAAGGTGGAATGCGATCTAAGTCGGGCGTTATGTTAGGATTAGGCGAAACGCACGAAGAAGTTCTAGAAACAATGCATGATTTAAGAAGTGTTGGGTGCGATATTTTAACTTTAGGTCAATATTTACAACCTACTCCAAAACATTTACCGGTAGCCGAGTTTATCACGCCAGAACGTTTTGAAGAGTACCGTGTGAAAGGTTTAGAAATGGGGTTTAGGTATGTAGAAAGTGGACCGCTTGTGCGTTCTTCTTATCATGCTGAGAAGCACATTTTTGACTTCGTGGAAAGTTAGACATGTAGATTTTTGGTTACAATTGTTCTGATTTACATTGTATGAACGTTGTATTTTCACGAACTTTACAACAGAATGTGAAAAGGTGACTTTAAAGTATAGAAATTCTTAGTTTTTATTCTTAAATTGGCGCCTGCTTTAACTATAATAAACAGGAAATAAATAAATATGAAGCGTAACAAACTCATTTTAGGTTCTTTATCCGTTGCTGCGATTGCTACAGCAGCTGTGGTTTGGAATCCTTCAAGCAATCAAGAAGCGAGTAAATACTCGCAAAAAGGCCTTTCTGCTCTTATTACCAAAACTGGTGGTACAGAGGCTGATAAGTTTTTTGCCTCCAAAATGATTGATGCTCAAACAGGTGAATTCATCACAAACGAGCGTTATCAAGAAGTAATGGAGCATTATGAATTTGCACCTAAATCTAATGTTATTGAGTGGTTTGAAGAAGGACCAGCAAACGTTGGAGGTAGAACGAGAGCAATTGTAATTGATCATCAAAATATCAATAACATTTGGGCAGGTTCTGTTTCTGGAGGTTTATTTTACTCTCCTTCAAGAGCTAACTTCTGGGAAAGAGTTACTTCTTATCCAGGAACGCAAATGATTTCTGCAATGACCATGGATTCCGACGGAAATTTATATGTTGCAACCGGTCATGGAAGTACAGGTGAAGGATCTTATCCTATTAATGCAGTGAGTGACGGAATGTACGTTTCTACAGATAAAGGAGTTACTTGGGAACAAGTGCCAGGAACATCAAATTTCTCTACTATTAGAGAAGTAGTTAGTACACCTAATACTAATAAAGTATGGTTTACTACGAATCTTGGACTGCGTTCTTGGACTTACGGAGATCCTGCAATTGAAACTGTTGTAACAGGAATTTCTGGTTCAGGTGCTGGAGCACTTGATATCTCTCAAGATGGTCAAGTTCTGGTATGCGAGTTTGGTAACAATACAGGTATTTCTACTGATGGAGGTGTTACTTGGACAAATAGATCAGGAAATGGAGCAGGAGAAATCTCTTCTTTAGGATGGTCTAGAATCGAGTATGCTGTTTCTCAAAAGAAAGCAGACGGTACACATTCTATTTATGCTTCTACGACCACATCATCAAATGCAGGACAGTGGGTGTCGCATGATAACGGAACAACTTGGTTTGAGCATACAGGACCTTCTGGAGAAGGATCTGCATTAGACATCTTTAGAAACCAAGGAGGATACAACAATACAATAATTGTAGATCCAACAGATACAGAAAGAATTCTAGTAGGTGGAATTGATGTTTGGTCATGGAAGCAAACAGGTCCAAATTCTGCGCCAGCTGGTGCTTGGGATCAAAAATCACAATGGTTCTTACCAGAACAGTCTCCGTTATACGTTCACGCAGATGTACATGAGTTTCAATGGAATTCTGTTAATCAATTGTTTATTGGTTCTGATGGTGGAGTTGGAGTTTCTGATGATTTAGCGCAAACATTTAGACCTTCAAACAGAGGATATAACGTAACACAATTCTATGATGTTGCTTACGATAAAAACGGTAGTGTTTTAGGTGGTGCTCAAGATAACGGTACTCAGTACAACGACCATACCAATGCAACTTATCAAGATTTTGTTCAGGTAACAGGTGGAGATGGGTTTGATTGTGCGATTTCTTTCTATAATCCTAATGTAATGTTTTCAACTGTTCAGTTTGGAGATTTAAGAAGATCTGGAGATGGAGGATTAACATTTGGAGATTTTTATCCAACAGTGCCTTCAGGATACTCTCCAGTAGGTGAAGCAGGTGCAAATAGACCTTTTCATACTTCTATCAAATTAGCAGAGTACTACGATACAAATTCCGAAGATAGTATCTTATTCATTCCAAGAGAGAACTATAATGTTGGTGATTTAGTAAAAGTACCTAGTTTCGCAACAGGTGATACGATTGATTACGTTACACCAACTCCATTATATTTTGATGATACACTTTTATACGAATCTTCATTAACAACAGTTGATTATATTGTAACTGACGAAACAACAGGTTTTGAATACGATTTAGGTGAAAGTTCATTTACAGCATTTGCATCTGCATCTGGTAACTATCCGCCGGTTATAGGAGATTCTTTATTAGTTTCTACACCTTTTGGAACAGACACTGTAGTAGTATCTGCGACAGAAGCGTATGACCACTTCTTTGGTTTAAATGCAGCTACTGGTCAAACATTTGACTTAGGTAAAGATACGCTAACAACTAATGTTTCTTGGGATACAATTACAGTACAAGATCCTTTCCAATCATGGTTAGTAATTTATGTTGCAAACAACGGTGGTGAAGTTTGGGGAACGAGAGATGCTTTAAGATTATCTGATTTAACTCCACAATGGGTAAGGTTAGTAGATGGAATTGGTAACTCAGGAGAATGTGAATTTGAGTTTACAGAAGATTTAAACCATTTATTTGTTACCTCAGGAGGGCTTGTTAAGCGTGTTTCTGGAATAGGTCAAGTATATACATCTGATCCAGATTTCCAAGATAAAGTAGATATTGATGAAACACCTATAACAACAATTACAAACATGGCAGGTGCAAGTGGAATCAATGCCATTGGTATGTGTCCAAGTAATCCAGATGTGTTATTTGCAAGTAACGGACAGTTCGGAGGAACAATTTATAGATGTGACAATGCAACTCAAGCAGCACCAAGTTTTACAAACCTTGGAACAGAGCCAGCTGCGTTTTTCGACTTTGTTGTAGACAGAGAAGATGATCAATTGGTAATCGCTGCAACCTCTAATGGAGCAATGGTTTCTGAAAATGGTGGAACATCATGGACACTTTGTGCTGCAGGTTCAGAAGGATTCGAAGGTGTACCTTCATTCTCTATAACTCAGAACTGGAGACCAAACGGACCAGGTATTTTAGGAAACAGAAGAGAAGGTGAGATATATATCGCTACTTTTGGTAGAGGTATTTTTAGTTCAGAGTCTGTTTTAGGTTTTGGAGACGATAACTCTTCTGCTAACAACAATGAAGCTGTGAAAGAAAAAGCGAAAATGACAATATTCCCTAATCCTTTAGTGAATAATGCTTCTATCGCATATGAATTAGAAACTGCATCTAAAGTAGATATCAAGATTTATAACCTTTCTGGTAGAATGGTAAAACAAATCAATTCTACTTCTGGTAACGCAGGTAAAAACACAGTAGCGTTTGATGCTTCTAACTTGCCTTCTGGTACTTACATTGTTAAGTTTAGAGCAGGTACTACAAATCAAACAGCGAAGTTTATTAAAATGTAATAAACAGATATATTTATTTCCTAAGTCCCTCTCGATTTCGAGAGGGATTTTTTTTGTGCAATTTTTTATACATTGCATACTTCATTCAAAAAAACATTACAAATGGCGAGAATTTTGCTCTTTTTACTTCCCGTATTTACGTGGTTGGGATGCACCCATAAATCTGTTCCAGAGAAATTGGGAGATAAGCAGGTTGCGATTTTTGACTCGTTAGCGGTTTATTTCGATCCAGCGCTAAAAGACCTTAAACTCAATACAAGTACAGACAGCATATTACGGCTAGATGCAGGAAGGGTAATCTTAAAAAAGATAACATTGCCAGATTATGAGTTGTCGGCAGATGTTAAATTAAATGTATTACTTACGTCTAATGGTGATCCATGGGATAAATCAGGATCTTTCTTTTTGTTACCTATTGATTCTGATTTTAGCTTAATCGACTTTGAAGTAGGTAAGGTAAACTTGAAAGACATGGAGCAGCCTTTTCCAGCAGTGAAATATGTGAAAAATGGTGACCAAAATTACTATCCACCGTTAGAATTAATGCGTTTTATGACGCCTTTTGGAGTAGGTTATTTTAGTAACGATGAACGCACTTTAGCACAAAAGCCAATCTACTTAACGAAATATGATACCCTTGTGAAATGGTCGGCTGATATATCTCATTTACTTCCTGTACTTAAAAAAGAAGTGTATGTAGGAGTATATATTGATACTTGGACAAAAGAAGGGTACACGCTTTCTGCAGATATACACTTTAAAGAATTTCCTTATGCTTTAGCTAATGAAAAAAAGAAGGATAATGCAGTTATATCTCTGGTAAATACCATTAAGTATGCTGCCGATCAAAGAAATTTTGATGGTTTTTATGAAGATAGTTTATGCGTTGATTTTTATTTAGATTCTTCATTGTCTAATGCAAAACTGTACTATACTTCAACGGGTCATGGCGGACACGCAACTGGAGATGAATTTACGAAACACCAAAATCACATCTTTATTGATCAAAAGATTGTCTCTTCTTTTACTCCTTGGAGAGATGACTGTTATCAATTTAGAGGATTAAACCCGAGTTCAGGAGTTTGGTACGATACAGTTAGATATAAAGGAAAGTTAATTGAAGAAAGAATTGCATCTTCAGATTTTTCACGTTCAAATTGGTGTCCGGGTAGCAATGTAGAGCCATTAAGTATAAGCTTAGGTGAGTTAAATATGGGTAAGCATCAATTGAAAATAAAAATCCCTACAGCTCAAAAAGCAAAAAAAGGAGAGGACAATTATTGGATGGTAAGTGCCTATATTGTTGGTGAATAAACTACTAGATTATCTCTATTTCTATGATTTTGGAATAAATATTACAATTTTTGTAGTACGACCCAATAATTGGTCTACCTTTGTACCAAATAAATTATATTATGAATAAAGGAACAGTAAAATTTTTCAATGATGAAAAAGGATTCGGATTCATCAAAGAAGAAGGTTCGAACACAGAGCATTTTGTACACGTATCAGGATTAATCGACGAAATTCGTGAGAACGACGAGGTTGAATTTGAGTTACAAGAAGGAAAAAAAGGATTAAACGCGGTTAACGTAAAAGTACTATAATAGGTCTTTATTAATTTTTGAAAAGCCTTTCCAAACGGAAAGGCTTTTTTTGTTACAATCTTTTATCTGCTCCAGCTTACGCGTACTTTTCTGTTTTTGAGCTTTTGATTATCTACACGCTCTTTTACTTCATGCGCTTCCTCTAACACTACACTCACAAAGCTAAAATTATCTTTCAAGGTTATTTTGCCCAATTCTTTGTTGCTAATTTTTCCAGTTTTACAAAAGAAACCAACTAAATCTAATTTTCTGATTTTGTCTTTCTTACCAACAGGTAAGTACATTGTTTTATAAGGAGCAACAATAGCTTCAGTAATTGGAGCTAACTCAAAATAGGATAAGGTTTGTAAATGTTCTGGAATCGCTTTGTTTTCGTCTACCATATAAAAAACGTTCCCTTTAGCATTCATTCTTCCTGTTCTACCATTTCTATGCGTATCCGCACTTTCGTCTATTGCTAATTGGTAGTGAATCACATCTTCAATGTCATCAATATCAATTCCTCTTGCTCCTAGATCAGTACAAACCATTAACATAGTGCTGCCGTGCTCAAACTTCAATAATTCTCTTTCTCTTTCTTTTTGATCTAAACCACCATGAAAAACAGATACAGGTAGTTTATAATCATTTAAAAAGCCAGCTACAGCCTCGGCTCTATCTCTGTGGGTGGTGAAAATAATTTTTTTACCGTCCGGTTTGGAGAGTAAAAAGTCTAACAGTGTTTCTAGTTTGTCTTCTTGCTCGTAGGCAATGTTTGCTTTTGTGATGGAGGGAGCAGATTCTTTAGAATAGTCCTTGGTTTCAAAGGTGTATTCGTTCACAAAATCTGGTAAACTTTCAATGTTTGTTGCTGAATTCAAAATAATCTGGCTCCATTTTTCTTGGTTCTGAACAATGAAGCGCATTTCGTTTGTAAATCCTATTTCAAGCATTTTATCGTATTCATCCAAGATTAACTGATGAAAATTTATATTGTCTAAATTTCCTCGATTGATATGATCGACTAATCTTCCAGGAGTTGCAACAAGCATGTTAAAACCTTCCATAATTTGATTGTATTCGCGCTCCACGTTGTTTCCGCCGTAAATAGCAATGGCTTTGTAATCAGTCTTTAATGTTTTAATTACATCAACAATCTGTAATGCAAGCTCTCTGGTTGGTGTAAGTACAATGGTTTTTTGATTGCTGTGTTGTTTTAAATTTCTAAAAATTTGAATAAGAAATCCAATTGTTTTTCCCGATCCTGTTGGCGAAATAATTATTTGTGACTGAGTAAGCGGAGTTTCTAGCGCATCTTTTTGCAAGCGAGTTAGCGTTTCAAAGCCTAATGTAGTTTGTATATTTTCTTGGATATTCATCTTTTTCTGTTTGAGCTACAAAGGTAGTTATTAAAGATGTCAAAATACTGATTTTCACTTCTGGTGATGCGCTCTTCTTCGCTGTTACTTTATTTATTACAATGTTTACAAGAAAAACGCAGTTTAATCACTTTTTTTATCTTTACTCTTATAACCTGTATCAAAACCACAGATATGAATCGAATTTTAAGCATTATTGCTGGACTGCTGTCTATGTTGCATTGTTTCTCACAATCGATACCTGTTGATAGATTGGTAGATTGGAATGTAGCCGGTTTAGCCGATACTTCAACGATGAACTTCACTGTTATTGATATGACACAATACGGAGTGGTTGGAGATGGTGTAACACCAAATGACGGAATTATGGATAATATTTTGGCCACCATTTTTACGCCCGGAGTTGTATTCAAGTTTCCAGCGGGTAATTTTTTGTTTACTTCTACGATTCAACTGCCAAGTAAGACGATCATAAAAGGTGAGGGAGCTGATGCTACCCTTTTTACGATGGATTTAGGAGGTGCAGGCCATGCAATAAGCATGCAAGGAAATGCCGTTAATTCAGACACTACAGCTTTTTTAACTAGTGGATTAAAGAATGATTCTACGTGTACAGTGTATAACACATCTCTTTTTCAGGTGGGAGATTGGGTTAGGTTAATACAAGATGATACAGATTGGGTAACTTCCTCATGGGCAGAGAATAGAGTAGGTCAAGTTTTACAGATTAATGCAATAAATAATCAAGAAATCACCTTTTCTTCTGCTTTTAGAATGGATTATGATAACGCGCGCTCACCTTACTTAATGAAAATAAACCCAGTTGAAAACAGCGGGGTAGAATGTTTAAAAGTGTTAAGAGTAGATGATACAGCTCCAGAACAAAGTAGTTCTATTTTCTTTAATTATGCTGCTAATTGTTGGGTGCTCGGTGTAGAATCTGAAAATTGTACGTTTAGTCACATTGGCTCCTATTTTTCTTCAAATCTTACCATTTCGCAGTCTTATTTTCATCATGCTTTTGGATACGGAGGCGGAGGTAGGGCATATGGTGTTATGTTACAGTCTACCACAAATGAATGTTTAATAGAAAACAATGTTTTTGAGCATTTACGGCATTCTATGATTTTACAATCTGGTGCAAATGGAAATGTTTTTGCCTATAACTATTCTTTTGATCCCTTTTGGGAAAGTACGCCAAGCAACTCTGCTGGAGATATGGTTTTGCATGGAAATTATCCTTTTTCCAACCTGTTTGAAGGTAATATTTGTCAGAACATAGTTATCGATAATTCGCACGGACCTAATGGTCCGCATAACTTGATTTTTAGGAATCGTGCAGAAGGTTATGGCATTTTTTTTAGTGCTACAAACTCACCTAATCAAACCATTGTTGGAAATGAAATTCCAAATACAAATTTTCCGTATAACCTTGTTAATTATACAATTCAAGGTGCAAACCATTTCCTTTTTGGAAATAATAATAAGGGTTCGATTGATCCTGTGGGGACAGCTGTTTTGAACGACACAAGCTATGCTTACATGCAGAAGCCGGCTTATTTAAACGCTACGGGTTGGTTTGGAATTGGTGTGCCAAATCAAATGAATCAAAACGTGATTCCAGCTTTTCAGCGAACACAAAATAATATAATCATGGAAAACGCATGTACTGTTCCGAGTTTATCCATTCAAGAAAGTGAACCCTATTTATTGCACACATTTGTATCGCCAAATCCTTTTTCTGATAAATTAACGCTTAAAGTAACAAAAGAAGTACAGGCAATTGATATTTTAAATAGCACCGGAACACGAGTTTTTGAAACATTCGTCGTAAACGGTTATCCAACAGAAATTAATACTAGAGATTGGAACAAAGGTGTGTATTTTGTTAGAATTCATACGATAAATAAGCAAGCTTATACTTTAAAACTGATTAAATTATACGAGTAGGTCTAGCGTAATCGGTCAGCTTTCATTTAATTTTGAATGGTCTTGAAGGCCTTCTATTTTTAAGTCGTTTTCATTTCTATAGTTAACAAAACCTATTATCTTTACCTCCGATATGAAGTTTGCCTATCCGGAGTTTTTGTTTGCATTTTTGGTACTCTTGATACCAATCATCATTCATTTATTCAATTTTCGGAAATATAAAACCTTATATTTTTCTAGTTTACAGTTTTTAAAAAACGTAGAAGAACAAACGCGTTCTACCCAAAAGCTTAAACATTTACTTGTATTATTAGCGAGGTTATTTGCATTTAGCTGTCTGGTATTGGCATTTGCACAACCTTATTTGCCAAGAAATAATACAAATGTTACTACCAAGCAACCGTTGCTTGCAATATATTTAGACAATTCTTTTTCTATGGAAGCTATTGGCACCAATGGAGAGTTATTGTCTGAAGGTAGAGAAACGGTTAGGAAAATAGTTGAAGATGCTTCAGTAGAGAGTAGTTTTTTACTTTTAACAAATGCTTTGTCTGGTGTTGAACAGCGTATTTCAAGTAAACGAGAAATACTTAATCGATTAGATGAAATAGAGGTGTCTGCGCTACAAAAAGATATTGGAACAATTTTATCGCTGCAAAAAGAAATTATTGATAAAGAAAATTGGGAAGGTCCAGTACAGTATATTTCAATAAGCGACTTTCAGAAGGTAAGTACCAATTTTAACGATTTGGTTGTAGATTCAACCGCAAGTTATTATCCCATACAGCTTACAGCTCAAAATTTAGGCAATCTTTATATTGACTCGGTTTGGTTTACTTCTCCGTTAAGAAAAGTAAATAACAACAATGAGTTACATGTGAGAGTAAGAAATAACGGAGATATTAATTTGCAAAATGTTCAATTAGAATTTAATTTACCCAATAACCAACGAACAATTTTAATAGATGTTCCGAGTAATGATTTTACCGATGCCCTTTTAAATTATACAGATCAGTCGGTAGGACAAAAAATAGGTGCAGTAGAAGTAAACGATCAACAACTTTATTTTGATGATACGTTTTATTTCAGTTACGCGGTTGAAGAAACAAGTACCGTTTTAATTTTAGATGGAGAAAACAGCCTTAGTAATCCTGCTTATGTGTATGAAACAGATGATTATTACACTGTAAAAAGAGTAAGACAAAATCAGCTTACCTTAGATCAACTAACAGGTGTGAATTTAATTGTTTTAAACGGTCTAAATTTTATTTCTAGCGGACAACAAGAGCGCTTGTTAGAATTCACAGAAAACGGTGGATCCTTGTTTATTATTCCAGGAGATAAAATAGATTTTAATAGCTATAATACGCTGTTAACGACTTTGAATATGCCTAACTTTAGAAACGAAATGTCTGCCGGTTTAACTGTATCCGGACTTAATTATGAGGATGCTTTCTTTGAAGGAATTTTTCAATCGAAACCTAAAAAGCTCAACCTGCCTTATGTTCAAAAAGCATATGCAATCACAGAAAACACCTTGTCTAACTCCATTAATCTTCTTAGTTTTCAAAACAAGAAAGGATTGTTTGTTAAAAGTAACGGCATTAAAAAAGTATACCTTTTAACTACAGCGCTTCAACCAGCGTTTAGTAAAATTACAAATCATGCGCTTTTTACAGCTCTATTATTAAGAGCAGGAGAGCTTTCTCAAAGAAACAACGCCTTGTATGCTACTTTAGGAGAAACGAGTAGTTATCAGATAGAGAATGACCAGCAAGCCGAAAATGTAATACACCTTAAGAATGCAAGCACAGATTTTATTCCGCCAATTGAAAAGAAATCAAATTTTTCTTTGATTCAATTGAATACCAGTGCTGCTATAGAAAATTTAAAAGCAGGTATTTTTAGCATAGAAACAGATAGAGAGTTGGCTAAAATAGGACTTAACTACACACGAAAGGAATCCGATATTTCTGTGTTCGAAGTGGAAGCTGTTGCCAATCAATTAAAAGCACTTGGCGCTCAAAATGTTGTGAGTTCCAGCATCTCAAATATATCGGAAGTAGCGCTTCTAGATATTGAAAAGCCAACAGAGTATTGGCGAATTTTGCTCATATTTGCACTCGTGTTTTTCGCTATAGAAATGTGCTTACTAAAATTTTTGAATCCGTAAACCATGAAAACTTTACTTAAAAACGTACAGATTTTTGATCGCTCATCTACGTATCATAAACAGTCAAAAGATATTTTAATTGAAAACGATACTATTGTTAAAATTGAAGATGCGATTGAGGATAAAGATGCTAAGTTGTTGCAGAAAGAAGGCTTATCCGTTTCTAAAGGTTGGGTAGATTTTAAATCAGATTTTTCTGACCCAGGTTATGAGCATAAAGAAGATTTAGATTCAGGAATGCAAGCAGCAGCCTTTGGCGGATTTACGCACATTGGTTTGTTGCCTTCTACGCAACCTGCAATTAGTGGTAAAACACAAGTAGAATACATTAGAAGTAGAGCTAATGGCAATGTAGTGTCTTTGCACCCAATAGGAACAATCACAGAAAACCACAAAGGCGAAAATCTTGCAGAAATGTTTGATATGTTTAACGCTGGAGTACGCGTTTTTTCTGATGATTTATTACCTGTAAGCTCTGGTATAATGTACAGAGCATTGCTCTATTCAAAAAATTTCGGAGCTACGATTGTTTCTTTTCCAAAAGACAAAAGTTTAGCCGGAGAAGGAATGGTTAACGAAGGTGCAGCATCTACTCAAACGGGTTTGAAAGCAGTACCTACGATTGCAGAAACCATACAACTTAATAGAGATTTACGTTTGTTAGAATATACAGGCGGAAGATTACACATTACCGGTGTTTCTTGTGCCGAGAGCGTTGACTTAATTAAAGCAGCTAAGGAAAAAGGACTAAACGTTACGGCAGATGTGCATGCTTCGCATTTGGTTTTTAACGAAACTGCAGTTATCGACTTTGATAGTAACCACAAAGTTATGCCTCCTTACAGAAGAGAGCAAGACAGATTAGCGCTTTGGCAAGCCTTAAAAGAAGATACCTTAGATTGTATTGTTGCAGATCACAGACCCTTTGATAAAGAAGAAAAAGACGTAGAGTTTGACAATGCTGCATTTGGTGCGATAGCTTTACAAACTATGTTTAGTTCGTTGTTGGAAATAGAAAACGATGTAGATTTGATTACAGACAAGATAAGCAATAAAGCAAGAGCTATTTTAGGTATAAATCAAAATACGATAGAAGTAGGAAGTAAGGCAGATTTAACAGTTTTTTGTCCGACTGAAGAATGGGTGTTTGATCAAAATAGCAACCAGTCAAAATCAAAAAACTCTCCATTTTACAATAAAAAAATGAAGGGAAGTGTTGTAGCAATCATCAATAATGGTAAATTAGCCATCAAAGAATAACTCATTTTGACAAAAAAACGCGATTTTCTAAAACAGTATTTAAAAAACGGTAAACAAGTTGGCTCGGTTCGACCAAGTTCTCGGTTTTTGGCAAAAAAAATGCTAGAAGAAATCGACTTTCAAAACTGCAAAGCAGTTGTAGAGTTAGGTCCGGGCGATGGTGTTTTTACAAGAAAAATTTTAGATAACCTACCGTCCGATTCTAAATTGTTGGTATTTGAGTTAAATGATGCGTTTTACAACAATTTGAAAGTAAATATTCAAGATCCTCGATTAATATTAATACACGATAGTGCCGAGAAAATACAAGATTATTTGCATCAATATAATCTAGACAAAGCAGACGCAGTTATCTCTTCTTTACCACTGGCCGTATTTAGTGCTGAACTGAGAAATGCCTGTTTAGAAAATGCACATAATGCATTAAAAGAGAACGGTTTGTATGTTCAGTTTCAATACACCTTACAAGCAAAAAAGTATATCACACAAATTTTTGATGAAACAAACATTAAGTTTACAGCTTTAAATTTTCCGCCTGCATTTGTGTACACTTGTGTGAAGTGAAAAACAGCAAGAGATAGCTTTACTGTTTAAATCGGCTAATCAAGCCAAATAATATCGTTTGAGTAATCAAACACACATCCTGATTACATCTTAAATTATCTAGTTATCTCAACTGTGCGCCCAATTCTTTTTCTAAATTGCTTTGAATTTTATTCATGATTGCGTCAATCTGCGCATCTTTAAGCGTTTTCTCCGCATCTTGAAAGGTAAAACTAACTGCATAAGATTTCTTACCTTCTTCTAGCTTATCTCCTTCGTAAACATCAAATAAATTAATGTCTTTTAAGATTTTCTTGTCGGCTTTCTTTGCAATGTCTTCAATTTCTGAGTAGCTCACTTTTTCGTCTAACAACAAAGAGAAATCTCTTCTAACCGCAAAGGTTTTAGGCAATTCTGCAAATTTCACCTTATTCATCTTCATGGCATCTACAATTGCATCCCAATCTAAATCTGCAATAAATACATCTTGTTTAATGCCAAAGTGCTTTTTAGAAGCCTTGTTAATCCAACCAAGTTCTCCTACTTTATTTTTAAGTACAGTAAGGTGAACGCCATCTTCTAAAACAGAAGTTTTGATGGCTTTTTCCTTAATAAATCCATCCAAACCTAAACGAGAGAATAGGGCAGTGGTAATTCCTTTTAAGGTGTAAAAGTTAGAAGTAGCTTTATTGGTATTCCATTGTTCTATCTCTTTTCTACCAGAAATTGCAATAATTAAACGCGTATTTTCTGCATAACCGTCTTCAAATTTATGGTAAACCTTTCCAAATTCGTACAGTTTTAAATCTGGATTTTGTCTGTTTTGGTTATGCGCAACACTTTCTAAAGCGTTAAATACTAAGGTTTGGCGCATTACGTCTAATTCCTGACTCAAAGGATTAAGCATGGCAACATTTCTGTGTGCTTTAATGGCTTCTCCTCCTAATTTCTCTACGTATGCAGATTGCGTCAAAGAATTGTTCATCATTTCATTGGCTCCAATAGAAGTTAGGAACTCAGAAACAATGGTTTGGTATTTTTCTCTATCTACTTTTGGTCGAGCAGTGATAGAACTGTTTAATTTTTGCGGAATACTTACTTTGTTAAACCCATAAATACGTAAAACCTCTTCTATAACATCTGCTTCTCTTGTAACATCTACACGGTAAGCCGGAATTTCTAAGGTTGCTACATTTCCTTCTTTAGAAAGAATGTTAATATCTAGGTTTACTAATATTTTTTCAATTGTTTCTGTCGGAATAGTATCTCCAATTAACTTGTTGCATCTGTCATAACTAAATACAACCGTTTTATTTTCAATAGGCTTAGGATAAAGATCTGTAATCTCCATACTTACTTCTCCACCCGCAATTTCTTGAATCAAGAGTGCCGTTCTTTTCAACGCTATTAAAGTCATGTTTGGATCTACACCTCTTTCAAAACGGAAAGATGCATCTGTGTTTAAACCGTGCATTTTAGCCGTTTTACGTACAGAAACCGGGCTAAAATAAGCGCTTTCTAAGAAAATATCCGCTGTATCGTCTTTCACACCACTTTGCTCACCACCAAAAACACCTGCAATGCACATGTTTTCGTTTCCGTTGGTAATCATTAAGTTGGTGTTGGCTAATGTTCTTTCAACTCCATCTAAGGTTGTAAATTTTGCTCCGTCTTGGGCCGACTTTACTACTACTTTTCCGTTTACAGTTCTTAAATCAAATGC
>Ga0209654_1000052_pt1 | contig 113816 bp, 103 predicted proteins | sample SaaInl1SG_22_DNA_FD_184646 | JGI IMG/M metagenome (GOLD analysis project Ga0209654, IMG submission 184646) | Marine microbial communities from expanding oxygen minimum zones in the Saanich Inlet - ESP_161SG_22_DNA (SPAdes) (version 2) | ecosystem: Environmental > Aquatic > Marine > Intertidal... | reverse complement strand
TTGACTGAACTCGAAATTTAAACAATAAGCAGTTCAAGCTATTTTTTGCCTTCTAAACGGCTTAAAAAAATAGTTTGAACGTATAAATTAAACCTAAAAAAAGGTCAACCTATTTCAGTATAATACACCCGTCCTGAATAAAGGCTACATAATTTTAAACATTATGTACAAAAATGACAAAGTAATTAGACGTTACAGCGAACCTTTCAAATTAAAAATTTTAGACGAACTTAGCATTGGAAAGCACACAAAGAGTGAACTTTGTAAACTCTACTCAATTGCGCCTACAACAGTAAATGAGTGGATTAAAAAGTATAATCGTAAAGATTTAATGAACACCAGAATAAAAGTGGAAACAAAAGACGAAATTTCAAGAATTAAAGCTCTTCAAAAGGAGGTTGAACAGCTTAAAAAACTACTACTAAAAAAAGATCTGGACGCTATGGTATTGGATTCTTATCTAGAAGTAGCCGCTGAAGATCTCGGCTATAAATCTGTGGCTGAACTAAAAAAAAAGCTAAGTATAAAGCCTTAATTAAAGCTAAAGAAAAATCTAAGGGATTTACCTCTTTAACAACTATAACCAATTGTTTTGGACTTAAACGTGATGCGTATTATAAATACAAATCTAGAGCTGATAAACGTTTAAGACTTGAACAACAGATTATAAATATAGTCAGTAAAAAACGTAAATCCCTTCCTAGAGAAGGTGTGCGTAAACTCACAAAATCATTAAATAACGAGTTTACTAAAGCCAATCTTAAAATTGGTAGAGATACTTTATTTAACGTCCTTAGAAAACACAATATGTTAACACTTAGAAAGAAAACCGGTGCAAGAACAACCAACTCCTATCATCGTTTTTATAAGTACAATAACATCATAAAAGACTTGAAAGTTACTAAACCTAATCAAGTTTGGGTGAGTGACATCACATACATTAGAACCATAAAAGGCTTTTGTTATTTAGCTTTAATAACTGATATGCACTCTCGCAAAATTGTTGGATATGATCTTAGTGATAGCTTGGAACTAAAAGGATGTGTAAGAGCGCTCAATAAAGCTATTTATCAAGCTAAAAACATTAAAAAACTTATTCATCATTCAGATAGGGGAATACAGTATTGTAGTAATGTATACACACAAATATTAAAGAGAAAAAAGATTGAAATCAGTATGACAGAAGAAAATCATTGTTACGAAAATGCAATGGCAGAACGTGTAAACAGCATCCTAAAAGATGAATTTTATCTCGACCAAACCTTTGATAATGTGGCTCACGCAAAAAGAGCCGCAAAAAATGCAATTAATTTATACAATGAAATAAGATTACACTTATCTTTAGACTATAAAACACCGAATATGGTATATAAATTATCAGCGTAAATTCAATTTTAACCTGTAGCCATATTTCAGGACTAGACACAAAGTCAAAAAGATTTATTAAATTATAATTGGTTAGAACAAGCTTTTAAAAGAGGCGATGACATTAGATTAGTCAGTGACCAAACTAATAAGTTCTCAAATGTTATTTTAACGCAATATGGTAAAGAATTAAACTGGATAGATAAATTTATAAATACATATAATTACTCTTATAATTCAGTCACTAAAACATTCATAAAAAATTAAATAATGGAAAATTTCAATGAAACTGTTGAATTTATTTTTTATAACATAATAAAGTATAAAAAATTTAAAATAGTAGAAAAAAATGAAAACTCAATTTTATTTACTAATAATAAATGCTTTTTATTTATAGGTCAGCATACGGGTGAAACATTTGTAAATATATTTAAAGAAAAAAAAAGTATTAGAATTCAACCATTAATGTGGGCTATAATAAATAAAGGCTTAAAAATAGAGGAACTACTTCCTTTAAATTTTTCTCCAGATATAAAGCTAAAAGATTTAGTGAAATGTAATCTCTCAATTGAAAAATTACTAATTTCTACCCATTGTATAGAGTTACTTGATGGAGATTTTTCTAAAATGTCTTACTATAAAGATAACATTGAAATAGTAAATAAGAATTTATATAATTATTATAATAAAAAATACTATGAGATAAAATAAAAAAATACAAACTTAAGCCGTGTAAAAAAAATTGCTGATAAAAGCCAATTTACGAAAGTCCTCACAGACTTTCTATAATACTTTTAAGCAAGCACACCATGCTTTATCAAGAAATTTAAGAACTCATAGAACTATACAAAAAGCAGCACGTAATAAAAATAACCCATTCCATATAGACGAATTCTTAAACGGTATTCCAGTAGATACTTGGAGAAATCAGTTTAACCACAATGCATATGATACTAGAGTAAGAAATTTATTAAATCGGCAAAAGAAAATGGGATCTTACGGTATTTATCAAGTTTAAATTCTAGTAATTGCAGAGCTACAAACTCTTCAACATTAACACCAACAAATTAAAAAAATGAGAGAAAAATATTTAACATTTTTTATTTTATTTGGCTTCCTATCCTGTACAAATAAAGTTGAAAAAGTAACAACAATAAATAACTTGAAAGATAGTTTTATAGATAGTTTAACTCCAAATAAAAAGATGATAAGAGAAGGTTATATAACTTATAACGTTGAAATATCTGGTTTTTCAAATGATTCAATTATATTGAATATTAATAATGGGAAAAAAGAATCAAATATTTATTTAAAAGGAAATTTTAACCAAAAATTTGTGGATGAATATTTAGGAAAATTCACAAGATATATAAATATAAACCCGTATAAATCAACTAAAAATAAGATATTCATAAAATATGGATTATACAAATAAATACAAAAAAGCAGCAAAAAGTAAAACAAATCAAATTGAAAATGAAAGATAGGATTTCTGAAACTAAAAAAGAAGAAAACACAAACCACAACACGGTATTTAAAAAATAGCAGTTAAGTGTAAACTACAAAGTTTGTGCTTTTCTGCTATCTTTATTTTAAAGCTGAAAGTAATAGCATTTTTATTCTGCTATTTCATATAGAAATACGTTACTTCTTCACCAACATACGCTTAATCTCATTCAATTTCATAAGTGCTTCAATTGGCGTAAGTGTATCAATATTTGTTGCTAAAATTTCTTCTCTAATATTTTCTAAAAGCGGGTCATCTAACTGAAAAAAGCTGAGTTGCATTTCTTCATGTTGGGCTTGTTTTAAAACATCTTTTACCTCACTATTTTTGTTATTCTTTTCTAACTGCGCTAGTATTTTATTCGCCCTATGAATCACCATATTTGGCATTCCAGCCAATTTAGCAACATGAATTCCAAAACTATGGTTAGAGCCTCCAGAAACCAGCTTGCGTAAGAAAATAATGTTGTCTTCCAATTCTTTTACAGAGACATTAAAGTTTTTAATACGCTCAAAAGTGGTAGTCATTTCATTTAATTCGTGGTAATGTGTGGCAAACAAGGTTTTTGCTTTAGATGGATGTTCATGTAGAAACTCAGAAATTGCCCAAGCAATTGAAATTCCGTCATAAGTAGAGGTTCCACGCCCAATTTCATCTAACAACACCAAACTACGCTCAGAAATATTATTTAAGATCGATGCAGTTTCGTTCATTTCTACCATAAATGTAGATTCGCCCATAGAAATATTATCACTGGCGCCAACTCTGGTAAAAATTTTGTCTACAATACCAATTTTTGCATTTTGCGCAGGCACATAACTCCCCATTTGTGCTAATAAAACAATAAGTGCAGTTTGCCTTAGAATAGCAGATTTACCAGACATATTGGGTCCAGTAATCATAATTATTTGTTGTTGATTTCTGTTTAAAACAACATCATTAGCAATATAGGTTTGGTCAATGGGCAATTGTTTTTCAATTACAGGATGACGTCCGTTTTTAATTTCTAAATCGGTACTTTCATCCATTTGCGGACGCACATAATTGTTATCTACAGCTAATACAGAAAAACCGAGCAAACAATCTATTTTAGCAATAATTTGCGCATTTTCTTGTATTTTTTGTACAAACTGAATGATGTATTGCAATAATTTGCTAAAAATTTCTTGCTCTAAAACCTGTATTTTCTCTTCAGCACCTAATATTTTGGTTTCGTATTCTTTGAGTTCTTCAGTAATATAACGTTCTGCATTTACTAAGGTTTGTTTGCGTATCCACGTTGTGGGTACTTTGTCTTTATGCGTATTTCTAACCTCTATATAGTACCCAAAAACGTTGTTAAAAGCTATTTTTAAACTACTAATTCCTGTTCGTTCAGTTTCGCGCGCCAACATTTCATCTAAATACTCTTTTCCAGACGATGCAATAGCACGTAAATCGTCTAATTCTTGATGCACACCATTTGCAATGGCATTTCCTTTATTGATGTTTACAGGAGCATCATCAAACAAAGTTTCAGAAATTTTAGCAATTAAAACATCGCAAGAATGCAGTTGTGTGCCCAGCTTTTTAACCGTTTTATTTTTGCTTTTTTCTGCAGCCGATTTTATAGGTAAAATGGCTTGTAAAGAGTTTTTTAACAACACAATTTCTCTAGGTGACGCTTTGCTTGTTGCCACTTTAGAAATCAACCTTTCTAAGTCTGATATTTGTTTTAATTGATAGGTAACTGTTTTCGAAAAATCGACAGAATCTATAAAAAACTTTACCAATTCGTGCCTGTTTTTTATCTCGTCTATATTTTTTAAAGGCAATGCCAACCAACGTTTTAGCAACCTTCCACCCATGGGTGATATGGTTTTGTCAATCACATCTAAAAGTGTAACTGCATTTACAGAATTTGGATTATATAATTCTAAATTTCTAACAGTAAATCGGTCCATCCAAACATAATTGTCTTCAGCAATTCTACCAATAGTTTGTATGTGTTTTAATTGATTGTGTTGCGTTTCCGATAAATAATACAACACAGCACCAGCTGCAATGATGCCGTTTTTTAAATCTTGTATACCAAAACCTTTTAAGTTTTTAACTTCAAAATGATTTTGTAAAGTTTCGTAGGCATATTCTTTTTGAAAAACCCAATCGTCTATATAAAAAGCGTAATATCTATTTTCGAAAAGCTCTAAAAATTGTTGTTTGTTTTGTTTTTCAACTAAAATTTCACTCGGATTAAAATTTTGAACCAATTTATCAATATACTCTGCATTTCCTTCAGCCACTAAAAATTCGCCAGTAGAAACATCTAAAAACGAAATTCCGATTTGTTTATTTGTTGCAGAGCGATTGGAAGTATGGAAATGAATGGCTGCTAAAAAATTGTTTTTTTTAGACTGTAAAACTTCATCATTTAAAGAAACACCAGGTGTAACCAATTCTGTAACACCACGTTTTACAATAGTTTTGGTCATTTTGGGATCTTCTAACTGATCGCAAATTGCAACACGCATACCTGCTTTGACCAACTTTGGTAAATAGGTGTTTAAAGAGTGATGAGGAAAACCTGCCAAAGCTGTTTCAGAATCGGAACCAGCACCTCTTTTTGTTAAAATAATCCCTAAAATTTCGGCCGCTTTTTTGGCGTCTTCTCCAAAAGTTTCGTAAAAATCTCCTACACGAAAAAGCAACATAGCATCAGGGTATTTTACCTTAATGGCATTGTACTGTTTCATTAAAGGTGTAACCTTTTTTGCTTTGGATTTTGCCAAGTTTTAGAAATTTTTGGATTAGTTTTGCGAAGATATAAAATATAGTTGTTAGTGTTTAGTTTTTGGTTAATAGTTAGCATACCATCAACTAAAAAACACCAACCACCAACTACAGAATATGAGAAAATTAAAAAATAACGAGTTAGGTAGAATTTCGGTTGATGAGTTTAAGGCTGTTGAAAAAATGCCTTTAATTGTGATTTTAGACAATATTAGAAGTTTAAACAACATTGGTTCTGTTTTTAGAACTAGCGATGCTTTTTTGATTGAAAAAATTTATTTATGTGGCATTTCTGCAACACCACCCAATAAAGATATTCATAAAACAGCCTTGGGTGCTACAGAATCTGTAAATTGGGAATACGCTGAAGATACTTTAGCATTGGTTAAAAAGTTGAAAGCAGAAAAAGTGAAAGTGTTGGCTATAGAACAGGCTGAAAATTCGACCAAACTAAACACATTTTTCCCAGAAAAAAATCAAAAATATGCTATTGTAATGGGTAATGAAGTAAAAGGCGTACAACAAGACGTGGTAAATGCTTCTGATGACTGTATAGAAATACCTCAGTTGGGTACTAAACACTCTTTAAACATTTCTGTAACTACAGGGGTTGTAATTTGGGATTTGTTTTGCAAGCTCAAACGATAGCTTCTAAAACCTAAATACCTAAAATCATTTTCGCAATCATAAAGTAAATTAAGATTCCAAAAATATCATTAGAAGTCGTTATAAAAGGCCCTGTTGCAATGGCTGGATCTATACCTCTTTTATTTAAAAATAAGGGTACAAAAGTACCTATTAAACCAGCTACAATAATTACAACTACCAGAGATACAGCTATTGCCAAAGCTAAATCTGTTTTGCCTTCATAGATCCAAACAAAGAGAAATAAAAATAACGAAAGAATAAACCCGTTTAAGGCCGCTAATAACATTTCTTTTAAAAGCCTGCTATTAATACTTCCTTTTACATCATCATTAGCCAAACCTTGTACAATAATTGCTGATGATTGTACACCTACATTACCAGCCATGGCTGCAATTAATGGTGTAAAAAAGAACAAAGCAGCGTATTTTGTAAATACTCCTTGAAAACCTTCCATAATAATAAAAGCACCTACACCACCAATTAAACCTAAAAATAGCCAAGGCAAACGTGCTTTTGTCAATTGAAAAATACTATCGTCTGAATCTACATCTTGCGTTAAACCAGCAGCCATTTGGTAATCTTTGTCTGCTTCTTCTTTTAAAACGTCTACAATATCATCAATAGTAATTCTACCTAATAAAACGTTGTTATCATCTACAACTGGTATGGCTTCTAAATCGTATTTTGCCATAATTTTAGCTACTTCTTCATCATCTAAAGAAACATTTACAGCATCTACTGTATTTTTCGAAATTTCTGCTATTTTTTGATCAGATTTGGCAATAATCAAGTCTTTTAAAGATAGTCTACCAACTAATTTTTCTTTTTTATCTACAACATAAATAGAGTGTACTCTTGTAACTTCTTTGGCTTGTCCTCTAATTCTACGCATGCAACCAGCAACCGTCCAAGTTTCGTAAACTTTTACCAGTTCTTTTGCCATTAATGCACCAGCTGTATTGTCTTCGTAAGACAGTAATTCTTTTATATCTGCAGCTAAATCATCATCACTTAACGCATTAATTACCCGTTGTTGTCGTTCCTCAGAAAGTTCTCCAATAATATCAGCAGCATCATCAGAATCCATTTCTTCAACTTCGTCTGCAATTTCTTGAGCAGATAGATTTTCTAAGATTTTTTCACGAATGTCTTCATCTAATTCAGTAAGAATTTCAGATGTTTTTTCGCTATCTAAAAGCTTTATTATATAAACAGCCTCATCAAAATCTAGCTCATCTAAAACCTCTGCAATATCTGCATAATGTACATCAGAAAATAGGGCTGTTATGGCTTTATTATCTTTTTCGACAATAAGCGTTGTTAGATCGTCTAAAAATTCGTCTTTAATTTCAAATGCCATTTTCTGCTATTTTTTGTGTGAGTAAAATAAATGCTGAAACCGATAATTGTTCAGGACGTTTGGCAAATATAGGGTCTTCTTTTAAAGAATCCGAAAGTTGAAAAGATTTTAAACTAGAACGCAACATTTTTCTACGTTGGTTAAAGGCTGTTTTTACGACTCTAAAAAATAATTTTTCGTCTACAGGAAGTGTGTAATTTTCTTTTCTGATACATCGAATGACACCAGAATCTACTTTTGGTGGTGGATTAAAAACAGTAGGTGGCACTGTAAAAAGATATTCTACATCGTAAAAAGCTTGGGTTAATACAGACAAAATACCATATACTTTAGAGCCTTCTTTTTCTGCAATTCTTTTGGCTACTTCTTTTTGAAACATGCCTGAAAGCTCTGGAACAAATGCTCTATTTTCTATGGCCTTAAATACAATCTGAGAAGATATATTATAAGGAAAATTACCAATAATTGCTACTTGTTGGTTTATAAATATACTTTGTAAGTTTTGCTTTAAAAAATCGCCCTCTATAATTTTAAATTTTTCTGCAGAGGTATCTATATTTAATTGTTCTACAGGAAAAACGTCTTTTAAAAACGCTACAGATTCTCTATCTAGCTCCATTACTGTAACTTTTGGTGTTTTTTGCAATAAATATTTGGTTAAAACACCCATACCTGGCCCAATTTCTAACACATTATTATAACCATTTTCTGTTAAAGCATCTGCAATATTTTTTGCAATACTTTCATCTTTTAAAAAATGTTGGCCTAAATGTTTTTTTGCTTTTACAGACATAAATGACTAATTATTTTCGTTTGTTGGATAAAACTCGTTTACAATTTTTAATTCGGTTCTAAAAGCTAACATTTTGTCTGCAAATTTTTTTAAACCTTCTAAACGCAAATTATCTGCATCTTCTCTGTAGTAATCTTCTAAATCTTCTCTGGTGTTTGCTGTGTATTGAATGGAGTATGTTTTGCCTCCCATTTCTTCGTTTACTAAAACTTCTGTAAGTTTTGCTTTGGTAAACTTGCCTGTATTTAACACTTCTGTGATATGAGATTCTATCCAAATTAACCACTCATTATGGGCGGCATCATCTATATTTATAGTTACGTTGTATATGTACATAATAGTTATTAGTCTTTGGTTTTTAGACGGTAGTTTTTAGGTGTCTTTCTAAAGACTAATCACTACAACTGTCATCTAAATAGTATCTCCTCTTAGTTTTCTAAAGTTTTTTCTGGCATCTACCAAATAAATACTAGAAGTTTGTTCAAAGATAATTTTTTGATAATATTTTTTGGCTTTTTCTATATCATTTAAATAATTCTTATAAATTTCTGCCATCATAAAATAGACATCATCTGTTAAAAAACCTTGATTATCTGCAGCAACAATTTTTTCTAAATCTGAAATGGCAGCCGCATATTTTTTTTGTTTGATAAATAATTTTGCTCTAAAAAAATACACGTCATCGTAAATTACTTCGCCTGGTATGAGTCCGTTTATTAAAATATCTTTAGAAGAAATTAAGTTGTTTAATTCCGCCAAAGCTTCATTATCTTTATTTTGAAAAGCAAGCAATTCTGCTTTTGCCAATTGTTTTAAACCCGAAGGAATTGAGTCTACAGGTTCGTTGTCGGAAATTTTTAAGAATAAGTTTACAGCATCGTTGGCAATTAGTTGTGTTGTAGAACTTTTAAGTACTTTTAATTGTGCTTTTGCCCAATCAAAATCTCCTTTAAAATAACTAGTTTGTGCTACTTTAAAACGTGCTTCATGCCCAAGTTGATGGTTTTTTAGTAGTGTTTGAATTTGCGAAAAATAAATTAATGCTTTATTAAACTTATTTGTAAACACTAAAACATCACCTAATTTTAATGTAATTCTAGCTTTGTCAAATTTAGAGTTTGCATAAGAAAGTGCTTCTTCTAAAACAGCATTGGCTTGGTTGGCTTGGTTTTTAGAGAAAGTTAAAAAATCAGCATATTCTACTTGTAATTTTATGGTTAAGGTGTTTTTACCAAAAGTTTCGAAAAGGCTATTAAAAAACGCTTTTGTTTTTGGATCTTTTGTTGCAACTGCAATTTTAGCAAGGTATAAATTGGCGTTAATAATTTGGCTATTAGTGGCTGACTTTTCTAAAATAAAAGCAAAACATTCTTTAGAAGCATCATAAGCTTGGTTCTCAAAAGCAATTTTACCTAAAGTAAAAATAGAGGTTAAACTTTCTTGTTTTCTTTGATACAAAGCTTTTTCTTGCAGTAATGCTTTTGTGTAATTTTTTTGTTGTGTAAACAACCAACTTAGTAGAATATTCCAAACATCTTTAGGCTTGCTTAATGATTTTTTTAAGAGTGTTTTTTTAAAAAGGATGTTGTTTTCATTTTCAGAATCGTCTGTAATGTATTTGCTGGTATATCTTTGTACAAGGTTAAAATATTGTTCGTTTTTATCTACCAAATCTATGTAAGACTCAAACATTTGCTTAAACTCGCCCTTTTCTCCGTAAATTTGTGCTATTTGAAAACTATAGTTTCTATTTTTACTGGCATCCATAGCTTTTTGGTAAGCTAAAATTGCATTATCTAACTGATTGTAATCTTTAAACAAGCGCCCAATTAACCCCCCATAAGAAGGTGTTTTTTTTAATCCTTCTATAGCTAAATTATAGTTTTCTGTTGCTTTTTCTTTGTTGCCTTGTTTCTCGAAATTATACCCAAAATACACATACAAATATATTTGGCTATTGTCTGCTTTTATTCTGTTTTTTAAAAGTGTTTCTGCTTTTAAAAATTGCGCTGTTTCTTGGTAACAATTTATCAACCGACCTAGATAGCTGGTATTAAAAGGACTAGAATCATATAATTTTTTGTAAATCTGAGTTGCTTTTTCGTAGGCACCTTCTCTATAATAATTTTCTGCAAGCAGATAATCATTCTGAGCTTCATTTCGTTGTGCGTTGCTTATAGTACTAATCGTAACTAAAAGAAGAAAAATTACTTTTTTCATTGTCTTCAAATATAATCAACCTAAATGTTATTTTTTTAGTAAACCAAAGCTATTTTACTTTCTTTTTGTAACAATTTGGCATAAAAATTGTCTTTAGGATAAATAACCAATCAAATTTTAATATGATGAATACATTTTCTAAACGATACGAAATCGCAAAACAAAATTCTATAAAGTTTATGAAAAACGGACAAATATCTGCTTACTTACATGCCTTAGTAGAAATGAATAAATACAAAAGGCTAATGGTTGCGGTAATTGCTAATTAGTATTTGATTGATGGCTTCTGGTTTTTGTTAAAAAAATATTTACTAAAAACAATTAACTAATAGTTTTAAACCCACAATAAGGTACTAACACATCTGGTATTTTAATACCATCTTGAGTTTGATAATTCTCTAGAATACCTGCTAACACACGTGGTAAAGCCAAAGAACTGCCATTTAAAGTGTGTGCCAATTCACTTTTACCTTCTTTATTTTTAAAGCGTAATTTTAATCGATTTGCTTGAAAAGTTTCAAAATTTGAAGCAGAACTAATTTCCAACCATCTATTTTGTGCTGTAGAAAATAATTCGAAATCAAATGTTAAAGCAGCTGTAAAACCAGTATCTCCACCACACAAACGTAAAATTCTGTAAGGTAATTTTAATTCTCTTAAAATATTTTTAATATGTTCTACCATATCATTTAAAGCATGATACGATTTTTCTGGATGCTCTATTCTTACAATTTCTACTTTATCAAATTGATGTAACCTGTTTAAACCTCTAACATGCGCCCCATAACTACCCGCTTCTCTTCTAAAACAAGGCGTATAACCAGTTGCTGTAATTGGAAAATCGGTTTCTTGTACTAAATTACCACGAAACATATTGGTAATTGGCACTTCTGCTGTTGGAATTAAATACAAATCGTCTTGGGTTGCATGGTACATTTGCCCATCTTTATCTGGCAATTGTCCAGTAGCTGTTGCAGAATCTGTATTTACCAAATGAGGTACTTGATATTCTTTATAGCCAGCTTCTATATTTTTATCTAAAAAATAATTAATTAAAGCACGTTGCAATCTCGCTCCTTTTCCTTTATATACAGGAAAACCAGCCCCAGTAATTTTATTACCTAATTCGAAATCTATAATGTCGTATTTTTTTGCCAATTCCCAATGAGGTAAAGCGTTTTCGCCTAAATTTGGAATAATACCTTCTTTAAAAATTTCTTCATTATCATCTTCTGAATTCCCTGCTTTTACAGAGGCATGTGGCACATTTGGTATTTGGTACAACAACTGTTGTAGTTCCTCAGATAAACCTGTTAACTTTTCTGTTAACGCTTTAGATTCATCTTTTAATTTGCTTGTTTTTTCTTTTAAAATGTTCGCCTTTTGTACTTCTCCAGATTTAAAAAGACCACCAATTTGTTTAGATAAGGTATTAGATTCTGCCAAAACAGTGTCTAAAGCAACCTGTGTAGCTCTTCTATTTTCGTCTGTACTTAAAACTTGTTCTACAATGCTTTCTGCATTTGCAAAATTACGTTTTGCCAAACCCGCTAAGACAGTTTCTTTATGTTCTCTAATAAATTGTACTTGTAACATTTTGTAAGAATTTGAGAATGCAAATATATAATTTGTACCACAAAAAAACCTTTAATCAACTAAAATTTATGGGGTATTTAAAATATAGTTTTTTGCTGTTTTTTCGTCTTCTTTAAGTTGATGAATTAATGCATCTAAAGAATCAAATTTTTCTTCGTTTCTTAAAAAATACAGTAATTCTATGGTTAGTTTTTTTCCGTATAAATCTTGATTAAAATCAAAAAAATGCACTTCTATGGTTTGATAATTACCATTTACAGTAGGTCTGTTTCCTATATTCATCATTCCAAAAACACTATTTTTATTTATGGTAGCTTTTACAACATATACACCCGTTTTTGGGATGAGTTTATAATCTTCTTCTATGCTAATATTCGCAGTTGGGTAACCAATTTTACCACCTAGTTTTTTACCATTTACCACAACACCATTCAGCATAAAATTGTACCCCAAATACCTGTTTGCAGTTTTTAAATTACCAGCATGCAAAGCATGCCTAATTTTTGTAGAGCTTACAGAAACATCATCTACATCTTGAGCTGGTATTTCTTCTACTGTAAAATCGTATAAATAGCTATATTCTGTTAATTGCTGTATGTTTCCTTCTCTATTTTTACCAAAATGATGGTCGTAACCAATAATTAATTTCGAAATATTAAATTTATTTACCAAAATATCTCTAACAAATTCTAGGGCAGTAGTTCTAGAAAATTCTCTACTAAAAGGATGAATAATTAAGTAGTCTAACCCTGTTTTTTTTAGTAGTTTTTCGCGTTCGGCAATGGTGTTTATCAATTCTATTGAAGCATCTTTCTGCAACACCATTCTTGGATGAGGAAAAAACGTAAGTAATACCGACTTTTTACCAGTCTTTTTAGCTTCTAAAATTAATTTTTCTAAAATCTTTTGATGCCCATGATGTACACCATCAAAAGTACCAATAGTAACAAATGTTTTTTCTTCGGTTACAAAGTTAGAGATATCAATTATTGTTTTCAAAAAAAGTCGCTTTTTCTAATTACAAATGTACAACACAAATTACTTATAAATTAAGGTTTTGGTATCATAATTCATCTTCATTACTTAAAAATAAGAGGTATTTTTTTATTAAAATCATAAAATAACTTGTGTAATAATCAATAATTCAAAAAAAATTGTATTTTGCAATCTAGTTAACAAATTAATTCAAATTATGATAAAAAAGATTTTACTACTTGCATTTATAGCTTTTACTAGCTTTGCAATGGTTGCACAAACCACTGTTAAAGGTACAGTTACAGATGCTAAAACAGGAGAAACACTTCCAGGAGCAAACATTAAAATTGAAAATAAAGCTGTAGGAACAACTACAGATTTTGATGGAAATTTTGTTTTAAAAGTAACAGATAATCCGCCTTTTACTATAGAGGTTTCTGTTTTAGGTTACAAAATGGAAAAAGTTGAGATTACAACTAGCAATCAAAAGATTGATGTAAAATTAACAGAAAATGAAACTTCTTTAGATGAGATTGTTGTTTCTGCATCGAGAACTCCAGAACGTATTATGGAATCTCCAGTTACTGTAGAAAGAATGGATGCCAGAGCTATTAAAAACACTTCTGCACCTTCTTTTTACGATGGTTTAGAAAACTTAAAAGGGGTAGATGTTAATACAAACAGTTTAACATTTAAATCTGTAAATACACGTGGTTTTGCTACGTTTGCTAACACACGTTTTATGCAATTGGTAGATGGTATGGATAATTCATCACCTGCCTTAAATTTTGCTATTGGTAACCTTTTAGGGATGTCTGAATTAGACGTAAATACTGTAGAATTATTACCAGGAGCAGCCTCTGCATTATATGGTGCAAACGCTTTTAATGGTATTATGTTTATGACAAGTAGAAGTCCTTTTGATGACCAAGGAATTAGCGTTTCTTTAAAAGGAGGAGTTACTACACAAGAAGCTGCAGGAACCAACGAATATTATGATTTTAATATAAGAATGGCATATGCTTTTTCAGAAAAATTTGCTGCAAAAGCAACTCTATCTTATCTAGAAGGTACGGAATGGTTTGCCACAGATGAAAGAAATACTAGAAATGGTAAATATGCCGCTGGAGATAGATCTTTAAACGATTATGATGGTTTAAATGTATATGGAGATGAAGTTGCTACAGATTTAGGTGGTGCTATAGGTAGAGTAAGTAGAACTGGTTATAAAGAACAAGATTTAATGAAAGATTACCAAGCAAAAAGTGTAAAGTTAAATACAGCTTTACATTATAGACCTTTTGGTGATGACAGATTAGAATTAATTTTTAACTCTAAATTTGGTGTTGGGAATACTATTTACCAAGGGGCAAATAGATACAACATTAGAGACTTTTATTTAGCGCAACAAAAATTAGAATTAAGAGGTAATAACTTTTTTATTAGAGGTTATGTTACTACAGAAGATGCAGGAAACTCTTACGATTCTCGTTTTGCAGCAATTAATATTAATAGAAGATGGAAATCTGACCAAGATTGGTTTACACAATATGCTGGTACTTATTTAGTAACAGGTTCTCATGCAGCTGCAAGAGCCGCAGCAGATACAGGACGTTTTATTCCAGGAACTGCTAGTTTCCAAGAAGCTTTTGATGAAGTTACTGCAGACCCAAACTTGGTTACAGGGTCTAAATTTCAAGATCAAACAAAACTATACCATGGAGATGTAAATTATAATTTTAGAGATATGATTGACTGGGCAGAATTTCAAGTGGGAGGTTCTTACAGAAGGTATTCTTTAAATTCTAATGGTAGTATTTTTACAGATTACGATGGTCCAATTGATTATGACGAATATGGAGTATATACACAAATGCAGAAAAACTTTTTAGAAGAAGACCGTTTAAAATTTACAGCCTCTGTACGTTATGACAAAGCACAAAACTTTGATGGTAATTTCTCTCCAAGAGTTTCTTTAGCATACGCAGCAGGAGAAAACAAAAACGATAACTTTAGAGCTTCTTTTCAAACAGGTTTTAGAAACCCAACAACACAAGACCAATACATTGGTCTAGATGCAGGTTCTGCAATTTTGGTAGGTTCTGCACCAGACAATTTAGACAGATATACAAGTTCTCCATTAAACGTAAGTACTGCAGGACAAGCATTATTAGGCTCTCCAACAACTACCTTATCTGGTAGATTGGCATATGAAAACTCTTTTTCTGTTAGTTCTGTGCAAAATGGTGCTCCTGCAGCATCAAACGCTCCTTTAGTAAAACCAGAAAAAGTAACTGCTTACGAAGTAGGTTATAGAGGTTTGGTAAACGCAGGAGAATCTAGAATAACAGTTGATGTAAGTGCATATTACAACAGTTACGAAGACTTTATTTCTGGAAAAAATGTATTAGTGCCTTTTTATGGAACCGTTGGAGATAATGGTTTATCTCTATTAGCTTTACAAAATGGAGATTATAAAGCTTTTCAAACCTATACAAATACTTCTGCAGATATTAGTTCTTACGGAGCTTCTATTGGTTTAAATACAAAGGTTTTAAATGGTTTTGATCTAGGTATAAACTATACCTATGCTAAATTCGATTTTGATCAAGCATCAGACCCAGATTTTGAAGCAGGTTTTAATACACCAGAACACAAGTTTAAATTACAGTTTGGTCATACCAACTTATTTGAAAACTTTGGTTTCAATATCAATGCTAGATGGCAAAATGAGTTTTTATGGGAGTCTACATTCTTAGACGCTACTGTAGATGCTAGAACTGTTTTAGACGCTCAAATTAACTATGCAGTACCTTCTATAAAGTCTGTATTTAAATTAGGAGGCGCAAATTTAACAGGACAAGAATATTTTAGTGCACCAGGAGTTGGAGCCATAGGTTCTCAGTACTACTTATCTTGGACAATTAATAACTAATAAAATAATACTTTATGAAAAATTATAAATATATAGGATTACTTCTTTTATCTATTGGTTTTGCATCTTGTGATGTAGATAACACATTAGACCCAATAGAAGAAGCAATGGGTCCAGAAATAGCCTTAGATGTAAAAGACTTAAACTTATCTAAATACGTAGCTGTAGGCGCCTCTTTTACCGCAGGTTACACAGACGGTGCTTTATTTAAAGCGGCTCAAGAAAATTCTTTCCCCAACATCTTAGCATCTAAATTTAGTATGACAGATGGTGGCGAATTTAATCAACCATTAATGGAAGATAATACTGGTGGTTTTGTAGCTGGTGGAAATGCAGTACAACCTCCAAGGTTGTATTTTAATGGAGTTGGACCTACAAGATTAAACGCTTTGCCAACGACAGTTTTAGGAGCAAGAGCAGCAGGTACTTCTTTTAACAACTATGGTATTCCTGGTGCAAAAAGTTTTCACTTAACATTTGCTGGTTATGCAACGTTAAACCCATATTTTGGAAGAATGGCTTCTAGTGCAACTGCAAAAGTCATAGACGATGCTACAGCACAACAACCTACCTTTTTTACTTTATCTGAAGTAGGTGGTAATGATGTATTAGGTTTTGCTACTTCTGGGGGATATAACCCTGAAGTAATTGATCCAGTTTCTGGTGCAGTTTTAACACCAGCGTCAAATGCTATTTATCAGTCCGACAGTAGTGTTCACCCTGCAACTTATGGTACCAATGATATTACAAATACAGATGTTTTTGCTTCTGTTTTTTCAGAGATGGTTATTGATCTTATAGCTAATGATGCAAAAGGTGTAATTGCAACAGTGCCAAACATTACTTTATTACCTTATTTTACTACAGTACCTTATAATCCCGTGCCTTTAGATGCTGCAACAGCAACTGCTGTAAATGCTGCTTATGCTCAGTATAATGGTGGTATTCAACAAGCTTTTGGAGCTTTGGTTGCTGGCGGAGTAATCACACAAGCTGCAGCAGATGCAGAAGTAGCAAAAAGAACAATTTCTTTTTCAGCTGGTCAAAATGCTGTAGTAATTGTAGATGAAGATTTAACTGATTTAGGAGCTATAAACCCTGCTTTTGCAGCTTTACCACAATTAAGACAAACAACAGCAGAAGATTTATTAGTATTACCAAGTTCTGCTTTTATAGGTACTTTGGCTGACCCTAGTAATCCTGCAAGTGTAAATGGTGTTGGTGTTCCTTTAGCAGATAAATGGGTATTAACAGCTACAGAATTAGCAGCTGTTATAACAGCTACAGAAGCATATAACACAACCATTAAAGCCATTGCTAACTCTAATAATAATATTGCTTTAGTAGATTTAAATGCTATTTTAATAGAAGCTTCTGGTGGTATTAGGTTTGATAATTATACCATGACAACTAGTTTAGTAACTGGTGGTTTGGTAAGTTTAGATGGTATACATTTAACAGGTAGAGGGTATGCATTAATGGCAAACAAAATTTTAGAAGCTATGGATGCTAAATTTGGCTCTAACTTTACAACAGCTACAAATGGTTTGGCTAAAGCAGATGATTATCCTACAAATTTCTCTCCTACGTTAAGATAGAAAGTTTTAAATTGATAAAAATAAAAAAGGTTGAGCATTTGCTCAACCTTTTTTTATTATTGTTCTTTAAGAAAACATATTTACGGCTCTTTTTAAAGCAGTAATAAATATATCTATTTCTTCTTTTGTATTGTAAAAAGAAAATGAGGCCCTAATGGTTCCTGGTATTTTGTAAAAATCCATAATAGGTTGTGCACAATGATGCCCGGTTCTAACTGCAATTCCTAACTTATCTAATATAGTTCCAATATCATAGGGATGAATAGTACCTACGTTAAAAGATATTACAGCTGTTTTTTTTGCGGTTGTGCCAAATATTTTTACACCTTCTATTTTTAAAAGTTCTTCAGTTCCGTATTTTAAAAGCGCTTCTTCATAAGCAGCAATACTATCAAAACCAATAGAGTTCATATAATCTATAGCAGCTCCAAAAGCAATACCACCACAAATATTTGGGGTACCCGCTTCAAATTTATGAGGCAAACCAGCATAGGTTGTTTTCTCAAAAGTTACTGTGTCTATCATTTCTCCTCCACCTTGATAAGGAGGCAATTTTTCTAACCATTCTTGTTTGCCATACAACAAACCCACACCTGTTGGTCCACATAATTTATGTGCAGAAGCTACATAAAAATCAACATTTAAAGCTTGTACATCGGGCTTAATATGAGGTGTTGCTTGGGCTCCATCAATTAAAACAGCCGCATTAAATTTGTGTGCAGTTTCAATAATTTCTTCAATAGGGTTTATGGTTCCTAAGGCATTAGAAACATGGTTACAAAAAACTAATTTTGTCTTTTTGTTTACCAAATTATGATACACTTTCATATCTAAAGAACCATTTTCTAGCATCGGTATTACCTTTAAAATGGCGCCCGTTTTTTCGCATAACATTTGCCAAGGCACAATATTTGAATGATGCTCTAAAGCAGAAACTATAATTTCATCATTCTTTTTTAAAAGTGATGCAAATCCAGAGGCTACCATATTTATAGAATGTGTAGTACCCGAAGTTAGAATAATTTCGTAGGCATTTTTTGCATTAAAATGATGTTGAATTTTAATACGAGCTTCTTCGTACTTATCTGTTGCTTCTTGACTTAAAGTGTGCACACCTCTATGGATATTTGCGTTGTAATTGCTATAATAATCTACAATTGTATCTATAACAATTTGTGGTGTTTGCGACGTTGCAGCATTATCAAAATAGACTAAAGGTTTCCCATTTACGGTTCTCTTTAGAATTGGAAAATCTGCTCTAATTTTTTCAACATTCATCATACAAAATCATTTTAAAATACAAAGATAAAGGTTGATTTTTTAAACTTAGAATAAAGACCATATGATTTTCTTATTTTTACATTACTAAAACTTTCTTTTGATGAAAATATTTAAACGAATTCTACTTCTAATTGCCTTAATTTTATTAATTATAGGTATTTATAACTATCCAAAATTGAACATTTTAGCAGGGTATTCTGCAAAAAACACAGCTTCTTCTGTCTTTGTTGCAAATAGAACTTTAGCATTTACAGATAGTACAGACAATAATTTTTCGCCTGTAAAATTAGCTTTAGATAAAATTGATAAAAAACAAAAGACGGCTACTTCTTCTGTCTTTGGTTTGTTAACTAGAAAAGCCATTGTTAGAGAAGGGTTAGGATCTGTATTAACACTAGATAAAAGCGATGAAACAGCTTCTTATTTAGTACCAAAAAGACTAAAACCAGATAATGTAACACCATTTCCTTATGGGAATGCATCACAAAAAGATAGTGTTTTTAGCAATGTAGATTATCATCAATTAAACAAAACTGTAGCTTCTATTTTCGGAAAAAGGAAAACAAGAGCTGTTTTGGTAATTTATAAAGATCAAATAATTGCAGAAAAATATGCAGAAGGATTTAATAAGGATTCAAAATTATTAGGTTGGTCTATGTCAAAAAGTATTTTAAGTACTGTTTTTGGGGTTTTACAGCATCAAAATAAAATTAATGTGCAAAACAAAGCTCCAATAAATTCTTGGCAAAATGACGCTCGTAAAAACATTACGATCCACAATTTATTACAAATGAATTCTGGTTTGGAATGGGACGAAAATTATGATGAAATTTCTGACGCCACAAAAATGTTGTTTTTAGAACGCGATATGACTAAAATGCAAGAAAACAAACCTTTGGTGGGTAAGCCTAATGAAAGTTTTAACTATTCTTCTGGTACTTCTAATTTACTATCAGGAATTTTAAGAAAACAGTTTGATACGCATCAAGAATACTTAGATTTTTGGTACACGAATTTAATTGATAGAATTGGTATGAATTCTATGGTTATTGAAGCAGATTTAACTGGCAATTACGTAGGTTCTTCCTATTCTTGGGCAACTGCTAGAGATTGGGCAAAATTTGGTTTGTTGTATTTACACAACGGAAATTGGAATGGAGACCAATTGTTTACCAAAGATTGGGTAGCCTATGCAACTACACCCACACCCACTTCAAACGGAACGTATGGTGCACAATTTTGGTTAAATGCAGAAAAACAATTTAAAGACGTTCCTGCAAGCATGTATTTTGCAGACGGTTATCAAGGACAAAGAGTATATGTTTTACCAGATCAAGAATTAGTTATTGTACGTTTTGGACTTTCTTGGTTTGAAGAAAACGTATTTTTGAAAGGGGTTATTGAGAGTATTCAATAAACAAAGGGAGCGAATACTCCCTTTGCTTCTATTTTTTATCAATCTTAACTTTTTAGAATAAAAGTTACCTTTATCAGTTATAGATCGAACCCTAAATTAACACCTAATTTTTTAGCAATTAGTTTTGTAATACGTTGTTTTACTTCAGGTATTTTAACACTTTCTAAAACCGTATTTGCAAAGGCGTACATTAATAATGCTTTACCTTCCTTTTTAGGAATACCACGTTGTTGCATGTAAAATAAAGCATCTTCATCTAATTGGCCAATGGTACAACCATGAGAACATTTTACATCGTCTGCAAAAATTTCTAGTTGAGGTTTTGCATTAATCGTTGCTTTATCGCTTATTAAAACGTTGTTGTTTTGCTGATAAGCATTGGTTTTTTGTGCTTCTTTTTCTACAATTACTTTTCCGTTAAAAACGCCTGTAGAGCGCTCGTTAAAAATACCTTTATAATCTTGATGACTCTCACAATTTGGTTCTATGTGATGTACCAAAGTATGATGATCTACATGTTGTTTTCCTTCAATAATGGTAATTCCTTTTAAAATAGAATCTATATGTTCTCCTTTTTGATAAAAATTTAAATTGTTTCTGGTAATGTTTCCTCCAAAAGAAAATGTATGTACAGAAACGACACTGTTAGATTGTTGTTCTATGTAAGTATTATCTACTAAAGAAGCAGTAGTTTCATCATTCTGGATTTTATAATAATCTACATTAGCAGCTTTGTCTGCAAAAACTTCTGTAACTACGTTAGATAAAACAGGGTTTGCTGTTAAACTTTGATGACGTTCTATAATTTGTACTTGAGCATTTTCTCCAACCACAATTAAATTTCTAGGTTGTAGCATAGTAGCTTCTTGAGAACCTGTTGTAAAATTTAAAATTTGTATTGGTTTTTTAACCTCTGTATTTTTAGGAATATTAATATAAGCACCTTCTGTAGCAAAAGCTGTATTTAAAGATGTTAAATTATCTTGTTTTGCAATTTTATTAAAATACTTATCTATTACTGCTTTGTATTTTGGGTTTGTTAATGCAGAAGACATCAAACAAACATCGTAATGCTCGTGTGTAGTTTGCGATAAAAAAGAACTGTATTTACCATTGATAAAAACAATTTTATACGCATCTATTTCGTGGATAAAGTATTTTTTTACATCTGCTAATTCTATAGCTTCTACTTTACTAGGAAATAAACTGTAATCTTGCTTTAAAACAGAATTTAAAGAAGTGTATTTCCAAGCTTCTAGTTTTCTTGAAGGAAAACCTACTTTTTCGAAATTTTGTAGTGCCTCAGAGCGTATTTCGTGTACATCAGAATTTACATCTACATGGTTTTCAAATGCTACGTAAGATGATAGTAATTTATCTTGTAATTCCATATTATTGTTCAAAGTTTAAATTTTTTTATTCAAAGTTTTACAACCTTAAATATTAAATTTTAAATAAGAATTAGTTACGCTAATTCTTTAATCCAATCATACCCTTTTGCTTCTAATTCTAAAGCTAAAGAAGCGTCTCCTGTTTTTACTATTTTTCCATCGTGTAAAACATGTACAAAATCGGGTACAATATAATCTAACAAACGCTGGTAATGTGTAATTACAATTACGGCATTATCTTTAGATTTTAGTTTGTTAACACCGTTGGCAACAATACGTAAAGCATCAATATCTAAACCAGAATCTGTTTCATCTAAAATGGCTAATTTTGGTTCTAACATGGCCATTTGAAAGATTTCGTTACGTTTTTTCTCTCCACCAGAAAATCCTTCGTTTAAAGAACGACCTAAAAATTTACGATCTATTTCTAATAATTCAGATTTTTCACGAATCATTTTTAACATGTCTTTTGCAGGCATGTCTTCTAATCCTTTTGCTTTTCTAGTTTCGTTAATAGCCGTTTTTATAAAGTTAGTTACAGAAACACCAGGAATTTCTACTGGGTATTGAAACGATAAAAACACACCATTATGTGCTCTTTCTTCTGGAGCAAGCTCGCTAATATCTTCGTCATTTAGTTCTATAGAACCTTCTGTAACTTCATATTCTTCTTTACCAGCAATAACGTTAGCCAATGTACTTTTTCCAGCACCATTTGGTCCCATAATTGCATGTACTTCACCAGCTTTTACTTCTATATTCAATCCTTTTAAGATTGCTTTTCCGTCTATTTCTGCTTTTAAATTTTCTATTTTTAACATGGTATTTATGTGTAATCGTGTAAATGTTTATTTGTGTAATGGGATTTTTAATTTTAACTATTTAAACGATTTAACGGTTAAACAATTAAACGGATAATTTTTTAATTTTTATCCTACAGAACCTTCTAAACTGATTTCTAATAATTTTTGTGCTTCTACAGCAAACTCCATTGGTAATTTGTTTAACACTTCTTTACTAAAACCGTTTACAATTAAAGCAATTGCTTTTTCTGTATCAATTCCACGTTGGTTACAGTAAAATAATTGGTCTTCACCAATTTTACTGGTGGTTGCTTCGTGTTCTATTTGTGCAGATTTATTTTTTGCTTCTATGTATGGAAATGTGTGTGCCCCACAGGCATTTCCCATCAATAAAGAATCACATTGTGAAAAATTACGTGCATTTTCTGCTCTAGAATTTATTTGAACCAAACCTCTATAACTGTTTTGAGATTGTCCTGCAGAAATACCTTTAGAAATAATGGTAGACCTGGTGTTTTTACCCAAATGAATCATTTTGGTACCAGTATCTGCTTGTTGATGGTTGTTGGTTACTGCAATTGAGTAAAACTCGCCTACAGAATTGTTTCCTTTTAAAATACAAGAAGGATATTTCCAAGTAACAGCAGAACCTGTTTCTACTTGTGTCCAAGAAATTTTTGCATTGTTTTCGCACAAACCTCTTTTAGTTACAAAATTGTACACACCACCTTTACCTTCTTTGTTTCCTGGATACCAGTTTTGTACTGTAGAATATTTTATTTCTGCATCGTCTAAAGCTATTAATTCTACAACTGCAGCATGTAATTGATTTTCATCACGCATTGGAGCTGTACAACCTTCTAAATAAGAAACATAACTTCCTTTATCTGCTACCACTAAAGTTCTTTCAAATTGTCCTGTTCCACCTTCGTTTATTCTAAAATAAGTAGATAATTCCATAGGACATTTAACGCCTTTTGGAATGTAACAGAAAGAGCCATCAGAAAAAACAGCCGAGTTTAATGCTGCATAAAAATTGTCTGTAGTTGGTACAATTGTACCTAAATATTTTTTCACCAATTCTGGATGTTCTTGTATAGCTTCAGAAATTGGCATAAAAATAATCCCTTTTTCCCCCAATGTTTTTTTAAACGTAGTGGCTACAGAAACTGAATCCATAACAATATCTACAGCAACATTGGCTAATTTTTTTTGCTCATCTACAGAAATTCCTAAACGCTTAAAAGTATCTAACAATTCTGGATCTACCTCATCTAAAGAGTTTAATTTAGGTTTCTTTTTGGGTGCAGAGTAATAGGCAATATCTTGAAATTTTGGTTTTTCATAATGTACATTTGCCCATTCTGGTTCTTCCATTTGTTCCCAAACTCTAAAAGCTTCCAAACGCCATTCAGTCATCCATTCTGGTTCGTTTTTCTTTTTAGAAATTGCTCTCACAACATCTTCATTTAAACCAATAGGAAATGTATCGCTTTCTATATCTGTATAAAAACCGTATTTATATTCTTGTGTTTTTAATTCTTCTTCTAGTTGTTCTTCTGTGTACTTACTCATAATTCTATTTCAATTTTTAAATTCCTTCCTTTTGGGAAGGTTAGGAAGGGCTTTTACAAACTAAAAGATTCCCCACAACCACAGGTTCTATTGGCATTTGGGTTGTTAAATACAAAACCCTTTCCGTTTAAACCTCCAGAATATTCTAAAGTGGTGCCTACTAAATATAAAAAGCTTTTTTTATCTACAATAAGCCTTACGTTGTTTTCTTCAAAAATTTTATCGTCTTCACCTTTTTTGTTATCAAAAGTTAGATCGTAAGATAAACCTGAACAACCACCACTTTTTACGCCAACTCTAACATAGTCTTTAGTTGCGTCAAAGCCATCATCTTCCATAAGTTCTATGACTTTTTTCTTTGCTGTGTCTGAAACTTTTATCATAATTTTAAATAGATTAAATCTAAATTGAGTGCAAATATACAATATAAGTCGTAGAAAAGCACAGAACTTTCATTATCAAAAACGATGTTGTTATTGGTTTTATTGATTATTCTTTAAAACTAGGATTGTTGAGAAAAGAAGGGTCAGAAAGTGTAAGTAAAAAAGCTTTTAAATCTGCTTTTTCTTTGGGAGATAACCCTACACCACCTTGATTTACTTTTTTCATTAAAGGATCTATAGTTGACGATCTTTGCAAACCTTCTGAGTAGTGATTGATTACCTCTTCTAAAGTAGCAAATCTACCATCATGCATATATGGGGCTGTGTAAGCTAAATTTCTAATAGATGGCGATTTGAATTTACCATTGTCATTTGGGTCTCCAGTAACTGCACCCAAACCTAGATCTGTAAAATTGGTATCTAAACCATTGTTATGAAATTTGTTATCTGTCCAAAGGGGATTGTTGTTGCTTCCATGGCAATGAAAACAATCTCCCTTAGCTTCGTCCATAAAAATATTGAAACCATTTTCTTCTTCAGTAGTTAACGTTGCTTCTCCTAATAAGTATTTATCAAACTTACTATTGCCAGAAATTAACGTTCTTTCAAATTGTGCAATAGCTTTGGTTACTAGAGTTGAATCTATGTTTGAGCTACCAAAAGCTTGTAAAAATAACGCTGGATATTCTGTATGATTTTCTAATTTTTGAACAACATTTATCCAACTTTCGTGCATTTCTATAGGATTTGTAACAGGCTCAAAAGCTTGATTTTCTAGGCTGAATTCTTTTCCATCCCAATTAAAAAGTTCGTCGAAATTCCAGGCTAAATTAAATAAAGGCATGGCATTTCTGGTTCCTAATTTTTTATCAATGCCTAAACTAAACTGCTGATTATCTGAAAATGCGTTTTGTGGTTGATGACAACTTGCGCAAGACTGGGCATCATTACCAGAGAGTATTTTATCGAAAAACAACTTTTTACCCAAAGCAACACCTTCTTTTGTTAATGGGTTGTCTACAGGTATTATTGGTGCAATTAATTTATTTGCAAAAAGAGTTGGTATTTCTAACTTGTATGGAACAGGCGAATACATTTCATCTTCTTTTGATGCGCAATTCATCAGAAGGAGAAATGTACATAAAAACAGATATTTTTTTCTCATAATTTAATAGTTCTCGATACAAATTTTTTCATACTTCGAAAATTCAATCGAACTAACAACCAATAATTATAATATTTATAAAATAATGTTTGACAATATATAATTATGATGCTACATCGAGTGAAATTCTTTTTTCAAGAATTTTGTACCGAGATGTTTTTCACGAATCTACTTTTCCTAAAGAAAAAACCGATTTTCCGTTGGCACTCATTAATTTCTGGGCTTCAAAATTGGGCATTAAAACCGTATTTAGTTGGTTTAAATTCCATGTATTGGGGTTTTTAAACCACTCTGCTAGGTTTACGTTAATTTCTATGGTTGTATTTTCTTTTAAGTCGATAGCCCCTAAATCTACCTCAAAAGAAGTGTCTTCGAATTTTAAATTATTGGGGTCTGTTCTATCTACAGCTCTAATTGCGTGATAGTTAAAACCAGATTCCTGATTGTTTGTGTCTAAATACTTCCCATCAAATTGCATGTAATGATAGCCACCACCTAACATTTCTGGAACATTAAAGTTTACCGAATTTAAATCTTGATAAATGCCATCTGTATTGTCTGTATCAGAAAAACCGAAAGTAAATTTTAATTGTTGATTTCCTGAAGGAACTTGATTAAATTCGATTTCTAACCCAGTGTTATCACCAACATTTATTAATTGATAATTATTATTTAAATCACCAATATTAATATTAGAAACCACATATCTTAGGCGCTCAATACTTATTGATTCTCCATTTTTATTAATGAATTTAAATATTTTAAAATCTGATGATGTTACAGGAACACCGTCCCAATTATGCGTAAAATTTAGGGTAACATTAACGGTTTTTATATTTTCACAGCAATTTAATTCTGCTTTACAACCACTAAAAGTGATTACAATAATGAATATGAAACCTATAATTTTTTTCATTTTTTTATTTTATGTTGATGATTAATGCATCTGTAAAACCTTTATTTTCTGGAATATCTCCATTAGAACTACTACTTTCTCCTACTGCAATTATGTTTTTATTGTTGAGTTCTACAGCGTCATATAGAAAATCAATTTTAGAACCACCTACAAGTTTTTGCCACTCTATTTCTCCTAATGCATTTACTTTTAGAACCCAAGCATCGTTTTGTCCTTTATTGGTAAAACCTGCATCAGAACTTCGTGAACTTCCAGAAATTACAAACCCGTTGTCTTGTGTTTTAGAAATTGATCGAGCCACATCAAAACTAGTAGCGCCAATTGTTTTTTGCCAAATTAAACCTCCATCAGCATTTATTTTTAGTATCCATAAATCTGCAGCTCCATTATTATTTGTAATGTCTTTATCAGAACTTCTTGTATCGCCAACAATCATAAAATTGCCGTCATTTGTTGCTGTTATTCCTCTTGGCTCATCAATTTCTGAGCCTCCATAATTTTTTTCCCAAAGTAAAGTTCCGTCATTAGAAATTTTTAAAATCCAAAAGTCATAACTTCCTTTATTATTGGTAATATCTACATCATTACTATCTGAAGAACCAGCAATAATAAAACTATTATCTTCAGTTTTTACAACACCAAAAGGGGTTTCTGTAAAAGAACCTCCATAGTATTTACTCCATTCTAAATCTCCAGAAACGTTAAGTTTTATAGCCCAGATATCACCACCTGCATGTCTTTGAGTTGATTTTGAATTTCCTTTTCCTCCCGAAGCTGTAACGTCTAAAACACCCGTAATTAAATATCCATTATCATCGGTTTGAAGTAAAGTTGTACCGTAATCTGCTCCAGGATAACCAAAGTTTTTTTGCCAAGAAAGGTTTCCATAAGCAGAGATTTTTATCAACCAAAAATCTTGTGAGCCTGCATTTGAACTTACATTTCCATCAGAACTTTTACTATACCCTAAAAGGGCAAAACCGCCATCATTTGTGGTAATAATATCTGCTCCTCTATCATCATCTGAACCTCCAAAGGTTTTGCTCCAAATTAAAATATCTTTTGATGAGAATTTCATCACCCAAAAATCAAAACCTTCATTATTTTTGGTGGTAATATCTTCATCATTACTTTGAGTATAGCCAAGTATTGCGTAGCCACCATCATTGGTTTTTACGATTGATTGAGTGACATCATTTTTTGAACCTCCATAAGTTTCTGCTGTAATTGTTTCTGCGGTGTTTTCAATTATGATTATAGGGTCTATAACCTCCATTTTAGAGCAATTACATAAAAAAATAAAACTTACTATGTAACAGATATTTTTCATGAAAAAATGGATACGTTTAGTTAACAACTAATTTTTTAATAAGAGTACTATTAACTTTTACAAGGTATATTCCTTTATTTAAATGGGTTGTATTTAAAACGTATTCTGATTGGTTTATAGTGTTTAAATCAATTACTTTTTTACCTAATATTGAAAAAACTCGAACACTATTAATCGTTTTATTATTAGCCATTCTGATGGTTACTTTTTCGGATACTGGATTTGGATATAAAGAAAATGAATTTTTGAGTTTTTGATTTTCTAATCCAAGAGTTCCGCTTTTTCTGATCACAAAAAAACCGTCATCAATATCACTAATAATAATATTCCCACTAGGAAAATAAGGATATACGTTCCAAACTCCATTAAATGCTGTGTTATTATTATTAGGATAGGTGTCAAAATAACCTACTTCAGTGAAGTTTTTGTTTGTAGCATCAGAAACATCTATCATTCTAACACCTGCAGTATAACTTGCAAGGTAATAAATATTGTTTTTTACATATCCGTTATGATCTATGGCTGCATTACTTCCAACATAATCGAAATGATATAAAGGATTGTCTAAATCTGTAAAATCAAAAACAATGGTTCTTGTATTGTTTCCTATTCTAAGTTCATCTAATTCATCACCTAAAATAAAATATTTAAAATCTTCTGTAAACCAACCTTGATGAGCATATCTAACATTGGTATAGCTTATTGTAGCGATTACTTTCGGATTATTTTTATCAGAAACATCTGCAATTACAACTTCATTTTCATTACTACCAATAAGAATTTCTTTTCCAGTATAATCATTATCAGGTCCGTTATAAGTTACAACTTGCGCATCATGAGAATAACCACCTGCAGCAAAACCACCTTCTGATATAGGATTTAAAGGATCTTGAATATTTATAAATATTGGGCCGCCTATATAAGTAGAGCTTCTACTTGCACCAACTATATAAGCATAACCACTTTCTTCATTAATTACGATATTATGAGCACTTCCAAATTCTGTAAAATGTACATCTGCACTAAATTCTTCAGGAGGAGTTGTAACCGTTCTTAATCGTTTTAAATCAAAAACTTGCATTCCATGGTTAAGTGCTTCACTTACAATAAATGCATAATCTTTATATACTTTTATATCTCTCCAAGAACTATTTACTGTACTTGTTTTAAGAGTACCTAAAATAATTGGAGTTAAAGGATTTGTAATATCTATAAAAACAACCCCTTTGTTTATGCCCATTAAAGCATATTCTTTTTGGGTATTTGGATCTGTCCAACCCCAACTATCATTTCCTTCTGTACCATTTCCTGCCAGAGTATTCAAAGAAATATGAGAAAGTAAATCGTAATTATTACAAGGATATATGTCTGCAAAACCATTAACACAAGGTGTTTGAGCAGCAGTTAAAAAGGCTAAAAAAAAGAGTAAAAATGTAATTTTTTTCATCGCATAAACTTTTACATTTCTCAAAAATACTATTTAATGGTTAAATTAATTAAATAACTGTGTTAAAGTGTTTAGTAGCTTTTTAAAATGTAACTATCTTTGCAAAATGTTAGAAGATAAAAATCAAAGCAAAACCTCTTTAGCTAAACTTGGTGAGTTTGGCTTAATTAACCATATTACACAGTATTTTAAAATCAATCAAGCCTCTTCTGTAAAAGGAATAGGAGACGATGCTGCAGTTTTAGCGACTTCAGATAAACAAACATTGGTAACTACAGATTTGTTAATAGAAGGTGTGCATTTTGATTTAAGTTATATGCCCTTAAAACATTTAGGGTATAAAGCTGTGATAGTTAATTTATCTGATGTGTATGCGATGAATGGAGCTGCAGAACAAATTACGGTTTCTATTGCTGTTTCTAATAGATTTCCTTTAGAAGCTATTGAAGAATTATATGCAGGTATTCAGTTAGCTTGTGACACTTATAAAGTAGATTTAATTGGTGGAGACACCACCTCTTCTACCAAAGGAATGTTACTTTCTGTAACCGCTATTGGAAAAGCCGAAAAAGACAATGTTGTTTATAGAAATGGTGCTAAAGTAACCGATTTAATTGTGGTTTCTGGTGATGTTGGTGCAGCTTATTTAGGTTTGCAGGTGTTAGAAAGAGAAAAGCAAGTTTTTAAGGTAGACCCAAATAATCAACCAGATTTAGATAAATATACCTATTTAATTGAGCGTCAATTAAAACCAGAAGCACGTAAAGATGTAGCTGGTTTGTTAAAAGAGTTAGATGTAAAACCTACTGCTATGATTGATGTTTCCGACGGAATTTCATCAGAACTTTTTCATATTTGTACACAAAGTAAAGTAGGTTGTAAGGTCTATGAAGACAAATTACCTTTAGATCCACAAGTAATCTCTACTTGTGAAGAGTTTGAATTAGATTCTACCATGGTTGCTTTAAGTGGAGGTGAAGATTACGAATTGTTATTTACTGTGCCTATTGCCGATTTTGATAAAATAAAAGGCAATCCTAATTTTTCTATTATTGGGCATATTACAGAAGAAAATCAAGGCTTACAACTAGTAACAAGAGCCAACCAAGAAATTGAGCTAAAAGCCCAAGGTTGGAATGGAATGAAAGAGGAGTAAGTTTTTAAAAGATTTGTTTGATTATATAGATACGGAACATTTTTTAAAGTGCTTACATCAAACGGAGAAGGCAATTCATCTACATATAAAATTTTCTAATTGATTTTTATACGTCACTTTTTCTTACAGCTAAAGTTATTGTAAGTTACAATATTGGGTTTTTAATAAAAACCTTAACAGAATTTTATAAATGCCTTTAAAGCGGTAATTAATTCCTCTTTGTTTTCAATATGGCTCATGTGCCCACCATTTAAAAACACAATTTTAGTATTGGTTTTTTTAGCCTCTTGTAAAGAGATTTCTAAGTCTAAAACTGGGTCTTTTTTTCCAGTAATAATTAATTTTTTAAAACTGTTTTCAACCAAAACTGCACTGCTATTTTTACGAATTCGCATACCTTCGTTAGCAGCCATATATCCTTGTATTGGCGTTTGTAAGGCTTCCTGCAAAGCGGCATTTATTTCTGTTTTAAATGTTTTTCTATTTGCTTCGCTAAATAAATTTACAAAAGACATTCTAACCATATTGGTAAAGTTACTTTGTATCATTTTGTTAGCTCTAAAACGTAGTTTTTTACGTTCTTCAGAATCTTCATTAGAGGTTGAATTTAATAAGCACAACCCCTTTATTTTAGAAGGATTATTTTTGGCTAGTTGCAAACTAACATAGCCTCCTAAAGAATGCCCAACCAAAATATATTTTCTAAGTTTTAAGTGTTTTAAAACAGCTTCTATAGCCTCAGAAAAAAGTTCTATAGTATGCACATAACCCAAACAATCGCTTTTTCCATGGCCTAACAAATCTATAGTAACAACCCTGTTTCTTTTTGAAAGTTTCGGTTTTATGGTATTCCACATTGTGGAATTTTCTAAAAAACCATGGATTAAAACCACAGCAGTTCCTTTTCCGACGTCTGAAAAGGAAATTTTTGCATTTTTAAAAGTGATGGTTTTTTGCATCATACAAAAATATGTATATTTTCATCTCTAAATCCATCAATTTATAAACAAAATAAAAGAAATTTAGATTGCTTATTTTACACTCTTTTCACTTTTTTTGGATGAGGCAATTTAACTTTACTACCTATTTAGGTGTAAAAGTAGGTTTTATTGATAGAATAGGCTTATATTTTATTTATGGCGCACTTATTCTATTGCTTCTCTTTTTTCTGCAATCTTCATAGAAAATGCTTTTAGAACTGAAACTTTATAAAGTTTATGCACATAAATTTCAGGCAATTAGGCGCTACTTTTTTAAGTTTTTTTGGTGGCTTTGGCTTGTTTTATAAAATAAGGTTAAACAAATAACCAGAAAGGATAATACATAGGGTTACCACACCAAAAAAGATAGTTATTAATCTTAAAGTCATCACTTTTTTTAAAAGCATTGCTTCTGGTAAAGAAAGCCCTACAACACCCATCATAAAAGCAATTGCAGTTCCTAAAGGAATTCCTTTTGCTACTAAAACTTGTACAACTGGCAAAATTCCTGAGGCATTAGAATACATAGGCACTGCTAAAATAGTTGCAATAGGTACTGCAAATAAATTGTTTTTGTCTAAATATTTTTCAAAAAATCCTTCTGGAATATAACCATGCATTAAACCACCAATAGCAATTCCTACTAAAACATAAGGAATAATACCTTTTAAAATTTTTACAACTTCATCCCAAATAACGGACAAACGCGCTGTAAATTTTTTATTTTCTGCTTTAAAAATATCCTGATCTCTTTGTGCATTTTCTAAAACCTCTTTTACCCAAGGTTTTAAAAAACGTTCTAATTTTAATTTTTGAAGGATAATTCCAGAAATCGACCCTAAAAGTACGCCACTTACCACATAAATTAAGGTTGTTTTTAAACCAAACAATCCTATAAAAAGACCAATAGCCACCTCATTTACCAAAGGAGATGTAATTAAAAAAGCAAAAGTAACACCTAAAGGAATTCCTCCTCTTACAAACCCAATAAATAAGGGTACTGATGAACAAGAGCAAAATGGGGTAACCACTCCAAAAAGACTCGCCATTAGATATTCTAAACCATATAATTTATTTCTAGAAAGGTAATTTTTAACTTTATCAACTGGGAAATAACTATTTACAATTCCCATAAAAAAGATCACTACAAAGAGTAGAATAAGAATCTTTGTAGTATCATAAATAAAAAAATTAAGCGCTTCTGCTAAATGTTGTTCTTTGGTTAAATTAAGAACATCATAAACAAACCAATCTGCCAAATTTTGAATCCAATCAAACATTTTAAATGAGATTTATAACTGAAAAGCAACGAACTTTTTTAAAATAAAAAAAGGAATTTTTTATTTTAAAAACGCCAATATCTCCTCTTTAGAAGGGATACTCCCTTTTAATGCAACCACATTATTTATAACCAAAGCAGGTGTTGTTAGCACACTAAATTTCATAATTTCTTGAATGTCTTCTACTTTTTCAATAGTTGCATCAATATTATTTTCTGCAACAATATTTTTTACTAGATTGGTAAGTGTTTTACATTTTTGGCAACCAGTGCCTAATATTTTAATATGAGTCATAACACAAAAGTATTTTGTACAAAGGTAAGTTTGTAAATACTTTACAAGTGTGACAAAAGTGACACATGGGAATATTTTTTCTAAGGTTTTTTAAATATGAATACTACATATCACAAAATCTTTAATCAACTCAATTTCATTTAAAGATTTCCACACCAAATCTTTAAGTTTTTCTGAGAAAATTTAAACAATGATAAATAAAAGAACATCAAAATAAAATAGTTTATTTTTGCTTATATAATTTTGAAGAAACATTTGTTAAATTACTATACATATCCGCATGCAACTTCTAAAGAATGGGTAACTTTTGTTCATGGAGCAGGAGGTAGCAGTTCTATTTGGTTTAAACAAGTGCGCGATTTTAAAAAGCATTTTAACGTTTTAATTTTAGATTTGCGTGGTCATGGAAACAGCAAACCGTCTTTAAAAGATACCTTTAATCCTAAATACACGTTTGATTCGATTACCAATGATATTGTTGAGGTTATAGAGCATTTAAAGATTGAAAAATCGCATTTTATAGGTATCTCTTTAGGAACTATTTTGATACGTAATTTGGCAGAAAAAAAACCAGAATTAGTGCAAAGTATGATCATGGGAGGTGCCATTATTAAATTAAATATCCGTTCTCAAATACTAATGAAACTCGGTGTAATTTTTAAATCGGTGGTGCCATACATGCTATTGTATAAGTTTTTTGCATTTATTATTATGCCAAAAAGAAATCATAAAAAATCGAGATCGTTATTTGTAAATGAAGCTAAAAAACTTTACCAAAAAGAGTTTATAAGATGGTTTAAATTAACTTCAGAGATAAACCCGTTATTACGTTTTTTTAGAACAAAAGATATTAAAATACCTACTTTATATGTAATGGGTGCAGAAGATCATTTGTTTTTACCTTCAATAAAAAATATAGTTGCTAAACATGTTACATCTTCTTTATTTATAGTTGATAAATGTGGGCATGTTGTAAATGTAGAACAGCCAGAAACGTTTAATACAGAAACTATTAAATTTATTGAATCTTTAGCATAAAAAAAGTGAGTTTATTATGGGTTCATAATATCTTCAATTTCATCTGCTTCAATAGGAATATTTTGCATCAAATTAAAAGGTTCACCTTGTTTTTGAATCACAACATCATCTTCTAAACGAATACCAAAACCTTCTTCTGGAATATAAATACCAGGCTCTACAGTAAATACATTATTTGCTTGCATTGGCTCGTGTAATAAGCCATAATCATGTGTATCTAAGCCAATATGGTGACTTGTACCATGCATAAAATACTTTTTGTAAGCAGGCCAGTTTTTATCTTCATTTTGCACATCAGCTTTGTCTATTAAACCTAGTTTTAATAATTCTGATGTCATCAATTTACCAACTTCTATATGGTAATCTTTCCAAATTGTACCAGGAACTAATAATTTTGTAGCTTCTTTTTTAACCTGATTAACAGCATTGTAAACGGCTTTTTGTCTGTCTGTAAATTTACCAGAAACAGGTACAGTTCTAGATAAATCACTTGAGTAATTTGCATACTCAGCAGCAGTATCAAACAAAATTAAATCGCCAGCTTTACATTGCTGATTGTTCTCTGTATAATGCAAAACATTGGCATTGTTTCCAGAGGCAATTATGGGTGTGTAAGCAAAACCTTTAGATCTATTTCTTACAAATTCATGCAATAACTCTGCTTCAATTTCAAATTCCCAAACACCAGGTTTTATAAAGTCTAAAATTCGTCTAAACCCTTTTTCTGTGATGTTACAGGCTAGTTGCATTAAATCTAATTCAATTTGGTCTTTTACAGAACGTAAGCGTTGTAAAATAGGATTGCTTTTTGCTACAGAATGTGCAGGGTGTTTAGCCAACAACCATTTTGTAAATCGATCTTCACGAGTTTCAGTTGCTACATTTGCTCTGTAATGTTCGTTGGTGTTTATGTAAAAAGTATCTGCGTAAGACGCCATTTCAAACAAGACTTTTTCTAGGTCTTGCAACCAATAAATGGTTTGTACACCACTCGTTTTTGTAGCGGCCTCTTTGGTTAATTTTTCGCCTTCCCATACAGCAATATGTGCATTTGTTTCTGTTAAAAATAAAATTTCACGCAAATTTTCATTAGGGCAATCTGGAAACAGCATTAAAACACTTTCTTCTTGATCTACTCCACTTAAATAAAAAATATCTCTGTGTTGTTGAAAAGGCATTGTGCTATCTGCAGAAATCGGATAAATATCATTAGAATTAAAAACAGCAATACTATTTGGCTTCATTTTAGAAGCAAAATTTTTACGGTTTTTTATAAATAATTGGGAGTCTATTTGATGGTATTTCATATTGAATATTCTTTAAAACTCAAAGATAAGAAATCTAAACACCAACATGAAATACGAAATGTATAACAAGCACTTTGTCACGTTGTAAACGTTTCAACCAAAAGTGACAAAGCAATGTGTGAGACGCTTACAGCGTGACATATCGTATGAAAAAAATTCTACAAAAAAACTAATTTCCCCCTTTGGGGGATAAAAGGGGGCTATCTTCTTTTTTTTGGCGCTCCAGTTCTACCTCTACCAGAAGTAGCTCCAGCAGGTTTATTTTCTTTAAAATGTAGTTTTCTTTTTGGTTTTCTTTTTGATGCAGAACTAGTTTCAGTACCTGATTTTCTATTGGAGTTTGTTGTTTTTTTCTTTTTACCAAAAGACTTTTTGCTTTGTGTTGCAGCTCTTTTAGGTGGTGCAGTATCTGTAGGCTCAAAACCTTCTAAAATGGTAGATTTTAATTTTTCTTGTAAAAGTTTTTCTATTTCGTTTTGGTATTCAGTTTCTTCACTACACACAAAAGAAATAGCCTCTCCAGCTGCACCTGCTCTACCAGTTCTACCAATTCTATGCACATAATCTTCGGGTACATTTGGCAATTCGTAATTAATAACGTGTGGTAATAAAGGAATATCTAAACCACGAGCAGCAATGTCTGTAGCCACCAAAATTTTAATTGTATTTTCCTTAAAATTTTTCAGCGCTTTTGTTCTGGCCCCTTGGCTTTTATTACCATGTATAGCAGCAGCAGAAATACCTGCTTTCATTAGCTTTTCAGTTAACTTATTAGCACCATGTTTCGTTCTTGTAAACATTAAAACTTGAGACCAATTATTATCTTTTATCAATTTAATAGCCAACTCAGTTTTTTGTTTTTTATCAACCTTGTATACTTTGTGTGTAACCTTTTTTGCAGTCGAATTCTGTGGTGCAGTTTCTACAGATACAGGATTTTTTAAAATACCAGCAGCTAATTTTTTTATATCATTAGAAAAAGTAGCAGAAAACAGTAAGTTTTGCCTTTTTGCAGGCATAAAACTGATTATTTTGTTAATATCTCTAACAAAGCCCATGTCTAACATTCTATCTGCTTCATCTAAAATTAATACATCTACACGTTTAAAAGACACAGCTTTTTGGTTATGTAAATCTAATAATCTACCAGGTGTTGCCACTAAAATATCTACGCCTCTTTTTAAAGTTGCTATTTGTTTTGCTGGCTTTACACCCCCAAAAACAACAGCAGAATATATGTTTAAATACTTACTATACTCTCTAACGTTTTCGTAAACCTGTGCAGCCAATTCTCTTGTAGGTGTTAAAACCAAGGCACGTAAAGGCCTGTATTTTGGGTGTTTTGTTTCCGATAAATAGTCTAAAACAGGCAACGTAAAACCTGCAGTTTTACCTGTTCCTGTTTGTGCAGAAGCTAAAATATCTTTGCCTTCTAAAATATGTGGAATTGCTTTTTCTTGAATGGGAGATGGTTTTGTATATCCTTTTTCTTCAACTGCTTTTAAAATGTTTTTGGATAACCCTAAATCTTTAAATGTCATATATAATTTTTAAAAAATAGCATTTAAGTAACTATTTCTGCTACAAAGATACGTTCTTTAAACTTGAAGTAAATTTACCTGCAAAATCTTGCAAAACTTATAGGTATAATTTAAAACTTTAATACTTTTTTTTGGGCGTTTTAACGGGCTTTCACTACTCGCTTTTTTTCGTTCCTCAAAAAGAGCTCAAACAAATCGTTCAATCCCTAACGCAAAAGGCATACCTAGAAGTAAATTGCAAAAATTAAAAGCTTTTACTTGTCAAAAAACAAATCAATAAAAAATTTAAAAGATGTTAATTTTTTTGATAATGATTTTACAAGTGGTAAATTCATCATCTCAAAATTCAAACGTACTTTATTATGAAAACTTTTTTTAACCTTTTAACTCTCTGTTTTTCAGCATCATTATTGGCGCAAATACCAACAAATTCAACAGTTGTTCAAAATTCTTTAGAACAAAAAACCAAGATGATGAATACATCGATGGTTAAAAATATTGCGTTTACCAATATTGGCCCAACTGTGATGAGCGGACGTGTAGCAGATGTTGCTGTAAATCCAGAAAATACTACAGAATTTTATGTTGGTTACGCTTCAGGTGGTTTGTGGTACACAAATAATAATGGAACTACTTTTACGCCAGTTTTAGACAACTCGCCAACACAAAATATTGGTGATATTGCTGTAGATTGGAACACAGGAACCATTTGGGTAGGTACAGGAGAAAAGAATTCATCGCGTTCTTCATACGCAGGTATTGGAATGTTAAAATCTACAGATAAAGGAAAAACATGGACAAATGTTGGTTTGCCAGATTCGCATCACATTAGTAGAATTCTAATCAACCCAAATAATGCAAACGAAGTTGTTTTGGGTGTTATTGGTCATTTGTACTCACCCAACCAAGAAAGAGGTATTTTTAAAACTATAGATGCTGGTAAAACATGGACAAAAACGCTATTTATTAACAACGATACAGGTATTATAGATGTGGCTGCTGCGCCAGAAGATTTTAATATTATGTATGCAGCATCTTGGGAAAGAGAACGTAAAGCATGGAATTTTGATGGTGATGGAAATAACTCTGCAATTTATAAAAGTACAGATGCAGGAAACAGTTGGTCAAAAGTTAGCGATAATTCAGGGTTTCCAATAGGAGATGGTGTAGGTAGAATTGGTTTAGCGGTCTTTAATAAAAATACAGTGTATGCTTTGCACGACAGTCAATTTAGAAGGCCTAAAGACAAAAGTAAAAAACCTTCAGAAACTTTAGCAAAAGAAGATTTTAAAACCATGTCTAAGGCAGATTTTTTAAATCTATCAGATAAAAAACTAAACATCTATTTAAAAAACAATGGTTTTCAAGAAAAATACCGCGCAGAAAATGTAAAACAAATGGTACGTGTTGGTACTGTAAAACCTGTTGATTTAGCTAGTTATTTAGAAGATGCAAATGCCATGTTATTTGACACACAGGTTATTGGTGCAGAGGTTTTTAAAACTACAAATGGTGGGTTGTCTTGGAAAAAAACACACAAAGATTATTTAGATGGTGTGTACAGTTCTTATGGGTATTATTTTGGTGAAATTAGAGTCGATTTACAAGACCAAAATGCCATTTACGTTTTAGGTGTTCCCATCATTAAATCTAAAGATGGAGGAAAAACATTTACCTCTATCAGTAAAGAAAATGTACATTCAGACAATCAAGCTTTATGGATAAACCCCAAAAAACCGGGTCATATTTTAAACGGTAATGATGGTGGTTTAAATCTTTCTTACGATGATGGTGAAAATTGGTTAAAATTAAATGACCCAGCTGTTGGTCAATTTTACTCAGTGTATGCAGATAATCAGAAAAATTATAAAGTTTATGGGGGTTTGCAAGACAATGGTGTTTGGGTTGCAGACAACAATGCAAAAATGGATAAAAGTTGGTATCAAAAAGGGCAAAACCCATACAAATCTATTATGGGAGGAGATGGTATGCAAGTGCAAGTTGATGACAGAAACCCAAATATTGTATATACAGGATATCAGTTTGGAAACTATTATAGGATTAATAGAGAAACAGGTAAAAACGAATACATTCAACCCAAACATACTTTAGGCGAAACACCATACAGGTTTAATTGGCAAACACCTATTCACTTATCAAAACACAACCAAGATATTTTATATTTAGGAGGCAATAAATTACACAGATCTTTAAACAAAGGCGATGATTGGGAAACCATTTCTGACGACTTAACCACAGGAGGTAAAAAAGGAAATGTGGCTTATGGAACTCTAACCACAATTTCAGAGAGCCCATTTCAATTTGGGTTAATTTATGTAGGTTCAGATGATGGATACATCAATGTAACCAAAAATGGAGGGGGAAGTTGGACGCGAATTTCTAATAATTTACCACAAAATTTATGGGTTTCTAGAGTAATTGCATCAGCACATAAAAAAGAACGTGTATATGCAACTTTAAATGGTTACAGGTTTGATGATTTTACAACCTATATATACATGTCTAACGATTTTGGTCAAACCTGGAAAAACATTAGTAGTAACATGCCAGCATCACCCGTAAACGTAATTAAAGAAGATCCAAAAAACGAAAATCTATTGTATGTAGGTACAGATAATGGCTTGTATGTGTCTTTTCATCAAGGAAATTCTTGGGAAGCATTTGCAAACAATTTACCCAATGTAGCAGTACATGATTTGGTAATACAACCTACGGCAAAAGATTTAATTGTAGGCACACATGGTAGAAGTTTATACAAAACCAATATTGCCAGCTTACAAGAAATGACTGAGGCAGTTTTAGCAAAATCAACACATATATTTGCAACAAATAACATTAGAAAAAATAGAAATTGGGGGCGTTCTTGGAGTCAATGGAGAGATGCTTACACACCAGAAATTACGATTCCTTTTTATGTAAAATCAAATCAAAAAGTTACAGTTTCTATTTTTAATGATGATGTAAAGGTAAACACTTTAAATATAGATGCTACAAAAGGTTATAATGCAGTAAAATTTGATGTTTCTTTCTCTAAAACAGGAAAAAGAGCTTTTGAGAAAAAGAATAAAAAAGTAACTATCAACAAAGCCAAAAATGGTGTTTATTATCTTCCAAAAGGAAAATATACCGTAAAAATTGGTGCTGCAGAAAGTGAGTATGAAATAAAATAAAACAACTCAAATCTCACAGGTTTTAATCAAGAAAAACTTCAAGATTTTATAGATAGAAAAGTTACTTTTAAAACTTTTTTTGAAGAGGCAAATCTAAACCCCAAAGCCAATTTAATAAAAGGCATTATTTGCGGTTATAGAATTGTAAATTTCATTTGAGAGCCGAAAAGCAACATCAAAAAAATACAAATGGTTATTTTTAACGTCAGGTGAAAAGGTTATTTAAAACAATTCTAAATACACGTGAAAACATTTTAAATTCTTTGTAAAGCAGGCTGTTTCGTTGTATTTTTGTTTGAACAATTTTAATTTAAATATACAATGAGCGGATTTTTTAAATCTTCAATTGGAAGAAAGGTAGCAATGGCGCTATCAGCACTGTTTCTAATGTTCTTCCTCTTACAGCATTTAGCCATTAATATTTTATCGGTTTTTAGTCCAGAATTATTTAATGAAGTATCACACTTTATGGGTACCAACCCGGTAGTACAATTTGCATTGCAGCCTGTATTAATTTTTGCAGTGGTTTTTCACTTTGTAATGGGCTTTATTTTAGAACTAAAAAATAGAAAAGCAAATGGTGCTGGATATGCAAAAAACAACGGTGCTGCAAATTCTACTTGGTTTAGTAGAAATATGATTTTAAGCGGAATAACTATTCTTGCTTTTATTCTCTTACATTTTATTGATTTTTGGTTCCCAGAAATTAACACAAAATTTATTCAAGGCGATTGGTCTGGAACCATGAAAGGAGTTGAAGGATTGCGTTACCACGAAGAATTAGTGCATAAATTTGTAAATCCTTTAAGAGTGGGTGCTTATGTTTTAGCATTTGTATTCTTAGGATTGCATTTAGCTCATGGTTTTACTTCTGCTTTCCAATCAATTGGAGCTGCTTCTCTAAGAAAAAAATTAGAGAAATTAGGAATCGTATATTCAATTATAGTGCCTTTAGGATTTATTTTCATTGCACTTTATCATCACTTTAACCATTAATCTTATTAAACTATGGCTTTAGATTCAAAAGTACCTCAAGGTCCACTTAAAGATAAATGGACAGATTATAAAAATAAAATTAACTTGGTTAACCCTGCCAACAAACGCCATATAGATATTATTGTAGTTGGTACAGGTTTAGCAGGTGGTTCTGCTTCTGCTACTCTAGCAGAATTAGGCTACAATGTAAAAGCATTTGCTTATCAAGATTCTCCACGTAGAGCGCATTCAATTGCAGCACAAGGTGGTATAAACGCAGCAAAAAACTATCAAGGAGATGGAGACTCTACCTATAGATTATTTTATGATACTGTAAAAGGTGGAGATTATAGATCTCGTGAAGCAAACGTATACAGATTAGCAGAGGTTTCTGCAAATATTATAGACCAATGTGTAGCGCAAGGTGTACCTTTTGCACGTGATTATGGTGGTTTGTTAGACAACCGTTCTTTTGGTGGTGTTTTAGTTTCTAGAACGTTTTACGCAAAAGGGCAAACAGGTCAGCAATTATTATTAGGTGCTTACTCTGCAATGAATAGACAAATAGCACGTGGTAAAATAGAAATGTTTAACAGACATGAAATGTTAGACGTCGTTGTTGTTGATGGAAAAGCAAGAGGAATAATAGCACGTAATTTAGTAACAGGAGAAATTGAAAGACATTCTGCACATGCAGTTGTTATAGCTTCTGGGGGTTATGGTAACGTATATTTCTTATCTACCAATGCAATGGGTTCTAACGTAACTGCAGGATGGAAAATTCATAAAAAAGGCGCGTATTTCGCAAACCCTTGTTATACGCAAATTCACCCAACTTGTATCCCACGTTCAGGAGATTATCAATCTAAATTAACCTTAATGTCTGAATCTTTACGTAATGATGGGCGAATTTGGGTTCCAAAGAATTTAGACGACGTAAAATTAATTAGAGAAGGAAAGAAAAGACCTACAGATTTATCTGAAGACGAAAGAGATTACTATTTAGAAAGACGTTATCCTGCATTTGGTAACTTAGTACCACGTGATGTAGCATCTAGAGCTGCAAAAGAACGTTGTGATGCTGGTTATGGTGTAAATGCAACAGGAGAAGCTGTGTATTTAGATTTTGCTGCAGCTATTGTAAGATATGGTACAGAGCAAGCAAAAGTAAAAAATATAAAAAATGCATCTGATGCAAAAATTAAAGAACTAGGTAAAGCAATCGTAAAAGCAAAATACGGTAACCTATTTCAGATGTACGAGAAAATTGTAGATGAAAACCCGTACGAAACACCAATGATGATTTATCCTGCGGTACACTATACAATGGGTGGTGTTTGGGTTGATTATAACTTGATGACTACAATTCCTGGTTGTTATGCAATTGGAGAAGCAAATTTCTCTGATCATGGAGCTAATAGATTAGGCGCATCTGCTTTAATGCAAGGTTTAGCAGATGGTTATTTTGTGTTACCATATACGATTGGAGATTATTTAGCAGATGATATTAGAACAGGAAAAATTCCTACAGATACTCCAGAATTTGATGAAGCTGAAAAATCAGTAAAAGAAAATATCAATTTCTTTATCAATAATAAGGGAACAAAATCTGTAGATTCTTACCACAAAAAACTAGGTAAGATTATGTGGGATAAATGTGGTATGTCTAGAAATGCAGAGGGTTTAAAAGAAGCAATTGAAGAAATTTCAGAACTTAGAAAAGATTTTTGGAAAAATGTTAACGTTCCTGGAGAAGCAAACGAATTTAACGAGCAGCTAGCAAAAGCAGGAAGAGTAGCAGATTTTCTTGAACTAGGAGAATTGTTTGCAAAAGATGCCTTAGTTAGAGAAGAATCTGCAGGAGGACATTTTAGAGAAGAACATCAAACACCAGAAGGAGAAGCAAAAAGGCTAAAAGAATTCCAATTTGTGTCTGCTTGGGAGTATAAAGGAGAGCCAAAAGATGCAGTATTGCATAAAGAAGCTTTAGAGTACGAAAACATAGAAGTAAAAGAAAGAAGTTATAAATAATATAGTTGATGGTTGATGGTTGTTGGTTTCTGGAAACAAAAACTAACAACAAACAACTAAAAACCAAAAACTAAAAAAAATGAATTTAACACTTAAAATTTGGAGACAGAAAGACGCTAGTTCAAAGGGTCAAATGGTAGATTATAAAGTAACCGAAATTTCAGAACATATGTCTTTTTTAGAAATGATGGATGTGCTAAATGAGCAGTTAGTAAATTCTGGTGAAGAACCTGTAGCTTTTGATCATGATTGTAGAGAAGGTATTTGCGGAATGTGCTCTATGTACATTAACGGAGAAGCACATGGACCAGATAGAGGCATTACAACATGCCAATTACATATGCGTATGTTTAAAGATGGAGATACAATTACTATAGAACCTTTTAGAGCAGCAGCATTTCCTGTAGTTAAAGATTTAGTAGTAGATAGATCTGCTTTTGATAGAATACAGCACGCAGGGGGTTATATTTCTGTAAACACCTCAGGAAACACACAAGATGCAAATTCAATACCTATTGCTAAAGAAGCAGCAGATACAGCTATGGATGCAGCAACTTGTATTGGTTGTGGTGCTTGTGTAGCAACTTGTAAAAATAGTTCTGCAATGTTATTTGTGGGTGCAAAAGTATCTCAATATGCATTATTGCCACAAGGACAAGTAGAAGCTGCAGACCGTGTACAAAATATGGTAGCACAAATGGATTTAGAAGGCTTTGGTAACTGTACAAATACAGGCGCTTGTGAGGTAGAATGCCCTAAAGGAATTTCTTTAGACAACATTGCAAGAATGAACAGAGAATTAATGAAAGCTTCTATTTAAAAACATAAGTCATTTCGAGGTACGAAGCAATCTTTTAATTTAAAACAAAAAAACCCAAAACATATTGTTTTGGGTTTTTTTGTTTTAAACTATTCCATATCTTTAAAAAAATCTTTTAAAGGAATGTCTAAAGTGTTTAACATGTGTAGTAGTCTTTCTACATCTAACTTTGTTTTTCCTTTTTCTACTTTAAAATAGCCACTTTCTGTTAACCCTAAAGATCGTGCCATAGAAAACTGATTGATGCCTTTATTTTGCCTTTCTGCAGCTAATTTTTTTAAAATTGCTTGGTATTTTAAAGCAACTCTTTCTCTTTCTCTTTCTCTTTCTCTTTCTCTCATCATATGTTTTTTTCAAAAATAAGATAAAAATTATACATTTTTACTTTCCATTTTGGACTAACGGTTTTCAGGTACATAGAGGCATCCCTGAATTCAGTTAGTCTAAAATGGAAAGTGATTTTTTAGGTTTTATTAAAAATGTTTCTCAAATTTGGAGAAAGAAATTGCTATGAAAAAAGAAAACTTCCCCTATAAAAAAAAGAAAAAATAGACACAGAACTAACTGTAGCTAATGTAAATTTTAGTTTTGCTTACTGCTTACTGCTTACTGCTTACTGCTTACTGCTTACTAATAAAAAAACCTCCGCTTGCGGAATTAAGAAATATAAAAATCGTGTAAATAAATGTACAACTTAAAACCATTGCCTATGTAAATAAACACTAACAAGCAGAGGAAGTGTTACAAAAGTACCATTTTTTCTACAAGTTTTTAAAGATTTTTAGACTTGTTTACTCATTTAAAATCTTAAAAAAATAATTAACAAACCCAGTAAAAAATGGGTTATAAATTTTACAAAATGAAAAATTTAATTTTAGTACTAGCGTTTATATTTGCTAGCAGTAATATAGTAAATGCAGAAAACGTAATTAATTTTAGTGATACTAATATACAAACAACACAAGTTAACATTGAATTAAGTAATGATGTCTTTCAACTAAAAACTGATGATTTTGGCTGGTTGTGTAGAAAAATAGCTGAAAAGACTAGAGAATATTTAGAAGAACAATTTGAAGGTGAATTTACAGAGGAAGAATTAGACAATATCGAAGAAGGTGTAACTAAGGTCTGTGATGGGTTAATGTAAATAATCAAAACACATAATAATATTAATAATATTATTATGTGTTTTTTAAAATAATATTTATGAAATATATAATCTCTTTCTGTTTAATATTCTCTGTTTATAATCATTCCATTGGTCAAATAAAAAATGGTTTTGTAGAATATAAAATTAAGGAAAAAATGAGTTTTAATGATTCTAAATCTGAAAAAAAAATAGAGAAAAAATCTAATTCATTAATTAAAAATGCATTAAAAAAACTTTTTGAAGGGTCACAATCCACTTCTGATATCGAATTTGAATTGATTTTCAATTCAAACTTTTCTTATTTCTCAAAAAAAGAAAAATTAAAAAGGGAAAATGATAGCCATAATGTTTTTAAATTGATTTTACAAACTAGAGATAAAATCATTACTGATTTTAAAAATAAAGTTACACTTAGTAGAAAAGATAAATATAATTTAGTTGTTTCAGATTCATTATCTAAATTTAATTGGAAATTAATTAACGAAACTAAAAAATTGGTAATTTTTTATGCTATAAAGCCATTGGTAGTGTAAAATTATTAATGAGTTCTTCAAAGTTAAAATTTAAAAATCAAAAAATAGTTGCATGGTATTGTCCAAAAATAAATATTAATTCTGGACCTTCTGGCTATGGTGGTTTACCAGGTCTTATTTTAGAACTAAAAGAGGAAGGACGAATTGTATTTTATGCTTCCAAATTGAATTTCAATTTGAAAAAAAAATTAAATGTTAAAAAAGAATTTAAAGGAAAAATTGTTACAAGAAAACAATATAATAACATTTTGAAAGATAAAAATAATTAACATATTATTTATGTTTAAAAGAACCTTGTTTTTTATCACTATAATATTTAGCTATAATACAAATGCTCAAAACATAACATTACAAGGTTTTGTGAAAGACAGTATACAAAATCCTTTATCTTATGCCAATATAATTGCAAAACCATTGGATAAAACAAAAAACTTACAATTTGCCATTACAGATAGTGATGGATATTATAAGTTGCTTTTTAATAAAGGAGATATCTTAACAATTAGTATTTCTTATTTGGGTTACAAGCCTATAGAGTATCAATTTATTGCGCTTAAAAACTCTAAAAAAGACTTTATTTTAAAACAATCATCAGAAAGTTTAGATGAAATTGTTATAGAAATGCCAGTAACCGTAAAAGGAGACACCACTACTTATAAAACAGACAAATTTGTAGATGGTACAGAGCGTAAATTAAAAAATGTATTAAAAAAATTACCAGGCGTAGAAGTTGGTAAAAACGGTAGTGTTACTGTACAAGGTAAAAAAGTTACCAAAATGCTGGTAGATGGCAAAAAGTTTTTTGGAGGTAACTCTAAATTGGCGGTAGAAAATATACCTGCAGACGCAGTTGGTAATGTAGATGTTATAGACAATTATAACGAAGTCGCTTTTTTAAAAGGCTTAACAGATTCTGATGAAATGGCAATGAACATCAACCTAAAAGAAGACAAAAAACGCTTTGTTTTTGGTGATGTAGAAGTTGGAAAAGGAAACAAAGATTTTTACAAAACCAGTGCCAATTTATTTTATTATGCACCCAAAATAAACGTAAACTTTATAGGAAACCTAAATAATATTGGCGAAAAAACCTTTACGTTTAGAGATTATTTAAGTTTTTCTGGTGGTATAAATAGTGTTTTTAGTGGTAATTTTAATTGGAGAGGTGGAGATTTTTCTCAGTTTATGCAAAGTAATGATGTTGTAAAAAGCAATCAAAAATTTGGAGCTTTAAATATTACAAAAACCGCTAATTCTAAATTAGATGTTTCTGGTTTTGCCATTTTTTCTAGCAGCAATATTGGTAATTTTAGAGAAGATTTTAACGAGTATAATACTTTCACAGAACAAAGAACCAATAGCACAAATGCAGATAATTTATTGGGTATTGGAAATTTAAATATAGAATTTACACCCAATTCTAAAGAAAAATGGTACGCACGTTCTCAAGTAAAAAGAACCAAAAATACACAATTCAATAGTTTAAATTCTACAGTAAACACTACAGAAAATAACATACAAACCAACAGAGATTTAACAGCAACGTATATTAATCAAAATATAGAATGGCATAAAAGACAGAATGAAAAACACACATTTTCTAGTGTAGTAAATTATGTTTTTGATAAAAGTAAAAAAGATGCTTTTTGGGAAACTCAAAACCCAATTTTACAAGGTTTAATTCCTACAGATAATAGCCAAAACCTTATAAGAATTTTACAAGAAAAAAATACCCAAGAGCAAAATATAGATGGTGTTTTTAAGCATTTTTGGGAAATTAACAACAGCAATCACATATATTCTACTTTTGGGAACAAGCTTTTAATTGAAGATTTTTTTACAGACGATAGCCAACAGTTAGACAATGGAAATAGTAATAATTTTAACACAAATGGTTTTGGCAATGCTGTAAATTTTAAATTGAATGATCTTTTTGCAGGTGTACATTATAAATTTAGAACAGGCATTTTTACCTTTAAACAAGGCGCTTTTTTACATAATTACAATTGGCAAGTAAATCAACAAACCCAAACAAACAAAAACAAATGGGTGGTTTTACCCGATTTTTTAGCAAAAATTGAGTTTAATAAATCAAAAAAAATTACCATTAATTACAATTTAAAAACTTCTTTTTCAGACGCAAGTAGGTTTGCTAATCAGTTTTATTTACAATCGTATAATTCGGTTTTTAAAGGGAATGAAAATTTAGAAAACAACTTGTATCATGTAGCACGTATTTATTACAGCAGATTTAGTTTGTACAGAGGTTTAATGCTTTTTGTAAATTTAAATTATAACAAAAAAATACAAGGCGTTAGAAATACAGTTGCTTTTGATGTAAATAATACAGATCCTGCACAGAGAATCAATCAGTTTTTAACTGCTAAATTATTTCAAAACCCATCAGAAGATTTAAGAGGAAACATTCATTTAGAAAAAAGCATTAAAAATATAAAATACAAGTTTGATGTTGGTTTTAACAATACTAGTTATATCCAAGAAATAGACAGCAATTTACAAACTAATAAAAATAAAAGTTATAATTACGAAGTTGGTTTCGAAACAATGTTTGATAATTTTCCAACGATAGAAGTTGGTGTTAGTAGAGATATTGGTCGTTTTGTGTCACCATCAAATACCTCTAAATTTATTACAACACAACCTTTTGCAACCATTGATTATGATTTTTTAGAAGGTTTTATTTTTAATTTTGATTACAAAAAAAGTATTTATGAAAATAAAGATTTAGGACAAAAAAACACCTACGAAATTGCGAATACAACTTTGTCTTACAAAAACGAAAATTCTGCTTGGTCTTATAAAATAAGTGCACAAAATTTATTTAATGCACAATTTAAACAAAGCAACCGTTTTTCAGATTATGTAGTTTCAGATAGTAAAACCTTTATTTTACCAAGAATTATTATGTTTAGTATTGGGTATAATTTGTAGGTTTCAGTCTACAGTCTACAGTTGGCACTCTCAGTTTCCAGAATTTAACTGCCTGCCAACGAAATCATTTCCTCCCAAAATCAGCAGGAATTTCACCCCAAGCTTTGGTTTCCCATTTTAAAATAGGGTTTTTAAAGGTGTTTTCTTTTAGCCATTTTTCGGCTCTTTCTATCAATGTTAACAGCTCTTTATTAGAGGCATCAAACTGTAAGTTTGTTTTACATTTTTTTTGACGAATCCAACTCATGGCAATTTTAGAATCTGAATAAATAGGAATGTCTTCTTTTTTTTTGGCTTTTAGCAAAGCAATACCATGTACAAGTGCTAAAAACTCGCCAATATTATTGGTACCTTTATCAAAAGGGCCTTTTCTAAAAATTTCTTTTTTGTTGTGCGTTAAAACACCTCTGTATTCCATTTTTCCTGGGTTTCCAGCACAAGCAGCATCAACAGAAATACTTTCTAAGTTGGGTTTGCCAAATTTAGCTTTCTCTTTGGTAGATAAAGCTGGTTTTTTAGTGTTTTTTCCTTTATAGTCTTCGTATTTTCCTTTAGAAGCTTTTTCAGCTTCGTTTAAATTAGCAAAAGACTTGTACTGTGCATTTTCAAAACCATCAATTTGTTGTTTACAAACCTTCCAAGAAGTAAAAACACCTTTTTTGCGGCCACACCAAACTACATAAAACTTCTTTTTACTCATTCGTAGTTATAATTATTTCTTCTATAACTTTTGGAAAATAACGTTGTTCTAAAATATGAATTTTTTCTGCAATCGTTTCAGGGGTATCCTGCTCAGTTAAAGTTGTTTTTGCTTGAAAAATAATGCCACCTTCATCGTAATTTTCATTTACATAATGTATAGTAATACCAGTTTCAGGCTCTTTATTTTCTGCAACAGCCTTATGTACATGCATCCCATACATACCTTTTCCACCATACTTTGGTAATAATGCAGGATGTATGTTAATAATTTTATTTGGAAAAGCACTTATAATTTTTTCTGGAATTTTCCATAAAAAGCCAGCAAGAATCACAAAGTCTGCTTGCTTTTTTAAAATGTCTAATACCTTTTCTGTTTTAGAAAAATCAGCTCTATTAAAGTGTAAGCATTTGGTATCTAGTTTTTTACACCTGTCAAAAACTTTAGCTTGTTCATTGTTACACAACACCATAGTAACCTTAGCGGTTTTAGTGTGATTAAAAAACTTAATAATATTTTCTGCGTTCGATCCAGAACCAGATGCAAAAACAACAATTCGTTTCATAACTTATAATTTCTATATTACAAAAAAAGGAATAATTATTAACAAACGGATTGTTTTTAGGTAAGATTAAATAAAATTCTTTATTTTTAGTAATCATTTTTGGGTCAAAAATTAGTTATAATTAATAAGATTTGTATTTTTGCCCCGATTTAAAATTTAAAAATTAAAAAATTATGTCAGACATTGCATCAAGAGTAAAAGCGATTATCGTAGACAAATTAGGCGTAGACGATAACGAAGTAACATCAGAAGCTAGCTTCACAAACGATTTAGGAGCAGATTCTTTAGATACTGTTGAGTTAATTATGGAATTCGAAAAAGAGTTCGATATTCAAATTCCAGACGATCAAGCTGAAAATATTGGTACAGTTGGTCAAGCAGTTAGCTATATAGAAGAAGCAAAAAAGTAACATTTATATGCAGTTAAAACGAGTTGTAGTCACTGGACTTGGCGCATTAACGCCAATTGGTAATAATATTGAAGAATATTGGAATGGCTTAGTTAACGGAGTTAGCGGAGCAGCACCTGTTACATATTATGATGCTGCCAAGTTCAAAACTCGTTTCGCATGTGAGCTTAAAAATTTTAAAGCGACCGACTTTTTAGATAGAAAGGAAGCGCGAAAAATGGATAGATTTACGCAATATGCAATGGTGGCTTCTGATGAAGCAATTGCAGATGCAAAATTAAATCTAGACGAAATAAATAAATTACGTGTTGGCGTAATTTGGGGAGCAGGAATTGGTGGTTTAGAAACTTTTCAAAACGAAGTTTTAAACTTTGCTTCTGGAGACGGTACTCCAAGATTCAATCCGTTTTTTATCCCAAAAATGATTGCAGATATTGCTCCTGGAAATATTTCTATTAAAAATGGATTTATGGGGCCAAATTATACTACAGTATCTGCTTGTGCATCATCTGCAAACGCAATGATAGATGCTTTAAACTACATACGTTTAGGTACTTGTGATGTAATTGTAACTGGTGGTTCAGAAGCTGCTGTTACTATAGCTGGTATGGGCGGTTTTAGTGCAATGCACGCACTTTCTACAAGAAATGAAACTCCAGAAACAGCTTCTAGACCTTTTGATGCAGAACGAGATGGTTTTGTATTAGGAGAAGGAGCTGGAGCTATCGTTTTAGAAAGTTACGAACATGCAAAAGCAAGAGGCGCAAAAATTTATGCAGAAGTTATAGGTGGTGGCATGTCTTCAGATGCACATCACATAACAGCACCACATCCAGAAGGTATTGGTGTTATAGCTGTAATGAAAAACTGTTTAGAAAATGCTGGCATTAAACCAGAAGAGGTAGACCATATCAATACACATGGTACATCTACACCTTTAGGAGATGTTGCAGAATTAAAAGCAATTTCAGAAGTTTTTGGAGACCATGCAAAGAACATCAACATTAATTCTACAAAATCTATGACTGGGCATTTGTTAGGTGCTGCTGGCGCTATAGAGTCTATTGCCTCTATTTTAGCAATGGAACATGGTATTGTACCACCCACAATAAATCATAGTAATGTTGATGAAAATATAAATCCAGAGTTAAACTTAACACTTAATACACCTCAAAAAAGAGATATTAAGGTTGCAATGAGTAATACTTTTGGTTTTGGTGGGCATAACGCATGTGTGGCATTTAAGAAATTAGATGAATAATCTATGAATTTTATTCGTAAAATAGTGCAAACTCGGTCTGAAGAAGACTTGGAACTGCGCAGCGAATTAAAAAAACTACTTAATTTTTCTCCCAAAAATATAAACAAATACAAAAAAGCATTTACACATAGGTCTGTGCAAATGTTAGATAGAAAAGGCAACCCTATAAACTACGAAAGATTAGAGTTTTTAGGAGATTCTATTTTAGGCTCTGTAATTGCAGCTTATTTGTACAAAAAAGTACCAGAAGGTTCAGAAGGTTATTTAACCCAAATGCGCTCTAAAATTGTTAGCAGAGAGCATTTAAACGAATTAGGAAAAGACTTAAACCTTATTCGTTTTGTAAAAAGTAATATAGACCAAACCAATGTTGGAGACAACATACATGGTAATATATTTGAAGCTTTAATTGGAGCTATTTATTTAGACAAAGGATATAATTTTTGTCAAAAATTTATTTACAAAAATGTCATTCTACCTTATGTAGATATAGAAAAATTAGAAGGTAAAATTACTAGTTACAAAGGGTTAATTATAGAATGGTGTCAAAAACAAAAGAAAAACTATAATTTTGACACATACGAAGATACTGGTAACGAACCAGTAAAACATTTTAGTGTAAAAGTAAGTATAGATGGAGAGCAAATAGCCAAAGGTAGAGCTACATCAAAGAAAAAAGCAGAGGAGCAAGCCTCTAAAAGAGTCTATTTTGCATTTCAAAATCAAATTTCTTTAGACTAACACGATAACGTTTTCGTTAAATTAACAAAGAAAATCGGCAAACTATTAGTAATTTAGCCCTTTTAAAAACTATAAGTACATTTTCTATTTATGCAAATACATACTTTAGGTTTAGAAGATTTTTATGAAGACGAGTACTCGTTAATTGGTATCCATTCAGCTTTAGAAGACTACAGACTTGCATATTTATTAAATAAAAACTTAGACACTCGTTTTGCTAAATCTAACAAAGATTTAGAGTTTGAAAATAATAAAAACAAACTTTCTTTTTCTATATTTAATTTTTTACATAAAAAATATGATTTTGAGTGGTTTTTAATTGCAAATAGCTTTAAAAAAGAAAATAAAACAACAGCAAACGAATTATTATTAACAACCGAAACAAAATCGTACTTAATTCCAGAAAAAAAGAAAGTTGATTATTTTATTAAAATATCTGGAGAAATAGCACCTCATTCAGTGTTAAACATAGTGCAAAAAATAAAAAATATAGAGCAAGTAATAACCTCTTATACAATTGATAAAAACACATTAAAGTCTAAAGACTTTTTAATATTTTAATATGGTAGATTATAAAAAAACAAAAATAGTTGCAACCTTAGGACCCGCAACAGGATCTAAAGAAATTCTAACAAAATTAGCCAAAGAAGGTGTAAATGTATTTAGAATAAACTTTTCTCATGCAGAATATGACAACGTAAGAGAAACTGTAAAAACTATTAGAGAGATTAATAAAGAAAATGGATACAATGTAGCCATTTTAGCAGATTTACAAGGTCCAAAGTTACGTGTTGGAGTTATGGAAGATGGTGTGGTTTTAAATGATGGAGACACTTTTACATTTACCACAGAAAAATGTACAGGAACTAAAGAAAAAGCATTTATGACCTACCAACGTTTTCCTAAAGACGTAAAAGTAGGAGAACAAATTTTAGTAGACGATGGTAAACTATTATTCGAAGTAATATCAACAGATAAAGACAAAGAAGTAGTTGTAAAAACAATAGTGGGTGGTCCATTAAAATCTAAAAAAGGGGTAAACTTACCAAACACTGCAATTTCTTTACCAGCTCTTACAGAAAAAGATATGGAAGATGCTGTTTTTGCTTTAGGTTTAGAAGTAGATTGGATAGCCCTATCTTTTGTTAGAACACCAGAAGATTTAAGAATGTTACGCGATTTAATAGACCAACACTCAGAATATAGAGTACCTGTAATTGCAAAAATAGAAAAGCCAGAAGCTGTTAAAAACTTAGATTCATTAATACCTTATTGTGACGGTTTAATGGTTGCTCGTGGAGATTTAGGAGTAGAAATACCAATGCAAGATGTACCATTAATTCAGAAAAAACTGGTAAGACGTGCAAAAAGAGCAAGAATACCTGTAATTATTGCAACTCAAATGATGGAAACAATGATTGAAAACTCTGTACCAACAAGAGCAGAGGTAAATGATGTTGCCAATTCTATTATGGATGGTGCTGATGCAGTAATGCTTTCTGGAGAAACTTCTGTTGGGAAGCACCCTGTTAGAGTTATTCAAAAAATGACAGAAATTATTGCTAGTGTAGAAAACTCTAGAATGATAAAAGTGCCACATGAAGCACCACACATTAGAACCAATAGATTTATTACAAAATCGGTTTGTCATCATGCAGCATTAATGGCAAATGATATTGATGCAAAAGCAATTTCTACCTTAACAAGAAGTGGTTATACAGCATTTCAAATTTCTGCATGGAGACCACAAGCTAAAATATTAGCCTTTTCATCAGAAAAAAGAATTTTAGGAAAACTAAACTTACTTTGGGGTGTTAGAGCTTTTTATTACGATAAAAATCTAAGTACAGATGGTACGGTTGTAGATATTAATAAAATATCTAAAGAACAAGGTTATGTTAAAGAAGGAGACTTAATGATTAACCTTACCTCTATGCCAGTTGAAGCACAAGGTATGGTAAATACCATGCGTGTTTCTGAGATCGAGTAAGAATTTATAAACTCAAAATATTAAAAAGCATTCTAATAATTTTTTAGAATGCTTTTTTGTTTTTACAAACTCAATTTTTTAGAGATAATAATAGCATCATTGGTTACAAAAGGCATGGGCATCATTGCTTCAGTTCTTGGTTTTATGTTAAAGTTTTTGTTCGATAATAAATCATAAGAAATTTCATTTAGTATAATTTCTAATTTTTCATCAGTATTCATAGTAAAAGAAAGTGTGAGTTCTTTATCTGAATTGGCTAAATGATACACCAAAAAAGCACCACTTTTTAGAGTGTAATTTTTACCATTATTAACTAAAACATCGTTTACTTTAAACTGTTTTAAGGTTAGTTTGTTTTTGGTTATAAATTCTAACTTATTTAGTTTTCTATTCGGTATTATGGTTAATTCTATAAAGCGTTTTTTGCCAATTATCGTATCTATTTCTGTAATAATTTCAGACGAAACAATATTTTTAAAAGCTGTTTTTTTATGATAAGTAAAGCGTGTATTGTATTTACTTTTAGTTTCTGCATTTTGTATGCTACCTTTTGAAAAATTGCCATTAAAAACTTGCTCAGTATAACTATCTAAAGTACTGTTATAAGTACCAAAATAAGCAGTTTTATCATCAGAATTCTCAATATATACAATACTGTTGGGTTTTTTGTTTTCTATTGAAAAGCCACTGTTATAAGTGGCTAATCCAAAAAAGATAATTGCTAAAATAGCACTCCATTTTTGGGTCCAAAAAGATTTTTTTTGATGAAAACTTAAAATCATTAATCCAAAAACCAATACTATAAAAAGGGCACTTACAAATAAGATTTTTAAACCCAAACCTACAGGAAACATTTTTACCAAAGGCGCAAAAATATAAATGGTAGGTATAGATAAAATGGTGCATAAAATGCGTTTTGTTTTTTCTTCTAAATCCATAAAAATGCTAACTGCTAAAATTAACAATGCACTAATAACAGGAATAATAAAAAAGCCTGCACCTTTTAAATAAATGCTTATTATAAAATTAATAATCAACCAAAAGAAGATCGGTGCAATTAATAAATTTATTGGTTTTTCTACTTTAGAAGTCCTTTTGTAAATGGTGAATAATATCCATAAATTTAAAAATACAAAAGCAGTAATGTAGGTATAACCATTGTAAGTAAAACCATGTAAAATATCATTGTATTGTGGGTGTATTACAAGTAATAACTTCCATAAACTAAAAGAAATTCCACCACATAAAATAAGAGCCACTAAAAAAGGAATAAAACCTCTTAAAGCGTTTTTTACAGCTATTTTATTTAAAGAGATCCCAAAAAAAAGTAATAGTAAAAAAACAAATACACAAGCGATTAGCATAGAAGTAACCCAAGAAAAAGGATAACTAAGTAATTTTATAAACGGAAAATTTACGTACACAAAATCTTCATCGGAATTTAAATTTTCTAAATTACAATTGGAAAAATGCTTAAGAGTTGTTGTAAAATAATCTGCTTGATGTAGCAAGGTTTCTCTATCTAAACGTTCGTAAGAATCTTGTGCTGTATGATAATCGAAATGATCTCCAATAAAAGCAAAATTAAAACCGTTAATATTGGCATCTTCTCTAAAAACGGTTAAATCTGTATCGTTTGGTAATTTTTTATATATAGAATACATTAAAGAATTTGCGGCTGGAAAATTGGGTTTTGCAGCAATAAACTCACTTAATAAATTACTGTTTTTACCATTGGTTTCCATTAAAACGTAACTTGGACCACCACTTCCTCTAGCTTCAAAATTTAAAATTAAACCCACATCTTTTGTTAAAGTATGTGTATCTACAAAAGCTTGTGCACCTAACAAACCCAATTCTTCAGCATCAGTAATAAGAATAATAATGTCATTTTTAGGTGTTTGGTTTTTTGCTAAAAAAGCTCTTATACCTTCTAATATAGTAACAACTCCAGAGCCAGCATCACTTGCACCTAAAGAAGAGTGTGGATTAGAATCATAATGTGTTAAAAGCATTAAAGCTTTTCCGGTTGTTGTACCCTTAATTTTTGCAATAATATTTTCTGCAGTTGTGGCTGCTAACCATTTTTTGTTGATGGCTGTTTGGGTTTGTATTTCTACCTCTAAACCCATTTTTTTTAATTCTTTTACAATATAATTCTGGACTTTTTTATGCTCTTTTGCACCTGTATAATGTGCTTCTTTAGAAATATTTTTTAAATGAAATAGGGCATTCTCTATAGAAAATGCTGTTTTTGAAACGTTTTTATCAGTATTTAGTGAAGGTTTTAAATCTGAAAAACTCCAGTAAATAACCCCAAAAATGATAATAATAGAAACAATGGTAGAAAATCTTTTCATAAAAAAATGTTTTTTATAAATGTATAAAAAAAAAAACTTGTTAAAAAAAGTATAACAAAACAGAAATTTTGCTAACTTTAGTTCAAACTAAACAACTGTTATTATGGGTATTAAAAGTTTTCAAGGAAAAAGAGATTCAAATCAAAGAAAAGAAGAAGAGCAAATTTTGGTATCTGATTATATGACGACCAATTTAATTACATTTAAAGCAGAAGATTCTTTAGACCATGTTATTGCGCAACTAATTGCAAATAAAATTTCTGGTGGACCCGTTGTAAATGATAAAAACGAGTTGATTGGTATTATTTCTGAAACGGATTGTATTAAACACATCTCTGAAAGTAAATACTACAACATGCCTTCGGATACAAACAATACAGTAGGAAAATACATGGTTACAGATGTAGATATTATTGATAAAAATATGAATATTTTTGATGCTGCATTTAAATTTATTTCTTCTCGTAGAAGAAGATTTCCTGTGATAGATAATGGCAAATTAATTGGGCAATTAAGTCAGAAAGATGTTTTAAAAGCCGCAATTAAAGTAAAAGGAAATACTTGGAAATAGCTACAACGATCTTTTAGAACTTACATTGGGTAGGTATGTAATTATTAATTTTTCTGTTTTAGAACGCTAGTATTTGTAATTTTTTGGAAATTAAGTTAATTAAACTATTCTATTTCAATACTTTACCTTTCTTTTTTAATTAATAAAAAAGTTTCATTTTCTAAAGCCAAATAACCTTGGTCATAAATATAAAAATAGGTGTTGCCGGTTTTAGTTTTATAGATAGATGTAAAAAATTGAAAATCAAAACCTTTGTCATACAACCTAGTTCTAGACACCTTGGTTTTACCAGAAACATTTAATTCCGATAAAATTTTATAATTTTTTCTAAGTCTATTATTTATATTTCTAATTAAGTTTTTACTGTCTTTGTTTACACGATTGTTATAGGCATTTCTGCAATAATCTGAGCAAAATTTCTTGTCTATTCTACCTTTTACGGGTTCTTTACACTCTAAACATTCTCTGTTTTCCATTTGATAAATATACAATAAATTATTCGTTTACAAACGACTACAAATAATTACAACCGAAAGTAATTGTTTTCTAACCGAATACAACTTTAATCGTATCGCAACTTTGCAATGTTATTAGTACTGAACAACTTTTGGTATTTAATTAACAAAACATAAATTATAAACCTGCACAAAAAAACAAGTGCACAAAAACTTATCTTATGAATACGTTAAGAAACAAAGTACAATTAATTGGTAGATTAGGTCAAGATCCAGAAATTGTAACCTTTAAAGATGGTAACAAAATGGCAAAATTTTCTTTAGCTACAGACGATAGTTATAAAGACAAATCCGGTAACAAAATAGAGCGTGCTTTTTGGCACAACATCATTATAAAAGGTGGTTTAGTAAACGTGGTAGAAAACTACGTAAATAAAGGACAAGAAATTGCTGTAGAAGGTAAATTAACAAACAGAACCTATCATACAGAAACAGGAGAAAAGCGTTATGTTACAGAAATTTTAGTAAACGAATTGTTGATGTTGGGAGGAAAACAATAAGGAAACTTAATATCAAAAAGCACAAAATCCACTTTTAAAAAGTGGATTTTGTATGTTAAAAACAGTAGTAAAATGTTTTAAAATGAAACTTTTATATAAAAATTATGTAAATTTAATACTATTATAAAATCAGTAAACATGAAAAACACTTTCATATATATATTATTCTTTAGCTTTTTTTTGGTTGCTTGTCATTCATCCGAAGAAAAGATACAAGATCTTAATATAGAAACTGAATTTGAAGAAACAACAGCAATTGATTTCTATTTAGGCGCTGACTTATCTTATGTAAATGAAATGGAAAATTGCAACGCTATTTTTAAAAATGATCAAAAAGAAACTACAGATCCATTTACAATTTTTGCCAATGAAGGTGCAAACTTGGTAAGAGTTAGGTTGTGGCACAACCCCACTTGGACAAATTACTCTAATTTTAAAGATGTAGAAAAAACAATCGCCAGAGCAAAAAACGCTAAAATGAAGGTGTTGTTAGATTTTCATTATTCTGACGATTGGGCAGACCCAAACAAACAAGAAATTCCTGCTGCTTGGTTAGAAGTTGTAGACAATACTGCAAAATTGGGCGACTCTATTTATAACTACACTTATAAAACTTTACAAAACCTTTATAACAAAAACTTATTACCAGACATGGTTCAAGTTGGTAACGAAACCAATATAATGATTCTTCAAAAAGATGATAAACCTAGTGCTATGAATTGGTCTAGAAATGCTTATCTATTAAACAAAGGCATTAAAGCTGTAAGAAACATTTCTAAAGATGTAGATAAAAACATAGAAATTATGCTACACATTGCACAACCAGAAAATGCAATTTGGTGGTTTAAACAAGCAAAAGAAAATAATGTGGTAGATTTTGATTGGATTGGGCTTTCCTATTATCCAAAATGGTCTACTTATAATTTACAAGAAGCCTCAGAAGCTTTTAAAACGCTTATTAAAACATACAATAAAAAGTTAATGGTTGTAGAAACTGCTTATCCTTTTACAATAGAAAATGCAGATGCAGCTGGTAATATTTTAGGTGCTGATGCTTTAATTGATGGTTATAAAGCAACCCAAGAAGGACAATTAAAATATTTATTAGACCTTAAAAAAGCACTAAAAAATGCAGGTGCAAAAGGATTGGTTTATTGGGAACCTGCTTGGGTTGCTAATAATTGTAGTACACGTTGGGGAAAAGGTTCTCATTGGGACAATGCAACATTGTTTGATGCAAATTCTGTACCCACAAAAGGAATGAATTTTTACAACCAGCCCTAAAAAACTCGTTATTTGGCATTACATTTGAACAGCTCTATATAAATTAAAATAAAATGAAAATCATGAAAATTATATTTATACTCACAATACTACTTGGGTTTTCTCAATGTGGTAGTAACAAATTTGTTAAAAACCCTTCGTTTAAAATAGAAAAAGCGACTTATAATAAATGGTCTGGAGGTCAACCAGGTGTTAGTGGGGTTAAATTAGAGCTTCAATTGGTAAATGCGCTACAAATAGAGTTCGATTCTTTATATTTTCAAAAGAAAATAACAAAAGTAGAAACCAGAAAAATAAACAATATGTTACAAATTATTGGGCATTTTTCTACATCAAACAGAAAAAATAAAGATTTAATTTTAGACGCAAACCCAATAAAAGAGTTAAAAAATACACCACTAGTTGTGCATAATTTTCCTTTCGATTTAAAAGAAAATGAAGCAATTTTGAGTTTTAAAAAGAACAATAAAACCCATTATTATAAAATTAAAGAGGTAAAACAAACCCAACCTTCCTTTTTTCCTTCTACAAAACAAAAATAATAACACTACAGATTATCAGAATTTAAAACCACTAATTATAAGTGGTTTTATTTTTGGCACGTAATTTGAATATTTATAGCTGTAATCTTAAAACTACAGCTTATGAAATCTTTAAAATTACTTTCTGCAATACTTATAATAGGTGTATTTTTTAGCTCGTGTTCGTCAGTTTTTCAAGACGATTTTAGAAACGAAATTTCTTTAGAAGAAGTAGTTTCTAGATACGATTTATGGTATGTAGATTACCATAGAACAATTGGTAATAGAGATATACCTTATGTTTCTAAAGCCTTTACACTATCTTTTTTAAATGGTATTTTGTATGCCAATAATAACATTGTAGATATTGGTTTTACAGGCAACGGATTAGGAATAGATGTTGGGGTTTACAATACTTTTAATGGCTTTTTAGAAACCCGACACGATTTATATGGTAGAAACGATTTTGAAGTTAGTATTATTTCTAATAACGAAATAAGCTTGTACAACTATAGACAAAATGTTACCTATTTTTTAGTGGGTTATCAAGTAAATACATTTGATTACGACAAGCTATTTTATGAAAATATAGAATACTTTTTACAAGAATATGAAGCTTGGGAAAAAGTAGATACAAGAGGAGGTATACCAAATGCTTTTGATGCTGAAAATTACTTACAATTTACACCCAAAAATATAACAACATTTTATAGTTCTCAAGACCCTTTTGGCACACAAATTGCAAATATAAATTGGAGTTACGTTGGTGGATATGAAATATTCGATGTAGCAGGTTATGAAGACCTAAAAATTTTAACATTGAATTATGAGGGTGGAGATATAAAAGAGTTTGAATTAAGCGTTATAAACGATGGAGAAATTAGCCTATATAATGTAAACTCTAAAACAACTTACAATTTCGTAGGAAGAAATTTTGAACTAATTAGAAAAGGAAAAAACACAAAGAAAAGTACGAATGAAAATGTATGGAATAACAATAGAAAACGTACTAAAATAATAAGAAAAATAAAAGAAAGAAGACATTAAAAATAAGTTTGGTTAGTTGATTTTTGGTTGGTTATTGCTTAATAACCAATTAAAAGAGAAACCGTCCTGAGGAGGACGGTTTTTTCTTGTTCATAATTTGTGAAAACTACCAACCTTTTTATCACTTAAAACATACTTGTTTTTATAACTTTATGATAGATTTAGTTTTTAAAAAACTAGTTAAAATTCTCATTTTTATTATTTTACATGTATGGCTCAAACAGCTTTTATTACAGGCGCAACCTCTGGTATTGGAGAAGCCACTGCAATCATTTTTGCAAAAAATAACATTCGATTAATTCTTTGTGGTAGAAGAGTAGGTCGTTTAGAATCATTGCAGGAAAAATTAAGTAAACTTACAGACGTAACTACGCTAAATTTTGATGTTTCTAAAAGAGACGAAGTTGAAAAAGCCATCAAATCACTTCCAAAAGATTTTCAGCAAATAGATATTTTAATCAACAACGCAGGTAATGCACATGGTTTATCTACCATACAAGAGGGTAGTTTAGATGATTGGGATGCCATGTTAGACATCAACGTAAAAGGTTTATTATACGTTTCTAAAGCCATTTTGCCACAAATGACCCAAAGAAACACGGGTTTTATTGTAAATATTGGGTCTATTGCTGGTAAAGAAGTATATCCTAATGGAAATGTATATTGTGCCTCTAAACATGCTGTAAACGCCTTAAATAAAGCCATGAGAATAGATTTAAATAAACACAATATTCGTGTTTCTGGCATTCATCCAGGGGCTGTAGAAACCGAGTTTTCTGAAGTTCGGTTTAAAGGCGATGTAGAAAAAGCAAAAAGTGTGTATTCAGGCTACAAAGCATTACAAGCTGCAGATATTGCAGAGATTATTCACTTTGTAATTACAAGACCTTATCATATAAATATAGAAGACTTGGTAGTGTACCCAACAGCACAAGCAAGTGCTACCATTTTAAATAGAGATTGACATGATTAATAAAAGACTTTTAATTAAAAACTTACTTTCTCATAATGATGAGAATAGTTTTTATGACAAAAAGCAAAAAATATCATTCAATTCTAAAGAGGGTAAAGCTAAATTTTTAAAACATGTTTGTGCGCTATCCAACGCAAACCCCAATAACAACTCTTACATTGTAATTGGTGTAGAAGATGAAGCAAATAAAATAGTGGGTATCGATTTTTTTGATGACAGTAAAATACAAAACTTGGTAAATGCGTATTTAAAAAATCCACCAAAAATAACTTACGAAAATGTTCTTTTTCCGAGATTGCCACGTAATAAAGTAATTGGTTTAGTTACCATACATGCCAATAATAATGTAACATCGCTTTCTAAAAATGCATGGAAATATAAAAAAGACACTATTTTTTACAGAAGAGGTAGCAACTCTATGCCTTTTTTAGGTGATGAATTTGAGCTTAGAAACACTAATAAAGAAATTGTCAATTCCATAGAAAAAAGTGCAAGAAATAACATCCAATTAACCTTAGATGGTGTTTTTAATTTTATGAATAATCATAAAAAAATTTACAACCCACAATACAAAGTTTTTAACGAGCAATTTGTTTTGTGTTGGGCAGGAGAGCGTAAAATTATAAACGAACAAGAGTTTTTTTCTAGAGTAGATATCGAGTTGATTAACGAGCAAGTAAAACTCTTTTTTTCTGCCTTAGATGATGTACAAATAAGCTATAATAATCATACCTTTATTGTAGAAGAATATATTTATCTGGGTTTAGAAAAACAAGAAAAATACTATCCATTAGAAAAAACAATTATCAATTTTAAAAATAATGGGAAACATAATATTGTAAAACAATTTTTGTTTGAACCACCTGTTTTTAATGAAGAAATAATGATACACATTTACAACAATTGTAATTTAATTGTTCAAAAAATAGTACAGAAAAAACCACTTACAGCAACAGAACAAGAAGATGTTTTACGTTTACCAACCAATTATTTAATTTGTTATTTACATGGTTTTTTAGACGTTGTAGAACAGCTAAAAAAAGCAAAAACGTACATAAAAAACTTAGCAAACAATACCACTTATGTTAAATACAATGAGGCTTTAAGAATTATAAGAAAAGTAAAGTATGGTTAGTGGGTTCGTTTCACGGTCTAGTGTATGATTTCGTTGCGTGTTTAAGCGACTAATTTAGCAAATAATTATTTTTTAACAAATGAGCAAAAAACTAGTAATAAAATATATATGTTTTTAGGCTTAGCTTTTTTTCCAAATTTTAAATTCATTTCTGACTATATTTAATATTTCAACCATAAATACAAGCTCATCTATTTCATTAAAATGTTTAAAATAACTTTCAGGATTATAATATTTAAACTCATTTGTTTTATTAATTTCTTTAACCTGTATAGTATAACACACTCCATCTAATATACTTATGGATTTATAAACAGATTGATATTCAATAATTTCTTTACCTTTTCTATTTGTTTTAGTTTCAAAAATTGAATCTCTTCCATGAATTTTCCAACTAATTTCTTCTTGACTTGGCAAATTCATAACTTTACTTCTCAAGAACTTTAGAAATATAAAGTCAAAATTGTTTTTTGGTTTTAACTTTTTCTTCTTAATTATTAATTCAGTTTCATTAGGAATTTCAGCATAATGCTCATAAAGTTCCGCTTTCCATTTTTTTCTCTCGTAATTATACATTCTAAAGACAGAAGAATAATTATTAATTCCTCCTCCAGTATATATTCTAATTTCTCTGCTATATTTTAAAGTGTCACTTAAATTTAAATTCTCATTCAGTAACTTTATATTTTGAGCTTTAATTCCTAAAGAAATTAGTAAAATGAATATTAAATAGTTCTTTTTCATAATTAAATCCAACTAAAATGATATGGAACGTTTTAATGTTTTATATCAGAAGTTAAACGAATTTAGCTATTTTTCTTTTAAAGTATTTAAAAATCAATGTATTTCTATAGAATACTTAGCTTTAAAAACACCATTTGCAGGTAATTTTTGGGTGCTCTTTTTTAGTTTATTTTCTTTCTAATTAAAGACACAGTCCTTTTTGCTTTAACATCATTTATTCTTTATCAACCAAATAATATTCAGGTACAGAAGTTAAATAGATAGGTTTGCCTTTATCTAAAATCTTTTTTGTAACCATTTTATTTAAAGGATTGTTTACATCTTTACCATCTAATGTTATATGAATTCCGTTCCATTTTTTAGCTTTTAAAAACTTTTTCCATTGAGATTTATTTTTATCAATAGAAACAGTAATTATCTGAAAATCGGGATTATTAATGGTTTCTTCCAGCGCTTTTATATTCGAATGACCTTTTATACAAGGCCCACACCAAGTTGCCCAAAAATCGAGTAGCAAAACCTTACCCTTTACTTGATTGAAAGAAAACTTTGTTCCATCTACATTTTCATACTTATATCCTTCTAAAAAAACGGGAATACTATCTTTTATAGAAGCTGTTGGTTTATCTAAAGCATATTTTTTACCACTTGTAAAAACTAATAAAGTGATTAGAATTAGTAAAATTGGATATATTTTTTTCATTTTTTATACTGAATTAAGTTAAAATGTCAATGATTCTTTAAAAATTCAGAAACAATTCCAATTATCTTACTTAAAAATAGTTTTGCTACTCATAAATATTAAACTTTGGTAAAAGAGTATAACTTTCGCCTTTTTCTGTATTAATAATTAGTTCTTTATTGTTTTTTAGTAAATCAATTTGAAATGCTCTTAAATCTGAGTTGCTATGAAAGTATTCAGCTTTTTTTCCATTGATTTGAGTAATTTTATCACCCAAATTTAAAGCATTATATTTTGTAATGTTAGGGTTGTTCCATTTACCAGCAATTGTTAGTTTATTTTCAATTTTTACTATTATAAAACCAAAACTCTTTTTAGGACTTTCTTCTAGATTAGTTTCTCTTTCTGTAAGAATTATTTGATTTGAATTAGAATTAACAATACAATTGTAATGACGTAACATTTTATTTCCTATTCTTGCCTCATTAACATCATTTGTTAAAAATATTTTAATAGGATGTTTAAAGGTTATTCCTCCTATTTTATAGCTAAAATCTTTAATGCTATAGTTTATAGAGGGTTTAGCTATACCACTAACAGACATTGCTGAAATACCTTCGTATTTAGATTTTTTAGTATTTTTAAATAAACCTATAGCTTTTATGGTTAAATCAATTTCATCAGAATTTGAACCAAAATCTATTTCTACACCATTTGTAATTCCATTTAATTCTAAACTAGTAAACATTCTATTATATAAATCTAGTTTAAAAGGCATCACCATTCCATCTTTTTGAAACTCTTTTTGAGATACCACAACATAGTTTTCGTCAAAATTAAAGTTCCAGTTTAATTTCTTTATAACAGTTGCACCAATTATACCTTGTATATCTATACTACCTCCAGTTAAAGTATTTATATCAATAAGTAAAAATGGGCTATCTTTAATTTGATGATTCTTAATGGATAGATTATGGGCTATTTTTAAATCTAATTTTACTTGATTATTAACTGCATCTGTAGCAGAAATAGATTCTTTTTCTTTATATTTTTTTAAAGTAATTTTTTCAGATAAACTTTTATCGATTGCAGAAAAAGAAAACCCATTATCCCACATAAAATTCATTGGTTTGCCATTTAGTTTTGCTTCAATTACAATCATATCATTGTAGATTTTAATTGGGATAGTATCATTTATTTCATTTGAAACTAACTGGCCTAAGTTTGCCATTTTTTTAATTTTAGCAGTCTCAGGGTTTTGAGCTAAAATTATGTAGGGTATAAAAGTTAAAAGTAAAAGTAATTTTTTCATTTTTTTATTATTCTAAAGCCTTTAATATATTTAGTGTTTTAATGCTTATTCAAATTTGGAATATTTTCAAATTAACAGTAGTTAAAACGATTTTAGCTATGTTTTCTTATAAAGTATTTAAAAATCAATGTATTTCTACAGAATACTTAGCTTTAAAAACCCCATTTGCAGGTAATTTTTGGATGCCTTCTTTTTGGGTAAAATCTTTATTATGATGTATGTTTTCAGCAACACCAAACCAAGGTTCAATAGCAATAAAAGGCGTTTTTGGGTTGGGTTGCGTCCAAATACCTAAATAAGGAAAGTCTTTAAAGTGAATGGTAAATAATTGCTTTTCTGTTGGCTTATGTACTAAAGTTGCTTTTGTAAACGGATTTGGATTAAACACCAAAGCACCTCTTAAAAAAGTGGTATCTTTTATTTGTAAAACACCAGGTTTATCAAAATATTGGGTGTAAGAATCTACAAACAAACCACTTTTTTTATTTCTAGAAGTGGGCATTTCATCAGTATCAAAAACAAGTTCATATTCGTTTCTATGTTGTCCTTTTTCTAAAGGAATATTAAATGCTGGATGTGCACCAATAGAAAAATACAAATCCTCTTTTGGATCGGTGTTTTCAACAATATAATGTACGTTTAAAATGTTATTTTTTAAAACGTATTTTATCTGTAGTTTAAAATCAAACGGATATTGTTTTTTAGTTTTGTTAGAAGATACTAAGTCAAAAATAAGACTGTTTTGTGTTTTTTCAATTAAAATGAAATTGTTTTTCCAAGCAAAACCATGAAAACTCATTTTATAAAGCGAGTCTTTATAATAAAACTCGTGGTCTTTTAAACGCCCAATAATAGGAAATAAATTAGGTGATTGATGTTTCCAATAAGTAGTATCTGCTTGCCAAAGATATTCTTTGTCTTTTAATTGTATGCTTGTTAATTCTGCACCAAAAGTTTTTACAGACACTTTTATAGTATCGTTAGAAATGGTGTATTTTTCTTGCTTTTCAATTACTGAAGAACTATTTTCTTTCGTTTTTGGGTTGTTTTTGCAACCTAAAAAAACAATTATCAACAAATAAAAAAGCAGGTATTTTTTCATAAAAAACTTCTTAGAAATGCTAATGTAGCAAAATTCAATTTTATGAAAAATATAGCAACAGAAAACTACACAAATTTTAGTTTAGAAAAGCTTTTATTTAAAATGGCAGCATCATCTACTTGCAACCATTTGTCTAAAATAGTAGCGTAAATTTCTCTAAAATCAATTTCGTGTTTTAAATTTCCATTGGCGTCTAAATCGTTTAAATTAGGTAAATTATTATACAAACCTTGCTTTTTTAAATTTTTACCAATAACAAAAACGTTGTTGGCAGTTCCATGGTCTGTACCTTTCGATTCGTTTTGTTTTACACGTCTTCCAAATTCAGAAAAGGTAAGTATTAGTACATCATCAAAATTGTTGTTTTTTTGTAAATCTTCTACAAAAGTGTTTATACTTTCTGCATATATTTTTAACAATCTTGCTTGTGTGTTTTGTTGATTTGCGTGCGTATCAAAACCAGTTAAACCCGCGTAAAAAACCTGTGTATCTAAACCAGAATTTATAAACTGAGAAATGGTTTTTAACTGTTTGCCAAATAAGTTTTTTGGATAATTATTAGACGCATTTTTAACCTTTGTTTTTTCAAAAATATATTTTGCAGACGATTTTGCATCAATCATAGTATTGTATAAATACCCTAAATTATGTTCGTTTAAATGCGCATCTGTATTGGCATTTATTACACTTTTGTAAAAGGGTTCTTTTAAAGAATTGTACAAGGTTTTAGCATCGGTTACAGCCAATCCATTTTGTGTTTTTCCTTTTAATAAAAGTGATAAAGATTCGTCTACTTCAATGGCTTTTGTTGGGTTTGCTTTGGTATAATCTAAATAACGCCCAACCCAGCCATTTTGTAAATATTCGTTGCTATTACTAGCTGTTTGCCATATATCTGTAGATCTAAAATGTGATAAATTTGGGTTTGGATACCCCACATTATTAATAATACTTAGAAAACCATTATCGTATAATTTTTGTAAATCTACTAAACTTTTGTGCAAACCAATTTCATCAGAAATTTTTAACAAATCTGTTTGTTGCAAAGCAATATTTGCACGTTGTTGGTAATAGATATCGTTTCTAAAAGGTACTACTGTATTTAAACCATCATTACCCCCTTTTAATTGAATAATAACGACCTTTTTATTACCAAAAGTTTTGGTAGGTATTTGCTCAAAAGCCTTTAAAAACTGAGGTACAAAAAACATACCCGAAGCAAAAGTAGTTTGTTTTAAAAAATCTCTACGTTTCATAATTTTAGTTTTATGATTTTTCAATTAAAAATCGAAAGTTTAACAAAGTTGATATTCTGGAATAGACATTAATTGAACGCAGAAATCCTTTTTTGGAATGTCTAAATTGTCCGATAGCATTTGTGCTGTACCTTTATTTATTTGTGATGATATTATCAAAGAAATCATCCCTTTATTATCTATTTTTTTATAGTTTTTTTCAAAAGCATTCCAATCTGTTTTTGTTTTAATAAACGTTTTTCTTTTTAACTTTTTAGTAGTTAAATTAGTAAGCATTGTTTCCTCATCTCCAGTATCTGAATAGGTAATTGCTGCGTTATTTAATAAGATAGAAGCCAAACGCAAACGCCTAACCATTGTATTACTATCAATCCAATTTCTACCTGTTTTCCAGCCAGCCACATTTGGTGGTCTTAACAAAGTTTGGCCTAATAAACGTTGCATTAATAAAGCTTGTTTAGGTCTTTCAAATTGGTAAGGAATTACTTGATGTATACCTGCTAAAAATTCCATGGGCGACTTTATTTTAGTGCCTATGTTTTCATCATCATAAAACCAATTAGACTGTAAAACAAAACGCATTAATTTTTCAATATCATAATCTTTGTAAAAAACGGCAGTCATTGCAGCAACATGTTCTTTATTTATGTTTTCATTTACAAAAAAGCGATATATTTTTTCTGAAATAAAACGAGCACATTGTTGTTGTTCTAAAATGATATCAATAATATTATCACCATTAAAATTGCCTGTTTTTTTAAAAAATGTTTTTTCATTTTCATCATGATGTCTTTTTCTCATTAAAAATTTACCTCTAAAATTATGGCTATATCCTGTAAAAGCTCTTGCAGATTCTTTAATATCTGTTTCTGTATAATTTCCTTGACCTAAGGTAAAAAGCTCCATCAATTCTCTTGCAAAATTTTCATTTGGGTTTTTTTTACGATTTTGTTTGTTGTTTAAATAGCCTAACATAGAAGCATCTTTAGAGATTTTCTTGGTAAAATCTCTAAAATTTCCAAATGCATTTTCTCTAAGTAAGTTGTTATAATTCTGAGTAAAAAGAATGTTGTTTCTACTTTCGCTAACAAAATGATTTGCCCAAAAAAGCGTCATTTTTTCTCTAAAAACTTCAGAAGGATTTAAAATCCTTTCCATCCAAGAAATCGAGAATTTTTGTATTTTTTTCCTACTAATTTTTTGAAGTTCTTGTCTTTTTTCTTTGATCTTTAAATCGCCAGGTTTTATATCTTTTAAGAAAGATATATCTGCTTTTAAAGGGCTAGTTTTAGATGAATTTGTAAAAACTTCATCTATAATTTCACGTTTGTTTTTGTTAGACAAACGCTCTAATTCATTGGGAGTAATACCAAAACCCACTCTGTTATATAAATGTTGTATGTGTTTTGCTTTCATAATTCTTAGACTTTAATGTGTATATAAAGTTTAATCTAAAATTACTTTTTTGTTAAATTTAGTATAAAAAACACACTTTAATTAAAAAAAATGTAATTTTTTGTAACTTAGAGCAATCAATTAAAAACCAACTTCTTATGCCAAACTATACTTTAAACGTTAACGGAAAACAAGTTTCTGTTTCTGCAGATGCAGATACACCCTTACTTTGGGTTTTAAGAGACGAATTAAATTTGGTAGGCACAAAATTTGGCTGTGGTATTGCACAATGTGGTGCTTGTACAGTACATATAGATGGCGTTGCTACAAGAAGCTGTCAAATGCAAGTTTCTATTTTAGATGATACAAAAATAACAACCATAGAAGGCTTGTCTAAAGATGGCAAACATCCTGTTCAAGAAGCTTGGAAAGAAATAGATGTTCCACAATGCGGTTATTGTCAATCAGGGCAAATAATGACAGCTGCTGCTTTTTTAGAAGAAAATAAAAATCCTTCTGAAAAAGAAATTAGAGAAGCGATGCACGGTAATATTTGCAGATGTGCGTCTTATAACAGAATAGAAAAAGCAGTAAAATTAGCATCTAAAAACTCATAACATGAAACTTCATAAAAACGATAATTTTAGTAGAAGAAACTTTTTAAAAACATCTGTTTTAGCAAGTGGAGGTATGCTAATTGGTTTCAATTTTTTAACATCTTGCAAACCAGAAGCGAAAATGCCTAAAGATATTGCTAGCCTAAATTTTAACGATTTTAATGCTTACATTAAAATTTCAGATGAAGGCTATGTTACTATTTTTTCTCCAAATCCAGAAATTGGGCAAGGTGTAAAAACATCTATGCCCATGATAATTGCAGAAGAACTTGATGTAGAATGGAAAAATGTAACAGTAGCTCAAGGAATTTTGGATACTAAAAATTATAAAAGACAAATTGCAGGTGGTAGTCAATCAATTAGATCTAACTGGAATGTTTTAAGACAAACAGGTGCCACAGCAAAACAAATGTTGGTAACAGCAGCTGCAAATAAATGGAAAGTAGATGCATCTACATTAAAAGCATCAAAAGGAACTATTACCAATGCAAATGGAGAAACATTAGGCTATGGAGATGTTGTAAGGGAAGCCGCGTTGTTAGAAGTCCCAGAAAAAATAAAACTAAAAGAAATCAAAGATTTTAGCATTATTGGTAAAGATGCCATTAATGTAGATATTGATAAAATTATTACAGGAAAACCATTATTTGGTTTGGATTACAAAACAGAAGGCATGTTGTATGCATCTGTTTTAAGACCCCCTTCTTTTGGGCAAGTTTTAGCTTCTTTTGATGCTACCCAAGCCAAAAATATTTCTGGTGTTGTAGATGTAATAACAATTGGTGATAAAGCTAGAAAATTTTTAGATAAAGGTTATGTAAGTTGGACAGTAGCTTTAAGTGAAAGTGATAAAGTAGTTGTATTAGCAACGTCTACTTGGGCAGCTATAAAAGCCAAAAAAGCTATAAAAGCAATTTGGAAAGAAACTTCTCAATTAGAAAGTACAGAATTACATCATCAAAAACTAACCAGTGTTTTAGATCGTAAAAAAACCAAAGTACTAAGAGAAGATGGTAACTTAACAAAAGCGTTTAAAGAAGCAGATACTGTAATAGAAAGAGTTTATTCTTCTCCTTTTTTACCTCATAATTGTATGGAACCCATGAATTTTTATGCCAATGTAACTGCTGCTAAAATAGATTTGGTGGGACCCACGCAAACACCAGCTGAAGTTCAAAAATCGGTAGCAGTTCTTTTAGATAGAAAAAAAGAAGAAATTAGTGTAGAGATGACCAGAATGGGAGGTGGCTTTGGTAGAAGATTATATGCTGATTTTGCCATAGAAGCTGCAGAAATTTCAGACAAAGTAAAAAAACCAATAAAAATGGTTTCTACCCGAGAAGATGATATGACTACTGGTATTTACAAACCTTCTGTAAAGTATAGCATTAAAGCATCATTAAAAGGTGGCAAAATAACGGGTTATCATTTAAAAGAAGCAGCCATGAATGGTGGTATGTATGGTGCTATTTCAAACTTTTTTCCAGCAGGATGTATACCTAATTTTAAAGTAGAATCTGCAACCTATAATTCAAACATAACCACAGGAGCTTGGAGAGCACCTTATACCAATTTTTTAGCATTTGCAGAACAAAGTTTTTTTGATGAATTAGCTACAGAATTAAAAGTAGATCCTATTCAATTACGTTTAAATTTACTACAAAAAGTAAAAAATACTACCGATAAGAAAATTCAATATTCTGGTAAAAGAATGGAAGATGTTATCAAACTTGTAAGACAAAAAGGAAATTGGGGAAAATCATCAAATGGAGTTTACCAAGGTTTTGCAGCTTATTACAGCCATAACTCACATGTTGCAGAGATTGCAGATCTTGTTTTACAAGATGGTAAACCTGTAATTAAAAAAGTAACAGTAGCTGTAGATTGTGGAGTTGTAGTAAATCCAACAGGTGCAAAAAACCAAGTAGAAGGTGGAGTAATTGATGGTATTGGACACGCAATGTATGCTGATTTTGCTTTTAAAGATGGAAAACCGCAGTCTAAAAATTTTGATAGCTACAGACTTATTAGAATGCAAGAAACACCAAAAGTTGAGGTTCATTTTGTACAAAATGAGTTATCGCCAACAGGTTTAGGAGAACCAGGTTTACCACCTGCAGGAGGTGCTGTTGCCAATGCAATTAATGCAGCTTTAGGCAAAAGAATGTATAATCAGCCTTTTGTAAAAGAATTAGAAAAAAGTACTATTTTAGGATAGATTATTAAAAGATTTAAAAATAAATATTTTGCGCTAAACGAAATGTGTTTGCGTGTGCATTTACAATGGTTTTAATATCTGGAGAGTAGCCACCACCCATAGAACACATGACAGGAATTTTATTTTTAAAACAGGTTTCTAACACAAATAGATCTCTTTCTTTACAGCCATTTACAGTCATGCTTAATTTACCCAATTTATCTGTCTCTAAAACATCTACACCACATAGATAATAGATAAAATCTGGTTTTTCTTGGTAAATAATTTTTGGTAAAGTCTCTTTTAAAATGGATAAATATTCCTGGTCTTTTGTGTTGTTTTCTAAAGCGATGTCTAAATCTGATTTTTCTTTAACAAAAGGATAATTGCTTTTACCATGCATAGAAAATGTAAAAACAGTATCGTCTTTTTGAAAAATTTCTGCAGTACCATTTCCTTGATGTACATCTAAGTCTACGATTAAAATTTTTGTTGCTAAACCTTTATTTTGCAAATATTTTGCACCAATAGCTTGGTCATTTAACATACAAAAAGCCTCTCCTCTATTAGAAAATGCATGATGTGTACCTCCAGCAATATTCATGGCAATTCCGTATTTTAAAGCAAATTCAGAGGCTTTCATAGTGCCCTCTGCAATCATCATTTCTCTTTCTATAAGTATTTCAGATAAAGGGAAACCAATTTTTCTAGCTGCTTTTTGAGAAAGTGTAATATTTAATAAATCGAAAAAATACTCAGGAGTATGAACCGTAAAAAAATGTTTGTTATTAGGTGTTTTGGGCTCAAAAAAGTTTGCAGGTTTGCAAGTACCTTCGTGCATTAATTGTTGTGGCAGCAAATCATATTTTTCCATAGGAAAACGATGGTTTGCTGGCAATGGATGTTTATATATTGGATGATATGCTATTTTTAGCATCAACTAACCTCCTGTCCGTTTTTAACTGCTTTTTCTGGTTCTATAAAAGCCAATTTTCCATCAGGTGTGTCTGTCATTAAAATCATGCCTTGGCTTTCTACACCTCTAATTTTTCTTGAAGCTAAATTTACCAATACAGAAACTTGTTGCCCAATAATATCCTCTGGAGCAAAGCTTTCTGCAATACCCGAAACAATGGTTCTTGTATCAATACCAACATCAACCTTAAGTTTTAATAGCTTTTTAGTTTTAGCTACTTTTTCGGCTTCTAAAATGGTACCAATTCTAATATCTATTTTGGTAAAATCGTCAAATTCTACAGTTTCTTTTTGAGGTTCTACTACTTTATTTTCTTGTTCGTTTGCTAATTTTGTAGCTTCTAATTTTTCTAATTGAAAATCAATAGTTTTGTCTTCAATTTTAGAAAATAATAATTCCGCTTTGTTTATTTGGTGGTTTGCAGGAAGTAAAATATTTTTTTCTGTTACGTCTTTCCAAGAATTTTTTATAGCATTCTCCTGTGTCGAATCACTCGAACTAATATTTAAAATGTTTTTTAATTTAGTTGATGTAAAAGGTAAAAAGGGCTCAGAAACTACAGCCAATGCAGATGCAATTTGCAATGCAACATACATAATGGTTTTAGTGCGTTCTTCATCAACTTTTATAACTTTCCAAGGCTCTTCATCTGCTAAATATTTGTTTCCTAGTCTGGCTAAATTCATTAATTCTTGAGAGGCCTCTCTAAACCTGTAGCGTTCTATAGACTTACCAATACTATTAGGAAACTCTTTTACGCTGTCTAAAATAGCAGTGTCAATCTCTGTAAAATCATTTGGTTCTGGTACGATACCAGCATAATATTTGTTGGTTAACACCACAACTCTATTGATAAAATTACCAAAAATAGCTACCAATTCGTTGTTGTTTTTTGCTTGAAAATCTTTCCAAGTAAAATCGTTGTCTTTACTTTCTGGTGCATTTGCGGTTAGAGTGTATCTTAAAACATCTTGCTGATTTGGAAATTCTTCTAAATACTCATGCAACCAAACTGCCCAATTTTTAGAGGTTGATAATTTGTTGCCTTCTAAATTTAAAAATTCGTTGGCTGGTACATTTTCAGGTAAAATATAATCACCATGTGCTTTTAACATACTAGGAAAAATAATACAGTGAAAAACAATGTTGTCTTTCCCAATAAAATGCACCAATTTGGTATCGTCTTTTTTCCAGTAGTCTTCCCAATTTTTGCCTTCTCTTGCAGCCCATTCTTTGGTAGATGAAATGTAACCAATAGGCGCATCAAACCAAACATACAATACTTTACCTTCTGCGTCTTTTAAAGGTACAGGAATTCCCCAATCTAAATCTCTAGTTACTGCTCTTGGTCGCAAACCATCTTCTACCCAAGATTTTACTTGTCCGTAAACATTGGGTTTCCAGTCTTTTTTATGCCCTTTTAAAACCCATTCACGTAAAAAATCTTCGTGCCTATCTAAAGGTAAAAACCAATGTTTTGTTTCTTTTACAGTAGGTACATTACCTGTAATTGCAGATTTTGGGTTGATTAAATCTGTTGCATTATGGCTTGTTCCACAGTTTTCACATTGGTCTCCATAACTTTCCTCAAACCCACATTTTGGACAGGTACCTACCACAAAACGATCTGCTAAAAATTGATCTGCTTCAGCATCATACAATTGTGCTGTAGTTTCTTCTGTAAATTCTTTTTTATTGTATAAATCTATAAAAAACTGAGAGGCAGTTTCATGATGTATTTTTTCTGAAGTTCTAGAATAATTATCAAAAGAAATACCAAAATCTGCAAAAGACTGTTTGATAATTCCGTGATATTTATCAATGATATCTTGAGGAGAAACACCTTCTTTTTTAGCTCTCATTGGTATGGCAACTCCATGTTCATCAGAACCACAAATGTAGGCTACATCTTTACCAGTTAAACGTAAATAACGCGCATAAATATCTGCTGGTACGTAAACACCTGCTAAATGTCCAATGTGTATTGGGCCATTTGTATAAGGTAAAGCTGCTGTAATTGTATATCTTTTTGGAGCACTCATGTAATCTGTGTATTAATTTTTGCTATGCAAAAGTACGAAAAACAAAATTTTAAAATCGATTGAAAATTGATACATTTACATTCATACAATATTTTGACTTATAGCACCAAGAAATAAAACAAATTTTGAAGAAATTTATAGTATTAACAGCTTTTTTATCGATTTTTTTCTCCTCTGTAAAAGCACAAGAAACATTACAAAGACCAGCTTATTTAACACCTGGAGATTCTATAGCTATTGTTGCACCAGCAGGCATTTTAAAAAACAGACAAGCAACCATAGAAAAAGCGAAAAAATTGGCAGAAAGTTGGGGTTTACATGTGGTTTTAGGAAAACATATTTATGTGCAAAACTATCATTTTGCAGGTACAGATTTACAACGTTTTCAAGATTTTCAAGAGGCTTTAGACAACTCAAATATTAAAGCAATTTGGGCAGCAAGAGGGGGTTATGGTTCTGTTAGAATATTAGATAAATTAGATTACACACAGTTTTTAAAAAGCCCAAAATGGATTATTGGTTATTCTGACATTACAGCGTTTCATAATTACATACATAACTTAGGTGTAGAAACTTTACATGCAATGATGGCAACTAGTTTACAAGAAAAACCAGAAGAAATTATAAAAACCATTGCTAGTTTTAAAAAAGCACTTTTTGGAGAAGAAATTACATACTCAGTAAAAGCCTCAAAATACAATAGAGGTGAAGTTGATGTTAAAATTAACGGACAATTGATAGGTGGTAATTTGGCAATTTTAACTTCTATGTTGGGCTCTAAAAGTCAGTTAAACACAGCTGGTAAAATTTTGTTTATAGAAGAAATTGGTGAGTACAAATATGCTATTGATAGAATGTTGCAAAGCTTAAAACGTGCTAATTATTTTACCAATGTAAAAGCGGTAATTGTGGGAGATATGAGTTTGATTAAAAAGAATACTACAAAATGGGGGAGTTCTATAGAGCAATTAATTTTAGAGGCAATTCCAGCAGATGTTCCTGTATTTTTTAATTTTCCTGCAGGACATGAAGCTGATAATAGAGCTATAATTTTTGGGAGAGATGTTCAGTTATTAGTAAGTAATAAACAATATTCAGTTACTTTTATAAAATAAAAAAAAACAGATCCCACAAGTTTTTAAAACTTGTGGGGTCTAGTTTTCTTACAATACTTTTAATCTTGTAAAAAGTAAATAATAAACTGTAAATTAACACTTTGGAAGTTTAATAACATTTTATATTTAAAACTAACTAAATATTATAATTGAAAACCGAATACTAAATTATGGCGCAACATAATGATCTTGGTAAAAAAGGAGAACAACTAGCTATCGATTTTTTAATTAAAAACGATTATAAAATCTTAGAAAAAAATTACCGTTATTTAAAAGCTGAAGTAGATATTATTGCCATAAAAAAAGATGTTTTAGTAGCTGTAGAAGTAAAAACAAGATCTACCAATTTTTTTGAAGAACCACAAGATGCTGTAAAACCAAAAAAAATTAAATTAATGGTAAGTGCCATAGATTATTATGTTATTCAAAAAGAGTTAGATGTAGAGGTTCGTTTTGATATTATCGCAATTGTGCATCAGCAAAACCATACAAAAATTGAGCATTTAGAAGATGCTTTTTTGTATTTCTAAAACACTAAAGTTTATTTATAAAAGCTTCTAATTCTTTTAGTTCTTCTGGATTTGCAATAATTTTTTTGTTTGCATCTAATACAAAATAAGTAGGTGTTGCATTAATGTTATAGGTTCTTGCTATCTTGTTTTCCCATTTATTTAAACCCAAAACATGATGCCAATTGGGTAGGTTTACTTTCATATTTTTCCAACCAAAATCATTTGTTTCTAAAGAGAAAGCAACAACTTTAATATTGTTTTTATCTTGTAAAAATTTATGTAACACAGGTATTTCTTTCAAACAATGAGAACAACTTGTACTCCAAAAAACCAACACATAATTTTCGGCATCATTTAGCTTAGCTAATTCAAGTTTTTTTCCATTTTCTGTCCAAGAAAAGTTAGGTGCTACTCTGCCAATTTTTGTAGCTAAAAGTTTTAGTTTTTCTTCTTTAAACTTTTTATTTTGTAAGGTTTCTGGTAATTTATCGAAATAGTTTTTAAACAAATGATCTACCATTTTTATGTTGCTATTTTGCTCAAATTGGTCAATTAAAAACTCAATAATATCTTTCTTAAAAATGGGATCATTAATTTTTGTAAACACTTTTTCTACAGAATTTTTATAAATTTTTTGTTGTTTTTCTGCATCATCAGAATAATTAATGTAAAAAATATAATCGGTAATTCTATCAACCAAAAAAGAGGAGTTTTTAAGAGCTGTGTTAGAAAAATCCATATTATCAAAGAAAGTACTAGTTATATTAGACATGTAGTCTTGCACAGTGGTTTTAATTTCTGGTGGATTTGCTCTTAAAGTAGCCTTTATAAAAGGTTTTACATACATATTTCTAGTACTATCTAAATATTTACTTTGTATTGTATTTATGGTAGCTAAGCTTTTTTTGTAGGCTGTTTTAAGATCGAAGTTAGGGTTTCTAATGGCTGTAATTTGCAAAGAATCTAACCTTTGTTGTTCATTAGAGATTTGTGTAAGGTAGTTTCTATACACAATATTTTCATCAGATTCTGAAAACAAAACAGTTTGTTCTGGGTAATCTGGATGAAACGTAAAACGGATATTTTCTTTATTAAAAATAAAATCTACAAAGCCTGCTTCTTTTGTTCTGTAATTTATTCTATAAGAACCTACTTTGGTACTCGCTGGTAAATTAAATTGAAAAGAACCAATTTCTTGCTTGTGGCCTTCTATTAAAATAGTATCTTTTTGTATAGTTGTGTTTTGAATAAAATGTTGACTTGTGCCTTCTATTCTATATAACATAACCCAATCTGTATCTACCGTGTTTGTCATAGTTGCGTTCACCAAATATTGTGCATTTGCAAATGAGGATATTAAAAATATAAAAGCGAGTAATTTTTTAAATTGTAGCATTGTAATTGTATTTTAAAAAAAAGATAGTCAATAAGTATATCAAAAATACTATTTCTAAAGCAAAATAGGTATCTTGTATTTTAAAAAACAATGTCTTTATCAAACAAAGTAATTTGGGTTACAGGAGCCTCTTCTGGTATTGGAAAAGCACTAGCCATAGCACTTTCAACTAAAAATGTAAAATTAGTACTATCATCTAGAAATATAGAGTCTTTAGAAAGTGTAAAAAATCTTTGCAAAGAGCCTAAAAATGTACACATTATTCCTTTAGATTTAGAAGATTTTAATTCTTTAAAAGAAAAAGCAAATCTTGCTATAAATGCTTTTGGACATGTAGATATTTTAGTGAATAATGGAGGTGTTAGTCAGCGTTCTTTAGCACACGAAACACAAATTGCAGTAGACAAACGTATTATGGATATAAATTATATTGGTACAGTTGCACTAACAAAAGCTATTTTACCACATTTTATTGCTAATAAAAAGGGGCATTTTGTGGTAACTACTAGTATTGTTGGTAAAATTGGTACTCCATTAAGATCTAGTTATGCCGCTAGTAAACATGCTTTACATGGTTTTTTTGATAGTTTACGAACAGAAAACCATAAAAATAATATTGTTGTTAGCTTAATTTGCCCTGGTTTTATTAAAACCAATGTTTCTAAAAATGCACTTACAGGAAATGGAACTGCATTAGGAAAAATGGATGTTGCAACAGGAAAAGGTATGTCTGCAGAACGTTGTGCAACGTTAATAATAAAAGCAATAGAAAAACAAAAAGCTGAGGTATATATTGCTGGTGCTAAAGAAAAAATGGGTGTGTATGTAAAAAGGTTTTTTCCTAAACTGTTTGCTGTTTTAATAAGAAAATTGAGTGTAACTTAGTCTGCAAAGTAGTTTAATGCCTCAAAATAATTTACAATAGCTTCTTTCATTAAAACGGTTTGTTCTCCTGGTTTTAAATTGGGTAATTCTGTTAAAACTTTATAGTGAGGCCAGCCATCATCATCAAAAAAATCGAACTCATAATACCCATAAGGTTCTAATAATTTGCAAATAGCAATGTGCATTAGATTTACTTTTTCGTCTTTTTTAAACTTTCTGTTTCCTTGCCCTAATTCTTGAACACCAATTAGGTAAATAATTCCGTCTATATTTAACTCATCACCATCTGCAAACTGATTTGTTAGTTTTTCTACTAACAAAGTCCACATTTCTTTAAGGTTACTAATTTTTGGCATAGCATTTGGATTTAAAGATGTAAAGATACAATGCCTATTTTTAAATTTTAAAAAAAAGATGTAGGTTTACCAAAACTATTTTAATGAATATTTTTGATATTATCATTGCTGCGCTTTTAATTTTTGGCTTTGTAAGAGGCATTATGAAAGGGCTTTTTGTAGAGGTAGCTTCTTTAGTGGCTTTAATTGGTGGTGTGTATGGAGCCATACATTTTTCATATTTTTTAGGTGATTTTTTAAAAGAATACGTCTCTTGGTCAGAAGAATATATTTCTTTAGCAGCCTTTGCAGGCACATTTATAATTATTATAATTATTATTGCCTTGTTAGGTAAAGTGTTAACAAAATTAGCAGATTTTGCAGCTTTAGGAATTTTAAATAAAATATTGGGTGGCGTTTTTGGCGTACTAAAAATAGGCTTAATTTTAAGTGTAATCTTTATTTTTTTTGGTAAAATGAATAACACCATTCCTTTTGTAGACAAGGAAACCTTAGAGAGTTCTATTTTGTTTGAACCCGTAAAGAAAATTGCTCCTACCATATTTCCTTCAATCATTAAAGATGATGATAAAGAAGGTGTAAATCCCCTACACATAGAGATATAGTTTTTGCAATTTTTTTGTGAATTACTATAAAAATTATAGTGGAAAAATTAATTTTTATAGTTGCTTTTATAAGTTTAAGATTTTTATTGTTTTACTATAAAAGATTGTTCTATCTTAAAAAACAAAACCTATATCTACAAATTTCGTAATAAAAAAGTATAGATAGTATTTGGCTAGGATGAATGAAATGAAAAAGTACTACATAAAGTCTGAAATTGAATGAATTACAGATTGTGAATACAATTTAATTATAGAAGCGTCTACGTTATCCAATTTTATTTTTAAACCTGGTATAAAAATGCATACTAAAGTAGATAGGCAAAAAGGGAAAAAAAACTATCAAACAGCTACTTTAGACGGTAGAAGTAGGGAGTGGAAAATAACCAAGGTTTGAAAGAGAAAATGTTAGTTTGTTTAATCTAAGTGATAAATTTTCATAATATCCTCTAAATATTTTTCAAAATCTATGTTTAAATCGATTAGCTTACCTGAGTGAATGTCGAAAACCCAGCCATGTATTTTTAACCCATTGTTTCTAATTGCTTTTTGTACTGCAGCAGTTTTAATTAGGTTTACACATTGTTCTTTTACATTAAGTTCGGTTAATCTCTCGTATTTTTTATCTTCATTAGAAATTAAATCTAATTCTTCTGCATGAATTCTATAAACATCTCTAATATTTCTAAGCCAAGGGTTTAAAATACCTAAATCTACAGATTGCATAGCTGCTTTTACACCACCACAGCCATAATGCCCGCAAACAATAATATGTTTTACTTTTAGTATAACTACAGCGTATTCTACAACAGACATTACATTTAAGTCTGTGCCAGAAACCATGTTTGCAATATTTCTATGCACAAATACTTCTCCTGGTTTTGCACCCATTAAATCCTCTGCAGTTACTCTACTATCAGAACATCCTATATATAATAATTCTGGACTTTGTCCTTTAGCTAAATGCTCAAAAAAATCTTTATTTATAGCCAGTTTTTCTTGTATCCAACTTTTATTGTTCTTAAAAACTTTGTTTAAATCCATTTTTAGTAATTAGGGTTGTTTTTAACCAATTTACACACTCATTAAAAGTAGCAAATAGATGTTTATGAGGAATTAAATCTGGAATAACATCTATGTTTCCATCATATATTTTTTCTTTTTTATTCATGCAAAAGATCTTCTAAAGTATGCCAACTAGATGGATCTAATTTTCTGTGTACTAATGTACTTATTTCAAAGTAAAAAAGAGCGTCTTTTTAAGTTAAAGACGCTCTTTTAATATATTAAATCGATTAAAAATGATTATTCATAAAACTTTACAGAACCATCTTGTATATTGTACATAGCGCCAACAATCATTATTTCGCCATCTTCATGCATTTCTGCTAATACTTGGCTTTCTGCTTTTATTCTTTCTATAGATAATAAAACATTTTTTTCTGATACAGAATCTACAAATTCTAAATTTGCTGAATTTCTTTTGCTAGCTTCTTTGGGTTCTGAAACAGCATTTACAGCTGGTTTTATTTTACTTAACATAGATGTTAAATTTCCTAGTTTTGCATCATCGCAAGCACCTTTTACAGCACCACAACTTGTGTGCCCTAAAACGACAATTAGTTTTGTGCCTGCAAGTTTACAAGCAAACTCCATACTACCTAAAATATCTTCGTTTATAAAGTTCCCTGCAATTCTAACACTAAAAATATCACCTAAACCTTGATCAAAAACCAATTCTGCAGAAACTCTAGAATCTATACAGCTTAAAATTGTTGCAAAAGGAAATTGCCCTTCACTAGTATCATTTACTTGTTCTAAAAGGTTTCTGTTTGCTTTTAAATTGTTTTGAAATCTTTTATTCCCCTCTTTTAAATATCGTAACGACTTTTCTGGAGTCATTGTAGATTGGGTTTCTCTAGTATGTGCTTTCATAATTATTTTATATTTTAAATTCGTTTAGACTAATTTGGGCTTGTTGTTAAAAAAATCTATATAACTTTCAGGGTTTTTTACAATACCTCTCTCAGAAATTAGCTTTATATCTATATGTCTTTCTTTTGCTTTAATGGCAAAGTCTTCTAAAATTTCTATAATATCGTGGTCTAAATATGTGGTTTTTCTTACATCTAATTCTAAATAGGAATCTTTTGGCAACTTGTCTAATTCTTTTAAAATAGCACCCTTGTTAAAAAAGGTAACTTCTTCTGCAAGTGTCATTTTTATTTTTCCATCATCAACGTCTTCACCTTCTTTGTGCAAAAAGTGAGAGTTTTGGAAACTTTTAATTAAAATTACAACAATGCCTACTAATAAGCCTAAACCAATACCTACTAATAAATCTGTAAAAACAATACCTATTACAGTAACTACAAAAGGTACCCATTGTTTCCATCCTAATTTAACCATTTGTTTAAATAATGCAGGTTTTGCTAATTTATAGCCAACAACTAATAGCACTGCTGCCAATACAGATAATGGAATTTTATTTAACAAATTGGGTATTATAATTACCGAGATTAAAAGTAAAAAACCATGAACAATAGCAGAAAGTTTTGTTCTACCTTTAGATTGTATATTGGCAGAACTTCTTACAATTACTTGAGTAATTGGCAAACCACCAACCAAACCAGAAAGTATATTTCCTGTACCTTGTGCAAGTAGCTCTCTATTTGTTGGAGTTACATTTTTATGTGGATCTAATTTATCTGTAGCTTCTACACAAAGTAGTGTTTCTAAACTAGCTACTAAAGCGATAGTAAAACCTGTTACCCAAACTTCTGGGTTGGTAATGGCATTAAAATTAGGGAAACTAAATTGCCCAAGAAAAGAGCTTAAACTATCTGGAACAGGAACACTAACTAAATGTTGTGCATTAATACCATATTTATCATCTCCACTTGTAATAAAAAAGTATACAATACCTATAACAACAGCTACTAAAGGACCTTGTATTACTTGAAAAAATTTTCCTTTTTTAGATAAAACATGGCTCCATAATATTAAAATAGCCAAACCAATAACACCAATAATGGTAGAGCCTAAACTGATATTGTTTGCTGTATTTAATATTTCTGAAAAGGTATTTTGACCATCTACTTGAAAAAAGGCAAAATCTCCTTCTGGATCAGCATCGTACCCAAAAAAGTGTGGTATTTGTTTTAAAATGATAATAATACCTATACCTGTTAACATCCCTTTTATTACAGATGATGGAAAATAATAACCAATAATACCAGCTTTTAAAAATCCAAATATTAATTGTATTACACCACCAATTACAACTGCTACCAAAAAGTTTTGATAACCACCCAATGTACCAATGGCAGTTAATACAATTGCTGCTAAACCAGCTGCAGGACCACTAACTCCTATTTTAGAGCCACTTAAGGCACCTACTACAATACCACCAATAATACCAGCAATTAAGCCAGAAAAAAGAGGTGCACCACTTGCTAATGCAATACCTAAACATAAAGGTAATGCTACGAAAAATACTACTATACTTGCAGGTAAATCGCTTTTTATGTGTTTAAACATATATAAATATTTTTTTCTCCAATTTTTAAATTAGAGTGTTGTTTATTATTAAATTTAATGATTTTTGTTGATTTATATTATAAGAAATTACAATATAATTTTAGGAGGAGGAGTAGTTACCTTTAAATACTTACAGGTGTATTTTTTAGAAAAAAATCGGATACTTGTCTTTGTTTGCTCATTTTTTAATACAATTGCGTCTTTGTATGAAGAAGAAGGTTGTAATTTTATTTCTGTATCTATTTTAGATTCTTCTTTGCCATTATTTTCTTCTTCATCTTCATTTAAATCTAAAAAACAAGCAATATTTTGAGATGCATCTGTTAAACTAATAACAGTTGGGGTAACTAAAATACTAATAAATAGTAAAGAGAAAAATAATGCAATCTTTATTTTCAATAGATACAATTTGGAATTAATCAAATGTAAGAATTTTTTTTGCAAAAAGTATTATTTACTACTTAGTAGTTTTATTTCTTCGGAAATAATCCAACCTTGTTTGCCATCTGCAATTTTAATTTTTTTCCAATTATCTATGGTATCTAAAACGGTAACTTTTGTACCTTCATGTAAGGTAAAAATTTCTTCTGAATTGAAAGTAGGTGCATTTCTAACTTCCGTTTTTGTAGCAAAAACAATAGCTTGTATATTTTTTTTAGATTGACTGTATTGCTTGTAAGTTATAAAAGTTGTAATTATTAACAAGAGAAAACCAATCATACTTGTAGTAAAATAAAGTCTTTTCTTTTTGGGGATTTCTGCAAAATAAAATAACAAAAACATTAGAGAGGATACAATGGCTAATAAAACAGCCACAATTGCCCATTGATTATAAGTTAATTGTTGTAAGTAATTTGCATTTAATTTTTGTAATAGGGTTTTAGGTATTGCTTCTATGTTGTCTAAAGCCAAACGTTTTGCAAATACTAAATTGTTTTTTACATCTTGGTTTTGCGGATTTAACTGTAAAGCTTTTTCGTAGTAAAAAATGCTTGGCCCCACTTTATTTAACTTGTAATATGCATTTCCTAAATTGTAGTATAATTCAGCTGAAATTGCGTTTTGATTTATAATTTCTTCGTAAACTTTTATGGCTTTTTCATACTCTCCATTTCTATAGTTTTCGTTAGCAGATACAAACAAACTATCTAAACTTTGAGCCGATGTAAAGTGGGCAATTATCAACAATAAAAATACAAGCTTTCTCATTTTATAATTGTTTATCTAATTGTACAATAACTTGTTTTGCTCTTTCAAACTCTTCTTTCATTTGAGTGGCTGTAAATGGTGTATAACGTGCAAAATCTGAACTTTTAAGGACTTCTATAAATTGTTTAATAGTTTCTTGATCTACATTTTTATCCTCTAACAAACTCGTTATTTTTTCTTTACTAATATCTGCAGTTTCTATACCTAATTTAGCTTTTAAGTAATTGTGTAAAGCACGTTCTAAAGCTTCGTAAAAAGCTTCTTTTTTGCCCAATTGTTTTTGGGCTTCAGATAAATATTTTTTAGCTAATTTATTTGCTCTTCTTAATTTGTTGCCCACTAGATCATTATTTCTTTCTTGCTGTTTTTTACCAATAAAAACGGTAATAGGTATTGTGAATAAGGGCACTAAAAATAAGATGTAAAACAAAGTAGATTTAAAGAAATCTGATTTTTCTTGAGTTATAAAACTTGTTTTTGTGGCGATGTATCTAAAATTTTCTCCCGTAGCAACTACATTTTTTTTGGTAACAGTTGTTGTGTCTGAAGTTACCAGTTCTTTACCTTCTTGTACATCAACATAAAAATCTTCTGTATTAATTGTTTTGTACTTTTTTTCTTTAGGATTAAAGTAAGAAAACGATACACTTGGTATTTTGTATTTTCCCTTATATTGTGGCACTACAGTGTATGTATCTGTTACAGAGCCCGAAATTCCGTTAGCGTTTGTTCTTACTTTTTCTTTTCTTTCTGGTTGATACATTTCTAATTCTGCAGGAGTGGTTATAGTAGGTAATTCAAATAAATTTAAATTCCCCTTACCAGAAATGGCTACTTTTATTTGAGATGTTTCATTGGATTTTAAAACATCTTTACTAAGCGCAACATCAAATTTAAAATCGCCAACAGCACCCGTAAAATTATTAGGTTTGCCTTCTATAGGAAGACTTTTTGGAATGATTGTTTTTTTGGCTGATGCAAACTCTCTTCTTACATTTTTTGTAATGATGTTACCAAAAAAATCTGCTCTTCCAGAAGGTACACCAATTATAATATCCATTTTCATAGGATCTATGGTTAATTTACCGGTTTTTGTGGGAATTAATAAGGCTTTTTGTAAGACAATATATCTATAATCTTCGCCATTATATTTGCCCATTTTTACTGGGTAACCATTTATTTTTATGTTCTGATTCCAAAAACCATTGTATTGTGGTGCTTCTTTTACATTGGTATCGTATACGCTTACATTTTCGCTTACATACAATCTGTATTCTACATAAATACCTTCGCCCACAAAGGGTTTAGATTTAGAAATTTCTGCAACTAAATGAATGTTTTGTTGGGCAATATAATTAGGATCATTGGGGTCTTTTGGAATTTCTACAGCATCTAAAACAATAATTTTTACAGGGTTTGATTTTATTGTTTTGCCTTCTATTTTAATGCTAGCACTTCCAATAGAAAGTTCTCCTTTTTTTTTGGGTTGAATAATATATGTATAAGACTGTAAAAAAGTAACTTTTCTACCACTTGGTGTTTGAGATATCGATTGGCTAACAGACTGACTTGGTCCACCAACTACTTTAAAATTGTTGAAATTGGGAGGTGTAAAGTTGTCTGCACCTTGTTTGTTTATAGAAAATATGACCCGTAAACGTTGGTTTACGCCTAATTTATTTTTACTAACTTTTGTTTTTAGGGTAGCTTCTTGCGCTGCTAAAGAAAAACTTAGCAAGCCAATAAATACGATTATGTAAAACTTCAATTTCATTTTCTTTTTTACCAATCTTTTTCTTGTTTTACTTTTTTGCCTTTTGCTTTTTTAGCATTCATTTTCTTTTGGGTTTTTTTCTCCTCGTTATTTAAGTTTTCTAGCAATTGTTTTATTTGCTGAGGCGTCATTTTACCTTGTTGTGGTTTTGGTTTTTCTGGATTTTTTTTATTGTCTTTTTTAGGGTCTTTGTTTTTGTCTTTATCCTTATCTCCTTTACCGTCTTTATCTTGATCTTTGTCTTTGTCTTTGTTTTTATCTTTGTCTTTGTTGTCTTTATTTTTATCGTCTTTGTCTTTCTTATCTTTGTCTTTATTGTCTTTGTTCTTATCTTTATTTTTATCGTCTTTATTTTGTTGCTTTTCTTTCTCTAAAAGCTTTTTAGCTACTGCTAAATTATAACGGGTTTCATCATCAGAAGGATTATTTCTTAAAGCATTTTTAAAAGCATCTACTGCTCCTTGATAGTTTTTAGACTCCATCATTGCATTACCAATATTATGGTAGGCTTGTGCTTTTGTAATTTTATCTGTAGCTGTTTTTGCAGTAAGTTCGTATTGTGGTATTGCCTCTTTAAAATTTTTATTTTGATATAAAGCATTCCCTAAATTATAGGTGGCTTTATCGTAATTAGAGTTGCTACCTAATGCTTTTTGGTACGCTACAGAAGCATCTGTAAATTGTTGTTTATTATACAAATCATTTCCTTTACGTAACAATTGTCTTGCGTTTCTTTGTTTTGTAATGGTATCTTGTTGAGCTAAAATATTTTTGGTTGAAAATAGCATCAAAAAAATAATAAGTGCGTACTGTATTTTTTTCATGGGTCTATTTTTTATTGTTTTCTTCGTTAAATAAATCTACTTTTTTAAGCCATTTTGTTTTCTTATCAAATAAGAATATATCTATTACTAGAAATAATAACCCTAATGCCAAAAACCATTGAAACTGATCTTTGTAGTCTGAAAACTGCTTGGTTTCAAACTCATTTTTTTCTGCATTCGCAATAATATTTGCAATTTTATCTACAGGATTGTCTGTAACATTTCCATCTATATAACTACCATCAGAAGCATCTGCAATACCTTGTAAAACTTTGGGTACTCTTTTGCTAATTACAGTTTCTCCTTTATTATCTTTTTTATAACCAATCATAGAACCGTTTAAACGCATTGGTATTGGGCCACCTTTTTCTGTACCTATACCAATTGTGTAAATTTTTACACCTTCGTTTGCTAAATTCTGTGCTACTTGTTTGGTTTCTTCTTGGTGGTCTTCACCATCAGAAATTATAATTAAAAATCGATTGGTTTGCTCGTCGTTATTGTAATAGGTTTTTGCTAGTTCTAAGGCTTCGTTTATTGCTGTACCTTGGCTAGAGACCATATCTGGATTTGCATTTTGTAAAAACATATTGGCAGCCCCATGGTCTGTTGTTATTGGTAATAATGGATAAGAATTACCTGCATACACAATAATACCTACTCTATCTGAACCTAATTTATCTATAATTTTAGAGATAATTTGTTTCGATTTTTCTAATCTGTTTGGGGCAATATCTTCTGCCAACATACTTTTAGAAACATCTAAGGCAAAAACAACATCTACGCCTTCTCTTTTTACTGTTTTTAACTTGGTTCCCATTTTTGGATTGGTTAAACCTATTACTAAAAAGGCAATACCTACAACTAAAAAAATTAGTTTTAAAGTGTTTTTAAATGTTGATGAATTTGGTGCTAGTTTTTTTAATAATGCTGCATCAGAAAACGTACGCTGCATTCTTTTTTTCCACCAAAAAACCAACAAGAAAATCACAATCATTGCAGGGATAATTGCTAGCAAGTAAAAATATATTGGCTCTTCTATTCTGTACATATTTAAAATGTGTAACTGTTTATTTGTTTAATTGTGCTTTTCGTAAAGCATTCAACATATTAGATATTTTGTAATTTTTTTATTTTAATTCTAAATAATTTTTTTCGGTTATAAATTCTAATTCCTTTGATAGAATTATATGATTTAAAACTTCCATTGTTGTGCTATATGCAATTGTTGTAAAATGTGCTTTATCTTTATTTGTATTTCTAGATGTACCTTCTGCAAGGTTAGCTGCAATTGAATTTGTAGCTCTCCTCATTTGGCTAACTAACCCAAATTTTTCATCATTTGGAAAAGTAGAAGTTATTTTATAAACTTCTTTTGAAAGCTGAATTGCATCTTGCCAAACTTTAAGCTTTTCAAATGAAAATATGTACATTTTTTTACATTTACACGATTCAACAATTACACAATTACACTTTTTATATAAATGATTTAAAAATTGTGTTTCTTAAAATAAATTCTAATCCTAATAAAATTAGCGCAATAAATATAAAAATTCTATATTTTTCTTGATAATTGTAATATTTGAATTCTTCTATTTTTGTTTTTTCTAGTTTGTCAATTTCATCATAAATTTCTTTTAGAGATTCGTTATCTGTGGCTCTAAAATATTTTCCTTCAGTTTCTGTTGCAATTTCTTTTAGCAAAGTTTCATCAATTTCTACTTGTTGTTTTCTAAAGTTTAATTTGCCAGTTCTTGGATCTCTACTCCAAGGAAAATCTGCCATTCCGTTAGTACCAATACCAATGGTGTATACTTTAATACCCAACTCTTTTGCTAATTCTGTAGCAGTTCTTGGGTCTATATTACCAGAATTATTTACACCATCTGTTAACAAGATAATTACTTTACTTTTTGCTTTGCTTTCTTTTAATCTGTTTACACCAGAACCTAGGCCCATACCAATGGCTGTACCACCTTCTAACTGACCCCACTTTAGTTCAGAAATGGTTCTTTTTACAATACCCTTATCGCTGGTAATAGGTGTTTGTGTAAAACTTTCTCCAGCATATACTACAATACCAATTCTATCATTGGGCCTTCTATCTATAAAATTTACTGCTACTTTTTTTAAAGCTTCTAATCGGTTCGGTTTTAAATCTCTAGCCAACATACTTGCAGATACATCTATTGCCATTACAATATCTATACCTCTGTTTGTTTTTGTTTTTTTACTAACAGATACATTTCTTGGTCTTGCCAGCGCAATAATTGTTGCTGCTATGGCCAATATTCTTAATGCATATAATACCGGTTTTAGCTTTGTTATTATAGAGGTTGTTTTAAAACCTTTAACACTAGGTACAGTTAATACTGCTGCATCTTTTTTACGCATAAAAAAGTGCCAAATTGCTAAAATGGGTACTGCTATTAGTAGCCACAAAAACCCTGGACTGTAAAATTCAAAATTACTCCAATCCATCTTCCTCTTCTTTTTCTATTGTTGGTTTTGGTTTTAAGTTGCCAATTATATACTCTGCATCTTTTCTATCGTCTTCTATTTCTGGAGCCAAAGGTTTAGATTTTGCAAATTTTACTAAATCTGCTTCTCTTAATAAATCTTTTAGCTTGACTATCGTTTCTCTAGAAGTTTGTATGGTTTCTGCATCTTTAAAATCTTTTAACATCGATAAAACTTCGTCTGTGGTATTTTCTAAGGCAGGTACTTTTAGTTCTCTTTCTATATAACCTCTTACAATTTCTGTTAATTCAGAATAGTACTCTTTTACCTTGTTGTTTTGCCATAAAAGTTTTTCATCCAACTCATTCAACCTATAAATTGCTTCTTCATAAGGTGGTAAGGTTCTATAGGTTGGTGCCTCTTCCTCTTCTTTTCTTTTTCTGATGACAAACCAATAAATCCAAAAAGCAATAATGGCTAAAACTGCCAAAGTTATGTATATATATATTTTAAAATCATCAAAAGTGTAGGGTTCGCTTTTAATAGATTTTATTGGAAATTTTTTAATTTTTGTAGTGTCTACAGCAACAGTAGCTACATTTACTAATAATGAGTCTGTTAAATAAGCTTGATTTTTTACAAATATTTGTTGTTGAGGTATGTAAAAAGCACCACTATCAAAACCGGTTAGTATATACTTTCTAATTAAACTATTTTTTAGGGTATCTATATTGGTAGAATCTATAACTTCTAAACCCTTTAATTGTAATTTAGGTAGTATAACATTTTCGGTTTCGTTTATAGATATTTTTAGATTAAACTGCTCTCCAATTCTAATATTGGTTGTATCAATTTCTACTTTAACCATAGAGTTTTGAGCAAAAGCAGCAAAGCTGAAAAAAACAAATAAAACAAAATAAAAGCCTCTCACCTCAATCCTCTCTCCAAAAGAGAGAGGACGTTTAGCTTGTGCTTTTTTTATAGCTTTTGGAAGCATTTTATGTCTACTATTTGTTTTCAAATTTTTAATCTTTTTTATGTTTTCACAAACTTTTATACAAGAGTGTTTCTTCCCTTTGGGAAGATTAATATGGGCTTTTATCTTCCTTTATGTTTAAAATAACCTAATAATTTTTTCACATAACTTTCATCAACTCTAGTGTTTATAGTGCCTGCACCACCTCTTTTAAAAGTGTTTGTAAAATAATCGTTTAAACGTAAAGCGTTTGCTTTGTAACTATTTCTAACAGATTTAGATGATGTATTTACCAATTGTACACTGCCAGTTTCTGCATCTAATACAGGTACCATTCCTAAATTTGGAATTTCCTCATCATGTTTATCAAATACTTTGATGCCTGTTAAATCGTGCTTTTTTGCGGCAATTTTTAATGTTTTTTCATAGTCATCATCCATAAAATCAGACAGCATAAAAACAATCGCTCTTTTTTTTAAAACACTAGATAAAAACTTTAAAGCTGCTGCAATATTGGTTTTTTTACTTTTAGGTTTAAATTCTATCAATTCTCTAATAATTCTTAATACATGACTTTTTCCTTTTTTTGGAGGAATAAAAAGCTCTACATCATCAGAAAAAAGAATTAAACCTACTTTATCGTTATTTTGGGTAGCAGAAAAAGCTAATGTTGCCGCAATTTCTGTTATAGTATCTTTTTTAAATTGGTGAGATGTACCAAAAGATTCTGAGCCAGAAACATCTACCAACAACATCATGGTTAGTTCTCTTTCTTCTTCAAAAACTTTTACGTAAGGTTCGCTGTAACGTGCAGTAACATTCCAATCGATACTTCTAACATCGTCTCCAAATTGGTACTGTCTAACTTCAGAAAAAGTCATACCTCGCCCTTTAAAAGAGGAGTGGTATTCACCTCCAAAAATATGATCAGACAAACGACGTGTCTTAATCTCTATTTTACGAACTTTTTTGAGTATTTCCTTAGTATTCAACGTGTAACTGTTTAATTGTTTAAAAGTGTAACTGTTGGTTTTGCGTAATTGTTGTGTTTTAAACAATTACACGATTACACATTTTATGGCACTTCTACTTCGTTGATAATTGAGTTAATGATGTCTACAGAAGTTACATTTTCTGCTTCAGCTTCGTATGTTATGCCAATTCTGTGGCGTAAAACATCTGTTACTACAGCTCTAACATCTTCTGGAATTACATACCCTCTTCTTTTTATAAAAGCATAACATTTAGCTGCTTTAGCTAAGTTGATGCTTCCACGAGGTGATGCCCCAAAACTAATTAAGTCTTTTAAATTTGCTAAGTTGTATTTTTCTGGGTAACGTGTTGCAAAAATGATATCTAGAATGTATTTTTCTATCTTTTCATCCATATAGACTTCATTGGCAACTTCACGTGCTTTTATAATTTGATCTACAGAAATTACTGGGTTTACAGTTGCAAAACCACCACTTAAATTCTGACGCATAATTACTTGTTCGTCTTGTAAACGCGGATAGTCAATAACCACTTTTAACATAAAACGATCTACCTGTGCTTCTGGTAATGGATATGTACCTTCTTGTTCTACAGGGTTTTGTGTTGCCATTACTAAAAAGGGTTCGTCTAGCTTAAATGTTTCATCGCCAATTGTAATTTGGCGTTCTTGCATTGCTTCTAGTAAAGCAGATTGTACTTTTGCGGGTGCTCTGTTAATCTCATCTGCCAAAACAAAGTTTGCAAAAATAGGGCCTTTTTTAATAGAAAAGTCATTTACCTTCATGTTGTAAATCATGGTACCTACAACATCTGCAGGTAATAAATCTGGTGTAAATTGTACTCTACTAAAACTACCTTGTACTGCTTTAGATAAGGTATTAATTGCAAGTGTTTTTGCTAAACCAGGAACACCTTCTAGTAAAATATGTCCGTTTCCAAGCAAACCAATTAACAAACTTTCAATCATTTGTTTTTGCCCAACAATAACCTTATTCATTTCTAAGGTTAAAATATCTATAAACGCACTTTCTCTTTCGATTTTCTCATTAATAGCTCTTACATCTATATCCATTCTATGTTATATTATTTTTATTTTATTTAGTGAAACAAAGCTACAATTTTAACAAAATTATTTTGTTAAAACAAGGTTAAAGATTAAGGTATTAGAAGTGTATTAAATAGGATTAGTCTTTAAATTCTGTTAATTTAAATTCTATATTGGAAAAAACACCAAAAGTAAAGTACTGAATCCAGTCTCCAAGGTTGATGTATGTACTGTTTTCTTGTAATTTTATTTCTAAAGGTAAATGTCTATGGCCAAAAACAAAATAGTCATAATGTGTTTCTGTGAGTTTCTTTTTACAATATTGTACTAACCACTCATTTTCTTCACCTAAAAAATTGGCATCTTCATCACCAGAAATCAACTTATTTTTTACAGACATGTATTGCCCTAATTGTATGCCTAAATCTGGATGTAACCATTTAAACATCCATTTAAATAAAGGAAAAGTAAACACTTTTTTCATGCGTTTGTAGCCTTTATCTCCAGGGCCTAAACCATCTCCATGACCAATTAAAAACTTTTTATTATTGATGAGAAATTCTTGTGGGGCATGATACACAGGTATGTTTAATTCCTTTTCAAAATAATCATTCATCCATAAATCATGGTTGCCAACAAAGAAATAAACAGGAATTCCGCTATCTTTTATTTCTGCTAATTTGCCTAAAACCCTTACAAATCCTTTTGGTACTACTGTTTTATACTCGAACCAGAAATCGAATAAATCACCTAATAAAAAAATGGCTTCTGCATCTTTTTTTACAGTATCTAACCAAGTTACAAACTTTTTTTCTCTAGGAAAACTGGCTTGTGCTGTTGGTGCACCTAAATGTTGGTCTGATGCAAAGTAGACTTTTTTATTCTTAGAAGTTGTTATCGAAATCATTTTTACAAAGAAAAGCTATTCTTGTTTAGTTTCCAACTCTAAAACTTTTTGCAGCATTTTATCTTCTTGATGAATGATTCTGTAGAAACCAACATCGCCAAAAAGTACATTGGCGATAGAGGCTTTTAGGTATTTTTTTATGCTTTGTTTTGCTCTAAATGATGGTGTAATTTTATCTTTTATTTTTGATAAATAAGTATCAAATATTTTTTCGTCTTTATCAAAACCATTGATATAAGTGGCTATAGTCCAATTTTCTAATTTTTTACGATTGTTATCTACATACTCAAACGCAAAATTATTGATGGTATTAAAGTAGAAATTAGACATGTAAGAAGTAGTATCTACAGCCACAAAAACATCGGGTATAATACCACCACCACCATAAACTACTTTGCCTTTGGGTGTTTTAAATTTTAAAGAATCTATTACTTTAATACTGTCTTTACTTAATAATTCTCCACTATTTATTCTTTGTTGATAGTCTTTGTAATAGTTTTTGTTTCCATTTCCAGCATATGGTTTTTGTATAGAACGACCTGTGGGGGTATAATATCTTGCTGTGGTTAAACGTACTGCAGAACCGTCACCTAAATCCATTTCTATTTGCACCAAACCTTTTCCAAAAGAACGTCTTCCAATAATGGTGCCTTTGTCATTATCTTGCAAAGCACCTGCTACAATTTCTGACGCTGATGCTGAGTTTTCATCAATTAAAACATACAAACCACCTTTTTCGAAATCTCCTTTTGAAGTAGCAAAAGACTCGTCAATTTCTCCTTTATTATTTTTGGTAAAAACAATTAGTTTATTGTCTTCTAAAAACTCATCTACAATACTATTTGCAATGTCTATAAAACCACCACCATTTCCACGAAGATCTAGTACTAAATTTATCATACCATTATTTACCAAAGTTTTTAAAGCGCTTTTAAATTCTCTATAAGTATTTCTTGCAAAACGATCTAATTTAATATAACCTAGAGAATCGTTAATCATGTAAGCTAAATCTACACTTTTAATATTTACACTACCTCTAGTAATGTTGATATTAAAGAGCGAATCTGTACTTTTTCTGTACACTTGTAAATTGACATCGGTATTTGGTTTTCCTTTTAAATATCTAGGTACAGCAACACTTAACATATTTTTACCAAAAAGGGTGTCTTTGTTGGCCATTAAAATTCTGTCTCCAGCTTTAATGCCTGCTTTAATACTTGGCCCGCCTTTTATGGGCTGTATTACAGTGATCGTGTCTGAAATGATGCGAAATTGTACACCAATACCTACAAATTTACCTTGCATACTTTCTTGAACTGCTTGTAAATTCTCTTTTGGTATATATACAGAATGTGGGTCTAATTTGCCCAACATTTGGGTAATTGCCCCATCTAAAAGTGAGTCTGTGCTTACTTTGTCTACATAATCATTTTCAATAAAATTTATCAATCTTTTTATTTTACGCTCTTGTGTAGAACTTTTAGAGAAAGACAACATATTGCCCGAGTTTCCACCAATAGAGACGCCTATAAAAAGACCAAAAATTACGGCTATAGATAGGTATAGAGGTAGATGTTTTTTATTCATAAGGTAAATTCATTAATTCTACACCTGCTTTTTCTAAAAATTTTAAGCCAGAACTGTCTTTGTATGCATTAGCATACACTACTCTTTTAATACCAGCTTGATGTATAAGTTTGCTACATTGTGTGCATGGAGAAAGTGTAATGTACAAAGTAGCATTTTTGGCAGATTGTGTAGAGCTTGCTACTTTTAAAATAGCATTGGCCTCTGCATGTAAAACCTCCCATTTTGTGGCACCACTTTCGTCTTCGCAACAATTATCAAAACCTGTGGGTGTTCCGTTAAAACCATCAGAAATAATCATTCTGTCTTTTACAATTAAAGCACCTACTTGCTTGCGTTTACAGTGAGATAATTTACCCCATTCTAAAGCCATTCTTAAGTAAGCTTTGTCGTATTTTAATTGTTTTTTTTCTGTCATTAGTACGAAAGTAAAAAGATTAATAAGATAGTAACGTTAATTAATTACCAAAAAATACGTTCTAACATCATTTGTATGGCAAATCCAATAACTATAGATGAGCAGACTAAAATCCAATCTCTTCTTGTAACTCTAAAAAAGTTTTGTAGTAAAGTACCCACGATTAAAATACCTAAAACTATAATTATTTGTGCAGCTTCTATGCCTAAGGCAAATTCTAATAATGGTATTAGTTTGTCTTCTTCATTGCCAATCATCATTTTAAAATAATTAGAAAAACCCAAGCCATGTATTAACCCAAAAAATAAGGCAAAAACTAAGTTGGTGTTTTCTTTTCCTGTAGATGATTTTTTAGCGGTAAATACATTAATTACTCCTGTAATAAAAATGGTTACGGGAATTAGAAATTCTATCAAATTCATACTCACATTTAAAATACCATAAGCAGCTAATGCTAGGGTTATAGAGTGCCCAATTGTAAATAGGGTAACCAGCCATAACACTTTTTTAAATTGATTAAAGCTAAACACAACAGCTAAAACAATTAAAAATAAAATATGGTCGTATGCAGAGAGGTCTAATACATGATTTAAACCCATCTTAAAGTATAAAATAAAATCGTTCATTATATTTTTAGTTTAGACGAGTTTCAAAGATATTAAAAAGATAAAAGAATGGGGAATTTTTGTTTGAAGATAATAATTGGTTAATAAAATTGATTACCCAATTTTATTGTTTTTATACATTTGTTTTTAAGATTTTTTTGTTAGAAGAAGTTCTAATAATTAATTCTGCTTTTAATATTTGTTTCTTTAAAGATTGGTTAATTGTTTTCTCTTTTGTGTATCTTAAAAAAGTTTCTGCAGCCAATTTACCTATATCAGCACTATGTTGATGCACACTGGTAATACTTGGGGTAACCATTTCTGTAAAAGGTTCGTTACCAAAACCTACCAAAGCAATTTCATTAGGCATATTTATGTTGTTTTCATTTAAAACTTGCAAAGCACCAAGTGCAGCATAATCACCAGCAACATAAACAGCATCTGGTCTATTTTTTAAGTTTAAAAGCTGTTGCATTTTTTGCCTACCCTCTTTTTTAGTTAAACTACTTTCTAGTAAAAGTTCACTATCTAATGGTAAATTATACTTTTTTAAAGCATCTAAATAACCTCTAATTCTGTTATTAAAAATTCTTGTATGCTTAAATCCGCCAATATGTGCAATTCTTTTACAACCTTCATCAACAAGATGTTTTACAATTATTTGGCTACTGTTATAATCATCAATACCTATATAATCTACGTTTAAATCATTTTCACCTCTATCAAATAAAATTAAAGGGATTCCTTTTGATTTCACTTTTTCGTAATGTTCTAAATCAATAGTTTCATTTGCCATAGATGCTATAATACCATCCACTTGTGTGTATAATAAAGTATCTATATTATCACACTCTTTTTTGAAAGACTCGTTAGACTGCGTAATAATAATATTGTAGCCTTTTTTATTTAAAACTTCCTCTATATTTTCTATTACAGATGAAAAAAAGTTACTATTTGTTCTCGGTACAATTACACCAACCAATTTGCTTTTTCCACTTCTAAGCGCACTTGCTAAGTGGTTTGGTTGATAATTAAGGTTTTTAGCAACCTGTTTTACGGCTTTTTTTGTTTTTTCGCTTATCCTTGCATCATCATGTAATGCTTTAGAAACAGCGGCAGCAGATATATTTAGCACACTAGCAATATCTTTTATGGTAGTTTTCTTTTTAGTTTTCAAATTTTTAATATATTTGCTTAAACGTTAAAGCAAATATAGAACGATATAAATTACAATCAAAATAGTAGATAAAAATAAGCTATTTTGATTTTATTTTAAAAAATTGGTTAAACGTTTAAGCAAATAACTATAAATAGTATAAAATAGCAATTAAAATGAGTAAAGTAGTAACATTTGGAGAGATCATGTTAAGATTAGCTCCACAAGGATTTTTAAGATTTTCGCAAGCAAATAATTTTGATGTGGTATATGGTGGAGGAGAGTCTAATGTAGCAGTTTCTTTAGCAAATTATGGTGTTGATGTAGATTTTGTAACACGTTTACCAAAAAATGATATTGGTGAATGTGCTATGATGGAAATGAGAAAACGTGGTGTTGGAGTAGATAAAATTGTTTGGGGTGGAGATCGTTTAGGAATTTATTTTTTAGAAACAGGAGCTGTATCTAGAGGTTCTAAAGTAGTATATGATAGAGCACATTCTGCCATTGCAGAGATAAAATCTGGGATGATAGATTGGGATGCTGTTTTTGAAGAAGTAGAATGGTTTCATTGGACAGGAATTACACCTGCAATTTCTCAAGGTTCTGCAGATGTTTGTTTAGAAGCAGTAAAAGCGGCAAGCGCTAAAGGGATTACCATTTCTACAGACTTAAATTATAGAGCAAAACTTTGGAAATATTGTGATGATGCACACAGAGAAAAAGTAATGACAGAATTAACTTCTTACTGTGATATTGTTCTAGGCAACGAAGAAGATGCAGAAATGCATTTTGGTATTAAACCAGCAGGAATTTCTGTACAAACAGAAGGCCATAATGTAAAAGCAGAAGCATTTTTATCTGTTTGTGAGCAAATGATGGAAAAATTTCCAAGAGCTAAAAAAGTAATTACAACCTTAAGAGGTTCAATTTCTGCATCTCATAACACTTGGGCTGGTGTTTTATATGATGGTAAAACATTGTTTCAAACACGCCAATACCAAATTACAGATATTGTAGATAGAGTTGGTGGTGGTGATTCATTTATGGGAGGTTTAATTTACGGATTATTAAAATACCCAGAAGATGACCAAAATGCATTAGACTTTGCAGTAGCCGCTTCTTGTTTAAAGCACACAATTAAAGGAGATGCGAACTTAGTTACTGTTTCTGAAGTAGAAAAACTAATGGGTGGTGATGCTTCTGGAAGAGTAGCTCGTTAAAAAAGAGTTTAATTGTTGAATTGTGTAACTGTTTAAGAGTTATAAAGTTCAATAATTACACGATTAAACAATAAAAAATTACACAAAATTATGGCTCAATATACAAGAATAGAAGTAGCACAAGTAATGAAAGATACAGGGATGGTTCCTTTATTTTATCATTCAGATTTAGAAGTAAGTAAAAAAGTAATTACTGCTTGTTATAAAGGGGGTGCAAGATTATTAGAATTTACAGCTCGTGGAGATTTTGCTCATGAGGTTTTTGGCGAATTGGTAAAATATGTAGTTAAAGAATTACCAGGAATGGTAATGGGTGTAGGTTCTGTAACAGATGCAGCAGCAGCTTCTAGATTTATGGCGTTAGGCGCAAACTTTATTGTAACACCAGTTTTAAGAGAAGATATTGCAATTGCATGTAACCGTAGAAAAGTTTTATGGTCTCCAGGTTGTGGTACGCTTACAGAAATTGCAAAAGCAGAAGAATTAGGATGCGAAATAGTAAAATTATTTCCGGGTGATATTTACGGACCACAATTTGTAAAAGGGATCAAAGGGCCCCAACCTTGGACAAGTATAATGCCAACAGGAGGTGTATCTCCAACAAAAGAAAATTTAGAAGGATGGTTTAACGCAGGTGTAACTTGTGTAGGAATGGGTTCTAAATTAATGGCCAAAGATGCTAATGGTAACTTTGATTATGATAAAATTGAAAGTGCCACAAAAAATGCTTTAGACATTATAAAAGCACTTAGAAAATAGTTTTATGAGTTTGATTAGTTTATAAAACGAAGAAAACTCGGACTATTATTAGCTCCGAGTTTTTTATTTAAAATCATAAAAGAAAACCTAATTTTACAATTCAATATTCTTGTATGAAACCCAACAAATACACAGCCATTTATTATATGATTTTTAGTGTTATTGCTTTTGCAATAATGAATACTGTAGTTAAATATTTAAGTGGTTACAGCGTATATCAAATAGTATTTTTTAGATCTATAGGTACTCTATTATTTACAATTCCTTTAATAATTAAACTAAAAATTTCCATTTTAGGAAATCATAAAAATCTCCTTTTTTTAAGAGGTGTCATTGGGGTAATTTCACTTACCTGCTTTTTTGAATCTTTAAACTATTTGGCTGTGGGTACAGCAGCTTCTCTTCGATTTACATCACCAATTTTTGCAGCAATTTTTGCGTTATTATTTTTAAAAGAAAAAATAAAACCTATACAATGGTTGCTTTTTTTAGTTGCTTTTGTGGGCGTATTAATTATTAAAGGTTTTGGAGTAGATGTTCATACAATTGGTATATTGTTGGCCATAACTTCGGCAATTTTTTTAGGGTTGATTTTTGTAGTTATTAGAAAATTAGGCAACAGAGAACATCCATTGGTTATTATAAATTATTTTATGGTAATGGCATTTGTATTTGGTGGTTTAATGTCTATAAACAATTGGAAACAACCAAATATGTCAGAATGGTTTTTATTGTTAAGTCTAGGTATTTTTGGTTATATAGGTCAATTATATATGACCAAAGCCTTTCAGTCTGATGAAACCTCTGTAATAGCACCTTTAAAGTATTTAGAAGTAATTTTTACCATAATTATTGGTGTCTTTTGGTTTGGAGACATCTATAATATATGGACTTTATTGGGTATCTTTTTAATTTTTGTAGGTTTAATTTATAACATATATTTAAAGAGAAAAACAAGTTAATTTAGTTCACCAATTAATTTGCCGCAAAAAACCAATTTTTAAAGTTGCTTTTTTTGTTTAACAACTAGAGTAATTAAAAATCACTTCCAGACCCTTTAGAGCTTTGTTCTTTTCTATATTTCTGTTCCCAATCCCAAGAAGATTTTACCATTTCATCTAAGGTTTTGTTTGCAGACCAACCTAATTTTTGTTTCGCTAAATTAGTTGCTGCATACAATTGAGGTACATCTCCAGGTCTTCTTTCTACAATTTCATAGTTTAGTTTAGAGTTGGTTACTTTCTCAAAAGAATTGATAACATCTAACACAGAAAAGCCATTTCCTGTTCCTAAATTAAAAATTTCATAAGGCGTATCTTGTTCTTTGTTTATGATTCGTTTTACTGCCAACACATGCGCTTTTGCTAAATCAACTACATGAATATAATCTCTTATTGGTGTTCCGTCTTTTGTAGGATAATCATTACCAAAAACCATTAATTTTTCACGAATTCCAGCAGCAGTTTGTGTAATGTATGGCATTAAGTTATTGGGTATTCCACTTGGTAATTCGCCAATTAAACCAGACTCATGTGCTCCAATAGGATTAAAATAACGCAAAGAAATAGCCTGAAAATTATTGGTAGCTTTTATAACATCATCAATTATTTCTTCTGCAATTTTCTTCGTATTTCCATAGGCAGAAGAAGGACGCTGTGTTTCGTTTTTTTCTGTAATTGGTAAGGTTTCTGGTGTGCCATAAACCGTTGCAGAAGAAGAAAATATAAAACCTTCTATGTTGTTTTCTATTTGAGCAGAAAGTACGTTTATTAGAGAACACAAATTGTTATTGTAATACATTAAAGGGTTTTTTACTGACTCGCCAACAGCTTTGTGAGCAGCAAAATTAATAATAGCCTTTGCATCTTTATGTTTTTTAAAAACGGCTTTAGTAGCTATTTCATCTTTTAAATCAACATTTACAAAAACTGGTTTTGTCCCTGTAATTTTTAAAATTCTATCTAATGTTTCTTCTGATGAATTAGATAAATCGTCTACAATAACAACATTATAATTGTTTTCTATCAATTCAATTACTGTATGAGAACCTATGTAACCACAGCCACCAGTTACTATAATTTTATTTTGCATTGTGTTTCTTTTTTAACGATGTAAATATAGTAAAAACATTAAAAAAACCAACTAGAACCTACTAGTTGTTTATTTGTTTAAAAAATGTATTTTTGTTGTATGGAAATTGTATCACTTAAAAAAAATATTGGGGTACCAAAATACAAACAAATAGTAACTTCTATAGAAGCTGCTATTGCAAATGGTGCATTAAAAAAAGGAGATCAACTACCTTCTTTAAATGCCATAAAAAATAAATACAAACTCTCTAGAGATACAGTTTTAACAGCTTTTAATGAGTTGAAAAATAGAGGTATTGTACATTCTGTAGTTGGTAAAGGATATTATGTTTTTAGTGAAGATGTGTTAGTAAAACAAAAAATATTTGTGTTGTTTGATGAGCTAAATTCTTTTAAAGAAGATTTATACAATTCTTTTTTAGAGCATTTGGGTGATAAGATTCAAATAGATATTTTCTTTCATCATTTTAATATTGATGTTTTTAAAAAATTAATTCATGATAGTGTAGGCAACTATTCTTACTATATTATTATGCCTGCCAATTTAAAAGAAACAAAACCAACGATTCAAAATTTACCAAAAGATAAAGTATATCTTTTAGATCAAGTTCCCAAAGAATTAAAAAATTACCCAGCTATTTATCAAGATTTTGAAAATGATATCCAAAAAGGATTGTTTACAGCTTTGCATGCCATTAGAAAATATGAAAAATTGGTTTTATTATTTTCAAATAATAAACAACCCAAACAGTTGTTAAAAGGATTTAAAAATTTCTGTAACAATTACAAAATAAAGTATGAAATTACAGAAACCATTTACAAACGAACCCCAAAAAAAGGGGAGTTGTATATCGTTTTTGAAGACAAAGATTTGATTAAAATCATTAAAAAAGTAAAAGAAGAAAAATTACAAATTGCAAAAAACATTGGAATAATTTCTTACAATGATACACTTTTAAAAGAAGTAGTTGCAGAAGGTATTACAACCATTTCTACAGATTTTAAATTGATGGGAAAAACGCTCGCAGAAATGATTTTAAAAAACAAACAAACATCTGTAATAAACCCAGGTAAATTACTTTTTAGAAAATCTATTTAATATTAAAATAATCCACTAAAATGAGTGACAAATTAATAAAAGAAGTAAAACAAAAATTTACAGAAATCTTTACTATAGAACCCTTGTTAATTTTTTCTCCAGGAAGAATAAATATTATTGGAGAACACACAGATTATAATGGTGGTTTTGTGTTTCCTGCTGCGGTAGATAAAGGTATTGCCGCTGCAATTCAGAAAAGTGATACGGGTAGCTCTACTGCAATTGCTTTAGATTTAGATAGCACCATCCAGTTTGAATTAGACAAATTAAAACCATCAAAAGAAGGCAGTTGGGAAAACTACGTTTTTGGTGTGGTAGCAGAAATACAGAATAGGAATAAAATTATTGGCGATTTTAACATCATTTTTAAAGGAAATATTCCTGGTGGAGCTGGTATGTCATCATCGGCAGCATTAGAAAATAGTGTGGTTTTTGGTTTGAATGAATTGTTTGAGTTAGGTTTAACCAAACACGAAATGATTTTGATCTCTCAAAAAGCAGAACACAATTATGTGGGTGTTAATTGTGGCATTATGGACCAATACGCAAGTATGTTTGGTATTAAAGACCATGCTTTGCATTTAGATTGTAGAACCATAGAATCTCGTCCTTATAAGATTGATTTTAAAGACCATCAGTTATTATTAATCAACACAAACGTAAAACATAGTTTGTCGGATAGCGCTTATAATGATAGGCGTTCTGCTTGTGAAAGCATATCAGAATTATTAGGCATAGATTTTTTAAGGGACGCTACAGAAGCAGATTTAGAAACTGTTATAAACAAGGTTACTCCTACAAATTATCAAAAAGCACTATATGTTATTCAAGAAAATGCGAGAACGATTAAAGCGGCTAAAGCTATCAAAAATAACGATTTAGAATTGTTGGGTTCATTAATCTATCAATCGCATGCAGGTTTATCAGACCAATACAAAGTAAGTTGTGCTGAATTAGATTTTTTAGTAGCCCAAGCAAAAAAGAATAAACACGTTTTAGGAGCAAGAATGATGGGTGGTGGTTTTGGTGGTTGTACTATCAACTTAATTGCAAGAAGTGAAGTTAAAGCTTTTGCAGAATCAGCATCAAAAGCCTACAAAAGTAAATTTGATAAAGATTGTTCTGTGTATTTTATAGAACTTTCTGAAGGTACACAAATCGTAAAATAAACGACTAGAAAAGAATTATAATGAAACATACAAACTTACAAGATTACGCTCATAAACGATTTAATATTTTAACAGGAGAATGGGTGTTAGTCTCACCTCACAGAGCCAAAAGACCATGGCAAGGCCAAAATGAAGCCGTAAATAACCAAAAACGACCTTCTTATGACGAAAATTGTTATTTATGTGCTGGTAATACCAGAATTAATGGAGAAGTAAATCCAAAATACACAGATGTATTTGTATTTACCAACGATTTTGCTGCGTTACAAAAAGACTCACCCAAATTTAATGTAAATGATGGTTTGTTAAAAGCAGAAAGTGAAACTGGTATTTGTAAAGTAATTTGTTTTAGTCCAGACCATTCTAAAAGTTTGGCAGATATGTCATCCGAAGAAATACAAAAAGTAGTTTTTGCGTGGCAGAAAGAATATGCTGAATTGGCAAAAGAACCCACCATAAACTATGTGCAAATCTTTGAAAACAAAGGTGCTGTAATGGGGTGCAGCAACCCGCATCCTCATGGTCAAATATGGAGTCAATCTACTTTACCCAATGAAGTTGATAAAAAACACACTCAACAACTCAACTATTTTAAAGAGAAAAACAGCAGCCTTTTGGGCGATTATTTACAACAAGAATTAGCCGTAAAAGAAAGGATTATTTTTCAAAATGATCATTTTGTAGTGTTGGTTCCCTTTTGGGCGGTTTGGCCTTTTGAAACCATGATTGTTCCCAAAAAACAAAAACAAAGTATTTTAGATTTAAATGATAAAGAATCATTTCATTATGCAGAGGCTATTGCTGTAATTACAAAAGCTTACGATCAATTATTTAACACTTCTTTTCCCTATTCAAGTGGAATTCACCAAGCGCCTACAAATGGTTTAGACAATCATCATTGGCATTTTCATATGAGTTTTTATCCACCTTTATTAAGAAGTGCAACTGTAAAAAAGTTTATGGTGGGTTATGAGATGTTTGGCACACCACAAAGAGATATTACTGCAGAACAAGCAGCAACTAGATTACGAGATTTGGTGAGTTTATGAAAATTGAAATAGGGTAATCTCGAAACTAAACTTTAAAAGAATACCTTTTTAAGTAAACAAAATTAAATTTATAAAATAGCAAACAAAATATCTTTATTTTTAGAAAAAAAAGATCAATTAGTACTTTTTAGGTTTTTACTTACTTTCAATTTATTTTTGATAGACCATCGATACATCAAAAAGTTAATTCTAAAATACTTGTATTAAGATTTTATTCGAAAACAAAAGACATTTATAATTTCCTTTTATCCAAGTACTCTCTTGGCGTACATTTTTCGTATTTTTTAAAAATAGAGTAGAAGTTAGATCTAGAATTAAAGCCAGTTTTTTCGGCAATATAATTCAGGTTATATGTTAATCTGGTTTCTTCTAATATTTTTTTAGCAAGTGATAAGCGTACCTTATTTTTTATATCTATATAACTTGTATTCTCTGACTTTAAGTAAGCTCTTATAATATGGTCTGGAAAGTTTATAAACGTTGCAAAATCTCTAAAACTATTTTCTGGGTTCATAAAAAAATACTTATTTTTTTTTATTTCTTTAATTTTAAATGCTATTTGTTTTTTGTCATCTTCACTAATTAATATTTTGTTTGGTATTTTTGAAAAAGGTGACTCATTTAAATACGATTTGTTTATTTTTTTTAAGCTTAAATACAATTCTGGAGCTTTTACAAACTCTAAGATTAGTAAAAACAATAAAAAAACATCTAGATTAATAATTGTTTTTAAGAGTAAGGTATTATAATTATTACTACTTATAATTAATACAATATGAACATAATATAATACTACCACACCAAAGGTAATTAATGTAACCTTTTTAAGCTTCTTTATATGGGGTAAACTTTTTACTTTATTTAATCCAATAAAAGAAGCTGTTAGATATGCTATTAGATGTATTAACCTTATGATATAGTTGGTTTGGGTGCTAAAAAAAATACTAACGTTTAAACTAGACTGTTTTTCTGGAGCTAAATAAAAACTATTAACCAACTCCATTTTCGTTTCCCAAGCAATCATGATGTATTCTTGAATTGCAATGCATTGTATAACAAATGGTATTAAGTGAATAAGGTGTTTCTTTTGAAACTTAAATTGGTTATTTGTTCCTGCTTTTGTAAAAAAATAAAAACTAGGACCTGCAAGTAAATAAAATGGCGTAAAATGATTAAAAAGTATTGTTTTTAAAATAGCATAATCTTGGCTGTTTACGGCAGTATGTGCAATGGCATAAATTACAAAAAGTATTAACGAAGTACTTAATAATTTAATTTTTAAGTTTTCTCTATTTCTTATAAAGATATAAATACAGAAGAATAAGGTAAAAAACAAAAGTTCCATTAGGGGGATATGAAATCAACTACAAATATAGTCCTTTTTTTTAAAATAGGAGTCCTTTTTTTTAAATATGACATTATTTTTGTGTTTTAAAAAAAATTAAAAATTAAAAAAACATATATTTGAAAAAAATCAAATAAATGAAGATAATGTCGTTGAAAAAATATCTATTTATAGCAGTTTTTCTTTTGATAGGAAACATATATTCCCAACAGGGAAAAGTATTAATTATTGGAGATCACCAAATAAGCAATGATTATTTATTAGACGTTTACAATAAAATTTCTAATATTGGAGTTTTTGAAGAAGTTGATGTTGTTGATTGGAGTCAAGGGGATCCTGTTTTATCAACTTTACTTAATTATGATGCAGTATTAGTTTGGGGTCATGATGGTAATCTTGGTTCAGCCTTTGGTGATGCCTTAGCAAATTATATTGATGAGGGAGGGGGAGTTGTTAATGCGCTTTTCAGTACTGCTTATTCAAATTCATCTAGAAGTCTCGGTATAAAGGGGAGATTTCAGTCAGATAAATACTATTTAATTGAATCTACTTCTCAAGGTAGTAATTCAGGGTTTATTAAAGTTTTACCTAATCACGAAATATTGGAGGGGGTTAACAATTTCGCTGTCTCAAGTTTTAGTTCTAGTAATGCTACTGTAATTAATAATTCAACAGTCGTTGCGACCTGGTCTGATGGTGCTCCTTTGATTGTATTTAATGATAATATTGGTTTGTCAGGAGCTAGAAGAGTTGATTTAGATTTCTTTCCACCATCAAGTGATGCAAGAAGTGATTTTTGGGATTCCTCAACTGATGGGCTTAAAATTTTAACGAATTCATTAGAGTATGTTGGGAATCCGATAAGAACTAACCCTGGTGCAGCTTGTTTTTCAAATCCTTCCATGGAATTTTTAGTTACTAGTGATAACGTAAGTTCAATTAATTGGGACTTTGGAGACAGCATAGGAGTTAGCACACAGCTTGAACCAACATATACTTATTCAAGTACCGGTTCATTTACAGTGACCGCTAATATTACTTTTATCGATAACACTTCAAAAACTTATAGTAAAATTGTTTCTGTAGATGCTGTTCCAACTACTGCAGATGCTGGTGCTGACCAAACTATTTGTTCTGGTACTACAGCTACACTAAATGGTAATGCAATTACATCAGGTAATGGGATTTGGACAGTTACTTCTGGACCTAATACACCTACAATTACTTCTTCTTCCAATCCAACTTCTACAGTTTCAAACTTAGTTAATGGAACTTACGTTTTTAGGTGGACTAGTAGTAATGGCGCTTGCGAAAGTTCACATGATGAAGTTGTTATATCAATAGGAGAACAGAATGCAGGCTCATTAACAGGAACCCAAAACTTATGTCTTGGCCAATCAACTCAACTCACTTCTACAATTTCCGGAGGTACTTGGTCTTCAAGTAATTCTTCGATAGCTCAAGTAGATAGTTCTACGGGCTTAGTAACTGCTGGGACACAATCAGGAACAGCTACAATTACTTATACCGTATTGGGTACAGGTGGTTGTTCAAATGGAACAACAACTATAACAATAACTGTAAATGACTCCCCATCTTTACCAACGGTATCTGATATAAGTTATTGTGAAGGCGAGACAGCAAGTGCATTAACAGCCACAGCTGCAACTGCTCATACTTTACAATGGTATACAGCAGCCACCGGTGGTACAGCAAGTAGTACAGCACCAACACCAACCACTACAACAGCAGGTACAACCACGTATTACGTTTCTCAAGTGAATGATACTACAGGATGTGAGAGTGATCGAGCTTCAATTACAGTAACAGTAAATGCGCTTCCATCTTCACCAACGGTATCTGATATAAGTTATTGTGAAGGCGAGACCGCAAGTGCATTAACAGCCACAGCTGCAACAGGTCATAGTTTGTTATGGTATACAGCGGCAACAGGAGGTACGGCAAGTACTACAGCACCAACACCAATCACAACAAGTGTAGGAACAACTACATTTTATGTAAGTCAAAAACAAGATTCAGGTACTTACCATATTAATGAAGGAATAACACCTAATTCATATAATGCGTCTCTGGAGGTATCTTCATGGATTGGACAAACATTTACAGTATCAGAGACAACTATTTTAAATGAAGTAAATATTGTTATCGATAGAGTATCAGGTAGAACTTATCAATTAAAATTATATGATAGTTATGGAGGTAATCTTCTTTCTACATCAGATAATAATGTTACAGGGAGCACAGCAAAGTCATTAATTTCATTTGATTTTACGAATTCTAATACTGTTCTTGATCAAGGAGATACATACTATATTGAATTAAGAGAACTTGGTTCAAATCCAATTAAGTTTTATTATACGGTTGGATCAATTGGTAGTACAAATAGAGATGGGAACATACAATCTGTTTTGGATTTAGGGTTTTCTTTAAACGGAACATTATTATCTAATCCATGTGAAAGCCCAAGAGCTGAAATTACAGTAACAGTAAATGCGCTTCCATCTTTACCAACGGTATCTGATGTAAGTTATTGTGAAGGTGAGACAGCGAGTGCATTAACAGCCACAGCTGCAACTGGTCATACCTTACAATGGTATACAGCCGCTACAGGTGGTACAGCAGAAACATCAATTACACCAACCACTACATCATCAGGAACCACCACGTATTATGTTTCTCAAGTGAATGATACTACAGGATGTGAGAGTGATCGAGCTTCAATTACAGTAACAGTAAATGCGCTTCCATCTTCACCAACGGTATCTGATATAAGTTATTGTGAAGGCGAGACCGCAAGTGCATTAACAGCCACAGCTGCAACAGGTCATAGTTTGTTATGGTATACAGCGGCAACAGGAGGTACGGCAAGTACTACAGCACCAACACCAATCACAACAAGTGTAGGAACAACTACATTTTATGTAAGTCAAAAACAAGATTCAGGTACTTACCATATTAATGAAGGAATAACACCTAATTCATATAATGCGTCTCTGGAGGTATCTTCATGGATTGGACAAACATTTACAGTATCAGAGACAACTATTTTAAATGAAGTAAATATTGTTATCGATAGAGTATCAGGTAGAACTTATCAATTAAAATTATATGATAGTTATGGAGGTAATCTTCTTTCTACATCAGATAATAATGTTACAGGGAGCACAGCAAAGTCATTAATTTCATTTGATTTTACGAATTCTAATACTGTTCTTGATCAAGGAGATACATACTATATTGAATTAAGAGAACTTGGTTCAAATCCAATTAAGTTTTATTATACGGTTGGATCAATTGGTAGTACAAATAGAGATGGGAACATACAATCTGTTTTGGATTTAGGGTTTTCTTTAAACGGAACATTATTATCTAATCCATGTGAAAGCCCAAGAGCTGAAATTACAGTAACAGTAAATGCGCTTCCATCTTTACCAACGGTATCTGATGTAAGTTATTGTGAAGGTGAGACAGCGAGTGCATTAACAGCCACAGCTGCAACTGGTCATACCTTACAATGGTATACAGCCGCTACAGGTGGTACAGCAGAAACATCAATTACACCAACCACTACATCATCAGGAACCACCACGTATTATGTTTCTCAAGTGAATGATACTACAGGATGTGAGAGTGATCGAGCTGAAATAGATGTAATAGTAGAAGATGCCTTAACCCCACCAATAGTTGGTAATACAGTTATACAAACATTTACAACCGTTGGCCCAACAACATGGGTTGTGCCTTCAGGAGTTACAACCGTAGATTATTTAGTTGTTGGCGGCGGCGGTGGCGGTGGTAACGGCTTTGATACCGGCGGCGGCGGCGGTGGTGCTGGAGGTATGGTACTTAGCGGTTCATTAAATGTTGTGGCTGGTCAATCATATAATATTACTGTAGGACAAGGTGGTTCTGGCGGTCAAGATATTAGAAGTAATAGAAGTGGTCAAGCCGGAAATAGTAGTGTTTTCCATACGATAACAGCCTTTGGCGGATTAGCTGGAGGGGGAAGTAGAACTGGTGGAACCGGTAATGGAGGAGCTGCTCAAATCGCTAATTCTAATGCCCCAATTGGAGGTGCTGGAGGTGGTAATGCCAGCAGTAGCGTAAGAGGTTCTGGCGGCGGCGGCGGCGGCGCAACAGGAAATGGTAGTAATGGAAGTTCATCAAGTGGAGGTAATGGAGGAAGTGGATTTAGTTCCTCATTGAGTGGTGATGTAGTAATCTATGGTATTGGAGGTAATGGAGCCAGAGGAAATGCAAATACCACAGGTATAGATGGCACACCTAATACTGGAAATGGCGGCGGCGCCGGTGGTGCCCGATCTAATAGCTCTAAACCAGGAGGTGATGGTGCAACTGGAATTGTAATTTTAACTTATCCTGCGAATACATCTTTTGAATATTGTGTAGGTGAAACAGCTATCGCTTTAACAGCAACACCCGCTACAGGCAATACTTTACAATGGTATACAGAAGCTACAGGAGGAATCGCAAGTACAACTGCGCCAACCCCTAATACTTCTTCAGTAGGTACTACTACTTATTATGTTAGCCAAAAAAACTCGAATGGTTGTGAAAGTTCAAGAGTTTCTATTCAAGTTACTGTTAATCCTACACCAGTTATTTCTGGGGATACCTCAGTTGCAGCGGGTGAATCCATAACACTTTCAGCAACCACAGACCCTGCAACTTCAAATGCATGGGTTTCTTCTAACCCAACAAATGCAACTGTAGATGCAAATGGTGAAGTTAGTGGATTGGTTCAAGGAAATACAGTAATTACGTATACGAATGCAAATGGTTGTAGTGTAGATTATCCAATAACAATTACTGTTGGTACTACGCAAGATCCAGTATTAACCTTACCAGCTACAGATACCACAGGAGCTACTACATTACAGGTAGATTATACGTTACCAGAAGCACCATTAAGTGGTTCTGTAACTTTAACTTTCAGTCCAACAGATGGCAGTACTGCTACAGTTTGGACCATGACAGATGCTACTTCAGCTACTTTTAATTATGAAGTGGGGTCAAACCCAACAACAATTACAAATGTAGTTTCGGGCGCAGCGCTTTCATTTACAACATATAATGTAACAATAAGCTATCAAGATGCATTTAGTAATCCTTTAGCTTCTACTACAAATACAAATATTCAAACATTAGCTCCACCAGCTATTACTTTAAGTCAAGCTGATTATAATGGCGTAATTAATGTTGCGTTAACTGCAATTAGTACAACAAATTCTGGAGGTACGATTACTTCTTATGCAATATCACCAGCATTACCTTCTGGTTTAAGTTTTGATACTTCAACAGGGGCTATAACAGGAACACCAACAGTTGCGCTAGTGCAAACACAGTTCACCATAACTGCAACAAATGCAGCAGGATCAGGTACTGTAAATTTTAATTTATTCATAGATATTGATACAGATAATGATGGTGAAGGAGACGCAAGCGATGACGATATCGATGGCGATGGGATACCAAACGACGAAGATGCCGATGTAGATGGCGATGGAACCATCGATAACGGAGACGATACGGATGGCGATGGTATCAACGATGCAAGTGATGACGATATCGACGGCGATGGGATACCAAACGAGGAAGATGCCGATGTTGATGGCGATGGAACCAACGATAACGGAGAAGATACGGATGGCGATGGCATCAACGATGCAAGCGATGACGATATTGACGGCGATGGAATCAAAAACGATGAAGACGCCGATGTTGATGGCGATGGAACCAACGATAACGGAGACGATACGGATGGCGATGGCATCAACGATGCAAGCGATGACGATATTGACGGCGATGGCATCAAAAACGATGAAGACGCCGATGTTGATGGCGATGGAACCAACGATAACGGAGACGATACGGATGGCGATGGCATCAACGATGCAAGCGATGACGATATTGACGGCGATGGCATCAACAATAACGAAGACGCCGATCCAGATGGCGATGGTGTAAACGATAACGGAGACGATACGGATGGCGATGGCATCAACGATGCAAGTGATGACGATATTGACGGCGATGGCATCAACAACAACGAAGACGCCGATCCAGATGGCGATGGTGTAAACGATAACGGAGACGATACGGATGGCGATGGCATCAACGATGCAAGCGATGACGATATCGACGGCGATGGGATACCAAACGACGAAGATGTGGATCCAGATGGCGATGGAACCAACGATAACGGAGACGATACGGATGGCGATGGCATCAACGATGCAAGCGATAACGATATCGACGGCGATGGGATACCAAACGACGAAGATGTGGATGTAGATGGCGATGGAACCAACGATAACGGAGACGATACGGATGGTGATGGCATCAACGATACAAGCGATGATGATATTGACGGCGATGGGATACCAAACGACGAAGACGCCGATCCAGATGGTGATGGAACCAACGATAATGGAGACGATACGGATGGCGATGGCATTAACGATGAAAGTGATGACGATATTGACGGCGATGGGATACCAAACGAGGAAGATGTGGATCCAGATGGTGATGGAACCAACGATAACGGAGAAGATACGGATGGTGACGGCATCAACGATGCAAGTGATGACGATATTGACGGCGATGGGATACCAAACGACGAAGATGTGGATGTAGATGGTGATGGAACCAACGATAATGGAGAAGATACGGATGGCGATGGCATCAACGATGCAAGCGATGATGATATCGACGGCGATGGCATCAACAACAACGAAGATGCGGATATAGATGGTGATGGAACCAACGATAATGGAGACGATAACGATGCCGATGGTATTAACGATGAAAATGACCCTGATGACGATAACGACGGTACTTTAGATACTAATGATGCCTTTCCACTAGATCCAGAAGAAAATGCAGACTTTGATGGAGATGGTACAGGAGACAATGCAGATACTGATGATGATGGTGATGGTCAGTTAGATGTTAATGAGATTGCTTGTGGATCAGATCCATTAGATTCCAGTTCATTAGCCACAGATACTGATGGAGATACACTACCAGACTGTGTAGATTCAGACATTGATAATGATGGTA
>Ga0209654_1000051_pt1 | contig 114899 bp, 104 predicted proteins | sample SaaInl1SG_22_DNA_FD_184646 | JGI IMG/M metagenome (GOLD analysis project Ga0209654, IMG submission 184646) | Marine microbial communities from expanding oxygen minimum zones in the Saanich Inlet - ESP_161SG_22_DNA (SPAdes) (version 2) | ecosystem: Environmental > Aquatic > Marine > Intertidal... | reverse complement strand
TGCGGTGATATCCAGATTTTCATCATCCACCGCAGCTTTCATCTCCGGATAGCTATCAAAAACAATCGCAGGCCCTGTATGTTTATGCAAATGCGGCTCGGCAGCGGCCGGCTTCATCACCGCCCCATCAGGAGAGAGGTTGCCGCGCAAAACTGCCAGCGATCCCTGGTGATATACCGGGTTGGAAAGCGGGCGGATAACATCATCATTATAGACTTCTGCATTCTGGATACATTCGCCCAAACTCTTGCCATCTACGGTCATGACAGAAAGATCCAGCTTGTCTTCTATCTGCTTTAGCAAGGCTGGCAGGCCGCCAGCATAATAAAAATCTTCCATCAGATAGGTATCGCCTGTTGGCCGGATATTCGCCAATACAGGTATTTCCTTGGATAGGCGGTCAAAATCATCCAGACCCAATTCCAGACCCGCGCGCCGGGCAATCGCGATAAGATGGATAATGGCATTGGTAGAACAGCCAGAGGCCATCGCCACTTTTACCGCATTTTCAACAGAGGCCTGAGAGATAATCTTGTCCAGAGTAATCCCCTCCAGCACCATCTCTACTGCGCGTCTGCCACAGGCAGCGGCCATGCGTTTATGGTTGGAATCCGGGGCAGGGATAGCAGAAGAGCCGGAAAAACAAACCCCCAATGCCTCGGCAATAGACATCATGGTAGCCGCTGTTCCCATCGTCATACAGGTGCCATAGGAACGCGCAATGCCGGCTTCCAGCTCATGCCATTGTGCATCAGTGATATTGCCCGCACGTCTTTCATCCCAATATTTCCAGGCATCCGAGCCAGAGCCAAGTGTCTTGCCGCGCCAATTGCCGCGCAACATCGGCCCTGCTGGCAGATAAATAGATGGCAGACCTGCACTAATCGCCCCCATCAGCAAGGCCGGGGTGGTTTTATCGCATCCGCCCATCAATACCGCCCCGTCTACCGGGTGAGAGCGCAATAATTCTTCTACCTCCATCGCCATCATGTTGCGATAGAGCATGGTGGTGGGTTTCACAAATTGTTCAGACAAGGACAGGGTTGGCAATTCAATGGGAAAGCCGCCTGCCTGTAAAATGCCGCGCCGGACATCTTCGGCTCTGGATTTGAAATGGGTGTGGCATTGATTGATATCTGACCAGCTATTAATGATGGCGATAACCGGCTTTCCCTGCCAGTCTTCGGCGCTATAGCCCATCTGCATGGCACGCGAGCGATGCCCGAATGAGCGCAGATCGTCCGGCCCAAACCACCGCTCGCTTCGCAGATTCTTTTTATCTCTGGTCATGATATTTCCCCTCTCTTAACCGTTTGATTTATTGCCCGCCTGTCAGAATAAAAAATACCACAGACAAGGTTGCTAATGCCAGTGCCGAAAAGCCGGTATTCCAGCCAAGGGCTAATTTGGATGGGCGTGTGCCATTTAAATTGGATATCAGTAAGACCAGCGTTGCAAAGGGCGATGTGGTCATAGAGAGCGCCCAGCCCGATGATATGGCCAGCGCTGCCAGGGTCGGGTTAACAGGCAAGACAGGCAATGCCCCCAGAATACTGCCAAAAAATACCGCCATCATAATCGGGCTAACCCCCAGAAAGGAAAACGGCACCATGATAAAGGACATAAAGGTCAGAAACAGAAAATCGGGCATGGCAAAGCGGTCTATCAGCATCGCCACAAATTCTATCGGCACCATCTCTGCACTAATCTTGCCGATATAGCCCGACGCAGATAGCGCAAAAATAATCCGGCCATTATGGGGAAGCTGGTTATGGCAAATATGCCAGGCCTGGCGCATGGTTGCGCCCATCGCTGCCTGCCCCTTGTCCCAGTTTTGGGCTATCAGCCAGCCTAGCATAATCAGTGGACAGGCGACCAGAAGGCCAAACACAATCGTATCATCTGCCAGAATAGAGACAGTCATTGTCACTGAAAATAGCGAGACCAGCACCAGCATAAAGCGCAAGAAAGCGGCTTTTGGAAAGGTAATATGCGCACGGTTTGCCGGGGCGGTGCGTTGTAATTTACGAAAGCGCCAGATATCTTCCATCCAGCCAACACATAAAACCGCCCCGGTACAAACAAGGCCATATACCGTCCATAATTCGCGGCTGATACCATCGATTAATTCCATCACCGCCAGCGGAGCCATCGCTGTCGGCGACCATACCACCCCCCAGGCAAAGCCGCGCAACATCGCGGTTAATTGCCGGCGTTCGCGCAAGGCGGTAATGGCCGGTTCAGCCTTTTCATCCTCAAGCCCTTTTTTAATGAGCGGGGTAAGTAAAGACACAATGCCCAGATTAAACAGAACAGACATTAAATTCGTGCCGCTAAAAATTGCCAGATAGCGCTGTTTGGGTGGCTGTTTGGTTAAATAATGGCCACATTCACTGATGGTGGGCGAGGTCATGGCCGTTTCATGCAATAAGGCCAGCAACAGCAAAAAGGCCATTAAAAAGCTGGCCTGGGCAAAAGCTGCCCCATAAACCGCAAGCGGCATATCAAAGACAAAAAATGCCAGCGCAGTTAATCCGGCACAGACACTCAGCAAATAGACTTCCCGCCATTTGATCAGCCGCCAGCATAAAAAATAGAGCACCGCCGCGCTGGCATCCGAGGCAAGCTCGAAATACACAGAATCAGTTGCCCGTGACAGCAAGGTCATCAGCATAAGCAGGATCATAAAAAATCCCGTAGCTTTATGTGTTTGCAATTCTTTATGCACGCGCGAAAACCAAAAAATCTATTGAGAAAAATAGCGTTAAGATATCTCAGATACATGGCCTGATTTATCGCGCATATATCCCCCTGATTAAGTTTACGCTTTTATAAGAATAGAGCAAGCCGCTTGACAAGTTGATAGCGCTAAACTTTGATGAATATGGACTGGATGCCGGTTTGGTTTTCAATCCATTCTTAAAAATTAATCATCCAACGATAGATAGGCCAGAGCAAGATGATGGATAAAACAGTTTATATCGCTAATGGTGCAGGGTTTTCAGGTGACCGTTTTGATGCGGCTGTTCCGCTGGTTGCCCGGCTGGCCAGCTGTTCTGGCCCGCGTTATCTGATGTTTGAAGTGCTGGCCGAGCGCACCATTGCGATTGCACAAATTGCCAAGGAAAAAGACCCGGCCTCTGGCTATTCACCCTATCTGGAAAATTATTTGCGCCCGATACTGGCAGACGCACAAAAGCATCAAATCAAGATTATTTCCAATATGGGCGCGGCAAACCCGGCCGCCGCCGCCAGGCACGTTCACAAACTGGCCAAAGAGATGGGGCTTGCCCCGTTTAAAATCGCGATATTGAAGGGCGATGATGTCACGCCCTATCTGGACAGGCAGGCCATTATGGAAGCCGAGACGATGGAAGGTACCTCTCTTGCCGGCCGGACATTAAGCGCTGCCAATGCCTATCTGGGCGGAGATGCGGTTGCAGAAGTTTTGAAAACAGGTGCAGATATTGTGCTGGTTGGCCGCACAACAGACAGCGCGCTGGTGCTGGGCCCGCTTATCCACGAATTTGGATGGTCAGAAAGCGAATTGGACAAGCTGGCCGCCGGGACGATTTGCGGGCATTTGCTGGAATGCGGGGCACAGGTGACAGGGGCCTATTTTGCGGATCCCGATTTCAAGGATGTGCCCGATCTGGCAGAGGTAGGCTTTCCGCTGGCAGAGGTGCAATCAGATGGCCAATTTGTCATCACAAAGGCAGAAGGCACAGGCGGGTGCGTGACCAAAGCAACCGTCACCGAACAGCTTTTATATGAAATGCATGACCCGTCTTGCTATCTGGTACCTGATGTCAGCGCGGATGTCAGCGCGATGCGGTTAAGCGAGGATGGCCCTGATAGAATAGCGGTGAGCGGCATTAAGGGGCATAAGCGCCCGGACAAGCTGAAAGTAACGGTCTGTATTGATGGCGGATATATGGCCGAGGCAGAGATGAGCTATGCCGGATTAAACGCCTTTAAACGGGCCAGGCTGGCAGGCGAGGTTGTTTTAAAACGGATGCGCGCAAAAGGTCATAATGGCGATATCAGGATGGATATTCTGGGCGCCTATTCGGTTCTGGATGGCGGCAAGGCAGAGCGTATTGAGGGCAAAAACCTGCCGTTTGACAGCGATTACCGGGTACGGCTTGCGCTTGTCTGCGGGGACAGGCAAACCGCCCAGCTATTATGTGATGAGCTGGGACATCTTTATTGTTCAGGGCCGGCAGGGGGCGGCGGCTATCGTGCCTCTGTGACCGAGCAGATGGCTTCTGCCTCTATCCTGCTCGACAGAGAGCTTATTGCCCCTCATATTCAGGCGGAGGTAATTTCCCATGACTAATTCAGAAATTATGCGTCTGCCGCTTCATGCGATTGCCCATGGCCGTGCAGGCGATAAAGGCAATGTAAGCAATATATCGCTGATTGCCTATCTGCCAGAAGCCTATGATTTTATCGCCTCCGAGGTGAGCGAGAAAAAAGTGGAAGCCCTGTTTGCCCATTTAGGGGCAGGGGCGGTGAAACGCTATGAATTGCCCAATCTGCAGGCCTTTAATTTTGTTATTCAGGATGCGCTGGATGGCGGGGTAAATGCCTCGCGCTCGCTCGACCGGCATGGCAAGACCTTGAGTTTTATTTTGCTAAGCAAGATGATTTTGGATATCCCGAGAAACCTTGTTCCGGAAAACTCGCCCTATCTGAACCCGGATTTCAACTGGCAATAAATTTCACCGGGCAATAAATTTAACGGGCAATAAATTTTAACGGGCAATAAATTTTAACGGGCAATAGGGAAGGCATAAAAAAAGGGAGCGATAATCTGCTCCCTTTTTTCCATCTCTCTTTTTTTATCAGGTATGGTCAGGCGAATAGACCTCTAATGCATAGATATTGCGCGTCGGCACGCCGCCATTAAATTGATCAATAATATTCTGTGCTGATTGCACCGACATTCGTTTCAGCGATTCAGCGGTAAAGGCAGCGGTATGCGGGCTAAGCCAGCAATGTTCTGCCTCCAGCAACGGATTGGTTTTCACAATTGGTTCAACCGAATAAACATCAAAGCCTGCTCCGGCCAGATGCCCGGATTTTGTCAGAAAGCGCACCGCCTCTTCATCAATGATGCCGCCCCGCGCACAATTAATCACATAAGCGCCTTTGGGCATTTTCAACAGCCGCTTTTTATCAATAATATGATGGGTTTTGTCGGTTAGGGGTACATGAACTGTTAAAAAATCTGCCTGGGCCAGCCCTTCATTCAAATCATGGATAATGGGAAAGCCATCCTGCTCGCGGGTGCCTTGGCTAAACTTTTCATCGGCTATCAGAACGCGCATACCAAAGGCTTTACACAAAGCGGCCACCCGAACCCCGATGCGGCCATAGCCCAGAATAAATACAGTTCTGGCGCCCAAATCAAACGCCTTGATACTGGTGCGCTGGCGGTAATCCGTGCGCACAATATTATCCATATGAACAGGTGTTTTTGCACAATTCAGCATAAACATCAGCGTATGTTCGGCTACCGAAGGGGCATTGCCATCACTGGTAATCGCAACCGTGATATTATGTGCCCGGGCATAGGCAACATCGATGGTATCGCAGCCAACCCCGTGTTTGGCAACAATTTTCAAATTAGGCATCTGTGCCATAAATTCAGCCGTCAGCGTGCCGGTACGCACAAAGATACCTTTGATATCCTGGAAATGTTCGGCTAATTCCTCTGCGCTTAAGGCCCATTTTCGAACAAGGGTAAAACCATTATTTTCCAGCAAGTTCAGCCCGTCATCATGTACCGGCTCTGTTACCAATATGGTTGTCATCTAGCACTCCTTACACATCAGCTTTTGAAATAAACGCGCCCCTGCCTGGGATACAGACAGGGGCGTGAAAAGTTTTTTCTACCCTTTTATTTGTCTATCAGCTCAGGAACTTCGGCAGCCAAAGCGCGATATCCGGGATAAACATCACCAACAGCATACCGACGATTTGCATCATGATAAACGGCAGGACAGAGCCGAAAATCTCTTGCAAGGTTACATCAGGCGGCGCCACCGATTTCAGCCAGAAACAGGCAGGGCCAAAGGGCGGTGACAGGAAGTAAATCTGAATGTTCATTACGAACAATATGCCAAACCATACCGCTGCCCAGGCAGGGTCAAGACCCAGCTCAGGCGCCATGCCCACCACAACAGGGGCAAATACCGGCACGGTGATAAAGGCAATGGCAATCCATTCCATAAATGTGCCAAGAACAACCAGAATAGCCATCATCACAAATACGATGCCCAATGCCGGCAGGCCAAGGTTCGCAAAGAGCGAGCGCAGGAAGTCGCCGCCGCCGATCAGGTTATAGATACCAACAAAAGATACCGCACCCAAAATCAGCCAAACGATTGTTCCAACCGTGGACATGGTGCCAGCCAGCGCAACCTGGAGCAAATTGAAGCTGAAAGAGTTCCGCACCAGCGCAACAAAAATTGCCCCAACCACCCCTACAGAAGCAGCTTCGGTCACGGTTGCGATACCGCCATAAATAGAGCCCATCACACAGAAGATCAGGAAGATACTCAAGCCGACAGCTGTCAACTTTTCACGTGAGAGCTTAATTTCCTTGCCACGTGCCTCGCCAACCTCTTCAGCCGTAGGTGCCATGCTCGGGTTCAGATTACATCTGATAAGCACATAAATCCCGTAAAAGGTGGCCAGCATCAAACCGGGGACAGCCCCGGCCATGAACAGATCGCCAATAGCTACCTGGGCAGCAAGGCCGTAAATGATCATAATAATGCTGGGCGGAATAAGGGTGGCAAGCGATCCCGCCGCACATATCAGACCAATAGACATTTTTCGATTATAGCCCAGACGCAACATTTGCGGCAGGGCCACCAGACCAAGCATCACAATCTCGCCGCCCATCACGCCCGACATCGCCGCCAGAATAACCGCCACGACAATGGTTTGAATGGCCACCCCGCCGCGCAGCTTGCCCGCAAAGATGGACATGGCATCAAACAAATCCTCTGCCACGCCTGCACGTTCCAGAATAGAGGCCATCAGCACAAATAGTGGCACAGCGATAAGCGGATATTTTTCCAGCAACCCAAAGGCGTTTGTGGATACCAGATACAAACCGCCATATCCGAAATAAAACAGCGCACTTAAGATAGAGACAATCAGCGTAACAATACCCAGCGGCATCCCTGTCATCATCAGCGCAACCATCAGGCCAACGATAAGCAAGCTGGCCGATGCAATGCCCATCTCGCGCATATCAAGCATAGCTGAGGGATCGATAAGCGAGCCAACGGATGCATATAGATGATTGACAGAACCAAAAATGCTATCTGTTTCGCCAAGATAAAATGCGCCAATTACCGAGGCCAGACGGATAAAAATAATGCCGGCTACGACAATGACAATGTTCCTGCCAAGCGATGAGGTGAAATGGCGATGCATATTGACCAGCAATTGTATCAGATACATCAGCGCGCCTATCACCAGCATGGATTTTAGCACCAATGGCTGAGGCGAGTTCCAGGCCGATCCCATCTTTTCGCCCATGCGAATCGAATCAAGGGCACGGATCATGGCATCATCGCATAATAGCCACAAGGCGATGACACCAACCGCATAGGCAAATAAATCCAGATACCATTTGCCTTTATCGCCAGCCATCAAATACAGCACGTTAATCGAGATATGCCGTTTATGAAGGGTGATATAGCCAGCCGATAACATCCATGCGCTGGCACATAATACCATGACAACTTCAAAAGCCCATTGCGTGGGTGCATCAAACACATAGCGAGATATCACTTCATAAATAGTGCATATCGCTGCGATTAAATAGAGTTGCGAGACAGCCAGACCCGAGAATTTGCTGAAATGATCAACAATCCGAAACGGCCCTTTCTCTGGCACAAAGATACTTTCGTCCTTTGGTGCAGCTCTGCTGGTTGTAACCGACATATTTTCCCCCCTGAAATAAGTTACCTGAGAATCATTGGTAACGACTAAATCAACTTTTGCAATCTTAATAAAATCTAATTTTTTGACAATTAGATTATTTTTAGGCTTGCAGTTTTGTCAAATCTATTCAAGCATATTCATCAATGCTGTTCAAAATAGCGGGGGAGAACACCTATGAGCGAAACTACACGAGTTGATAATGTTAAAACCTATGGCCCTTTTGCGGTCATTGCCGGGTTAGCTTTGTCGGCCGGTCTTATTTGGTTCATGTTTGCTCTTGCTGATGGGTTCAGCTGATCCAAGAGTAAATAATTTTCATTTACTAAAGTTTACACGGAGGAAAATAAATGAAAAGGCTAGCAACGCTAACCATGGCAACCGCCCTTATCGCAAGTGCGGGGATTGCCGATGCAAAAACATTAAAGTTCCAGATGAGTTCCAACGCTGGTGACTGGGCGCATACCTATATGAACAATGCTGCACCCTTGCTGGAAACCATGACTGGCGGTTCTTTGAAGATTGAACCACTGCCAACCAAATCTGTTGTACCGCACCGCGAAACAATTGATGCAGTCGCCAATGGTATTCTGGATGGTGACATGAACGCGATTGCCTATTTCTCAGGCCGTGACCCGGCTTTTGCGATTATGGGCGATTTGATTGCCGGCTTCGATACAGCTGACCAGTATCAGGATTACTGTATGCATGGCGGCGGTAAAGAAATGCTGCAGAAGATTTATGATTCAGTTCTGCCAGGCAAGATCAAGGTTCTGGGTTGTGGCCCTTACGGTAAGGAAGCTTTTGTTGCGAAAGTCCCTCTATATGGCGTGGCTGACCTGAAAGGTCTGAAGCTGCGTTCACCAGAAGGTCTGGCAGCCGACGTGTTCCGCCGTGCAGGGGCATCACCATCTTCAATCCCATTCTCTGAAGTGTATACTTCACTGGAAAAAGGCATTGTGGATGCTGCCGACGCATCTGTTTACATCAACAACCACGCTTCAGGTTTCCACAAAATTGCGAAATACCCGCTTTATCCCGGTATTCACTCAATGGCAAATCTGCAAACCATCATCAACAAAAGAGTGTGGGATGGTCTGAGTGTACAAGAACAAGCCGCTCTGGAAACATGGGCTTATGCAACATGGCAGCGCAAGTTGCGTGATGCGACAATCGAAGGTCTGGAGCAGGTAGCAAAAGATAGAGCTGATCCGGATATCACCGTGATTGACTGGTCTTTTGAAGAGCGTAAGAAGTTCCGTGAAATTGCTGTTGAAGCATGGTACGCCATGGCTGAAAAGAGCCCGCTTGCAAAAGAAGCTCTGGATTCAAACATCAGTTACATGAAAAAAATCGGTCTTCTCGACTAATCTCTTGCTAACATAAACCATTTTGACAGGCAGCTTTGTTCATCCTCAGCTGCCTGTTTTTTTCGTTTTAATTTTTTTCACCCATTTCGAATTTAAAAATAAGGATGGTGCGCATGGTTAAGTTTTCAGCCAATTTGGGATTTTTATGGACAGACCGCCCCTTGCCAGAGGCGATTATTGCTGCCCATAAGGCAGGTTTTCAGGCGGTGGAATGTCATTGGCCATACGAATTTGATGCCAGCCAGATAGCCGATATTCTGGCACAGACTGGCTTGCCCATGCTGGGGCTGAACACCCGTAAAGGCGATGTGGCCAATGGCGAAAACGGCGTGGCAGCTCTGCCTGGCCGGCAAGAGGAGGCACGGTCCTATATTGATGAGGCGATTGTTTATGCGGCCGCGACAAACACTGGCAATGTTCATGTAATGGCCGGGCGCACCGATAAAGGCAGCCAGGCACAACAGACTTTTTCAGATAATCTGCGCTATGCGACCCAGGAAGCGGCAAAACATAATATCACCATACTGATAGAGCCGCTTAATCACCGCGATGCCCCGAATTACCATCTGCAAACAGCAGAAGAAGCAGCAGATATCATTGAAGGGGTTGGCGCGGCTAATCTGAAAATGATGTTTGATTGCTATCATCTGCAAATCATGGAAGGGGATTTATATATACGGGCAAAAAACTTTATGGACAAAATCGGCCATATTCAATTTGCCTCTGTTCCAGAGCGCGCTGAACCGGATAAATGCGAGCTGAATTATCCTGTGCTTTTGCCCCGTTTTTATGATGCAGGCTATCAAGGCTATATCGGGGCAGAATATAAACCTTCCGGGGCAACCGATGACACTCTGGGCTGGATGGCGGCCTATAGCTGAAAGGGGGGCGGCTAGGCCGGGCGCCCCGTTTTCACAGAGTCTGCCCCTTGCTTAGCCGATGTTCGCGCATCAACACATACAGCCCCGAGCCAACAATGATCAAGATGCCGATAAAGGTGGTGCGATTGGGCAAATCACCAAACACCCACCAGCCAAAAAAGGTAGCAGAAATAATTTCCAGATACTGCAACGGGGCAAGCACAGCCACCGGGGCATGGCGAAACGCAACCGTGATAAACATATGGGCAATGCTGGCAGCGATACCGACCCCTATCAGCAAATATATCTGATAACTGTTCAGCACGACCATATCCAGTGCGGCAATCGGGCCATTATCCATCAGCCATAAAACCGGCATAATCAGGCCAAATGCCGCTAAAGAGGTGTAAATCTGTACCGCCAGCGGATGAGCTTTCTGGGTCATTTTCCGGGTAAGAATAAGATAAAGGGCAAAACAAATCGCTGTCCCCAGCGGAAAGAGTGCGGCCAGCCCCACCTCTTCATATTGGGGCTGGATAACCAGTAACGCCCCGCAAAAGCCGATAATACAGGCGGTAATGCGCCGCCAGCCTATGCTCTCGCCCAGCAAGAATGCGCCTAGCAAGGTCAACACAAACGGTTCAATAAAGAAAATCGAAATCGCATCGGCAAGCGGCAAATAAACAATCGCGGCAAAGAAAAAGCTGGTAGCCGATAAAATCAGTCCGCCACGCAGGATATATAGCCCTATCTCGGCTCTGTCTGGCAGATGCAGGCTTTTAAAAAATAAGGCAAAAGGCAATAACGCCAGAGCCTGAATGGCAAATCGTGCGGCCGAAATTTGAAAGACAGCTATGCCGCTTTGACCCGCTAATTTGGCAAATACATCAATGGTTGGCCCAAAGGCGGCAAAACCCAGCATCATAAAGATGCCAAAAACCGTTTTGGAAGACGCTACTGTTTGAGAGGTCATGAAACAGGCCATTCGCTATAAACAGGGCAGAAAAACACCCGTTAAACAAATTCATATCGGAATTTTTATCTCTGTGATAGACATTTATCCAAGGGAATGTATCTTTAAAAAATCGGGATGCCCCGCCTTTACTATGGTAGATATTTTTTAAGGAATAAAGTGATGTTTCGCCTGCCCGAGAATTGGCGCGATCGCCCTGAATATCTTTTGATGCTGATGGCAGCTGCCATGCCCCTGTCCTTTTGGGCATGGATGGTCTTGCTGAATAATTTCACGATTGAGGTCGCCAGCTTTACCGGCCGCGAGATTGGTATATTACAGTCTTTACGCGAAATTCCGGGCTTTCTATCTTTTCTGGTTGTCTATTTTCTGCTGATTATTGCGGAACAGAGGCTGGCGTTATTATCGCTGATTTTGCTGGGGCTGGGGGTCGCGCTAACAGGCTATTTCCCTACTGCCATCGGGCTATATATTACCACGGTTATTTCTTCTATCGGCTTTCATTATTATGAGGCCTGTAACCAGTCCCTGACCTTGCAATGGCTGGATAAAAAGACCGCCCCGACCGTGATGGGGCGGATTGTTGGTGTAGCAGCAATCGCACAATTGCTGGTATTGGGGGTGATATTTGCCGCCTATCTTTCTTCATTGCCTGAAATATCCTGGCAAGCCCTTGCCGGGGCAACCGGCCTTGCCACCAGCAAGGAAAGCTATCAAACCACCTATCTTATCGCTGGTCTGGCCACAATAATATTGGCAGGGGCGGCATTTATGCTGTTTCCCCATTTTACCGAAAAAACCTATCAGACCCGAAAGATTATATTGCGCAAGCGTTACTGGCTCTATTATGGGCTGACCTTTATTGCCGGGGCACGCCGGCAGATTTTTATCGTCTTTGCCGGATTTTTGATGGTGGAAAAATTTGGCTATTCTGTCCCGCAAATCACTGCCCTGTTCCTGTTAAACGCAGCTTTTAATATCTGGTTTGCCCCGATTGTGGGAAAATTAATTACCCGTGTGGGCGAGCGCAATGCGCTTATCTTTGAATATATTGGTCTGATAGGGGTGTTTGTTTCCTATGCGGTGGTGGAAAGCGGGATTGTAGCGGCCGGGCTATATGTGCTGGATCATATGTTTTTTGCCTTTGCGATAGCGATTAAAACCTATTTCCAGAAAATAGGCGATCCGGCCGATATGGCCAGTACCGCCAGTGTGGCCTTTACCATTAACCATATTGCGGCGGTATTTGTGCCGGTATTATTTGGCGGATTATGGCTTTATAGCCCGTCTGCGGTATTTTTTGCCGGCGCGGTAATGGCCGGGATATCGCTGTTATTATCCTTTAACGTGCCGCGCCATCCAGGGCCAGGCGAGGAAGTGGTCATCGGCCATCGCGGCAATGCTGCCAGCATAGCAGAATAAAGGCACCCGATAGATGCAGGCAAAACAGGCGCGCAAAATATTGCTGGAAGAGCAGAAAAGCCTGACTGATTTGCGCCAGCAATCAAAAGAGGCACGTGCGCCTGTGGTGCTGGATCAACAGGCGGTTGGCCGCCTATCACGCATGGATGCGTTGCAAAAACAGAATATGGAACTGGCCACCGAACAGCGTCGCCAACAGCGTTTGCACATTATTGATGCTGCCCTGATGCGCATAGAGGCAGGCGATTTTGGTTTTTGTGTGATCTGTGATGAGGCCATATCGCCGCAAAGGCTGGCCTTTGATCCGGCTGTGGCCTGTTGTGTGTCCTGCCGCAATTAGGCTATTGGCGGGCTTTGATTTTTTGCTCGCGGCGGAAGATATACCATGCCGCCCCGATAATAATGGCTGTTCCTGCAATAAAGCTGACCGTCATTTTCTCTTCAAAAAAGATAATGCCGATAAAAATAGATAGAGGCACAGAGCTGTAATGCACCGGGGCAAGGGCTGAGGCAGGGGCTAGTTCATGCGACCAGGCCATTAAAAATTGCTGAAAGCTGGAGCCGACCCCGGCAAATATCAGCACAAACCAGATAAAGCCATAATCAGGGGTTAGCGGGGGAAAATTAGCCCCGCTTATCAGCAATAGCCCTGCACATAAAAACATACCCACCCCGTTATACCATAAGGTAGTGGATATCGCTGCCTCGGATCGGCCAAGGCGGCGCAGAAAAATAAACATAATGGCAGCAAAAAAAGGCATTGCAAATCCGGCTATCAGACCGACAGGGCTGAGGGTTTCTGTCTCTTGCGCAAATGGATTAATAAGAAATAATACACCTGAAAAGCCGATAATAACGGCCAGGATGCGCCGCCGTCCAACCGGCTCATCCAGAAAAAACGGGGCAAGGATAGTGATAAAAATGGTTAATAACGCGCCCAGCACAGTTGCCAGCGATATGGGCAGATAGCTAACCGCAACAAACCATGAGGTGATCCCGGCCATACCGGCGATAATACGCACCGCCAGGACTTTTTTCTGGCGGATGGCAAACAGGGCCGCGCCGCGCTGATACCAGCCAAGCCATAATAATAGGGGCAGGCAAAACAGATAACGGCAAAATAAAATGGTGATGAGGGAGATGTCCGCACTGATTTGCTTTACCAGCCCGGCCAGCCCCATGGAAATGACAATCTCCATAAACAGCGCAAGCGCACCGCCCGGCAGATTATGTTTGGGGATGACATTCTGGCTGGCAGGGTGTGTGGGATGGCGCGCGCGTTGCATCTATTCTGGATAACTGCTTTCACGGATAAATACAATAAAACAGATAATCATTGCTATCAGGCCGGTTTTTATCGGATAAAAGTGGGGATTAAATTTCAGTGAAATATCTTGCAATAGAGATGATTTTTTAAAATATCTGGAGGGATAGATGGGCTATCAGCATTGGCGATACAGCAAGGATACAATACAAACAGGCTGGCTGGAAATAGATGTAAAAGATAGCTCGGTAAATGTCTTGCGAAGACAGGTAATGCTGGAATGGGCAGATCTCCTGAAAGAAATTTCAGCCGATGCCGATTTAAAAGCATTATGTTTTCTATCCGGCAAGCCGGGCGGATTTGTCTATGGCGCAGATATCGCCGAGTTTGAGGAATTAAAAACCCCGGAAGATGTCCATCAGCTTATCGAACTGGCAGATCAGGTTTTATCGGCGATGGAAAATCTGGCTATTCCCACCATTTGCGGTATTGACGGGGTGGCGGTTGGCGGCGGGCTGGAAGTTGCCCTGCCATGTGACCGGATTGTAGCGGTTAATCAGGCTGGCACAAAACTGGGCTTTCCTGAAATACATCTGGGTATTTTGCCCGGCTATGGCGGAACCGGGCGTGCCTTGCGCCGTATCGGTATGGAAGCCACGCTTGATATGGTGCTTTCCGGGCGGTTGCTGGGCGCAGAAGAGGCCGCTTCCTGGCAATTGGTGGACAGGCTGGTTTCAGATACAGATGCCCTGAAAGAAGCGATGCGCGAGGAAATTACCCATGCCCGTATCGCCGATAAACCAGAAACAAAGGCGATAAGAGAGGCCGCATTGGCGGCCGCAGAGCGCCATATTCAGGCCAAAATGCGCGAAGAGGCAACCCCTGCTGCCTTTGAAATTTGCCGCCATTTCAGGCGCAGTGAAGGGGATTGGCAAAAGCTGGTGAAAACAGAGCGGGATATTTTTGCCCCCCTTATCTTAGGTGAGGCCAGCCATCATTTACGGCGGGTATTTTTTATGAATGATGCGGTGCGTAAAAGCGCGCGCGGCGACAGCCAAATCCGCCATGTTCACGTTATCGGGGCAGGGACAATGGGCGGGGATATTGCCGCTGTTGCCGCCCTGAACGGCTTTCGCGTCAGCCTGTCAGACAGGGATAGCGCGGCCATAGATAATGCACTGGCACGGGCAGGTAATCTGTTTTCCCGCCGATTAAAGTCCGATAGCGCAGCCGAACAGGCGGCCAGCAGATTAACAGCTGACCCTCAGGGCAGGAAAATTAGCGAGGCTGATATTATCATAGAGGCAGTCGCAGAAAGGCTGGAGGTCAAACAGGCAGTTTTTAAAGAAGTGGAAAAAAACGCCAGACCTGAGGCCATTCTGGCAACCAACACATCCTCTATTATGATAGAGGATATTGCTGCCGCTCTGGATAATCCCGGCCGATTAATCGGTCTGCATTTTTTTAATCCTGTTCCTGTCCTGCCATTGGTGGAAGTGATTTTTGGCCAGCAATCCGATAGCCAGATACTGGCACGGGCGATGCGTTTTTCCGGCCAGCTAAAAAAGATGCCGGTCAAGGTAAAATCCGAGAAAGGCTTTTTGGTGAACCGGGCATTACTGCCCTATATCTATGAGGCGATCAGCCGGATGGTAGCCGGGCAAAGTGCAGATATGATGGATCAGGCGATGGTGCGTTTCGGGATGCCGATGGGTCCTATTGAGCTGGCGGATCAGGTAGGCCTGGATGTCTGTTATGATGTGGGGCGGGTGCTGGGGATGCCAGAGGCTGCCCAAACAGCCCTGAAGGCTAAAATAGATGCGGGTATGCTGGGGCGCAAAACAGGGTCCGGCTTTTATCAATGGGAGGATAAAAAAGCGGTGCGTGACAGGTCAGATTATCCGGGCGCAGAGCTGGAGGATTTGGCCAGTGCCCTGCTTGCCCCGATGATAGATAAATGCCGAAGCGCAGTAGAGCAGGGGATTGTTGCCAGCCGTGATGATGCTGATATTGGCTGTATATTGGGCATAGGGTTTCCCGGCTATCGCGGCGGGCCATTGGGTTGGGCAGATTATCCGCGCGGCTAGGATACGACCCCCTTGCCCATACCATTTTTTAGACTGTTTTGGGTTGTGGGCTTTGGCTGCTCTGGCTTGGCTGATCTGGTCTAGATTTTTGTATCGACAATCACCGCGATACCTTGCCCGCCGCCAATACACATGGTGGCCAGCCCATAGCGGGCATCACGGCGATGCAGCTCATAGACCAGCTTGGTCAGGATAATCGCGCCGGTTGCCCCGACCGGATGGCCAAGGGCAATTGCCCCGCCATTCGGGTTAACAATATCGCTGGCAAAGCCCAGCTCCCTGGTCACCGCACAGGCCTGGGCAGCAAAGGCTTCATTGCTTTCCACCACATCGATATCGCTGATTTTCAGGCCAGCACGTTCCAGTGCCATTTGCGAGGCAGGCACAGGCCCCATCCCCATAATACGGGCAGGCACACCGCCAAATCCATAAGCGATAATCCTTGCCAAAGGCGTTTTGCCAGTTTGTTTGGCTATCGTTTCATTGGCCAGAACAAGGGCCGCCGCCCCGTCATTAATACCAGAAGAATTGCCAGCGGTTACCGCCCCATCTTTGGCAAAGGCCGGGCGCAGACCAGACAGGCTATCCAGGCTTGTCTCCGCGCGGGGATGCTCATCTTCCAAAAAGAGCTTTGTCTCGCGGCGATGTTTGACCTCAACCGGTGCAATCTGTTCGGCAAAATAGCCATTTTTAATCGCATTGGCCGCGCGTTGCTGGCTGGCAAGGGCAAATTCATCCATATCCTGGCGCGAAATATCATAATCAGAGGCGACATTTTCAGCCGTGATCCCCATATGCCCCAGCCCAAAGGGATCTTGCAAGGCGCCCAGCATCATATCGGTAACCTCTGTATGGCCAAGGCGTGCGCCCCAGCGCATAGCCGGTACCAGATAGCCGCCCTTGCTCATTACCTCTGCCCCGCCGGCAATGGCGCTTTTAGTATCGCCCAGCTGGATCAGCTGGGTTGCACTTACCACCGCTTGCAAACCGCTGCCACACAGCCGGTTGACGCTCAAAGCAGGGGCGCTATCGGCCATGCCAGAGCCAATGGTAATACAGCGCGAGATATACATATCGCGCGGTTCGGTATGGATAACATGGCCAAATACACCATGCCCGATTTCCTCAGCCGATAGCCCGGAACGCACGATAGCTTCGGTGCTGGCCACAATGCCCAGATCAATAGGCGCGCTATCTTTTAACGTGCCGCCAAAGCTGCCTATCGCGGTACGTGCAGCAGATAAAATATAAACATGGCTCATTCCAGCTATCCTCCAGCTTTAGTCAATCTTTGCTGCGTTGGTATAGGAAAGTACAGCTGTTGTCATATCCTGTAATCCCATATTGCCGCCAAATTCCATCGGGCGCAGGCCGCCATCGGCAAAGCCATCGCTAACTGCCTGCTCTATCAGCCTTGCCGCCTCCAGCATCTTGTAGTTGCCAGCCTGCCAGCCGAGCCAGTCCAGCATCATCGCCCCGCTTAAAATCGCCGCCAGCGGATTGGCTTTATCCTGTCCCATAATATCGGGTGCGCTGCCATGGGCGGGCTGGAACAGGCAGTGATTATCGCCAATTTCAGCAGAGGCTGCCATGCCCATGCCGCCCACAAGACCGCCTGCCAGATCCGATAAAATATCGCCAAACATATTTTCCATGACCAGCACATCCAGCTCCCACGGCTTTTTTACCAGCTCCAGTGCTTGTGCATCGACATAGGCATAGCTTTTTTCGATATCGGGGAAATGGGCAGCGCGTTCATCAAAGATTTTGCGAAAAAACGCAAAGGCCTGAAACACATTGGCCTTGTCCACGCAAGTCAGCATCCCCTGGCTGCCCGATGATTTGCGCCGCTCTGCCAGCCGAAAGGCAAAATCACATAATCTTTCGGTAACCGAACGGGTCAGGCGCAAGGTTTCTCTTGCTTCATCTTGGTTGGTTTTTGGGCTTCTGTCATGCACGGCTGCGGTATAAAACAGCCCTTCGGTACATTCGCGAATAATGACCAGATCAATCTCATTTGCCCGCTCATCCAATAGCATACGCGGTGCGCCCTTATAGGCTTTTACCGGCCGCACACCGGCATAAAGCTCAAAGCGTTCGCGCAGGCGTAAATGCGGGGCGATTTCTGTCCCGTCCTGTGCCCGAATAGCCGGCAGGCCAATCGCGCCCACATACATGGCATCTGCCTTGCCGGCGCGTTCCTCGCCATCCGGTTCAATATCGCGGCCTGTATCGCGGTAATAGCCAGCCCCTGCCATAATTTCATGCCGGTGCAGATGAAAGCCGCCCGTTTTGGCTTGTGCTGCCTCTATCACGGCAAAGGCGGCGTCTGTTACTTCTGTGCCAATGCCATCACCGGCTAGAATGGCGATTTCAAAACTGTCTTTTGACATGTGATTTCCTTTATTAATGGTGGGGCTTTATGTATGATATCTGTTTGGTTTTTGTCTGATTTATGCGCCTCAGGCCAGCAGCTCCTTGCGAAGCATGAATTTCTGCAGCTTGCCTGTAGAGGTTTTCGGGATTTCGGTAAAGCGAACATCTTTCGGGCATTTAAAGCCTGCCAGATGTTCACGGGTAAAGGCAATAACCTCTTCTGCAGTTGCAGCTGCGTCTTCTTTCATTTCCAGAAAGGCACAGGGGACTTCGCCCCATTTTTCATCCGGCTTGGCCACAACAGCGGCAAAGGCGACCCCGGGGAAGCGATATAAAACGCTCTCAATCTCTACCGATGATATATTCTCGCCGCCGGAAATGATGATATCTTTTAGCCTGTCTTTTATCTCGATATAGCCATTTGGATGGCGCACAGCCAAATCACCCGATTTGAACATGCCGCTGCCAAGGGCTTCTTCTGTGGCTTCGGGGTTTTTATGATAACCCTTCATAATACAGTTAGAGCGGAAACAAACCTCGCCCAATGTCTGGCCATCTGCCGGAACCGGCTTGCCGGTTTCCTGTCCCAGAATTTCAATGGATTCTGTATGGGCAAAACGCACCCCCTGACGGGCTTTGATAGTGGCTCGCTCGCCAAAATCCAGCTCGTCCCATTCCTCATGCCAGGCACAATGGGTAAGGTGGCCATAGGTTTCGGTCAGGCCATATACCTGGGTTACATTAAAGCCCAGCTTTTCAATTTTTTCCAGAATGGCAGCCGGCGGCGGTGCACCGGCTGTCATGGCATGAACTGTCCAGTCCGGCCTCTGGATAACACTATCCGGGGCATTTACCAGCATGGACAAAACAATGGGTGCGCCGCCAAAATGGGTGATTTTATGTTCATGCAATAGCGGATAAATCACTTCCGGGGCGATTTTGCGGCAACACACCACTGTACCGGCCAATATCGCCATCATCCAGGCATGTCCCCAGCCATTACAATGGAACATCGGCACCACATATAAATAGGTTGGGTGCATCGGCATATTCCAGACAGGAATAGTACCCATCGCCATCAGATAGGCGCCGCGATGATGATACACAACGCCCTTTGGCCGCCCGCTTGTTCCAGAGGTATAATTCAGTGCCATAGCAGACCATTCATCTGTTGGCATTTGCCAGGCATAATCACTATCCCCGCCAGCGATAAAGGCTTCATATTCTATCTTGCCAAGACGGCGGCCATTAACAGAATCGCTATCCTGGCTATCGACAATATCAATGATGGCAAGCGATTTGTTGGGGCTTTGTTCAAGCGCCTCTTGCATGGTAGCGCCAAAGGCTGCATCGGTTATCAGAATTCTGGTATCGGCATGATCCAGAATATAGGCGATGGTCGAGATATCGAGGCGCGTATTAAGCGTATTTAAAACCGCCCCTGCCATTGCCACGCCAAAATGGGCTTCAAACATGGCTGGCACGTTCGGCGCCATTACTGTCACCACTTCGCCCGGTTTGATGCCGGCCTTGAGCAATGCGCTGGCCAGCCGCACCGCCCGGTCATAAATTTCTGCCCAGCTATAGCGCAAATTTCCGTAAATAACCGCTGTTCGGTCTGGATAGATATCGGCGGCGCGCGCTAAAAAAGAGATAGGGGTAAGCGCGATGTGATTTGCCTCGCGCCGGTCCATAAAGCCGGAATTTGTTGCATCCAATTTATTCATCCAAAACCCTCATCCCTGTCTTTTTAAACCAGCTTTAATCGCCTTTTGTAAAGGGCAGCTCGCATATCGTGGCTGGCCGCTTTTGCCCGTTTATTTCCACCTCTATTTGCCGGTTTTTTTCTGCCTGCTCCGATGCTAGCATAGCAAGGCCGAGATTTAAGTCAAAATCAGGAGAATAGACAGCAGAGGTCACAAAACCGCAATTTTGCCCCTGAACAGTGCACGGCGCAATCTTTGTGATAGGGGCAATTTTATCGCCCTGAATATGCACGCCCATCATGCGCTTTTTCAGGCCAGCCTCACGCTGGGCAAGCAGAGCCTGTTTGCCGATAAATTCATGTCCCGGCTCCAGCTGGCAAAATTTTTCCAGACCACATTCCAGCGGCGTATCCTCGCGCGTCATATCATTGCCATAGGATAACAGGCCGCCTTCTATCCGCTCGATCAGGTTTGGACAGCCCGCGCGCATATCATATTGTTTGCCCGCTTCCCAGATATCATCCCATAGCTGCAGGCCAAGCGTGCTATCATGCAAATAGATTTCAAATCCGCCCTGTTTGCTCCAGCCGGAGCGAGCTATCATCAATGCATGGCCGCGCCAGTTAAAATAATCAAAGGCAAAGAATTTCAGCGCGGGTACCGCCTCGCCAAAAACCTCTGCCATCACCTGATCGGCTAGCGGGCCCTGAATGGCCAGCGGGCTGACATCCGGCTCGGATATCTCTACCTCCAGCTGATAGGCATGGGCAAGGCCGGCTGCCCATAACAGCATATCTGAATCCGCAATGGAAAACCAAAACAGATCGTCCGCGATACATAAGGCAATGGGGTCATTTAGCATACCGCCATTTGCCAGACAGATAGGGGTGTAATAGCCTTTACCCGGCACTGCTTTTGTCAGGTCGCGCGCGCTCATCATCACGGCCAATTTACGGGCATCGCGGCCTTTTAGCTGTACCTGACGTTCTGCTGCCACATCCCATATTTGCACCGCCCGTTTTAAATGCGCGCAATCTTCTTCCAGAGAGGCAAAGCTGGCCGGCAGCAACATATGGTTATAGACAGTATAGGCAGACAGGCCAGCTGTTTCGATACGGGCGCTATAGGGGGTTGAACGCACGCGCCGTGACGCAAAAACAGGAAATCCAGACATCTTGCACTCTTCTTTATTATGTTAATTCGCAACATAAACAGCGTTAGCGCTATCCATATCGCTTGGCCTAAATCCCTCTCAAGCGGGGTGTTTTTCAGACCTGCTCAACCCTTATTCCTGTTTGCCAGAATGCGGTTTTCATAGCAACCGATTAATCTGGCTAACAAACAGCGAAAGCCCCAATCCCAACAACAAAATCGCAAAGCTGAAATCTATCTGTTTTTGATAGCGCCCCAGCCAGTTCTGGCTGGCAGTCGTGCTGGCGATACAGACCATCAGGATATAAACCGCCGCATCGATAAAGCCGGCCATGCTGGCCATTGTGAAATGGGTTAAAAGATTTTGTCCCGGGGTAATAAACTGGCTAAATAGCGAGGCAAAAAAGGTCGCAATTTTAGGGTTCAAAAGGGCAATGGCCAGCCCGTCACGAAAGCTGTGGCGCAGGCTGGCAACAGGCGCTGCCGGTGTGTCAGGTGCCGCTTTCCTGAACAGGATGGCATAAAGCAGTTTGCCGCCTATCCAGATAAGCAAAAGCGCACCTGCCCCCTGAACAAGGGTAAATAGCAGCTGGTAATGGGTCAGGATAAGCCCAAGCGTGGTCGCTGCCAGCAAGGCATAAATCCATACCCCCAGCCCATGTCCGATAGAGGCATAAAGCCCGGCTTTCCGGCCATAAAGGCGGGTATTGCTGAGAATAACGATCAGGCTGGGGCCAGGCGAGCTGGCGCCCAAAAGACAAATAAGTGCCAGCGATGCCCAGTCAGATAACCCCATTTCCTATAAGCTATGCTTTATCCGGGTTTGGAACCAGACGGACAAATTTATCCTGTTCTTTATCCAGCCCCCATAAGGCGCCATTTTCCATATCAAACCACCAGCCATGGATTTGTAATTTTCCAGCCTCTATCGCCTCAACAATCCATGGAAAGCTGTTCAGATTCTGCATGGAATGGCGGATAGCGGCCTGTTCGGCATCATGCTGAAAGCTGTCTTGCCAATTTTCCAAATCGATCGTCGCCATTGCCGGGCTGGCAATATTAATCCAGCTATGGATAAATTCGCGGCGGGGTGTTTCCGGCACATTCTCATTTTCCGCCAAATGGCGATGATGGGTACATAAAGCCTGGATACCGCCGCAAAAGGCATGACCCAGAATAACAAGATGTTCGACCATCAGATCGCGCACCCCGAATTCGATAGCCGCACTGACCCCGTGCAAGCCGGCATCCGGGGCATAGGGCGGAATAAGATTGGCCACATTGCGCACCATAAACAGCTCGCCCGGCCGCGTGCCAAATAAAATAGCCGGATCAACCCGGCTATCCGCACAGGATATGACCATAATTTTCGGTTTTTGTCCGCGCTGAACCAGGCGCGAGAAAAAACTTTTATCCTCACCAAAAAAATCGTCTCTGAATTGCTGGAAGCCATCAATAAGCGGAGTAATCATAGCAAATGTCTCATCTTTTGTGTTTGCGGAAATGGACTGAAAATTTTCCCCTCGCAGTGTAGCGTAAATAAAATTGCAGGTCATCCATTATCGTTGTACCTATGAGAGAAACAGATAAGGTTTGCTGAATGATGAAAAGGAGCAGGGCGTGGCGTTAAAGAACAAATATTCAATCGCGGTTATCGCGGGGGATGGCATTGGCAAAGAGGTGATGCCCGAGGGGTTGCGCGCGCTTGAAGCGGTTTGTCCAAAATTCGGTATTAATCTGGAATTTACAGAATATCCTTTTTCCAGCATTGAGTATTATCAAAAACATGGCCAGATGCTGCCGGATGACTGGCGGGAAAAGCTGGAAGCCCATGATGCGATTTATTTTGGCGCGGTGGGCTGGCCGGAAATTTTGCCTGATCATATCTCGCTCTGGGGGTCTTTGCTGAAATTCAGGCGCGAGTTTGATCAATATGTGAATTTGCGTCCTGTCCGGTTGATGCCGGGCGTGCCATCGCCTCTGGCAGGGCGCCAGCCGGGCGATATTGATTTCTGGATTGTTCGCGAAAATACCGAAGGGGAATATAGCTCTATTGGCGGGCGAATGTTCCCCGATACAGAACGGGAATTTGTGGTACAGGAAACAGTGATGACCCGCACAGGGGTAGACAGGATCCTGAAATATGCCTTTGAGCTGGCCAGCAAAAGACCGGCGCGTCACCTGACCTCGGCAACGAAATCCAATGGCATTTCTATCTCTATGCCCTATTGGGACGAGCGGGTAGAGGCGATGGCTAAATCCTATCCCGATATTTTTGTTGATAAATATCATATTGATATTCTAACCGCCCATTTTGTGCTGAACCCGGATAAGTTTGATGTGGTGGTCGCCTCTAACCTGTTTGGGGATATTTTATCTGATCTGGGCCCTGCCTGTACCGGCACAATTGGCATTGCCCCGTCTGGCAATATCAATCCCGATGGCGATTTTCCGTCCCTGTTTGAGCCGGTTCACGGCTCTGCCCCGGACATTGCCGGCCAGGGCATTGCCAATCCGATTGGCCAGATATGGGCAGGCGCAATGATGCTGGAACATCTGGGTCACAAGCCGGCAGCCGATGCGATTGTCGAGGCTATCTCCGATACGCTTGGCGATAGCCGCCTGGCTACGCGCGATCTTGGCGGAACAGCCGATACCGTTACCTGTGGCAAGGCGGTTGCCGAGCGTCTTTCGTGATGGCATTTGGCAGATCATAAAGCTGTAATATATGGGGCATGGATAAACATATATGGCCGACCACCCATCAGAGGCTGATTTTTCCGATAAACACCGGCAAAAAGTGATCATTATCGCTGCGCTGGTCTCGGCTATCGGTTTTATTGATGCAACCGCCTTAAATGTTGCCTTGCCCTTTATTCAGGAGAGCCTGAATGCCTCTGCGACCGATACGCACTGGGTTCTGGAGATTTATCTGTTATTTTTAGCCGCGCTATTGATGGCAGGCGGCGCGTTGGGCGATACGCTGGGGCGGCGACGCCCATTGCGCTGGGGGGTGGGGCTATTTGCCCTTACCTCGCTGGGGTGTGCGCTATCGCCTTCTGCAGAATGGCTGATTTTCTTTCGGGCATTACAGGGGATATCGGCTGCCTTGATGATCCCGGCCAGCCTGGCGCTGATTAATGCCGGTTTTGCCCCTGAAGCCAGGGGGGCGGCCATTGGCAAATGGTCGGCGGTTGTTGCCCTTGCGATACCCATAGGCCCTTTGATAGGCGGGCTGGCGGTAGATTTTTTATCCTGGCATTTTGTGTTTTTGCTGAATTTGCCTATCACTGGTCTGGTACTGGTAATGCTGGCCAGTTTGCCGCGCCCCCCTTATGAGCCGGAAACGCCCCTGCCGCTGGATATTTACGGCTCTGTTCTGATAACCCTGTCTCTGGGTCTTATCACCTATGGCTTGCTGGAAGCGGGCAGAGAGGGGTATTTTCACCCGCTTGAGGTTATTGTGCTGGTCGCTGGTACGTTCTTGCTGGCGGCGTTTTTCTGGGTGGAAACAAAGATAAAAACCCCGATGTTGCCGATGTTTTTAATGAAAGACAGGCGGTTTGTGCTGGTATCGGTGCAAACCTTGGTGCTGTTTGCCGGTTTTCAATCAGCGATGTATTTCCTCAGCTTTTTATATATCCAGTCCTTTGGCTATACCGCCTTGCAAGCCGGGGCGGCCTCTCTGCCGATTTCCATTGTCGTTTTTTTCATCTCCTCGCGGGCCGTCAGATTAGCAACCACACATGGCCCGCGCATTATTTTATGTTTATCCTCTATTTTAATGGCAGTTTCTTTATTTTGGCTGAGTTTTGCAGATGGGAATTATGTCTATTCGGTGTTGCCGGGCATGGTGGTAATGGGCATTTCTGTTGGTTTGTTTGCTGCCCCTTTAACCACAGTGGCGATGGCGGCGGCCGGGCCTGGCCGGGATGGGCTGGCCAGCGGGGTAAATAATGCGGTATCGCGTATAGGCCCGTTATTGGGCATTGCGATATTTGGTTACTGGATAGGCGGGGATTATGCCCAAAATCTGGCTACCGCGCTGGCAGATACCAGCCTGTCCCCGGACAAACAGGCCTTTCTGATTGAAAATCGGGCGATGATCGCCGCCATCATCCTGCCCTCTGACTGGCCAGCTTCGGAACAGGAAAATATTATGACGCTTATCCGGGCGTTATTTGCACAATCGCTGCAAGAAACCTTGCGAATAAGTGCCTGTTTTGCCATTGTTGCGGCAATTCTGGCGCTGTTTTATCGAAAAGAGGATGCCCGCCCCTAAGCCAGAGAAAAAAGGGCTAAAAAGGCGTTAAAAGAGGACGAAATGACAGTAAATTCAGACCCCGTCATCATCTCGCTGGAAGAGGTAATGAAAGATTATAAGGGCAAATTATCTGCCCTTATGCCCCGCCAAAAACAAAAACCGAATGTTCTGGTGACCTGGCAGGTGGAAATAGAGGTAAAAAAAGCGGGAAGGCAACGCTTTTTTGTTTCGGTAGCGGTGTGTTTCACCCCCGGCCAGGACGAGGAAATCCGCGATATCGCCAGCCAGCTTTGCCCGAAAGGCACCGCCCCCATCTTTGTCTTTATTCCGGCCTATAGCTTTGGTTCCAAGGATTTTGGTATTTTTATTGCCGAAAATAATCTGGGCGAAAATCTGGTGAACGGGCTGGTCAATGAAGTCATCGAACAGGCCGGCATCGAAGAGGCGGTGACGCAAACTGGCCAATAGCATTCGCCCCAAACTGGCCAATAGCATTCATAGATCAGAGGCGAAGTGCCAGCCTGTCCCATAACCGCGCTGGCAATGCCCATTTAAATAGCGCGGCCAGTTTGGTTGCGGTGGTTATCCGATAGCGGATTTTGGGGCGCGGTGCATGACAGGCATGAAAAACGGCTTGGGTAACCGCAGAAACAGGCAGCTCAAAACGGTCTTTTGGCCCATCTTCCGGGGCGTTCAGGCGCGGTATAAGTTCTGCTTCATAGGTCTTTTTCAAGGCAGAATCCTGCCAATTTATCCATTTATTAAAATGCGGCAGGCTGTTTATGCGAATGCGGGTACGAATGGGCCCCGGCTCTATCAGCACAATCTTTATCGGCGTATCGGCCAGCTCCAGCCGCAATGTGTCTGCCCAGCCTTCAAGGGCAAATTTGGTCGCATTATAGCTGCCACGAAAGCGTAAAGCTGCAAAGCCCAGAACAGAGGAATTGATCAATATCCGGCCAGTATTTTGGCGGCGCATCACCTGCAAGGCAAGGCAGCTCAGCTCATGCCAGCCAAAAAAATTAGCCTCAAAATTCTCGCGCAATGCGGCAACCGGAATATCCTCTATCGCCCCTGGCAGGGCATAGGCCCCGTTATTGAACAAAACATCCAGTTGCCCGCCTGTTATCGCCATCGCCTGGTGCCAGGCCGCCTGTATCGAACGGCTATCGCAATAATCCAGCACAAAGCTGGTCAGGCCTTTTTCGCGCAAGGCCTCGCAATCTGCCTCACGCCGACAGCTGGCCAGAACCAGCCAGCCTTTTTCCTGCAGGCGCAAAGCCGCATCCAGGCCGATACCGCTGCTGCATCCGGTGATTAAAATGGATTTTTTTCTTTTGGTCATTGCTATGCTTTGGAAGGGGTTTCGCTGAGGTTTATTTCCGGCCATTGGCGGGAAAAACGCTGTGTGTCAGGCTGGCTAAGGCGAACCGTGACAAGGTGCAAGCCTGCGGCATCATAGTCAGAAGACAGAACCTGGCCATGTTCATATAGCCATGCGCTGGCAGAGGCAAATTGCGGGGCAAGAGCCAGCGATAGATATCTGTCTTCTTTATTGAAAATTTCCTCTATTTTCTGGCACAGATTTTCAATGCCTGCCCCGGATATGGCGGAACATAACACCCCGTCCAGGCTGTTTTCATATATTTCCAGCATATCTGCCTCCAGATTATCGCATTTATTAAAGACATCCAGAATTTTGCCGGATTGTTCCAGCACATCTATGCCCAGATCGGCTAGAACCGCGCGCACATCGCTGGCTTCCTGTTCAAAATCGGCAGAGGAAATATCCTGTACATGCAAAATTAAATCGCTCTGGCTAATCTCTTCCAGCGTGGATTTAAAGGCTTCGACCAGTTCGGTCGGCAGATTGCTGATAAATCCGACCGTATCGCCCATCAGCACCGTCCGGCCGCCAGGCAATTCCAGGCCTCTGATGGTCGGGTCAAGGGTGGCAAACAGCATATCCCTGGAGAGCACATCTGCGCCGGTCAGCCGATTAAACAGAGTTGATTTGCCGGCATTTGTATAGCCCACCAGCGCAATGGTCGGCGTTTGCGAGCGTTGCCGGTTTGCCCGTTGCAGGGTACGGGTGCGCTTTACCTCGCCCAGCTCTTTTCGGATTTGTTTTATCTGGTCGGTCAGCATACGCTTGTCCAGCTCCAACTGACGCTCGCCTGGCCCGCCCAGAAAGCCGCCACCGCCGCGTTGCCGCTCAAGATGCGTCCAGGAACGCACCAGACGGCTTTTCTGAAAGGTGAGGGCGGCCAGCTCCACTTGCAGGCGCCCGGCATGGCTTTGGGCGCGCGCCCCGAAAATTTCCAGTATCAGGGCGGTTCGGTCAATCACCTTACAGGACAGGGCACGTTCCAGATTGCGATGCTGAACAGGGGTCAGGCTGGCATTGATAATAATCAGCGGGTGGTCCAGATCTTCGGCATTTTGGGCGATGCGTTCTACCACCCCCGGCCCCAGCAAAGTGGCCGCACGCGGCCGTGCAATGGTGATAATCTCTGTATGCACAATTTCCAGATCAATCGCCTGTGCCAGCCCGCACGCTTCGGTCAGCCTGTCTTGCGCACTGCGCGTATCGTTTATTTGCGCGGCCTGTTTAAATTCAGGTTGAAGGATAAAAGCGTGGTTCACAAAAATATTCTTAAAATTAGCCAAACAGTGAAGTTTCCCGACCAGCATATCTGTAAGGGAACAAGATGCCTAATAGATAGTAATTCATCCCGGAAAGTCCAGTAATCAGTAATTTGAATAAAACTATTAATTGTAATATATAAAAAATAATATTTTTAAGCGTGTTTTTGTAAAAACAGCCATCGAGAGGGAAGAAAAAAATATGCAACCAGAACCTACCCGTTTGCAAGATTTAGAGCGATTTTATGACATTTTGAAAGATTTGAAAGAAAAGCTGGGCGGAACAAGAAAGCTGGCCGATTGTTCTTCGGCGAGCGGCTGGCCCTTGCGCGGCGTTTATTTTTTCTTTGAGCAAGGCGAGATGCGAAGTGATAGCGGTGCCGGATTGCGCATCGTGCGCGTTGGTAAAACAACACGTCCATTATGGAAACGTTTAGCAAATCATAGGGGTACAGAAAAAGGGTTTGGTGACCATCGAGTTTCTGCTTTTAGAAAGATTGTTGGCAAGGCTCTCTCAGGAATTCCTGACAGTTGGGGAAAAAAGCCAGTTAGTCCGAGTGAGAGAGGGGGTGAAGAAGAGTTTGAAGAACAAGTTAGCGCGATCATTGGCAAGATGCCGTTCTTGTGGCTTGCGGTTTGTGATAGCAAGAAGCGCGGCTATATTGAGCGCAATGCCATTGCCTTGCTCAGTAATTATAAGAAAAATCCGCTAGATCCGCCATCTGCTGATTGGCTTGGCCTTAAATGTTTAAATAAAAAGGCCGTGTGCTCAGGCCTTTGGTGTGATCATTATGTTAAAAGAAAATATTGTCCCGCTTTTCTGGATGAATTAGAAAGGTTGGTCAACCAGCTATAACATCCATGCCCGCCTCTTGACAGGGGGCGTTGCCATTCCCAAATAGCGATTACGAAAAAACATTCAGACCGATTGCAAAACAGGTGAATTATGGCCGTTAAACAGCATGATTTCGAAGCCGATACCGGCAAAATCCTCGATATTGTTATCCATTCTCTTTATTCGGAAAAAGAAATATTTTTGCGAGAGCTGATCTCCAACGCCTCGGACGCGATTGACAAGCGCCATTATCTGGCGGCCAGCGATCAGTCCCTGCAAAGCGAGACCGGCTATGCCATCACCCTGTGCGCCGATGAAAAGGCCAAAACCCTGACCATCAGCGATAACGGAATAGGCATGGATGAGGCAGATATGAATTCTGCGCTGGGGACGATTGCCCGTTCCGGCTCAAAAGCCTTTTTAGAACATATCCAGGCCACGAGCGGCCAAAAAAATAAATCTACTGATAAAAAATCTACTGATAAGAAATCCGGGGATAAAAAATCAGGAGATGCCTTTTCCCTGATTGGCCAGTTCGGGGTCGGGTTTTATTCGGCCTTTATGGTCGCGGACAAGGTGGATGTTATCAGCCGCAAGGCAGGTCAAAAGGCCGCCTGGAAATGGTCATCTGATGGCAAAAATGGCTATAGCCTGGAAGAGGCGGTGCGCGATATCCCCGGCACAGATATCATCCTTTACCTGAAAAAAGAGGAAAAGGAATTTCTGGAAGAGGCACGTATCAGCTATCTGGTGCGTAAATATTCAGACCATCTGGCCTATGCGGTAAACTGGCAGCCGCCAAAGGTGGATGAAGCGCGCCAGCTCAATACCGGCTCGGCTATCTGGACGCGTGCGAAAAAGGATATCTCGGAAGAGGATTACACCCAGTTTTATCGCCAGATCGGCGCGGTCTATGATGAGCCCTTTATGACCATGCATAACAGCACAGAAGGGATGCTGAATTATACCAGCTTGCTGTTTGTCCCCAGTGCGCGCCCGTTTGATCTGTTTAATCCAGACAGAAAATCGCGTATGTCGCTATATATCAACCGCGTTTTTATTACCGATGAGTGCGAGGATATTGTCCCGCCCTGGCTGCGCTTTATTCGCGGGGTTATTGATACACCCGATATGGATTTGAATGTCAGCCGCGAGATGCTGCAGAAAAATCCTGCTGTTCAGAAAATCAGCAAGGCATTGATCAAGCGCATTTTGGGCGAGCTAAAGAAAAAGAAGGAAAAAGACCCGGAGGCCTATGAGGCATTTTGGGATCAGTTCGGGCTGGTCTTAAAAGAAGGCTTGTATGAAGATTATGAAAATCGGGACAAGATTCTGGAGATATGCCTGTTCCGCTCGGCACGTTCGGGCACGCTTGTCAGCCTGGCCGATTATGTGGCGGCCATGCCGGACACCCAGGACAAGATTTATACCCTGTCGGCTGAAACCCCGGAACAGGCGGAAAACTCGCCGCATCTGGAAGGGTTCCGCGCCCGCGATATTGATGTGCTGCTGATGACCGACCCGGTGGATGAGTTCTGGATGCAGGCGGTCACCGAATTTGACGGCAAGAGCTTTGCTTCTGCCACACGGGGCGTTTCTGACCTGGACAAGGTAGCCCCGAAAACAGATGCCAAAAAGGACGAAGAACAGCCAGATGAGGATGCCCGAAACAAGGAATTTGCGCCGCTGATAGCCAGGGTTAAAACCACCCTTGGCGAGAGCATAAAAGATGTGCGCCTGTCCAAAACCCTGACCGATAGCCCGGTCTGTCTGGTCGCCGATGAAGAGGGGATGGATATCCAGATGGAACGGCTGATGAAAGCCCATAACAAGGATTTTGCCGGCAGTCCGCGTATTCTGGAAATTAACCCCGATCACAAGCTGATCAAGGGGATGGCCAGCCAGATTTCCGGCAATGCTGACCCGGAATGGATGGAAGATGCGGCCAGGATGCTGCTGGATCAGGCACAGATTCTGGAAGGCCGTCCGCCTGCCAGCCTGACCGAATTTGCCCGCCGCATGACCCGGCTGATGGAACGCGGCCTGTCGGCCTAGATATTGGCGTGAATACAGGCGAATATTGGCGTGAATATAGGCGTGAATATTGGCCTGAATATAGGCGTGAATATTGGCGGGAGGGGGCGGAGATCGCCTGCCCGTATAAACGGTTGCCGCAATAGTTAAATGGTATAACAGGTCATTCGTAATGATTAGTTGGGGGTTCGATTCCCTCTTGCGGCACCATTTAACGGCAGCTTGTCTATCGCAAAAACTATATTGCTCAGATGCGAGGCAAATATGACCCCCTTTTTTATTCCCTCTTTTTGAAATATTAATCAAGGTTACCCTGCCAGAAAGAGCAGGTGAGAGGTGGGGAGGTGCGCTGTTTGAGCTATGCGCCTTTGGATGGGCGGCTATATGCGCTGGTCTGGACACAGCGCGGTGAGGCCATCACCGCGGCCATCGCTGATGATCCCGATAGCTGGGAGATGGATGCCGCAGATTTTGCCAAAGCCAGACGCGGGCGTCCCTTTGCGGCTGATCCCAAATTGCCGGTCACGTTGCGGCTGGACGGTGATGTGGTGCATCATTTTAGGGCGAGTGGCAAGGGCTGGCAGACCCGCATCAACAGCATTCTTCGCAAAGAGGTTGAACGGGCAACCATGCGCGAAAAAAATAAATAAACCTCTCCTTAAAAATGGGGCGCAGAGGCGCGCACGAAAATAATCCCGTTTTCGGGGCTAATCAGGCCTCAATACCGCGCCTCATCCAGCATTTGCAGTGCGTCTGTGCGGTTCAGCTTGTTATTTTCACTGGCCAGATCAAAGGGGGTTTCGCCCTTTTTTGTTTTCGCGTTTGTATCTGCTCCGGCTTCCAGCAGCCGCTCTATCATCGCCGCGTTTCCTGTCATGCTGGCCAGATGCAGAGGCGTGAATTTGCTCCGTGATGTGATATGGCAATCCGCGCCATTGGCCAGCAACAGGGCAGTTATCGCGGTATCCCCGCTTAATGCCGCCCAATGCAGGGGTGTTGCACCTAATTTGTCTTTTGCATGGATGTCCGCCCCCGCTTTCAGCAACAGGCGAGCCGTTTCGCATTGCGCTTTTTCTGCGGCCCAATGCAAGGGGGTGTGGCCGCGCAATGTTCGGGCGTTGATATCTGCCCCTGCATCGCGTGCCAGACAGGTAATATCGCTATATCCATAGGCGGCCGCGCTGTGCAGGGCGGTTGCGCCATCGCGTGCCGGAACAGATATATCCGCGCCCGCCGCCAACAGGGCGGAAAACCCCGCGCCATTGCCATAAAAGGCGATAATTATCAGAGGGGTGAAGCCATAGTCTGTGCGGGCATTGGCATCTGCACCGGCCGCCAGCAGGACTGTGATAATGCCGGTGGCGGTCGCCCAATGCAAAGGCGTGTTGCCGTCCCTGTCCCGTGCCGCGATATCCGCACCTGCCGCTATCAGCGTGCGCACCACCATTTCATTGTCATTCATCGCCGCCCAATGCAGAGGCGTGAATTTGGTCATCTTCCCCGCGCTCCTTTAAGGGTGAGTGACTATTGTAGCCTCCACTTCTCTTGTAATTTTTCTAGCAATTCACGTTGGCGGTTTTTTACAACTTGTGGTGTCCATTGATTGATAATCGATACTTGCGATGTCAATGCATAGGAAGACCCATCTTTGTTACCATTGAAATAGGCATTCTTCTTCTTCTCTGCAAAGTCATAATTCTGCGCTTTTGAATTTCGGCTTTTATTTAGGGGAACCAGATTTGCTATCCTATGTATCCATTTTTCTCTTTCTTGTTCGTCTGGCCATAATTTTGCCCATTCGGAATTTTCTGGGACTGTTTGTGGCAGAACATGTTCAATAGTCAGAACCTTACCCTCATATTTGGCACCGCCATCTGAGATAAAAGAATCAAGGCGAAGGATTAGATAACTCCTCCGTTTTGGTGTTAGCTCGTAGATATTTCCATCTATCGCCGTGCGCATCCTTTTTTTCTCTACGTCGGTTAATTCGACTGCGTGAACCGGGTCGTTCAATGAAGTGTCGCTCTCTAACGCCTTTATAACCTTGCTATACCGCTCAATCCTCTGGTTTACATTTCGGGCGCATATGTGCATATAAGCTGCCAAACGCTCAAGCCTTTCGAAAAACCAGTCAACATATTTCGGCTCATTTTTATGTTCCGAGAGAAACTTTATCGCAACAGGTATCCAGTCCGAGTTATCAATAAGGTTGAGCCAACGGAGGTGGTCATTCACTTCTTTGGCTCTGTCTGTGGCTTCATAATTTGTATTACGAACTGTTGCTAAAGCCTTTGCATGAGGCTTTAGCACATCGTCAATAAGCTCTTCTGCCTTGTATTTACCCTCTGTCTTGTATTTATCAGGCAGATGTTCTTTGAACTCAACCAATAGAGATTTTCTGGACTTTTCTTTTGCATATATCATTCGAATAAAGGTAAATAAATCGTTAAAACCATCACGATCTAAATTTTCCTCCATATCTTCCCATCGCTTGTTGTATTCATCTTTCTTTTTTTCTGTCTCGAGCGCACCGATAACTTCCGCCTTGATAATATCTGTTGGTTGAAGATCAAGACCACGACTATTCATGACCTCGAATACGCGAAAAGCAGAATCCTGACTTGAGGTGGATACGGCAACCAGAATGCATTTGGTCACCAGAAATGATGCAAAATCCTTAATTTCATCGCCCCCGCCACCTAGGTTTTTCTCAATGCGTTCTATAAAACACGCGCTGTTCTTCTGTATGTTTCTCTGTGCATCATTGTCGAGGCCCTTGGAGTCGATATCCTTTAACCCGTCAAAATCCTGATCCTGCACATATTTTGAAAAAAATTCCTTGTCTCTTTCGCGTAGTGTCAATCGAGGCTTTGCCTCTAAACCTTGTAATATATTTCCTGGTTCTTTAATGTACATACGAAGATTATCTTTTACTTTTTCGTCATCACTTTTCGAGGCGAGAGCGGATAAAAGGATTGTTAATGTCGTTAGACGTTGCTGACCATCTATCACTTCCGCACACGGAGATTCCTGTTTGATAAGGACGATACTGCCAAGAAAATAACTTTCATCTTGCCCGGATTCTTTATAGAAACCATAAAGATCATCAAAAAGCTCTGACGCTTGATCTTCTGTCCATGCATATGGTCTCTGATATTGGGGAATGACATACTCAAAATCTGAGCTAAATATCTTGGCTAGGTTATGTTCGGCTGCACTGATTTTCTCAGACATTTTTTATCTCCTTTAGGTTGTATTGCAGGAGAGGGCATAATATGTAGTTTTGCCATAGCATATCCTCTCCAATCAGATGTCTCTGATGGGTCAGATTACCGCCATTAACCTTTTGTGCCAAAAACCGCCCTTCAAACCCCAATAAAAAGCGCTAGGGGACAGGAGAAGGGGCGCACCCCCCCCTCCTCGCCAATACGCCCATTATAAAAAACTCGTGTCTATTCAGGGGTGTGGCGCAGCTGTAATTGCATCCGGTCGATCAGCTGTTCGGGGTCAAATTGCAGGGCCAGTATTTCGGCTGGCGAGAGGCGCGGGGCAATCTGTGTGCGCAAGGCCAGCGCCCCGCCCTGTTGCAAAAAGGCGGCAATCGGCGCGCCAATAGCCAGCGCATGTCGGGGAATGGCTTCGGACAGGCTGACCTGCATCATCAATATGGCGATCGTGATGCCCTGATCGCCCTGGATACGGCTCAGAACATCCAGCATCCCTTTATCGGCGATATCCACAGACAGGCTGGAAAGGCTGGCAAGCAGGGTCATGCCGACGGCTTGCTGGGCGGCCGGATTGGGGGTTTCGAGAAGATATTCGCTCATCTGGCTGAGCGCCTGATAGTCATTTCTGGTCAAATCCATCTGAAAATCGGTGGTGATATCTGCCAGGCTGGTCGCCGAGAGCGCCAGCTTGCCCACGATTTGCAGCATATCGCCTGTCTTGCGGCTGTCAAAATCAAGGGTGATATCAATGCCCAGCTCATCTTTTCCCAGAATGGCAAAAAACGCGTCTATTTCACCGGGAAAACGCCCGCCCGGCAGTTGCCGCACCACCAGCCCGTCCAGGGCAAGCTGGCTGTGGGTGCTATCGGGCAGCGCATCAAATTGTGCCGAGGTCAACAGCCCGTCCAGGGTGATGCCGGCTATCTGTATCTCCAGATTATCGCGTTCAGAATAAACAGAAATATCCCTTATTTCTGCCTGGCTGCGCAAGGGGCGATTGCCGCCATGGCGCTGGCGATAGGCCTCTATACGGTCATCCTCAACCAGCATTAAATGCTGGCCGGACATAAAGGCAATGGTAATCACTTCCTGTTTGTCCGAGGCGTAGGAGAAATTCTTAATCAGCAGATTTTCAATGGCGACAATATCATCTGCCGGCCCGTGTGTTTTCAGGGTCAGCTGTTCGGCAAAGCCCCTCTGGATATTTTTTTCAAAAATGTCCACATCGCGTATATCGATATCAATACCATCTGCATGGCGGCCATCTGCCTTATAATGGCCTTTGCTATAGCGCAGCTCGGTTGTGTCATCCAGCCAGACAGAATTTTTTGCGCCTGCCGGGGCAAGGCTGGTCGCCAGCCAGAGTAGCATGGCCAGCAGTAGCACGCGCACAAGCGATAGCTGTGGGTGTATATATGTTTGGCCTAGCATCGGCAAATCTGCCTCCTCTGGCAGAAGGGTATGTATCCTGTTCTGTTAAAGATAGGCCGAAAAAGGCGTGAGAACAACGCTAGGGATTGCGTTATCGCCCTGTTCTCAGCCCGGGAGGTGAATGTCTGGCCATCAGGCAGAGGCCGCCATCGGGGGTGTCCGGATATCAAAGCTCAGCCCGGCCGGGACATCTATATGGCTTATCGCCACCACCGACCCATCGCTGATATCGCCTGCCAGCAGGGCTTCTGCCAGCTTGTTTTGCAGCTCTGTTTGCATCACCCTTTTTAGCGGGCGTGCCCCATATTGCGGATCATAGCCCTTTTCGGCCAGCCAGTTACGCGCATCCTCGCCCAGGGTAAGCTGGATATCCCTGGCCCGAAGCCGGGCTTCCAGCCGTTTAAACTGGATATCGACAATCGCGCCCATATGGCCGCGGCTCAGGCGCTGGAACAGTAATATCGCATCCAGCCGGTTTAAAAATTCCGGCCGAAAGGCGTCCTGCACCTCTTCCATCACCGCCTCTCTGGCATCATCGACCGGGCGGTCATCTGCCAGGGCCAATAAAGGCCCGGAGCCGAGGTTGGAGGTCAGCAATATCATCGTATTTCTGAAATCGACCCGCCGTCCCTGACCATCGGTCAGATGGCCATCATCCAGCACTTGCAACAGAATATTAAAGATATCGGGATGGGCTTTTTCAATCTCGTCAAACAGAATTACCTGATAGGGACGCCGCCGCACCGCCTCGGTCAATGCGCCGCCCTCATCATAGCCAACATAGCCAGGCGGCGCCCCGATAAGCCGCGAGACAGAATGTTTTTCCATATATTCCGACATATCCAGCCGCAAAATAGCCTCTTCATTATCAAACAGAAAATCGGCCAGCGTTTTGGCCATTTCGGTTTTACCGACCCCTGTCGGGCCCAGCATCAAAAAGCTGCCTAGCGGCTGGTTCGGGTCATTCAGCCCGGCACGTGCGCGTCTGGTAGCATCTGAAATCGCCTTGATGGCCTCGCTCTGGCCGATAACACGTTTGCCAAGTACCGCTTCCATCTCCAGCAGCTTTTCGCCTTCGCCTTCCATCATTTTGGCCACAGGGATACCTGTCCACTGGCTGATTATCTGGGCAATATGTTTTTGCTCTACCTGTTCTTCTATCAGGTTTGAGCCGGATAATTCAGCCTTGGCAGTTTCCAGATCAGACATCAGGCCGGGCAGGATGGCATAGGTCAGCTCGGCGGCTTTTTCCAAATCGCCGCGCCGTTGCGAGACTTCCAGATTATAGCGGCAATCCTCAATCTTTTGCTGAAGCGCGGCAATCTCTGCCATCTGGCGTTTGACCGCTTCCCATTTTTGCGTCAGCTCGCGGGAGTCCTCATCCAGCACTTCCAGCTGTTTTCTCAAGGCTTCCAGCCGTTTTTTATTGGCCGGATTTTCTGCCTCGCGCAACAGGGCGGCCTGTTCAATTTTCAGCTGCATAATCTGGCGATCGGTGGCCTCCAGCTGGGCCGGCTTGCTATCGGACTGGATGCGAATATGGCTGGCAGCCTCATCGACCACATCAATGGCTTTATCAGGCAGGAACCGCTCATTTATATAGCGGTTGGATAGCTGGGCGGCCGCGACCAGCGCATCATCGGTGATACGAATACCGTGATGCAGCTCGTATTTTTCTTTCAGGCCGCGCAGGATAAAGACGGTATCCTCTACCGATGGCTCGCCCACAAAAACCGGCTGAAAACGACGGGTGAGGGCAGCATCTGTTTCCACATATTTGCGATATTCATCCAGAGTGGTTGCCCCGATACAATGTAATTTGCCGCGTGCCAGTGCCGGTTTCAGCAAATTGGAGGCATCCATTGCCCCATCTGTTTTGCCGGCTCCGACCAGCTGGTGCATCTCGTCAATAAAGACAATGATATTGCCTTCTGCTGCGTCAATTTCATCCAGAACCGCCTTTAGCCGTTCTTCAAATTCCCCGCGATATTTTGCCCCGGCAACCAGCGCGCCCATATCCAGCGATAACAAAGATTTGCCAGACAGGGCTTCGGGAACATCGCCTTGTACAATGCGCTGGGCCAGCCCTTCGGCAATAGCGGTCTTGCCGACACCGGGCGCGCCTATCAATACCGGATTGTTTTTGGTACGACGTGCCAGAATTTGAATGGTGCGGCGCACTTCCTCATCACGCCCGATAACCGGATCCAGCTTGCCCTGCATCGCCAGTGCGGTTAAATCAGTGGCATATTTGGACAGGCTTTCCATCATCTCGTCACTGACATCGCTGTCAATGGTGCGCCCTTTGCGCATTTCATCAATAACGCTGGTTAGCTGGCTTTCCTGCAAGCCTGCCTCGCGCATGATTTTAGCCGAGCTGCCCTTGCCAGCTATCATCGCCATCAAAACTGCATCAACCGAAATAAAGCTGTCGCCGCGCTGTTTTGACCAGCTTTCCGCATCGGCCACAATACGCCCCAGGCCAGGGTCAATTTGCAGATTATCTGCCCCGCTGCCGGTAACTTCGGGAATTTTTTTCAAGGCGGCTTCCAGGGTGCTGTTCAAGCTGTCCATATTCACGCCGGCGCGCATCAATAGCCGGCTGGCAGCTTGCCCGTCATCTTCCAGCAGGCCAGCCAGCAAATGCAAATCGCCCATCCTCTGATGGTTACGGCGCAGGGCAATGGTCTGCGCTGTGCCAAAGGCTTTGCGAATGGTGGCGGTAAATTGTTCTGTATTCATTTTTTAACTCCTCACATCAGGAAGTACGTGCCTTGCCTATGAAGCGCACGTCCTTGCAGCGTTTGATAATGAAGTCCTGTTATTTTTTTGATAACAGGGGCAAAGGATAAAACCCGCTAGCAGCAGCATTTTACATTTCCATTTTGCCTGCATCCCGGGTTGTGATACCCCACCAACCCGGCTTGCCTTGTCTTCTTTGCCGGCTTGCCTTGTCTTCTTTGCCGGCTTGCCTTGTCTTCTTTTTATGTAAGAAGCGATTTGTCGGCTTTCAAGGCTTGTCAATCCGGTCTTTATATAGATAAGTTAAAACGAGAATATTTTATTTTACGGGGATGGGTTAAAAAATGTCCAAATCATCAAGAACAGGCGGAGAGCTATTAGTTAAATGTCTTGCAAATCTGGGGGTTAAGACCGGCTTTGGTGTGCCGGGCGAATCCTATCTGGCGGTTCTGGATGCCTTGTATGATGCGGATATCAAATTCACTTTATGCCGGCATGAAAGCGCGGCCGGCTTTGCCGCAGCGGCATGGGGCAAGCTGACCGGCCAGCCCGGCATTGGCTTTGTTACGCGCGGGCCAGGGGCAACCAATGCGTCCATTGGCGTGCATACCGCCATGCAGGACAGCTCGCCCATGATCCTGTTTATTGGCCAGGTCGCGGTGGATGACAAGGGCAGAGAGGCCTTTCAGGAGGTAGATTACCGCGCCTTTTTCACGCCGTTGGCAAAATGGGCAACCGAAATTGATAATCCTGACCGAATTCCTGAAATTATCAGCCGGGCATGGCATATTGCCCTTTCCGGGCGGCCAGGGCCTGTGGTTATTGCCCTGCCAGAAGATATGCTGACCCAAATGACAGCCTCCCAGCCTTGCCAGCCAGTAACCATTGCCGAAGCCGGGGTGGATACAGATGCCCTGTCACAGGCTATGGAAATGCTGTCTGCTGCGAAAAAACCGCTTATTCTGGCAGGTGGCGGCGGCTGGAATGATGCCGGCAAAAAAGCCTTGCAGAGCTTTGCTGAAAGCCAGAGTTTCCCGGTATCGGCTGCCTTTCGCTATCATGATGTTATCGATAATCACAGCCCTATCTATATTGGTGATGCGGGGGTGGGGATGGCACCGCATATCGCCGCAGCCATTAAACAGGCAGATGTTATTCTGGCGCTGAATATCCGGCTGGGTGAGGGGACGACCCAAGCCTGGACATTGCTGGATGTTCCCTATGCCAGCCAGAAAATTATTCATGTTCATGCCTCGGATATGGAAATTGGCAAGATTTATCACCCGGCTCTTGCGCTGCATGCCGGGCCTAATCAATTTGCGATGGCATTGGCAGGACAGGTGGCGAGCGATGCACAGCTGGCCTCACGCAAAGCCTTTATTGACGAAAATAGAAAGGCCTATCTTGCCTCTCTGACCCCTGCTGCTCAGGACAGCCCGGTTGATATGTCTGCGGTGATGGCGATTTTGCAAGAACAGCTGGCAGAAGATGCTATCTTGACAAACGGGGCAGGCAATTTTGCCCTATGGCCAAACAAGGCCTTTTGTTTTGGCCCCAACCAGCGGCTAATAGCACCGCAAAGCGGGGCGATGGGCTATGGCTTGCCCGCAGCGATTGCCGCAGGTGTGGCCTATCCTGGCCGCCAGGTGGTATGTTTTGCCGGAGACGGCGATATCCAGATGGGCATTGCCGAGCTGGGCACAGCTATTCAGGCAAATGCAAAACTGATTATTCTTGTTCTGAATAATGGTTCTTACGGGACTATTCGTATGCATCAGGAGCGCGATTATCCAAACCGAATTTCCGGGACAAGCCTGTATAATCCGGATTTCGCCGCGGTCGCACAAGCCTATGGAATGGCAGGCTTTAAAGTTAGCAAGACAGCTGATTTTGAAGCGGTGTTTGCCAAGGCGGCCCAGGCCGACAAAGGCGCGGTTATCGAGCTGGATATCAATGTTGATGCGATTACCCCGCGCACAACCCTTGCCAAGCTGCGTGGCGGGGCATAAGCGCCCCTAGCCAGCGGCTTTGGACAGGCGATCCTTTCGATAATTATGCATCCGCATTAAATTATCGGTGGCGGCATCCAGGGTTTTTGTGGCGGCTTCGGGAATAGCAGTACCAGGGCCAAAAATAGCTGCCACCCCTGCATCATACAGATATTGATAATCCTGTTGCGGAATAATGCCGCCACAAATCACCAGAATATCTTCTGCTTCTTTTTCTTTCAGGATCTGAATTAATTCCGGTAGCAGGGTTTTATGGCCTGCTGCCAGCGAGGATACCCCGATAATATGCGCGCCCATATCCATCGCTGTCAAAACAGCTTCTTCGGGTGTCTGGAATAGCGTGCCAACCCGCACATCCATGCCGAAATCGCCAAAGGCAGAGGAAATCACCTTTGCCCCTCTATCATGGCCATCCTGGCCCAGCTTGGCCATATATAAGATCGGTGTCTCGCTTGTCTCTTCACAAAAACGGCTAAAGGCGGTTTCTACCGCATCGATTTCTGCGCCACTGCCATAGGTTTGGCGATAGACATCGCGCACGGTTTCCTGTTTGCCGATAAAACGGCCAAATACGCTTTCCAGGGCGGCCGATAGCTCGCCCACACTGGCACGTGCGCGCATCGCCTCCACACTGAGTGCCAGCAAATTGCCACTATTATTTTTTGCCGCCTCTTTCAGGGCATCCAAAGCGGCCTCTACAGCCTTTTCATCACGTTGCTGGCGGATTAAATCCAGTGCTTTGGTTTGCTCGGCGCGCACCGCATCATTATCAATATCCAGAACCTCGACCGGGCTATCCTCATTCGGGCGATATTTATTGACGCCAACAATAACATCCTCGCCATTATCGATACGCGCCTGTCTGGCCGTAGCCATTTTTTCGATTTCGCGTTTTGGAAAGCCTTCCAGTACCGCATCTGTCATGCCGCCCATATCCTGGATTTCTGTGATAAGCTTATCGGCTTTTTCAATCAGCTCTGCGGTCAAATTTTCAACATAATAAGAGCCGGCCAGCGGATCAACTGTATCGGTAATGCCGCTTTCATGTTGCAGGATCAGCTGGGTGTTGCGGGCAATACGCGCAGAAAAATCTGTGGGCAGGCCAATCGCCTCATCAAAGGAATTGGTATGCAGGGATTGCGTGCCGCCCAGCACCGCTGCCATCGCCTCTATGGTGGTGCGGATAACATTATTATAAGGGTCCTGTTCGGCCAGGCTTGCCCCGGAGGTCTGGCAATGGGTGCGCAGCATCAAGGATTTCTGATTGCCGGGCTGAAACAGCTTTTCCATCCAGCGCGCCCACAAGGTACGTGCCGCCCGCAATTTGGCCGCTTCCATAAAAAAATTCATGCCAATACAGAAAAAGAAAGACAGGCGCGGGGCAAAATCATCCACCGCTAACCCCCTGTCTCTCGCAGCTTTTACATATTCCAGCCCGTCTGCCAGGGTAAAGGCCAGCTCTTGTACCAGATTAGCCCCGGCTTCCTGCATATGATAGCCAGAGATAGAAATAGAATTGAATTTCGGCATATATCGGGCGGTATGGGCAATAATGTCCGATACTATGCGCATGGATGGGGCCGGGGGGTAGATATAGGTATTGCGCACCATAAATTCTTTTAAAATATCATTTTGAATAGTACCGGATAGCTGTTGCTGGGAAACGCCCTGCTCTTCACCTGCCACAATAAAAGCGGCCAGTACCGGCAATACAGCGCCGTTCATCGTCATGGAAACGCTCATATCCTGAAGCGGAATACCGGCAAAAAGGCGTTTCATATCTTCGACTGTATCGATGGCTACCCCGGCCTTGCCAACATCGCCGCGCACCCGTGCATGGTCTGAATCATAGCCCCTGTGGGTGGCCAGATCAAAAGCAACCGACAATCCTTTTTGCCCGGCATTAAGGGCTTTGTGGAAAAATTTATTGGTTTCTTCTGCGGTGGAAAATCCGGCATATTGGCGGATAGTCCAGGGGCGGACAGTGTACATGGTCGCGCGTGGCCCGCGTGTAAAGGGCGCTTCGCCTGGCACGCTATCCAGATGGTCAAGGCCGTCCAGATCTGCGCTTGTATAAAGCGGGGCAATATCAATGCCTTCTGCTGTATGGGCGCTCAGCGCCGCAGGTGATTTGCCTTTTAACTCTGCTTGTGCAAGCTCTTCCCACCGCTTTTTCTTGTCCTGTTTATCGGCCATACCCTACCCTTTTTTCAGGCTAAATTTTGCTTCTGATGGGGTGATAATAGCCTATAATTTGCAAAAATTCGAGCATCAAACAGGCAGCCAGGCAAAATCGGCCGGGCGCTTGTTTTACCTTTACAGCCAATGGCTATCTGGCTCATGCTCTGGGCTATGCGGCGCTATCTGTCGCGCTATCTGTTATCTCTATCTTTTTAGAAAGAATGTCAGTGATTTCCGGTGCTGTTTTATTTTCCAGGCTTTCGTTGCGTCAGCAGGGGTTTTTGCTGATGATGCTGGCCACTTTTTGCTTTCCGACAATGGATGTGATGGCCAAATATCTATTGCAAAGCCAGCCGGTGATGCAGGTGGTATGGGCCAGATATACCGGCCAGTTTTTGCTGATTTTGTTTCTGTTTGCCCCGCGTCTAAATAAAGTTATCGTCACCCGCTATCCGCGTTTGCAACTGGCACGCTCTGCGGCCTTGTTTGGCGGGACTTGTTTTTTCTTTTTAAGCCTGAATTATCTGGATCAGGGACAGACAGCGGCCATTTTTATGGTTGCCCCCTTGCTGATTACCGCTATGGCTGTGCTGTTTCTGGGCGAAAAAATAGGGGTGCGGCGCATCCTCAGCGTGATGGCCGGCTTTATGGGCGCGTTGGTGATTATCCAGCCGCAATCCGATATTTTTACCCTTGCCTCGCTCCTGCCACTTGGGGCGGCCGGTTTTTATGCCAGCTATTCTATTTTAACGCGCAAGCTGGGCGATGCGGAATCACCAAATACTACCCTGTTTTTTACCGCCGGATTTGGGGCGGTTTGCACCTCATTGCTGTTGCCGTTTATCTGGGTGACCCCGGATAGTCCGGGGGCGGTGATAATGATGGCCAGTATGTCCCTATTTGGCGGGCTGGGGCATTATGCGGTGATCTTGTCCCTGCAACGGGTGGAGGCCAGCGAGACCGCACCGCTAAATTATCTGGGGGTGGTGTTTGCGATGTTTTGGGGATTTATGGTCTTTGCTGAAATTCCTGCCCCGTCCACCCTTAGCGGGGCAGCGATTATTATCCTGTCAGGCATCTATATATGGCGGCGCGAGAAGGTACAGAAAATATAGCGCGAAACCCTGTCAAAAGGGGGGTGTCTTTTTGGACTTTCGCATCATATGATAAAGTATCTTTTCAATAGGCGCGCGGATTTGTATTTTAGCAAACACCCATATCCGCGAGGAAACTAAAAAAGGACATACATGATGGATAGTATTGCAGAGCCAGTAGCCAAGCCAAAAACCAAAGCTGTATTTGACTGGGCTGACCCATTTGGTCTGGAGGCACAACTCAGCGAAGATGAGCGGATGGTGCGCGATACCGCCAGAGCCTATGCAGACGAAAAGCTGGCACCGCGTGTTATCGAAGCCTTTCGCGAGGAAAAAACAGATGCCGATATTTTCCGCGAGATGGGCAGTCTTGGCCTGTTAGGGGTAACGGTCAGCGAAAATTATGGCGGGGCGGGCATGAGCCATGTCTGTTACGGGCTGGTGGCGCGCGAGGTAGAGCGGATTGACTCAGGCTATCGCTCGATGTTGTCCGTGCAATCCTCTCTGGTAATGCATCCGATTGAAAGTTTTGGCAGTGAAGCCCAAAAGCAAAAATATCTGCCCAGGCTGGCAACCGGCGAATGGATAGGCTGTTTTGGCCTGACAGAAGCCGATGCCGGATCTGATCCCGGCTCGATGCGGACTATCGCACGAAAAACCGATACAGGCTATGTGATCAATGGCGCTAAAATGTGGATTTCCAATGCCCCGATTGCCGATGTGTTTATCATCTGGGCAAAGTCAGAAGCCCATGATGGCAAAATCAGGGGCTTTGTGCTGGAAAAGGGGATGAAGGGTCTGAGCGCTGACCCTATCAAGGGCAAATTATCCCTTCGTGCCTCTATCACCGGCTCTATCAGCATGAGTGATGTTGAAGTTTCCGAAGACGCGATTTTACCAAATGTGGAAGGTCTGAAAGGCCCGTTCAGCTGTTTAAACAAGGCACGCTATGGCATTAGCTGGGGGACAATGGGGGCAGCCGAAGCCTGTTGGCACGCCGCCCATAGCTATACAATGGAGCGCAAGCAATTTAACCGCCCATTAGCCGCTAACCAGCTGATACAGCTGAAACTGGCAGATATGCAAACCGAAATCGGGATTGGTCTGCAATCTGTTTTACGGGTTGGCCGGATGCTGGATGAGGGCAGTTGTGCGCCTGAGCTTATCTCTCTTGTCAAACGCAATAGCTGTGGCAAGGCGCTGGCTATCGCGCGTATGGCCAGAGATATGCATGGCGGCAATGGCATTTCAGAAGAATATCATGTCATGCGCCATCTGATGAATCTGGAAACAGTGAACACCTATGAAGGCACGCATGATGTGCACGCGCTTATTCTGGGTCGGGCACAGACAGGCTTGCAGGCCTTTTCCTAATCAGGCCAGCTTATCAAATCGGGCGAATCAAAACCGGATGGCGGGCAGGGATAGCTGTTTTATCCCTTGCCCCCTCACAAGCGGCTTGTTCTGATAAACAGGCGAAAAAAAGAATAGCATTGTCATAGACAAGCCGGGATGGAAATATATTTTTTATTCCGGCAAATCTGTTTTGGCTTTTTATCAATCTGGTGTTCTCTGGGTGCCGAGATATTTAATTTTTATCAGAGCCGCAGATGGATAGAGATAAAACCCCCGCGCATTTTGATGCATATGAGGGGCATGATAGGCCAGAAAACAGGCCAGAAAACAGGCCAGAAAACAGGCCAGAAAATGCGCCAGAAAACAAACTGGCCTATTTCCCGCTATATCTGCGCGTAGAAGGCCAGCCTGTTATCATCTGCGGTGCCAGCAAGGATAGTCTTGCAAAGATAAGGCTGTTGCTGAAAACCTCTGCCAGCCTTACGGTGTATGATACAGAATTTGGCGCAGAATATTTGCGCCTGGCCGCAATAAAAGCCATCAGGCTCGAAAAAAACGACCCCGCACCTGATGCCGTAAAAGAAGCGGTGTTTGGCTATATTGGCTATGAAGATAGGCAAAAGCGCCGCCGCATCCGCGCCCTGTTCACCGCCGCTGGCACGCCTGTCTGCCTGATAGATGACAAGGATAATTCTGATTTTATTACCCCGGCCATTATTGACCGCGCCCCTGTTACCATTGCGATTGGCAGCGAAGGCTTTGCCCCTGTGCTGGTGCGCCGCCTGAAAGCCCAGATAGACGCGATAGTTCCATTATCTGCTGGCAGGCTGGCACGATTGGCCGGCGGGTTACGCAGGCTGGCAACCGGCCTGCCGCAAGGGGCGGCAAGGCGGCAATTCTGGATCGATATGTTTGAGAGGATCGGCCCTGAAATTTTGCAAAAATTCCCGCCAGAAAAACAGGGTAACGCCTTGTATCAGGCCGCCAGAGAACACCTTGAAACGCCACAGGGCGCCAGGGCCTCACGCCCGGATTTTGTCACGTTTGTCAGTGCCGGGCCAGGCGATGCCGGCATGATAACCCGCGATGGCCAGGCCGCCTTGCATGATGCCGATATTGTTTTGCATGACCGTCTGGTACATCCCTCTGTGCTGGAATTATGCCGCCGGGAAGCAGAATTTATCGATGTCGGCAAGCGCGGTTTCGGCGCTTCAATGCCGCAACCCTCTATCCATGATCATCTGATAACAGCTGCCCGAACAGGAAAGAAGGTAGTACGCCTCAAGGGTGGGGATGCTGGCCTGTTTGGACGGCTGGATGAAGAAATAGCCGCGTTACAGGAAACGGCCATTGGCTTTAAGGTTGTGCCTGGTGTGACAACTGCTTGTGCGATGGCCGCCCGGATCGGCGTTTCGCTTAGCCAGCGGGGGCGCAACCGGCGCGTCAGCTTTTGTACCGGCTATCAATTGGGCGGTTATGCCGAACAGGATTGGCGACAATTAGCGCAAGAAGGCGCGGTGACCGCGATTTATATGGGGCGCAAGGCGGCCGGCTTTATACAAGGCCGCCTGTTAATGTTCGGGGCAGATGAAAATATGCCGGTGACGCTGGCCAGTGCTATTGGCTGGCAAAATGCGCGCATATCTGCCACGTGGCTGGCAGGGCTTTGCGATGCGCTGGAAGAATTTTCAGATGATGCGCCCTTGCTTATCCTGCTGGGTTTACATCCCCATGAATACGCGCAATTCCAGCCATTTCATCTGGCACAAGCCGGGGCGGTAACCGCACAGCAGAGCGCAAAGGCAGGCACAAGATGAGCCGGCATCCTGACAAAACAAGGACTGTCTATATCCTCACTGGCAATGATTTGCTAACCGGCGATGTGGTCTATCTGGACAAAGCTGGCCAGCTATCCGGACAGCTGGCAGGGGCGGTGCATTTCCCGGATATCCAGCAGGCAGAAGCCGCGCTTTCAGCCGTTGAGCTGGCGGCCGAATATTTATCCTCCCTTTATGTCATGCCAGCTAATTTAGCCGGTGACAGGGTTTCTGCTCAAAGCCTGAAAGAGCAGATAAGAGCCACTGGCCCCACTATCCAGTTTTTACCGTCCCTTGCTGAAACACAATCCGCCAAATAAGGGCAAAAGGCAAAGCAGATGTATCGCTATACCGATTTTGATAAATCCTATTTACGCCAGCGTATAGAAGAGTTTCGCGCACAAGTGCAACGGCGCCTCACAGGGGTGTTGAGCGAGGCGGAGTTTAAGCCGCTTCGCTTGCAAAATGGCCTGTATTTGCAATTACATGCCTATATGCTTCGCGTGGCTATTCCCTATGGCACGCTTGATAGCCGGCAAATGGAAAAGCTGGCCGATATTGCCGAGCGCTATGACAGGGGCTATGGCCATTTTACCACGCGCCAGAATATTCAGTTCAACTGGATAAAGCTGGAAGAAACAGGCGATATACTGGCCGAGCTGGCAGAGGCGGATATGCATGCTATCCAGACCTCTGGCAATTGTATTCGCAATGTGACAACCGACCATTTTGCCGGCGCGGCCGCAGGTGAGGCAGCCGATCCGCGCATTACCGCCGAGATGTTGCGGCAATGGTCTACCGGCCATCCCGAATATGCCTATCTGCCGCGCAAATTTAAAATTGCGGTTAGTGCCAGCGATACCGACAGGGCTGTCATCGCCTTTCATGACATTGGTATTCGCATAATATCCTCGCCCACCGCCGGGACAGGCTATCAGATATTTGTCGGGGGCGGGTTGGGGCGCACGCCGCGCATTGGCAGAATGCTGCGCTCTTTTCTGCCGGAAAATGACCTGTTTCATTATCTGGATGCAATAATGTCTGTCTATAACCGGCTGGGGCGGCGCGATAATAAATATAAAGCGCGGATAAAAATCCTGATAGATGCGCTGGGGGTTGAGGATGCCAGACATCAGATAGAAACCGAATTTGTTCGCCGCAAGGAAAAATTGCCGCCAATGAATGTAAAATTAAGGGCGCAGATTGCACAAGATTTTGCCCTGCCTGATTTTTCGGCTGCCAGGCGATATGATTTGCATCTCGATAAGGTGTTGAACCCGGCCTTTGCCAGGTTTGCCGGCCAGAATTGTGCCGCACATAAAGACCAGCGCCATGTTATTTTATCTATCTCGCTAAAGACACATGGCAGTCCGCCAGGCGATGCCAGTGCAGAGCAGATGAGAGCGATAGCCAGGCTGGCAAAAGACTATGCCTATGATGAAATTCGCATCAGCCATGAGCAAAATATCCTGCTTCCCCATTTGCCAAAACAGCATTTTCTGGCGGTGTGGAAAGGGTTGCAGGAAATTGGTCTGGCATCTGCCAATATTGGTCTGGCATCCGATATAATTGCCTGTCCTGGCCTGGATTATTGTACATTGGCCACGGCGCGCTCTATTCCGATTGCCCAGGCTCTGGCGCGGCGTTTTGAGGCAAGAAAACGCGAGGAGGATATCGGCCCGTTAAAGATTAAAATTTCCGGCTGTATCAATGCGTGTGGCCATCACCATGTCGGGCATATCGGCATTTTGGGCCTGGAGCGGGCAGGGGTGGAAAATTACCAAATAACGCTTGGCGGGGATGGCAGTGAAGATGCCGCCCTTGGCAGCCATACAGGCCCCGGATTTTCAGCCGAGGATTTGATGCAGGCGATTGACCGGATTTTGGATGTCTATCTGGCGGGCCGTACCAGCAGGCAGGAAACCTTTATCCGGTTTTATCGCCGCGTTGGGCTGTCCCCGTTCAAGGCCGCACTCTATCCGCAGAAAACAGAGGCATTATGACGATAGAAAAACAGGTGATAGATGATACCGGCTTTCGCGATGATAGCTGGCAATTTTTCTCTAAACTGACGTTAAATGATATGGCTAAAGGCATGGCCGCAAGGCGCTTTGATAAGGCGGTATTATATCTGGAAAATGATCAGCAGATAGAAAGCTGTGTGCGCTATTTAAGGCAGATAAAACGCATTTCAATCGCGTTTCCGGATGCATCGGACGGGCGCGGCTATAGCCTGGCGCGGCTTTTGCGGCTGTATGGCTATCGCGGCAAATTACGTGCAGAGGGGCATATATTGGCCGATCAATATCGCCATGTGCGTCAATCCGGTTTTGATGAGGTGGCCATTCCGCAAAGCCTGGCCAAACGCATAGGCCAGAAATACTGGCTGGAGCAAGTCCCGCGTCTGGCGGCCAGCTATCAGGATAGAATATTTAACAGCCCCCTAGCCATGCGCCAGGAAAAACCACCCATAGGAAATCAGTAACGCAGGTATCGCTGAATAAAGCGTTGCCATCACCGCTGCACCCGGTGCCAGGGCAATCGCCGGAAACAATGCATCCCCATCATTACTTATCGCATTGCCAATCTGCGCCGATAAGGGCAGATAGCCAGAAAGATATAATGTCGTGACCAGAATTTGCGCCCCGCATCCGGGAATAAAGCCGATTACTACCGCAATTGCCGGTGCAAAAGCCGCAACCGAGGTAAAGAATGACTTTAAATCCAGCCCGGTCAGATGGATGGCTACCTCAAATAAAAGAAAGGCAAAAATAACCCAGCTGGTGACAAAATTTGTATCCGCTATGGTGCGCCGGATAATCGGCTCATGCTCGCCTGCAACATGGCTGTTGGCAGATTTGCGTAGAACAGGGACAAGCCGGGGCAATGCCCACATACCAAAACAGAGCATCCCGCCTATAAAACCAAGCAAGCTGGCAGGGGCAGAAATATTTTCCGTGCGGAACATTGCATCGACATCAATCTGGAAGGCCATCATCAGCCCCAGAACAAGGCCGGGAGTGAAAATTATCATCCAGAGCCTGTCTAAAAACCTATTGGAAAAATCTTCATGTTCGGGATCAGATAAATCGGCATGGCGAATGGCGGTGCTTTCTTTCGGGCGCATGAAATCCGGGCCATGGAGGGCATCCACAATATATCCGGTAACCACCCCGACCGAAAAGCCAAGAACAATAATAAAAAATCCTGTCAAAGGTTCTTTGGCCAGCAACAAAAAGGCAGCATCGCCCATGGTAGCGGTAAGGGTAGCCAGAACCGAGCCAAAACTGAGCCGCCCGGAAACATATTTGGTCACCACAATGATAGCCCCGCCACAGCCCGGCAATGCGCCAAGGGCAGCGGCCAGAGGAACCTGCCATTTACCGGATTCAGCAAGCGCTTTTGTTAAATCAAATTTAAAGGCACGCTCTGCCATAAAAAATAACAGCAACGTGCCGGCAACAAAGGTCGATACTTGCAAATATGCATCCGCAATGGCGGCAAACATAACCTCAAACAAGCCGGGGTCGTATGTCAGGGCGGTGCAAAATCCCAAAACAATCGCCAAAAGCGGCAGATTAATCCGCCGCCCGGCTTTTGTCTCGGAAAGGATATGTGCAGATGTCATACAATGCGCCTCAATTGACAGGTGGGTTTTTCAGCTCTTACTTTAGGGCATCTTTTTTTAAGGAAATATTTTCCTGGAAACAGTACGGCCTTCATAAGTTTGCAACCTTACAGTAATAATTAAGAGGCTTATGAAGTTAGTCAAGGCTAATCTATAGAAAAAAATTATCCGATTATCCATAAATTTTCCCTTTTTATTGACATTTGAGGGCAGGTTTTCCATGTAAGGGCAGCAAGCGTGTTACGCGCCTGTCAAGGAGGTAGAAAAAAATGGCACAGGCCGCAGAGCAAACAATCTATCCCGTCATTGATGCAGACACACCTGATGCAGTTCGGGTAATGGGTGTACGGCACTGGACAGACAGGCTTTTTTCCTTTGAGGTAGAGCGTCCGCAAAGTTTTCGTTTTCGCTCGGGCGAGTTTGTGATGATAGGCTTGCTGAACGAAGCTGGACGCCCGCTTCTTCGTGCCTATTCAATTGCCTCTCCTTTTTGGGAAGAAAGTTTAAGTTTTTATTCGATTAAGGTTGCCGATGGGCCATTAACCAGCCGCCTGCAGCATATCAGCGCGGGTGACTATATTATTATGAAAACCAAGCCTACCGGTACGCTGGTGCTGGATGCGCTGTTGCCGGGCAAGAGATGTTATCTGGTATCAACCGGGACAGGGGTTGCGCCTTTTGCCTCTCTGTTGCGCGATCCTGAATTATATGAACGCTTTGATCAGGTGATATTAACCCATACCTGCCGCGAGGTTGCAGAGCTGGGCTTTAGTATGGAGCTGGTTGCCCGCACAAAAGACGACCCCTTGATAGGCGAAAGTGCAGCGGAAAAATTACTCTATTTCCCGACCACAACGCGCGAGAGCTATCCGCATATGGGGCGCATCACCAATCTGATGGAAAGCGGGGCGTTTTTTGAAAGTTTGGGTCTGCCGCATCTATCGCCGAGCGATGACCGGGTAATGATTTGCGGGTCTATGAATATGAACCGCGATATGAAACAGCTTTGCCTGGAGGCCGGGCTGCAAGAAGGGGCAAATTCTGCCCCCGGCCATTTTGTTCTGGAAAAGGCGTTTGTCGGCTAACGAAGCGCGCGAATAATATTTGGCAGGCCGGTTAAATCCGGCAATAAATGCGGGATGCCTTCCAGAGCCCTTGGCGTATTTGGATAGATAGAGGAAATACCGATAAACGCGCCTGCTCCGGCACGCTCGGCCGCGTGCCTGTCCGCAAAGGTATCGCCGACCATCGCAACCTCGCCCGGATGACAGGAAATCGCCTCACAAATGGCCAGAAACCCTTCAGGCTCGGGCTTTGAGCCAAAGCCACTATCAAAGCCGACCACCATTTCCAGATAGGTACTTACGCCAATATCGTGACAGTCTTTATTCGCAGAATCTGCGCTGTCATTGGTCAGAACAGCCATTTTATATCCGCTATCATGCAGCTCGCCAAGGGGGGTGATAACATCGCCATTTGGCACACTGCCGATACCGGCCATTGTTTCATCACGTGCCTTTAAAAAGACCTCTCGCAGTTTTTTTCTTATTTCCTGATCATGATGTAGCTGGTTTGCCAGTTTCGGGGCTGCTTCTGCAAAAGCGGCGAATTGGGTGGCCATAGAGCCAGAGGCAAACAGGCCATCGGCATCAATTTGCCGGGTTTTTTCATCAATACCGATAACTTTCTGGAAATCTTCTGCTGCATGGCTGCCATCTGTCAGGCCAGCGATAAAATGGGTCATGGCAATTGCACTGTTTAGCCAGGTGGCCTCTAAATCCAGCAAAACACCATCCTTGTCAAAAATGACGGCTTTAATCATGAACGCCAACCCTAACTCACTAAAAAATTTACCAGCCACTTATTTATAGGCCACTTATTTATAGGCCAATTATTTATAGGCCACTTATCGTAAAAATGTTTTTTCACACAGCCTTATCTATATCATAGACAAATGCGTGATTTCTAATCATAAAGCAAGGCCGGGGCTAAAAAGAATAAACAACTCGCCTCGAAAATCAGGCAAAAGCCGGAGGATTTAAAAATGAAAATTGCAGTTCTGGATGACTGGCAGGAAAATGCCCATGAATTTGCCAATTGGTCACAGCTGGCACAGGAACATCAGCTGGATATCTATCATGATACGATCTCGGGCCCTGCCCTTATCGAGCGGTTGCGCGAATATGATATTTTATGTGCGATGCGCGAGCGCACCCTGCTTTCAGCAGAAGTGCTTGCCGGATTGCCGAATTTAAAAGCCATTATTACCAGCGGGATGCGCAATGCCGCGATTGATCTGGAGGCGTGCAAGGCGCGCGGCATTATTGTCAGCGGTACGGCCTCGCCCGGCCATGCTACAGCGGAATTGGCGATGACGCTTATCGGGGTGCTGGCCCGCCAGATTGTGCCGTCTGCCAATGCGATGGCAAATGGCGGCTGGCAGGTCGGGACAGGCCGGGATTTGCGCGGGGCAAAGCTGGGTATATTGGGGCTGGGGCGGCTGGGCAGTCAGGTCGCCAAATTAGGCCAGGCCTATGGGATGGAAGTGCAAGCCTGGTCACAGAATTTAACCCCGGAACGCGCCGCAGAAGAAGGGGTCGCCTATGCAGAAAAACAGGCCTTTTTTGCCAGTTCTGATTTTATTTCTATCCATTTGAAATTGTCCGGGCGGGTCACCGGTCTGATTGGCGCTGATGAGCTGTCCTGGATGCAGCCCGATGCCTGTATCGTGAATACCTCACGCGCGCCTATCATTGATGAGGGGGCGCTGATAAAGGCGCTGTCTGCCGGCAAGCTGGGCGGGGCAGCGCTGGATGTCTATCACCGTGAACCTCTGGCAACAGATGACCCGCTTCGCCAGACCCCGAACCTTGTCCTCACCCCGCATATTGGCTATGTCACGCGCCAGACAATGACGGTATTTTATGGCGAGACTCTGGAAAGTCTGGAAGCCTATCTAGCCGGCGCGCCTATCCGGCTGTTGCAATAACAGCCGCTCTAGCGATGAATAGTTGCGCCCGGATTAAAGGCGTGCCAGACAAAGGCAAAGCTGATTTTATAGGGGATCAGCTCTGCCATACCATCTGATTTTTCGCGTGTAACAGTGACCACACCCAAATCCCGGCCATCGGCAATTTTGCGGCTATCCAGAGCGCTGGCTCTGCCCGGTTTCCATGTCAGCAATATATCCTCAGTTTGTATGCGCGATTGCTGGCGAAGGCTATCGAGTGCCCAGGCTTTATCTTCTGCGATAACAACATATTCCAGCGGCGTTATCCCTGCCGGAACCTCGCCATCAAATAGAAAAGGAAAGGCACTGCTGTCATAGCCGATATAAGGGTTTGCCCCATAGGGACGCAAAAAACCCTTCGGCGTTTCCATAATCAGGCTATCTGCCCCTCTGGTGCGAAGCTCTGCTACAGATTCCAGCCTGGCCGGCAGAACTGTTAATACGTCCCCTGCAAGCGTGCCAAACAGGCCTGTACCGTCATATTGCTGAAACCAGCTTTCTGTTTGCCGGTCATACATGACCAAATCCGAACGGCGCAAATTGCCGGTGGTACCAAATTCCAGCGTCTGGCCATGCAGGCGTCTGTCAAATACAATAGAGGCATTACATAATGGGCAATAGGTAACCGCTATCGGAACATCGCCCACCACATCATTGACAATTTCATGCCAGATCAGGATTTGCAGCGGATAGGTGCGGGTATCGCCATTTATCGAAACGGTGATAACAGGCTCGCTATCGGCCAGCTCGGACTCCCTGACCGGCTGAAAATTCGGATTTTCGATGGAACGAATGCCATCCTTGCCAGGCCCGCCCGAGCGCACCTCTTCGATAGGGGCAGTACATTTTGTGAAATCTGTTAACGGCCAGGCGCGCAACACAGATTGAGGTATCCGTCCACATTCTTCTGGTGCAAGAAGGGCTATCGCCTGGCCGGATTGTGCCAGACCAGGAGCGGGGAAGAAAAAAACAACACTAAAGAAACTCACTAACAAACCAGTCAATAATCTATCCATGACCGTTGTCCTTTGATGGTGATATCAGCGTTTTTTATTCACGCTGTTGCATCTATCAGCTAAACAGCCAATCAGGGCAAAATTATGGTCATCAGGCTTTGTATAAAATTCTTTGGCAAAACAGATATTTTTTCATCCTGCAAAAGGATATCCGGTTAAAAAAATCTGTTTTCTGATCTATCTTGATCTATAAAATAACGAACCATTTCCTCTTTGATAAAGCGAGAACTATTCATGGCATTAGCAAAAATCATCATCGCCGCTATCTTTTCTGTTTTTCTTGTCCTGGCCTCGGCACAGGCAGGCGATGTTGCCAAAGGCGAGAAAACCTTTAAAAAATGTGCCGCCTGTCATTTGGTGGATAAAGAAAAGAATAAAACAGGCCCGCATCTGGTTAATCTGTTTGGCCGCGAGGCAGGGTCGCTGGAAAGTTTCAAAAAATATTCCAAAGCGATTAAAACAAGCGGCATTGTCTGGAATGAAGAGACGCTGGATGGGTTTCTGGCCAAGCCAAAATCCTATCTAAAGGGCACAAAGATGGCCTTTGCCGGTCTGAAAAAAGAAGAAGATAGAGTAAATGTCATTGCCTATTTGAAAAGTTTTTCTCAATAAGAACATATAGCTCTGGCTTTTTTGGGCAGGTTTTTGCACTCTGGCGTTGTGAAAGAGTTCTATCAAGGGGGTGGGTTTTATGGGTATGATGCAAAAATATCCGCGTATCAGCGATATGGTTAAGCCAGCAGAAAAGCGTTTGCCTGCATTTGTGCATGCCTATCTGGCTGCCGGTACAGGCATTGGCCAGGCCATGCATAAAAACGAGAAAGCCTTATCTGAAATAGAACTGATGCCGCGTTTTCTGCGTGGCAGGGTTGCCCCGGATACCAGCTGTACGCTGTTTGGCCAGGCCTATGCCGCCCCCTTTGGGATTGCGCCTGTGGGGCTGCAATCTCTTATCTGGCCAAATGGGGAGAGGTTACTGGCAAAAGCGGCTGCCGATCATAAGATACCCTATACCTTGAGTACCGTTGCCGGGGCCGATATGGAAACCATTGGGCCTATCGCCGGGGATATGGGCTGGTTTCAACTCTATACCCCCAGCGACAAGGCGGTGATGCGCGATTTGCTGGCACGTGCGAAAGCTGCAGGCTTTAAAACGCTGTTGGTAACAGTGGATGTACCAGGCCCCAGCCGGCGCGAGGAAATGCGGCTGGCCGGCGCACCGATCGGATCGCGCAATCCAATGGCATTAACCCCGCGGGTTTTCTGGCAATGTATGACCCATCCCGGCTGGTCTCTGGCCGCGCTGGCCAATGGCGGCAAATTCAGCTTTAAAAATCTGGTGCGCTATAGCAAGCCGGAGGACGGCGATGATATCACGACTTTTATAGGCCGGCAGCTAAACGGCTCGCTGACATGGGAATATCTGGAGGAGATAAGACAGGAATGGGATGGCCCGCTGATTGTGAAAGGCATATTACATGCTGATGATGCCCGTCAGGCGGTAAAGGCCGGGGCAGATGGGCTGGTAATATCCAATCATGGGGGGCGCCAGCTGGATGCCGCGCCGCCCTCTATCACCATATTGCCCCAAATACGCGATTTGCTTGGTAATGAGGCCAGGCTGCTGTTTGATAGCGGGGTGCGCTCAGGCCTGGATGTGGCACGTGCGCTGGCCAGCGGGGCAGATTTTGTTCTGCTGGGACGTGCTTTTATGTTCGGGCTGGCTTGTCTTGGCGCGCAAGGCGGCAAGCATGTTGGCGATATCCTGAAAGACGAGCTGGAAAACACAATGGTACAGCTGGGCGTTACAACCCTGGAAGAGCTGAAAGCAACGCGCAAATAAAGCCCCCCCCGGTGTTCTTTTCTGGCTAATCTGTGTTTGTTTTATCCGGCGCAGCGATACGCCCGCGCAAGGTGGCCGGCAATTGTGCCAGCATAAACAGGCCGGTTAGCGGGGCGGCAAAAAAGACTTTAAACCATACCCAGCCATCATCATCCAGCATCCGCCATGCCCCTTCATTGGCCAGTGCCAGAAAGCCGAAAAACAGCCCCCAGCGCAGGGATAATAGCCGCCAGGTTTCGGGATTAAGGGAAAATTGCGCCCCGAAAAACAGCTTCATTACCGCATGGCCGCGCAGCCAGCCCCCCAAAAGGATAAGACAAAATAAGCCGTTAAACAGGCTGGGTTGAATTTTAATAAACAGGCTGTCACCAAACAGCATCGCGGCTGCGGTAAAGATAGCTGAAACCAGAACAGAAAACAGCGCAAAGGCTGCCCATCTGCGCTCTATGATGCGGTTATAAAGAATGATAAGTGCCGCGCAGGCTACCGCTGCCAGGGCGCCGACAAAAATATCTGCCATGGCATTGCCGATAAATAACGCGGCAAGCGGGGCTATTTCTGCGGCCATTGAAACCAGTCTCATGCGCGTTTTGTTCTTTCTTTTAAAAAAAACCGGCTTTTAAAAAATACCGGCCTCTAGAAAAATACCGGCCTTTAAAAAATACCGGCCTCCAGGCCAGCAGCAAAACCGCCGCCCAGCTCTGCGACCTGTGCTTCAAATTCAGGCATATAATCGCCTTTCAGGATAAGGGGCGGGCGCACCATCCGCCAGCGAAGGGCATGGGCAAACCGTCCAAGTGTATCCGCCGTAGCCGTACCATCCAGGCCAGCACGAATATAAAAAGCAACTGGCAGACCATCGGTGTGATACAGCCAGTCATTATAGCATCGGTCAAACACATCCTTGGTCAGGCCGGCCATATAGCCGATATTTTCCGTGGTGGCGATAATCAGCCCATCACAGGCCAGCCCGTCTTCGCTGGTAACCTCCAGAGAGTTTTTGTGAAGGGCTGTTATCCTCTCGCTATGCGCCTTTATTTCGGCAAAGCATCTATTGGCAAGCGTTTGGGTGTTTAGCGAAGGCGTATGCGAGACAAAAAGTAATGTTTTCATCTGATAAAACCCCTCTACCCTGTTTTAAACCATTCCCATCGCAAGGCCAGCTATATTGCACGCCCCTGATGAAAAGCGTAGCATGGAGCAGAATAAAAGTCGATCACCTGTAAATGGGCTACAGCGTTTTGCTTTCAGGGGTATGACGCACGCAAGAAAGATAAAAATATGCCATTGCTTACCAAAGAAGAAATCGCCGCATTGCAAGAAGAATTGCCACAATGGCAGCTTTGCCCAGAGGGTAAGGCTTTGGATGTTTCCTATAAATTTGCCAATTTCCCCGCGGCGATGGGGTTTATGATGCAGGTAGCTATATTGGCTGAAAAACAGAACCATCACCCTGAATGGTCAAATGTCTATAACCGGGTAGATGTCCGGCTGACCACTCATGATGTGGGCGGGCTATCGGATAAGGACAGGGTTCTGGGCAAATCAATTACCGCCATTGCCGCACAGGCAGAAGCGATTGTTCGTTAATGATAGAGATAGCCAACCCTGTCACTTTATGGATGGTTGCCGGCGTTTATGTGCTGGCAGGGTTTATCAAGGGTGTCATTGGTATTGGCCTGCCCACTACGGCGCTGGCATTGCTGACAATAATCGTCACCCCGCTTGAGGCGATGGCGATTAATATTCTGCCCATGATGGCCACCAATATTTACCAGTTTTTACGCGCCGATAGCTATCGCCAGCTGCTGTACGATTATTGGCGCTTTGCCTCGGTGATGGTGATATTTTTGCTTTTTGCTTCATTTTATGCGGCCGGTTTGGGCAATGATATTATCCGTTTGCTGATAGCGATTTCGGTGATGATTTTCACGCTGAATAATTTGTTCGGCTTGCATTGGCGGCTTAATCCGCGCCATGACCGGCAATGGCAATATGCGATGGGCAGCCTATCGGGGATATTGGGCGGACTGACCTCTATCTGGGGCGTGCCAATGACCATTTATCTGGTGATGAAACAGCTGAAACCAAAACAATTTGTGGATGCGACCGGATTTTTGATTTTGATTGGCTGTTTTCCGCTTACCGCAGGCTATGTGAAAACAGGTATTTTAACCACGGCGGCTATTTTGCCTGCCTGTGCCGGGCTTGTCGGGGCATTTATCGGTTTTTATTTCGGGGCGCGCACACGCAATCTGGTTGCCCCTGATTTGTTTCATAAACTGGTGCTGGTCATGTTTCTTGTGATGGGTCTGAAGATGAGCTATGATAGCCTCTTTGCCTATAATCTTTTGCCCTAGCTGATATGTCTTTCATCGCCTGGATATATTTATTATTGCTTTCCTTTATCTGGGGCGCTTCTTTTTATTTTATCGAGGTGGGTCTGGTGTATCTCAGCCCGGCCTGGCTGGTCAGTTTACGCTTATGCAGTGCCGCCATTATCCTGAGCGCCTATCTGTTTATCCGGGGGCGTTTTTTGCCGACCAGCCTGGCTTTCTGGGGCGCGGTAGGGGTGATGGGGGCGATAAATAATCTGCTCCCCTTTTTCCTGATCGCCTGGGGCCAGGTGTTTGTGACCGGCGGAATGGCCTCTATTATCAATGCCAATACAGCCTTTTTCGGGGTGTTGATATCGGCTATCTTTTTACAGGCTGAACCGCTTCGCCTGCATCGGCTTGTCGGGGTGGGCCTGGGTATTGCCGGGGTAGCCACCGCGATTGGGTTTGAAGCGATAGAGGGAACATCGGCGTCTATCTATGGCTCGCTGGCGATATTGGGGGCAACCCTGTCCTATGCGCTGGCCGGGGTATGGGGCAGGCTAAAGCTGGCAAGCTGGCCAGCGATGGAGGTGGCGTGCGGGATGTTGATATGTTCGGCCAGCCTGTCTGTTCCAGCCGGATTTATACTCTCTGGTATGCCGTCATTATCCCTGTTTCAGCCGGAAAATCTGCCCGCTTTGTTGCAATTAATTATCGGCATCGGCATTTTGGGAACCGCGCTGGCCTATCCGTTATATTTTCGGATATTGGCGCTGGCCGGGGCATCCAATTTGTTGCTGGTCACCATCATTGTGCCGATATTTGCGGTTGGTCTGGATGCTGCGCTTTTGGGACAATGGGTAGGGGCGCGCCAACTGGCCGGATTTGGGCTGGTCGCGATAGGGCTGGCGATAATGGATGGCCGATACCGCCGCCCTAAAAGCCGAAATAATTAAGCCCCCATAAACAGGCAAAGCCGACAATCAGCGTGATGATAACCGAGCGTGTCAGCCAGGCAACAAGGATTGCAAGACCGGCAGCCGGCAAGCGCAAATTATCTGAAAACGCAATGCCGCTATCGGCTGTGACCATCACGGAATGGGTGATAATCGGGGTTAAAACAGCTATAGGCACAAAATACATTGCCCGTTCAAACCAGGCAGGCAATTTTGCCGGCAACCAGCCTGTTAAGGGCAAAAATCGCGCAGAAAAGGTCAGCGCGCCACATAAACACATCAGGACAAACAGGCTCATTTTACCGCCTCCATCTGGTTATCCTTGTCCAGATAGCTAACTGCCCAGCCAACCGCAATGCCAATAATGGCCGCACAAATCAGCCAGAGTTGCCAGACCATATCATGTAAAATAAGCGCGGTTATGCCGGCACTGAGCGCGGCAAAAATTTCTGCCCGTCTTTTTATCACAGGGGCAAGCACCGCAATAAAGGATAAAGGTACTGCAAAGCCAAGCTGCAGGCTTGCCGGAACAGCTGTGCCTAAAAACGCTCCGGTAATGGTGGAAATCTGCCAGACAATGAACAGCAACAAGCCTGTCCCCAGCAAATGATAATGCAAATAATCAGATGGCTGTCCGCTGCGAAAGCGGATGATAGACATGGCATAGGCTTCATCGGTTAAAAGATAGGCCAGCAAAACACGCCAGCGCAGCGGCAGGTTTTTTAAATAGCTTGCCAGCGATAGCCCATATAACAGATGGCGTAGATTAATCGTGCTGACAGAGGCCAGAATAACCCCGGCCGGGGTCGCACTGGCCACCAGCTGGGCAAAGACAATCTGGCTCGCTCCGCCAAATAAAACAACCGATAATAAACAGGTTTCAAGGATGCTCATCCCGCTTTCCACCCCCAAAATGCCATAGACCAGCCCAAAGGGGATAATGCCAATCTGTAACGGCAATTCATCCAGCAAGCCGCGTTTAAATTCATCAAGGGCGGAAGTCATAACAGCGTTTCACTAACGATTTTGAAAGTTATTACAGCACGGGCGATATCAGGGGACGGCTATTTATAAAGAACTGGAAAATAGATAGGCCAAATATCTGCCAAATACTAGGCAAGATACTGTGCTTTTGCTATGCAGGCAATATGCTATCCAGAAGCTGACCAGATAAAATGAGATACCAGGAATATGATAAAAGCGATCGATACTCTAGGCGCAGATACCCTGACAGGAAAAACCCTTTTAATGCGGGTGGATTTTAACTGTCCGCTGCAAGATGGCAAGGTTGCAGATGCCACCCGAATAGACAGGATTATGCCTGGCATCACAGCGCTGCTGGAGAAGGGGGCGGGGATTATCCTGCTCAGTCATCTGGGCCGGCCAAAAGGCAGGATTGTCCCGGAAATGAGCCTTGCGCCTATCGCCGCCTATATCGAGGCGCATTACGGTCTTTTTTTGCCCCTGATAGCGGATGTGGACGGGCTGTCACAACCGGGGGCTGGCCAGATGGTATTGCTGGAAAATCTGCGCTTTTGGCCAGAAGAGGAGGCCAATGATAGCGGCTTTGCAGAAAAGCTGGCAAAATATGGCGCGTTCTATGTCAATGATGCCTTTTCGTGTGCCCACCGCGCCCATGCCTCTACTCATGCGCTGGCACAGCAGCTGCCGGCCTATGCAGGGCCAGCCCTGATAAGGGAAGTAAATGCGCTGAAAACAGCTCTGGAGGTGCCAAAAAGGCCGGTTGTGGCGGTGGTTGGCGGGGCAAAAATTTCCACCAAGCTGGATGTGTTGACCCATTTGATTAGCCGCGTTGATCATCTGATTCTGGGCGGTGGTATGGCCAATACTTTCCTGGCCGCACAGGGCTATGATATGGCCGGATCGCTGATGGAAGCCGAGCTTGTTGATACCGCAAAAAATATCCTGAAATCAGCACGCGAAAAAGGATGTGCTATCCATCTGCCAAAAGATGGGCAGGCGGCAACAGAATTTAAAAAAGGGGCGGATGCGCGTATCATTGCCAATGAAGAGCTGGCAAAAGAGGAAATGATGCTGGATATCGGGCCAGAGGCTGTCGCAAGCTATAGCGCGGTTATCCGCGAGGCAAAAACAGTGCTGTGGAACGGGCCAATGGGCGCGTTTGAAATTCCCCCTTTTGATGCAGGCACAAATGGCCTTGCCCGATATGTGGCGGACGCTACCGCAGATGGGCTGGTCTCTATCGCAGGGGGCGGTGATACGGTTGCGGCACTAAATCATGCCGGCTGTGCGGATAAGTTCAGCTATGTCTCGCTGGCAGGCGGGGCGTTTCTGGAATGGATTGAGGGGCGCGAATTACCGGGTATTGCTATTTTGGATAGCGCACCCTAGATCAGGTAACAGAGAGCCTTTTCGCTTTTTTCCCAGATAAGGGGGCTTGTGTGATGTTTTTTACCAATCCATTTAAATCCCGCCTGCCAGAGGCAGAAGAAGCGTTAAAGGGGCGCGCATCTGCCATTATGACGCCCGGGGCGCATGCGGCTCATGGCCGTCCTATCGCCCCGCCTTTTCCAGAGGATGTGCAGCTGGTACAGCTGGGTCTGGGCTGTTTTTGGGGAGCAGAGCGGCTGTTTTGGACACAAGAAGGGGTTTATAGCACGGCCGTTGGCTATGCAGGCGGGCGCACGCCAAACCCCACCTATGAAGAGGTATGTTCGGGACAAACCGGCCATAGCGAGGTGGTACTGGTCGCCTTTCAGCCCGATATTCTGTCTTTTGAAGCATTGCTTGGCATTTTCTGGGAAGGCCATGACCCGACACAAGGCAATCGTCAGGGAAATGATATCGGCACGCAATATCGCTCTGTTATCTATACCGATACGGCTGAAATGCTGGAAGAGGCACGCAGTACCGCTCGCCATTATGGTCAGAAACTGGCGGCAAACGGCTTTGGGCAAATCACTACAGAGATAAAATCTGGCCAGAAATTTTATTATGCCGAAGAATATCATCAGCAATATTTGCATAAAGTGCCAAATGGCTATTGCGGGCTGGCGGGATGTAATGTGCGCTATTAGGCATGGTTTTTTACCGATAAAGCGCATATCCGGCAAACTAAAGGCTTGATCTTTTACCAGGCCTTGTATATTCTTCGGCCACTAATTCTTTATATGAAGCCAAAATCGGCTACGGATGTTAAAAATGAAAGTTGCAAGTTCACTGAAAACGCTGAAGTCTCGCGATCGTAACTGCCAGGTGGTGCGTCGTCGTGGCCGTTTATATGTTATTAACAAAAAGAACCCGCGTATGAAGGCACGTCAGGGATAAGTATTCTTTTGCCTCCTCATCCAGAATATGAGGATAAAATAGCTGATACACGATAAGCCGCATGATAATTTTCATGCGGTTTTTTGTTTGTTGGAAAAGAAATACTGGATATTATTCACAGACAAACCGATATCGAGATACGACGAGTTTTTCAAGATAGGAAGAATGCGATGTTACTGCCAGAACCGGAACAGAATATTCTGGACAGGCGCGATGAAATTGTCGCCGCGCTGAAATCGATGTTGCCAAAGGGCTGTGTGATCGATGATCGCACCACCATGAAGGCCTTTGACAGTGATGCGCTATCTGCCTATCGCAATCTGCCTCTGGTCGTGGTGTTGCCGGAAACCGCCCGGCAAGTGGCCGATGTAATGAAATGGTGCCGCGATAATAAGGTGAAAATCGTTCCGCGCGGGGCTGGTACCAGCCTTTCCGGCGGGGCATTGCCCTTATCAGACGGGGTATTGCTGGGTCTGGGTAAATTTAATCAAATCACGGAAATTGATTATGAAAACCGCACAGTTACCGCCCAGCCGGGCGTAACCAATCTGGCCATCACCACCGCGGTTCAGGATAATGGCTTTTATTATGCCCCTGACCCCTCTAGCCAGATTGCCTGTTCCATTGGCGGGAATATCGCGGAAAATTCAGGCGGGGTGCATTGTTTAAAATATGGGCTGACCACCAATAATGTGCTGGGCATTGAAATGGTCACCATGGATGGCGAGATTGTCCGTATTGGCGGCAAGCATCTGGATGCGCCCGGTTTTGATATCCTGGGGATTATGACTGGCTCGGAAGGGCTTTTGGGCGTTGTTACAGAAGTTACGGTGCGGATCTTGCGCAAACCTGCGACCCAGCGTGCCATGCTGGTCGGATTTGATAGCGCCCAGCAAGCCGGACAGGCAGTGAGTACTGTTATCGGGGCAGGTATTATCCCTGCCGGTATGGAAATGATGGATAATCCGGCCATTAACGCGGCTGAGGATTTTGTGCAAGCTGGCTATCCAAGAGAGGCAGCCGCCTTGCTTATCGTCGAGCTGGATGGCCCGGAGGTTGAGGTGGATTACCTGCTAGACAGGGTTGCTGGCCTGATGAAAACATCCGGGGCAAGCTCTATGCGGGTAAGCCAGTCCGAAGAAGAGCGCAATCAGTTCTGGGCAGGGCGAAAATCGGCTTTCCCTGCGGTGGGGCGTATCTCGCCGGATTATTTATGCATGGACGGGACTATCCCGCGCAAGGCTCTGCCGGAAATGCTGACCAGAATGGCCGCGATGAGCCAGAAATATGGCTTGCGGGTGGCCAATGTGTTTCATGCAGGCGACGGTAATTTGCACCCCCTTATCCTGTTTGATGCGAATGCCGAGGGCGAGCTGGAACGTGCCGAGGAATTCGGAGCAGAGATTTTACGAAATTGTGTGGCATTGGGCGGCGTTTTGACAGGCGAGCACGGGGTAGGCGTGGAAAAGCGCGACCTGATGGGCGAGATGTTCAGCGAGGATGATTTAAAACAGCAACAACGCCTGAAATGTGCGTTTGACCCGGATCATCTGCTCAATCCGGGCAAGGTGTTTCCTGTTTTGCATCGCTGTGCAGAGCTGGGCCGGCTGCATGTGCATCATGGCCAATTGCCGCATCCCGATATTCCGCGCTTTTAGCCCCATAATACCAGGGTAATCGCCCCACCATAATATTACGCCACGAAGGAGAGGGCATGGCAGTTTACACGCCAGAAACATCTGCGGAAATAGAAACCATCATCCGTGACGCGCTGTTACAGAAAACGCCACTGAAAATATCCGGCTATGGCACAAAAACCGGGCTGGGCGGCCAGGTACAGGCACCTGATGAGTTAAGCCTTGCTGGCCATAAGGGGATAACCGATTACCAGCCAGAAGAGCTGGTGATGGTGGCGCGTGCCGGCACGCTGTTAGCTGAAATTGAAGAAGCGCTGGCACAAAAAGGCCAGATGCTGGCCTTTGAGCCGCCGCATTTAGAAGGGTTTTACGGAACTGAACATGCTGGCTCTCTTGGCGGCGTTATTGCGTGTAACCTGTCTGGCCCGCGCCGTATTTCAGCCGGTGCGGCACGTGATTATCTATTGGGATTTGATGCGGTTTCAGGACGTGCAGGCTATTTTCGTTCTGGCAGCAAGGTGATGAAAAATGTCACAGGCTATGATCTGTCCAAATTAATGTGCGGGTCATTCGGGATGCTGGCGGTGATGAGCGAGATTACCCTGAAAGTTCTGCCGCGCCCGGAATATGTGGCCAGCCTTTCGCTGATATGTGCCAGCCTGGCACAAGCCCAATCTGTGCTGTCTGCTGCTTTTGGTTCGGCAACCGAGCCATCTGGCGGGGCAATTCTGGGTGAGGGTGGGGGATTTGTGGCCACTATCCGGCTAGAGGGGGTACAGATATCAGTAGAGGACAGGCTAGTGAGCCTGTCAGATTTACTGGCATCTTTTAGCGATTTAAGAGTGCTGGAAGGTGAAGAAAGCAGCGATTTCTGGGCGAATATGCGCGATATCGCCTTTTTGGACAAAGGGGCAGAACAGGTCTGGAAACTTTCCGCTACCCCTTCACTTGCCCCGCAGATTATCGCCGAAATTCAAAGGGCGTTTGATATTGAATTCGGGCTGGATTGGGCAGGGGGGCTGATATGGCTTTCCGGCTCTGGTGCGGGGCTTGGCTCGCATATTCGCAACATTTTAGCCGCAAATGGGGGCGGACATGCAACGCTGATGCGCGCAAGCGATAGTATCCGTGCTATACAGCCTGTCTTTCAGCCATTAGGCGAGGCGATTGGCGGTCTGCAAACCCGTATCAAAACCGCCTTTGATCCGGAAAATATTTTAAACCCGCAAAGACTTAATCTGGGAGGCGAGGCCGATGCAAACGCATTTTAGTAAGACTGCCCTGCAGCGCCCTGAAATTAAAATGGCAGATGAAATTTTGCGTAAATGCGTGCATTGCGGCTTTTGCACCGCTACCTGTCCGACTTTTGTTCTGACAGGGGATGAGCGCGATAGCCCGCGCGGCCGTATCTGGATGATGCGCGATGCGCTGGGGGGCGGGGATACAGGCGATCAGGTGGCGATGGCGGATGTAGGCTATCATCTGGATCGCTGTCTGGGCTGTATGTCATGCATGACCACTTGCCCGTCTGGTGTGGATTATCTGCATCTGGTGGATATTGGCCGGGCAGAGGTGGAAAAAACCACGACCCGCCCGATTTCAGATGCGCTTATCCGCAAATTGCTGGCAGGGCTTGTCCCGCGTGCCGGGTTATTTAATCTGGCTCTAAAGCTGGCCGGGCTGGGGCGTCCGTTTGCTGCGATAATGCCGCGTCGAATAGCGGCTATGCTGCGCTCTGCCCCTGAAAAATTGGGCGGCGTGGATAAAATAGGGGCAATCGATCAGATATTTACCCCTGAAAAGCCCGTCCAAAAGCGCGTTATCCTGTTGCAGGGCTGTGCCCAACGCGCGATTGCCCCTCAAATTAATGCCGCAACCTTGCGCCTGCTCTCGGCTCTGGGGGTAGAGGTGGTGGTGCGCCAGCTGGCCAGCTGTTGTGGCGGCCTTGCCCATCATATCAATGAAAGTGATAGCGCCCATCAGCATATGGCGGCAACCGCACGTGCCTGGAAGGCCGATATTGATAAGGGCGATCTGGATGCCATTATCGTCAATACATCTGGCTGCGGTACCACCTTGAAAGATTATACACAGCTATTATCCGGGGATGCAGAGCTGGCACAGACAGGCAAAAAAATTGCATCACTGGCGATGGATATTACCGAATTTCTGGCCGCTCATACAGATCTGCCTTCCCTGCCGGAAAAGGGGCTGTCGGTTGCCTATCATGCAGCTTGCTCTCTCCAGCATGGGCAAAAAGTGACAAGCGCGCCCAAAAACTTGCTGGCAAATGCCGGCTTTGAGGTACGCCCGATAGCCGAAGCGCATTTATGCTGCGGGTCGGCCGGGGTCTATAATATCCTGCAGCCCGAATTGGCCGGACAGCTGCAAAGCCGAAAAATAGGCAATATCAACAAGGCAAATGCCGATATTGTGGCGGCTGGCAATTTAGGCTGTATCAACCAGATGGCCGGGGCAGATGCCCCTGTCTGTCATACCGTTCAATTGCTGGATTGGGCCTATGGCGGCCCTGTTCCGCAAGGTTTGGAAAATCTGGCTCCCAAAGCCTAGCCAATAGTGGCCAGCCCCCCCCTTGATAGGGCAGATTTAGGACAGGTCGAAGAAATCATTGCCCTTATCATCGGTGATAATAAAGGCCGGGAAATCTTCTACCTCTATCCGCCAAACCGCTTCCATGCCGAATTCCGGGAATTCCAGGACTTCCACCTTTTTGATAGATTCCAGCGCCAGCTTGGCCGCAACCCCGCCAATCGAGCCAAGATAAAAGCCGCCATGTTTTTTACAGGCCTGTTTAACCATGGCAGAACGATTGCCCTTTGCCAGCATTACCATAGACCCGCCGGCTTCCTGGAACCTGTCTACATAGCTGTCCATTCGCCCGGCTGTGGTTGGCCCGAAAGAGCCGGATGCCATACCTTCCGGGGTCTTGGCAGGGCCTGCATAATAGACCGGGTGATTTTTGATATAATCTGGCAGGCTGCCTGTTTGTTCCAGCTGTTCCAGCAATTTTGCATGGGCGATATCTCTTGCTACCACCATAGGCCCGGTCAGCTTGACCCGTGTTTTCACCGGATATTGGCTAAGGGTGGAAAGAATATTGGCCATTGGCTGGTTCAGATCAATCGCAACGGCATTATCTTCTGCCTCTTCTGCGAGGTCAGGCAGATATTTGGCCGGATCGGTTTCCAGCTGTTCCAGAAACAGCCCGTCTGCGGTAATTTTGGCACGGATCTGTCTATCGGCTGAACAGGAAACCCCTATGCCGATAGGACAGCTTGCCCCGTGGCGTGGCAGGCGGATAACCCGCACATCATGGCAGTAATATTTACCGCCAAATTGCGCCCCTATCCCCAGCTCTCTGGTCATATCCAGAATAATTTTTTCCCATTCCAGGTCGCGCCAGCCATGCCCGGAATTTGACCCGCTGGTCGGCAGATTATCCAGATCGCGCACCGATGCCTTTTTAACAGTCTTCAGATTATATTCAGCAGAGGTGCCGCCAATAACAATCGCCAGATGATAGGGCGGACAGGCCGCTGTACCGAGCGAGACAATCGCTTCTTTTAAAAATTCTTTCAGGCTTTCCGGGTTCAAAACAGCCTTTGTTTTCTGATGCAAAAAGGTTTTGTTGGCAGAGCCGCCCCCTTTTTGAATAAAGGTGAATTTATATTCAGCCCCTGCACCGGCAGCGATATCAATTTGTGCCGGCAGATTATTGGCGGTATTTTTTTCTTCAAACATGGTTAAGGGGGCAAGCTGGGAAAACCGCAGATTATGCGACTGATAGGTGTTGTAAATGCCGCGTGACAGGGCTTTTTCATCCTCGCCGCCGGTCAGCACCTGCTCGCCTCTGGTCGCATTGACCAGCGCCGTGCCGGTATCCTGACACATGGGCAATACGCGGTTAGAGGAAATAACGGCATTTTTGATCATTTCCAATGCCACAAACCTGTCATTATCGGTGGCTTCAGGGTCATCCAGAATGGCTTTTAGCTGTGCCAGATGAGAGGGGCGCAAAAGATGCGAGACATCGGCCATAGCCTGTTCTGCCAGCAAGGTCAGCCCTTGCGGGTCAACTTTCAAAAATGGCCGCCCATCAAGGGTAAGCGCGGTAACATATTCAGTTGAGATACAGCGATAGGGCGTATCATCGCCTGTGGTTGGCAATAAAGGGCTAAAATCGAAATCCGCCATCTGTCATTCCTCTTATCTGGGCGTTTTGAAACTCGTAAAAATAGGGGCTAGGCACGAAAGGGCAAAGCGGTGTTGAAAAGAATTATTTCTTTGGGGCAGGGTCTTTGCGAAAACGGTCAAGAGAGACGATTTCTGCCCCGTCGCCATTATTTTCCCCGCCATGAATAGCCGAGATGTTTGATCTGTCTGATGGTACAGGTGCCGGGGCGATATTTTTATCCTGGGTGCTGCCTGATATATCAGCGGCCGGGGCGCTATCTTCCTCCTCTGGCAAGGCATCCAGCACATCGGGCGCGCTAAATTGCAAGCCAAAGCCAACAGACGGATCATTGAAATGGGTGACCGCAGCAAAGGGTATGTTCAGATTGTGATGCACACCGGAAAAAGACAGGGTCACCGAAAAATATGCTTCGCTGACATGCAAATCCCAAAACTGATGTTGCAGAACAATGGTCATCTCGTTGGGGTTGGCCGCTTTCAGGGTTTCAGACATCTGAACGCCCTCAGCGGTGGTCTGGAAGGTGATGTAAAAATGGCTGTCGCCTGGCAAGCCTTCATGCTCTACCAGCGCGAGCGATCCTCTGACAACCGTGCGGAGCGCGTCTTCAACCAGCAGCTCGTAATTTATGGCTGCTTTTTGTTCTGTATCATCCATCCCAACGCACCTTATTTGCCATGACCAGCATCCCCTTTTATCTGCCCCCCCCCTTTATTTGTTATCCTGTCTGTTATCCAGGATTTAATCTGGCCAGTCTGTTATCAGACTTCTTTTTTAACCCATAGCGAAGCGGGGCGCAGTGGCAATTTAGTGGGACCGCTTCTGTTGCCAGGTGCGATCCCGAACCCCGCCTGCCCGAGCTCAATCGAACAGGACTTTAAAGATGGTTTTTGTTACCGCGTTACGCAGCAACAGCAACCGGAGCAGAGTTGTCGTTTGCAACTACTACATGGCCCGATAACGGCGGGTACCATACCGAACGAAGATAAGGCCTTTACCACATGCGTCGATCCTGTTTCGCCCCCAAAAGCTGTATCTATCCAGAGGGTTAAATCTGCTGGCAAGATACGTAAAACTGTAATGGTGGAGGCGCCGGGTACCGCCCCCGGGTCCGCCCTGCTTATTTCGCAATATGTTTATCGTCATAGTCAGCAAAAGCTGACATCTGATAGTATAGCGGCAAACTGTGTTTTTTGAAAGTTTTTTACATCTGCGATGCGCATCATCTGGTATCGCGGTGATTGTTTTGCTACTGTCTGATTAAAATAAACCATATAAACGGATAAGAGTTTTTTTCATGCGTCAATATCTCGACCTACTTGAGCATGTGCTGGAAAAAGGCAGCGAGCGCGGCGACAGAACCGGTACAGGTACAAAATCGGTATTTGGCTGGCAAATGCGCTTTGATCTGCAACAGGGTTTTCCTGTACTCACCACAAAAAAGCTGCATCTGCGCTCGATTATCCATGAATTATTATGGTTTATTCAGGGCGATACCAATATTGGCTATTTGCGCGATAATGGCGTGTCCATCTGGGATGAATGGGCAGATGAAAAAGGTGATTTGGGCCCGGTATATGGCCAGCAATGGCGGCGCTGGCAAACCCCGGATGAAGGACGGGTTATTGATCAGCTTATGGATGTGGTGAGGGCTATTCGTACCACCCCCGAATCGCGGCGTCTGATCGTCTCTGCCTGGAACCCGTCTGATATTCCGAATATGGCCTTGCCGCCCTGTCATTGCCTGTTTCAATTTTATGTCAGTGATGGCAAATTATCCTGCCAGCTTTACCAGCGTTCTGCCGATATCTTTTTGGGTGTGCCTTTCAATATTGCCTCTTATGCGCTGTTGACCCATATGATGGCACATATCACCGGCTTGCAGGTGGGGGATTTTGTTCATTCGCTGGGCGATGCCCATTTATATCTGAACCATGTAGAGCAAGCGCGTCTGCAATTACAGCGCAGCCCGGGCCCCTTGCCGCAATTAGAGCTGATAAATCCGCCAGATGCGCTCACCGATTTTCGCTTTGAGCATATAAAGCTTGTCGGATATGAAGCTGCCCCGTCTATCGCCGCCCCTATCGCGGTCTAGAGGCACGGGCATGGATGGTATTGTATCGGACTTGCAGATGGTATGTGTCGTGGCGATGGCCCGAAACCGGGTTATCGGTGATGGCAGCGGTCTTATCTGGCATTTGCCAGGCGATCTTAAACGGGTGAAAGAGCTGACCATGGGCTGTCCTCTGATTATGGGGCGGCGAACATGGGATACGATAGGGCGGGCACTTCCCGGCCGCCTCAGTATTGTTTTAACCCGTAATTCTGACTGGTCAGCCCCCGAAGCCCTGGCCGTGCAAACCATTGATGAGGCAATAGAGGCAGGGGCAAAATGGCTGGCACAGCAAGGGCAGGGGGAAAACCGCCTTATCCTGTTTGGTGGCGGCGAAATTTACGCGGCCGGGCTGGAATATTGTAATCTTATCGAAGCGACCCTTATCGATGCCGCCCCCAAAGAGGGGGTGCGCTTTCCGGCCTTTGATGAAAGCGCGTGGGAAGATATCCATTTGCAGAGCATAGAGGCCGGGCAAAGCCATCCGGCTTTCCATTATCACCAGCTTCGGCGCAAAAACCCTGTCCCGCCGCCTGGTCGCTAAATTTTACCGTTATTCCATTACCAGCTTCGGGGCGGCGCGTTTGCCTTTGGCAAGCTGTTCCAGAATATTATTGGCAATATCCTGATAGATTTTGGCATGAGGGCTGTTTGGCTGGTCGGCGACAATGGGCGTGCCGGCATCCGAGGTTGCGCGAATATCCATATGCAGAGGCACAGCCCCTAAAAAGGGCAGATTGAGACGCCGGGCTTCGGTTTCTGCCCCGCCTGTGCCAAAAATATCTGCTCGCTCGCCGCAAGATGGACACAAAAAATGGCTCATATTCTCAATAATGCCCAGCACGGGTACATCCACGCGCTTGAACATATTCAAACCCTTTCGTGCATCTATCAATGCCAGATCCTGAGGGGTGGAGACAATCACCGCCCCGGCCAGTTCTGCGCGCTGGGACAGGGTAAGCTGGGTATCGCCGGTACCGGGCGGCATATCCACCACTAAAATATCCAGCCCGTTCCAGGCAACATCGCGCAACATTTGCTGTACCGCAGACATTACCATTGGCCCGCGCCAGATGGTCGGCGCGTCTTCCTCTATCAAAAAGCCTATCGACATGGCTTGCAAACCCCACGCATCCAGCGGGATCAGCTTGTTATTTTCGGTCTCGGGCTTTTTGTTCATGCCCAGCAAACGCGGCAGGGACGGGCCATAAATATCGGCATCCAAAATCCCGACCTTTTTGCCTGTATTGGCCAGCGCAAGTGCCAGATTGATCGCTGTCGTTGATTTGCCAACCCCGCCCTTGCCAGAGGCCACTGCAATCACCTGGTCAGCCGGGCGAATAACCTCATCGCGGGAAGGGGTTTGTGCGCTCTGGCGAGGCGGATTTGCCTCCGCTGGCCTGTGGGCGGTCATTAAAATGGTGACCGACACCACGCCTTCTATCGCATCTACCGCTTTTTTTGCAGCTTTTTTGATATTTTCCGCTTCGGCAGAAATTTCCGGGGCAATCTCAATCGTAAAGCCAACATTTCCGCCCTTTATCACGATACCGGATACCGCCCCCGCCTCGCCAAGGGAGGTATTTTGATGCGGCAGAGCGACCGATTTCAGTGCCTGAAGAATTTTTTGTTCTGTTATTTCGCTTGGCATTCTTGAATTTTCCACACTTCGTCCAAATATAGAGCGGTAATGGTTCAGGTTATGACTTAGGCTTGTCATTTCGATTTGGCAAGTCAGATTAAGCCAGCTATACCCTGTATCTGAAATAAAAATAGCGAACGATAAGGGAGCGACATTATCATGCCCTGGAATAATCAAGGCGGCAATCAAGGCGGCAATCAAGGCGGGCCTTGGGGTGGCGGCGGAAATCAAGGTGGTCCCTGGGGCGGTGGTTCCGGTCGCCAGCCTAATCGGCCAAACCCACCAGATTTTGACAAAATGTTTAAAGATTTTCGGAATAGCTTCGGCGGCCGTGTATCAGGCGGTGGCAAGCCGTCGCGGTTTTTGTGGCTTATCCTTATCGTTATTCTGGGATTGTGGGTCGCTACCGGTTTTTACCGCGTAAACCCACAGGAACAGGGCGTTGTTTTGCGCTTTGGGGAATGGGTGAAAACCACTTCGCCCGGCTTGCATTACCATCTGCCTTTCCCGATTGAAAGCGTGCTGACCCCGGATGTTACCCGGGATAATCGCCTGGAAATCGGTTTCCGTGATGTGGGCGGCCGCAGTGTATCGCGCCGCGATATCGCTGATGAAAGCCAGATGATTACCGGCGATGAAAATATCGTGGATATTGATTTTGTGGTGTTTTGGCGTATCGCGGATGCCGGGCAATATCTGTTTAATCTGGCAGAGCCGGATGAAACCATCAAGGTAGCAGCAGAGGCCGTCATGCGCGAGATTATCGGCCAGACGCGCATTCAAACGGCGCTGACCGAAGGCCGGCAGAGTGTTCAGGTAGCTGTGCGTCAAAAGCTGCAGGAGTTGCTGGATGAATATAAAACAGGGGTGCGGGTACGCGAAGTCCAATTGCTGGCCGTTGACCCGCCCGCAGATGTCATTGATGCCTTTAACGATGTGCAGCGCGCCCGTCAGGACAGGGATCGTCTGAAAAACGAAGCCGAAGCGTTTCGTAATGATGTTGTGCCACGTGCGCGTGGTGAAGCGGCCCGTCTGGTAGCCGAAGCAGAAGCCTATCGCGAAGAGGTGGTTAGCCGTGCAGAAGGGGATGCCTCGCGCTTTGATCAGGTCTTTAATGCCTATCAAATGGATAAAAATGTGACCCGTGAGCGGATTTACATTGAGACCATAGAGGAAGTGTTTGGCAATATTGAAAAGATTATCATTGATGAAGATGGCCAATCGGTTGTGCCTTATTTGCCGCTCAAGGAACTGGGGCGCAACAGCATAACTAATCAGGGGAGTAACTAGGTTATGAAAGCAACACGTAATGTAACATTGCTCCTATTGGCTGTTCTGCTGTTTGGTGCGTATTCCGCAGCCTTTGTGGTCAATCAAACCCAACAGGCACTGGTGCTGCAATTTGGTGAGCCAAAGCGGACTATCCAGGAACCTGGTCTGAAGTTTAAATTGCCCTTTATCCAGGAAGCCGTTTTTTACGAAAGACGCGTATTATCCTTGATCCCGCAAGATGCCGAAGAGGTTATCCTGGCCGATCAAAAGCGTTTGCAGGTAGATGCCTATGCCCGGTACCGGATCAAAGACCCGCTATTGTTCTTTCAGACGGTTCGCAACGAGATAGGCGCACGTGCAAGGCTGGAATCTATTATTGATTCATCGGTCAGACGGGTGCTGGGCCGTGAAACACTGGCCTCTATCCTGACAGGTGAGCGCGAGACCATTAACGGCTCTATCCGTGATGAGGTGAACCAGTCTGTCGCCTCTCTGGGGATTGAGATTATCGATGTGCGCTTGCGGCGGGCAGACTACCCCGAAGCGACCAGCCAGAACATCTTTAACCGGATGAAGTCCGAGCGGGAACGTGAAGCAAAGGAATTCCGCGCAACAGGGGAAGAAGAAGCCCAGAAGATTCGGGCAGACGCTGAAAAAACCCGAACCGTGATTGTGGCTGAAGCTAAAAAAGAAGCCCAGCAAGTGCGCGGTGAGGGGGATTCCAACGCTATCCGCATTTATGCAGAAAGTTTTGGGCGCGATCCGGAGTTTTTCTCTTTCTATCGCTCGATGGAAGCCTATCGTAAATCTATTGGCGAGTCCGGCACGTCCATGATCTTGTCTCCGAACTCCTCATTCTTCCGCTATTTCAAGGATAAGGATGGTGGTGTAGAAAAAGAGTAAACTGCAAAAGCTGATGCCTCAATCTGGCCTGATTTTGGACAGATTGAGGCCTATGTGACGCTCTAGCCTTGCAGGATGGAAAAGACAGCTTCTCTCCTCCTTCTATTATACAGATCCCTGTTGTCTTTTCCGCCTTAACTTTTTTAGGTCAACCATTTTAACAAACAGGATTATCCCTGATGAAAAAGATGACACTCCTACCCCTTCATACCCCTCATAGATCCGGCGTTGCGGTTATCGATACACAAAGGGCGATGCGCTATTTCCGGACAGTATTTTTTCTTGGTATGCTGGCTTTTTGCCTGACTGTCCTGGCCAGTCCCTTGCGGGCAGGCGAACGTCCGGACAGCTTTGCTGATTTGGCAGAGCGCCTGTCACCAGCGGTGGTGAATATTTCTACCTCTATGGTTATTAAGGATGATAGCCGGCCTGCCTTGCCACGTTTTCCCGAAGGTTCGCCCTTTGAAGATTTTTTCAAGGAATTTGAAGATAGAGGCCAGGCACGGCGTACCCAGTCGCTGGGTTCCGGTTTTATCATTGATAGCAGCGGCATTGTTGTGACCAACAACCATGTTATCGAAAATGCCGATAAAATTTCGGTTATCCTGGCCAATGATGAGGTGTTTGAAGCCGAGCTGATAGGGCGGGATCAGAAAACCGATATTGCGGTGCTGAAAATTGACCCCGGCAACACTAAACTCAGCGCGGTTTCCTTTGGCGATTCAGATAAATTACGTGTGGGCGACTGGGTCATGGCTATCGGCAATCCCTTTGGTCTGGGCGGCACGGTCACCGCCGGTATTGTTTCTGCACGCGGGCGCGATATTGGCTCTGGCCCCTATGATGATTTTATCCAGACAGATGCCTCTATTAATCGGGGTAATTCCGGCGGGCCTCTGTTTAATCTGGCTGGCGATGTTATCGGCATTAATACCGCTATTTTTTCCCAGTCAGGCGGGTCTGTTGGTATCGGTTTTGCTATTTCGGCCAATCTGGCAACACAAGTGGTTCAGCAGCTTCAGGATTTTGGTCGTACACGGCGTGGCTGGCTGGGTGTATTTATTCAGGAAGTCACCGAGGATATTGCAGAAAGCCTGGGGCTGAAGACAGCGAACGGGGCTCTTGTGGCCTCGGTTACCGAAGATGGCCCTGCCGATAAGGCTGGATTGCAGGCAGGCGATGTCATCCTGAAATTTGATGGCCAGGCGGTAGAAAGAAGCCGTGACTTGCCGCGCATTGTTGCCGAAACCGCAGTGGAAAAAACCGTTGAGGTAGAGCTGGTGCGCGATGGCAAAACCATCACAAGGAACGTTACGCTGGGCGAGTTGGAACAGGCTGAAAATGGCGGTTTGCTGAGCAGTAAATCAGAGCCGGGAAGTCCGGAAACCATCGAGGATATCGGGCTGGCGGTCTCGCCGCTGGATGCAACACTGGCAGAACAATTTGGCCTGAAAGAAGACAAGATGTCTGTGGTGGTGGTCAGTGTGGCGGAAAATGGCCCTGCTGGCCAGCGCGGCATTCGCGAGGGCGATATTATCCGCCGCATTAATCAGACCGCGGTCAGTTCTGTTAAACAGCTTTCCGATAAAATTCGCGAGGCAAAACAAAATGGCCGTCGCGGCGTTTTGATGCTGGTGGAAAGCGAAGGCCAGACACGCTTTGTTCAGGTCAGTTTCGAGACAGAATAAAGCCTTAAAACCATAAGATCATAAAAAATGAACAGCTGGCCCCCCTCGGGCTGGCTGTTTTTTATGCCGCGAAATCCCTGGCATCATAGCCTTGCAGATATAATAAGGCAGTTAAATCGCTATAGGATATTTGTGTATCAATAGCGGCGCGCAGGGCAGGCTTGCCTTCAAAGGCGACGCCAAGCCCGGCCTCCTGTAGCATCATCATATCATTTGCCCCATCGCCGACACACAGGCTCTGGCTAAGCGGGATATTCATCTGGCCGCAATAATGATGCAGGAAATCGCGCTTGGCCTGTTTGCCTAAAATAGGCGGCAGAGCCGTGCCGGAAAGCTGGCTACCTGTCAGACCCAGCTGATTGGCGTGATGGCCGGTAAAGCCCAGCTGTTGCGCGATAACAGAGGTCAGAAACGTAAATCCGCCAGAGACAAGATAACACTCTGCGCCATGTGCGCGCATGGTCGCAACAAGGCAATGCGCCCCGGGGGTAATTTTAACGCCTTTGACCACCGCATCCAGCAGGCTGGCAGGCTGGCCTTTTAACAGGGCAAGTCGGGCGGCAAGGGCTTGTTCAAAATCCAGCTCGCCAGCCATTGCACGGGCGGTGATAGCGCTAATCTGGCTGCCTATGCCTGCCAGCGCTGCCAGCTCATCCAGCGACTCTCCGCGAATAATAGTGGCATCCATATCCGCAATAAGCAGTTTTTTTATCCGGGCATCGGGCTGAATTTCATTCACATCTATCTGATAGCTGGCCGCCGCCTCGCGCAGGGCAGAAAATTCTATTCTGGCTGTGCTATGGGCTTCTTGGGCAAGACAGCTGCTTGTCCCGTCTGACAGGGTTTTGCCCGGCTCAAGGCCGAATTCGCGGCATAATTGGCGGATATTTTTAACTGTGCTCTCGGAAGACGGGCTGGCAGTAAACAGGATACAGGCTTGCATTTGGCACTCTAATCGCTTAAGGGGCAGAAGATGGAACGCTTTCTGAAACAATGCGACTATATCATCATTGCCGGCCCAACGGCAGGGGGTAAATCTGCTTATGCGCTGGCGCTGGCAAAAGCGCTGGACGGGGTTATCATCAATGCAGATTCCATGCAGGTTTATAGCGATTTATCGGTGCTTACCGCACGCCCCTCTCATGGGGATGAGGCAGAAATTCCGCACCGCCTATATGGCGAGATTGACGGGGCGGTGCGCTTTTCTGCTGGTATGTGGCTAGAGGCCGCAAAGCGCCATATAGAGGCAACGCGAAAAGCTGGCAAATGGCCGATTTTGGTTGGCGGGACAGGCTTTTATCTGCGGGCTGCCGAACAGGGGCTGTCGGCCATTCCCGATATTCCCGATACTGTGCGCGCCGAAGTGGTTGCAGAACATACCCAAAAGGGCGGGGCGGCGATGCTGGCCTGTCTGGCGGAAGTGGATCCCGATATTGCCAGCCGCCTGGCACCGGGCGATAGCCAGCGCCTTATCCGGGCAACAGAAGTCTATCGTCATACCGGGATAGCCCTCAGCAAATTTCAAAAACAGCCGCCAACAGGCGGCATCTCCGGAAATGCGTTGAAAATTACGCATCTGCCCCCCCGTGAGGTGATTTACGGCCGCATAGATACCCGCTTTGATCAGATGATGGCGACCACCGCTCTGGCTGAGGTAGAAAAACTGCTTGCCCGTAACCTGCCTGCTGATTTGCCGGTTATGAAGGCGCTTGGCGTATCTGCTTTGCGTGATTATTTACAAGGAAAACAGAGCCTTGAGCAGGCAACCTATTTGGCAAAAAGAGATTCCCGTCATTATGCAAAACGCCAGATGACATGGTTTCGTAATAATTTTATTACAAATTTATTGAATGAAGAGTTATATTCAGAAAGAAATTTTGATAAATTCTTTTCAAAAATTCTCAAAATGATTTGACTTTCTGTGCCGGCCTATGCTAGGACTACTCTGGCAGATATGGCGCAGGTTTCGTAAATCAGCATTCTTATCAGATAAAAGGCACTTTATCAAAAGGCCTTTTTTTGATTCTTGGCAAGGGTTTTATCCGTATAAGGGCCATTGCCAGATGGTAGCGTGCCAACCTGTTTGCCAGATAAAATAGATGTGATAAATATTAGATCTGATTGATAGTACAGACTTTGTGAGAAGATAAGATGACAGCAATGCAAGAAAACTCGAAAACCGCTGCCGCCAAATCAAAGGCGGCCAGAACCCAGATGATGCCGGGGGCAGCCTTGTTGCTAAAGGTGCTGGAAGCAGAAGGGGTTGAGGTAATTTTCGGCTATCCCGGCGGGGCGGTATTGCCGATTTATGATGAAATTTTCAAAAGCAATGCTATCCGTCATATTCTGGTGCGCCATGAACAGGCAGCGGTACATGCCGCAGAAGGCTATGCCCGTTCTACCGGCAAGATAGGCGTGGTTCTGGTCACCTCGGGGCCGGGGGCAACCAATGCGGTAACCGGCCTGACAGATGCGCTGATGGACTCTGTGCCTATTGTGTGTTTGACAGGCCAGGTGCCCAGCCATCTGATCGGCACAGATGCCTTTCAGGAAGGCGATACATCCGGGATTACCCGCCCCTGTACCAAACATAATTATCTGGTCAAGCAAAGCGCGGATCTGCAACGCTCTATCGAGGAAGCCTTTCATGTGGCGCGCGCTGGCCGGCCAGGCCCTGTGGTCGTTGACCTGCCAAAAGATATTCAGATGCTGGATGCCCCCTATCAGGAAGGCGGGGTTTGGACAGATAAGCCGCATCGCTATCGCCCGATACTCTCGCCTGACAAGGCAGCGATAAAAAAGGCCGTACAGATGATGAAAGCCGCCAAACGGCCGGTGATTTATGGCGGCGGCGGCATCATTAATAGCGGCCCTGAAGCAACAAAAGGCTTGCGCAAGCTGGTAGAGGTAACCGGCTGGCCAACAACCCTGACATTGATGGGGCTGGGCGCCTTGTCGGCAGATGACCCGCATTTTCTGGGTATGCTGGGGATGCATGGTACCTATGAAGCCAATTTAACCATGCATGGCTGTGATTTTATGCTGAATTTGGGGGCGCGCTTTGATGACCGGGTAACCGGCAGGCTGAATGCCTTTTCGCCCAACAGCGTGAAAGTGCATGCCGATATCGACCCGGCTTCTGTCAATAAGGTGGTTCGGGTGGATTTGGGCATTATTGGTGATGTAAAACAAACCATTGCGGCCTTGCTGGAAGAAATGCAGGCACAGAATTTTGCCCCGAACACAAAGGCTCTGTCTGGCTGGTGGGATCAGATTAATGCATGGCGCGGCAAGAACTGTCTGGCCTATGATCAGAAATCCAACATCATCAAGCCGCAACATGCCATAGAACGCCTCTATCAGATGAGCCGCGATAGGGATGTGTATGTCACCACCGAAGTTGGCCAGCATCAAATGTGGGCGGCTCAGTATTTCGGCTTTCACCAGCCTAATCGCTGGATGACATCTGGCGGGTTGGGGACAATGGGATATGGCTTGCCAGCCGCCGTAGGCACGCAAATCGCCCATCCCGATGCCACCGTGATTGATATTTCCGGTGAGGCCTCCTTCTTGATGAATATGCAGGAATTATCGACCATTTCCCAATATCGCCTGCCGGTTAAAGTGTTTATCCTGAATAATGAATGGATGGGGATGGTGCGCCAATGGCAAGAGCTTAATCATGGCTCGCGCTATTCTGAAAGCTATACCGCCTCGCTTCCCGATTTTGTCAAGCTGGCTGAAACCTTTAATATGACTGGCTTGCGGGCAAAGACAACCGATGATCTGGAGGATGTGATTGCCACAATGCTGGCCACAGACGGGCCGGTAATCGCTGATATCTGTATCGAAAAGGAAGAAAATTGCTTTCCGATGATCCCGTCCGGGTCTGCCCATAACGAGATGTTGTTAAGCGCGGCGGAAGAATCAACCGCAACGGTATCGGAAGAAGGTAAAATTCTGGTCTAGGGCTTTGCCTTTTTTCCTATCGGACGGGGATAAAGCCTATCGCCTGCCCGGTAAATAGATTTATGTGATTTTAGGAGCGTATCAAATGTTGGATACAACACAGACTGAACGGCATACCCTTTCTGTTCTGGTGGATAATGAGCCTGGCGTGCTTGCCCGGGTTGTGGGCCTGTTTTCCGGGCGCGGCTATAATATTGAAAGCCTGACGGTTTCCGAAGTGGATGAAGAGCGTCATACCAGCCGTATTTCGGTTGTGACCAGCGGCACACCTATGGTGATCGAGCAGATAAAACAATTGCTGGCACGGCTGGTACCGGTGCATATGGTACAGGATTTAACCACTGGCCCATCGCATGTTGAACGGGAAATGGCGCTGGTAAAAATCGTCAATAATGGCAGCCAGCGGGTCGAGGCCTTGCGGGTGGCAGACAGTTTTCGTGCGCGCACTCTGGACAGCACACTTAACAGCTTTGTCTTTGAAGTAACTGGCAATTCATCCAAAATTTCAGCCTTTATCAAGCTGATGGAATCGCTTGGCAAGGTTGAGATTGCCCGCACAGGCGTATGTGGCATGACCAGAGGCAACACTATCGATTTGATAGATACAGAATAGGGTTCCGGCTTTTTTCCTTTTGTTTTTTCCTTTTATTTTTTCCCGGCTTGCCTTTATGACGGGCGAAGGGCTAAAACAGGGGCGATGGAATTTTCAAAGCTGGCGGTTTGGCCAGCCCTCATTTTCAAAAGAACGAGATGAATTTTAACTGCGTAGAAATTTAAGGAGATAAGGATATGCGGGTTTATTATGATCAGGATGCCGATATTGGCCTGATTAAAGGGAAAAAAGTGGCCATTATTGGCTATGGCTCACAGGGGCATGCACACGCTGCTAACCTAAAAGATAGCGGTGTGCCGCACGTGGCGGTTGCCCTTCGTGAAGGGTCATCCTCTATTGCAAAGGCAGAAGCAGCCGGCTTTCAAGTGATGAGCGTATCAGAAGCAGCCGCCTGGGCAGATGTTGTGATGATGCTGACCCCGGACGAGTTGCAGGCAGATATCTATTCAGAAGAAATCGCAGCCAGTATCCGCTCGGGCGCAGCCATTGCCTTTGCCCATGGCCTGAATGTGCATTTTAACCTGATTGAGCCACGTTCGGATATCGATGTCTTTATGGTTGCCCCGAAAGGCCCTGGCCATACTGTACGCGGCGAATATCTGAAAGGCGGCGGCGTGCCATGCTTGCTGGCAGTTTATCAGGATGCCTCTGGTAATGCCCATGATATCGGCCTGTCCTATGCCAGCGGTGTTGGCGGCGGGCGTTCCGGCATTATCGAAACCACCTTCCAGGAAGAATGCGAGACAGATTTGTTCGGCGAGCAGGTCGTCTTATGCGGCGGTCTGGTTGAGCTGATTAAGGCTGGTTATGAAACCCTTGTCGAAGCTGGCTATGCCCCGGAAATGGCCTATTTTGAATGTTTGCATGAAGTAAAGCTGATTGTTGACCTGATTTATGAGGGCGGCATTGCAAACATGAATTACTCCATCTCCAATACAGCTGAATATGGCGAATATGTCACCGGCCCTCGTATCATCACTTCTGAAACAAAAGAAGAGATGAAGCGCGTGCTGGAAGATATCCAGTCTGGCCGCTTTACCCGTGACTGGATGCTGGAAAATAAAGTCCGCCAGGCCAGTTTTAAAGCCACCCGTCGGCGCAATGCAGAGCATAATATCGAGCAAGTGGGCGAGCGCTTGCGCGGTATGATGCCATGGATTGGCGCTAACCGTCTGGTAGACAAAGATAAAAACTAGGCGAATTAAGCCTCGATTTTACCACAATTTTAGCTATAGTAGGGAAGGGTATCGATTACGATGCCCTTCTTTGCAATAGGCTGGTCTGTTTTGCCTGGCAGGCATAAAATATGCATGAGGGTCATTCAGACAGACACTTAACACTGGCGGCACGGGAATTTTAGGAAAAATGTTCGGCTCTTTATTTGGTTTTATGTCAGCAGATATCGGTATCGATCTGGGAACAGCAAATACACTTGTTTATGTAAAGGGTCGCGGCATCGTGCTGAACGAGCCTTCTGTGGTGGCGATGGCACAGGTGCGCGGCAAGACACAAGTTCTGGCCGTTGGTGAGGAAGCCAAAGTAATGCTGGGTAAAACGCCTGGTAATATTCAGGCTATTCGCCCGATGGCAGATGGGGTGATTGCCGATTTCGAAGTTGCCGAGGAAATGATCAAACATTTTATCCGCAAGGTGAATGGTCGTTTTTCCATTGCCAGCCCGCAGATGATTATTTGTGTACCGTCCGGTTCAACTGCGGTGGAACGCCGGGCTATTCAGGAATCCGCCGAGGCTGCCGGTGCGCGCCGTGTATTCCTTATTGAAGAGCCGATGGCCGCCGCTATTGGGGCGGATCTGCCGGTAACAGAGCCATCCGGTTCCATGGTGGTGGATATTGGCGGCGGCACAACAGAGGTCGCTATCCTGTCTCTTGGCAATATCGTCTATGCCCATTCAGTGCGGGTTGGCGGGGACAAGCTGGATGAGGCGATTATCGGCTATATGCGCCGGACACATAATCTGCTGATAGGTGAAGCCACGGCCGAGCGGATTAAAAAGACCATCGGGATTGCCCGCCGCCCGGAAAAATCAGGCGGTGTGCGCATCGAGGTACGTGGACGCGATTTGGTCAATGGCGTACCAAAGGAAATCACCATTTCTGAAGCGCAAGTCGCAGATGCTATATCTGACCCGCTGAAACAGATTGTTGAAGGGGTAAAAATGGCACTGGAACAAGCCCCGCCCGAACTGGCAGCCGATATCGTCGAAAAAGGGATTGTGCTGACCGGCGGCGGTGCGATGTTGCGGGAAATGGATACCGTACTAAGAGAGGCAACAGGATTGCCGATTTCAATTGCCGAAGACCCGCTCTTTTGTGTGGTAATGGGTACAGGGCGCTGTCTGGAAGAGTTGAAAACCCTCAGGCACGTTCTTATCGGAGCATAAGGAAAATGGCTGGTCGCACGGGCAGAACGCGTGCTACCCAACCTCGGCGCTTTTATCATCTTTTAATTATCCTTATCGGCTTTGTGCTGATTTTTGTTGGCAAGGCCGATATGCTGGCCGTGCGAACGGTTCAGACCAGTGTATCAGGTATATTTGCCCCGCTTTTTGATGTGGTGGCCGCGCCTGTGCGGGCGATTGAAACCATGTTTGAGGGGATGCGCACCGTGGCTTCCTTGCGTGAGGAAACCGTGCGATTGCGCGCTGAAAATGAACGGCTGAAACGCTGGCAGAGACGCTCGGAGATACTAGAGTCGGAAAACCGCCAATTGCGCACGGTTCTGGGGGCGGTTATTCCAGCAGACAGACAGGCCGTTACGGCCCGCGCTATTGCCGCCCCGGGCAGCAGTTTCTCGCACACCATGATGATCACACATGGCAGGGATAAACGTATTCATCGCGGCGATCCGGTGGTTACCGCAGATGGGCTGGTCGGCTATATTATCGAGGTGGGCAAGCGCCATTCCTGGGTATTGATGCTAAGCGATGTTAATTCGCGTATTCCGATTTTGCTCAGCACCTCTTCCTGGCCCGGTCTGGCGATAGGCCAAAATAGTGATATGCTCTCTCTTTCGTTTTTGCCACTGGAAGCAGAGCCAAAGGAAAATGAGCTGGTTCTTACCTCCGGGCATGGCGAGATTTTGCCGCCTGGCTTGCCGGTTGGGCGTGTCGCCAGAGGGGGTGGGCGTGATTTTTATATCCAGCCTGTTGTTGATTTGCGCAAAGTGGCCTTTGTATCGATTTTGGTACGCCCCCAGGGCGATGGCAGGCAAGATATTGACGGCTTTGCCGATTTCTTCACGCCCTTGCCGGAAAATGACGATAAGCGCCTCCTGGAAGGGTTCAGCCCAAAGGATGTGTTGCAATGAGCAGCCCGCTTGAACGTCCGGCCGAACTTTCCTCGCCCCTTCCTGTCCAGATATTACTGGCTATATTTGGCTGTTTTCTGGTGTTGCTTGAAGGGGCGTTTGCCCAATGGCAGGTCTTTTTTGCCTCTGCGCCCTTGCTGGTTCTGGCGTATGTTTTTTACATGAATTTGTTTTTTGCCAATCAGCTGTCTATTTTGGCGGTATTTTTAATCGGGCTTTTTTCAGAATTGATGTTTTTTGATATGCTGGGGATGAGCGCAACCGCCCTGGTGCTGTCGGCTATAATCACCAGATGGCGTAGCGCTGTTTTAATCCATAGTGATTTTCTGGAAATCTGGTCAGCCTTTTCCCTGATTGTGTTATTTTATGCCAGTTTTAAAATATCGGTTTATGCTATTGTTTATTTTTCCTTTCCGGATTTAAGTGATATTTTTTTACAGGCAGGGATGACGATTTTATTGTTTCCTGTATTTTATGTCCTGCTGGTTTCAGCCGCCTCTGCTGGTCAATTTATGGCGCGCAGGCAAATGGATAGCAAAATCAAATGAAAAAGCGCAAAGAACAAAAAGAGCTTTCCTCGGTGATGACCCGGCGTATGGTGATGCTGGGTATCGGGCAGGGGGTGCTGGGCACGTTGCTGGTCGGGCGGCTCTATCAGTTGCAGATTGCGCAAAATGAAAGCTATCGCAGGCTTTCCGATAATAACCAGTTTGACCAACGCCTGGTACAAGCCCCGCGCGGACGGATTCTGGATCGCAAAGGCCGATTGCTGGCCGGAAATTCTGAAGTGTTTGAGCTGCGTATGCTGCCCTCGCGCATTAAAAACCCGAAAGCATGGCTGCAACGGGTCAGTCGTCTGATCACCTTAAAACAGGAAGATATCGAAGAAATTCTGGAAAAAATTGCCGACCAGCCCAGCTTTTTGGAAGTAACGGTAAAATCCAACCTCACCCAGAGGGAATTATCCCGACTGGCGGTATTATCGCCAGTGCTGGAAGGGGCATCTTTTCAGAAAAGCTATAAGCGCATCTATCCGCAAGGATGGATGACTGCCCATGTTACCGGCTATGTCTCGCCGGTGAATAAGCGCGATATAGAAGGCCAGCCAGATTTACGCTATTTGCCGGAAACCCGTATCGGGCGCACTGGCATTGAGCGCAAGATGGAGCCGGATTTACGTGGCCTGTTCGGGTTTGAGCGGGTAGAGGTTAATGCCAAGGGAAAGCCTGTGCGTGTCTTGCGCGATAAACAGGCTAATCCGGGGGCAGATACCTATCTGTCTATTGATATCGAAGCCCAGTCTTTTGCCACGGAACGGCTGCGCCGGGGGCGCTGGCAGGCGGTGCCGGTGCACCGGGCAGAGGTTCAGGAAGCCCTGATGCAGGATGCTGAATTGCGCGCCCATGTCGCGATGGGCGATGATCTGGTGCTAAAAGATGAAAAAGGCCGTCTGGTTCCGCCTGAATCCGGGGCCGTTGTGGTGATGGATATACAGACAGGCGAGGTGAAAGTCATGGTCTCCACACCGGGCTTTGATCCGAATTTATTTTCCAATCGGCTATCTATCCGTGATTGGCAGCGCATGAACACCCATCCGCGCACCCCGCTTCTGAACCGGGCCATAACGGGGTTATATGCGCCGGGCTCAACCTTTAAAATGGTCGTTCTGGCAGCGGCATTGGAAGCCGGTGTTATTAGCCCGAGCACCCAATATGAATGTTCCGGCGCGTTTGAATTTGGCAATCGCAAATTTCATTGCTGGAACGAGCGGGGGCACGGCTTTATCAATGCCGAACAATCGCTGGAACGCTCTTGTGATATTTATTACTACCAAATTGCCCTGAAAACCGGGATAAACCGCATCCATGATATGGCCCGTCGTTTAGGTTTGGGGGATGTCAGCGCGCTGGGGCTGGTCAGCGAAAAACAGGGCATTATCCCCAACCGCGACTGGAAGCTGGCACAGCGCGGGGTGGTTTGGACCCCGGGCGAGACGGTGGTCGCTGGCATCGGACAGGGGTTTGTGCTGACCACGCCCTTGCAACTGGCGCTTATGACCGCACGGATTGCCAATGGCGCATCAGCCATTACTCCCAGCCTGGTGGCACAGAATGACCCGCAAATCACCTCTGCCTTTGCGCCTCTGGATGTGCCGGCTGATATTATTCGCTTTCTGCATAAAGGTATGCGCAAAGTCATGGCAGGGGGGCTGGGTACCGCACGTAAATATGATATTGCACAAGGGATAGCTGGAAAAACCGGCACGGTTCAGGTTAAGCGAATTACCAAAGCCCAGCGCGAAAAAGGTATTGTTGATAATATTGACCGCCCCTGGAAAGAGCGGGATCATGCGCTATTTGTTGCCTTTGCGCCCTATAAAAATCCGCGCTATGCGATCTCTGTTGTTGTCGAACATGGCGGCAGCGGGTCAAGTGCGGCTGCCCCGATTGCCAGAGATATTCTGGATTTCATGCTGGCAACAGATGGGGTTTCGGCATGATTTTGCGCATCTTTCAGCTGTTATATCGCTTGCCATGGCTGTTATTGCTTTCGGTCGGTGCGTTGGTAGTGGTGGGAACGTTGGCGCTTTATTCGGCTTCGGAAGGGGCATGGTCACCCTGGGCAGAAAGACAGATGATCCGCGCGGGCATTGGTGCCATGTTGCTGGTTGTTGTGGCGTTGATACCGACGATATGGCTGCATCGCCTTTCTTATTGGGGTCTGGCAATGGCGGTGGTTTTATTGCTTGTCCTGCCCTTTATCGGCACCGGGACAGGGGCGACCAGATGGATTGAGGTGGGAGTGTTTAATTTTCAGCCCTCCGAGCCTGCCAAGCTGGCGGTGATTATCGCTCTGGCCCGTTATCTCAGCAGCCAAACGCCTGAACAGGTGCAATCGCTTATTTCCTATTTGCCGGTGGTGTTAATGCTGGGTATACCATTTTCACTGGTCTTAATTCAGCCGGATCTGGGTACTTCTTTCATGTTGCTGACAGGCGGGCTGGCAGTGGTGTTTGCCGCCGGCGTGCCGCGCCGCTATGTGGTCAGCGCGATGGTGCTGGCAGCGGCCGCCGCCCCTGTCTTATGGTCACAGCTTTATGATTATCAAAAAGCGCGTATCATGACCTTTTTAAACCCGGAAGCAGATGTGCTGGGGGCCGGATACCAGATTACCCAGTCCAAGATTGCGCTGGGATCAGGCGGGCTGTTTGGCAAGGGGTTTTTACAAGGATCGCAAAGCCAGTTAAATTATTTGCCGGAAAAACAAACCGATTTTGTCTTTACCATGATAGGCGAAGAGTTCGGCTTTATCGGCAATCTCAGCATATTGCTTATCTATTTTGCCATTTTGGTTTCGGTCATGTTAATCGGTCTCAGATGCCAGCATCGTTTTGGCCGACTTGCCTGTATGGGCATTTCTTTTATGTTATTTTTATATATTTTTGTGAATATTGGTATGGTTACCGGATTGTTGCCTGTTGTGGGGGCGCCCCTGCCACTTATCTCTTACGGGGGGACAGCGATGTTAACCGTGTTTATCGCGCTGGGGGTGGTGGTGAATATATCTATTTACAAAAAAGTACAGGATAGTGATTTTTATTAAATATCTGCCCGGAATCTTTTGGAGTTTTTTAGAATTTTTCGGAGTTTTTTGGGGAATATTTTCCGGAATATTTTTTTAAATTCTTGTTGGCAGAATGAACCAGTAAAAGAGATAAAACCATGTTTGAAAGTTTTTTTCCGCGCCCGAAACTGTTTTTGCTCAGCGCGATTTTATCGGCAGCTGTGGCGATTATTGTCTGGTATGGCTTTGGCACTGAAATCGGCCGCACCCTGGGCTTTGCGCTGGATACAGACCCGAATAATCCAATTGTCGGTGTGGGGTATTTTATCAGTTCGGAATTTTTGTGGTTTTATCTTTATTATATTTTTATTTGTGCTGCCTTTGCCCTGTTCTGGTTTCGATATCTGCCGCATAAATGGCAAATCTGGTCAATCGTTGGCAGCCAGCTGATTTTATTTTCTACCTATTTCAGTGTTCAGGTTTCGGTGGCCATCAATAATTGGCGGCGTCCCTTTTTTGATGCGGTGCAAAATGCGCTATCAGGGGAGAGCACCACCACGGCTGCTGAACTTTACAGCCTGATTTTAATTTTCACACAAATCGCCTTTGTGTGGATTTGTGTTTATGTGGTGACCCGCTTTTTTGTCAGCCATTATGTGTTTAGATGGCGCACGGCCATGAATGATTTCTATGTCGCCAAATGGGGACAGGTACGCCATATCGAAGGGGCGTCCCAGCGGGTACAAGAAGACACCATGCGCTTTGCCGGGATTGTCGAAGGGTTAGGGGTTGCGATTGTTGATTCTATCATGACCCTGTTTGCCTTTCTGCCTGTTCTGATGGCGCTATCCTCGAACGTTACCTCTCTGCCCTTTGTCGGGGAAATTGCCAATCCTTTATTGATGGCGGCGATTTTCTGGTCGGTTTTTGGCACTGTCTTTCTGGCAACAGTGGGCATTAAACTGCCCGGGCTGGAATTTAAAAATCAGCGGGTTGAGGCCGCCTATCGCAAAGAGCTGGTCTATGGCGAGGATGATGAAACACGCGCCCAGCCGCCTACATTATCCGAGCTGTTTTCCAATGTACGCCGGAATTATTTCCGCCTCTATTTCCATTATATGTATTTCAATGTGGCCCGCAGTTTCTATCTTCAGGCCGATAATATCTTTGCCTATCTATTGCTAATTCCAACCATCGCGGTGGGCAGTATTACCTTTGGATTGATGCAACAGATTTTGACCGCCTTTAGCCAGGTTACCAACTCGTTTCAATATCTGGTAAACTCCTGGCCAACCATTGTAGAGCTGTTATCCATCTATAAGCGTTTACAAGCCTTTGAGGCAGCAATCTCAGATACGCCCCTGCCAAAGATTGATCAGGAATTTATGGCACGGCCCAGCGAAGATTAGAGCCGGAATATAAGCAGGCGCGCGGCAAATCCGGGCGCGTGCCAGCTAGTCTGTCTGGATAGAGGAAGAGGTTAAAAAACGGCTGGTCGAATGACCCTCCAGCAGGGGGATTGCCCGCACCTCGCCGCCTTTTGCAATGACAAAATCCGCGCCGACAATATCCGTTATCTGATAATCGCCGCCCTTGGTTAAAAAATCGGGACTAAGGGCTTCTATCACCTCTTTCGGGGTGTCTTCTTCAAACAGGATAACGGCATCCACAAAAGGCAAATTGGCCAGAATAGCACTGCGTATTTCTTGCGGCTGTATGGGGCGCTCCTCGCCTTTCAGGCGTTTGACACTGCTATCGGTATTTACCGCGACAATCAGCTTGTCACATCCGCCGGCGGCTTGTTTCAAAATATGAATATGGCCGGCATGCAGCAAGTCAAAACAGCCATTGGTAAAACCGACTTTCAGGCCTTGCTGGCGCCATTTATTTGCCTGCTCTACCGCCTTTGACAGGGGCAGAGCCTGTGCCTCGCCTCTATGCTGGGCAAGCAGCTCGCCAGGGGCAAGACAAGCCGTGCCGGACTTTGCCACCACCAGAGATGCGCCCAGATTAGCCAGATGGGCAGATGGCTCCAGACCAAACTCTGTTATAATCCCGGATGCCAGCAGCGCGATAACGGTATCCCCTGCGCCTGATACATCAAACACCTCGCACGGGCGGGCAGGGATATGACAGGCGCTATCCGGGGTGACCAGCATCATTCCGCGCGCGCTTAAGGTCACCAGCATTTGCCGGATATCAGATGCTTGCAAACTATCCCTTGCTGCCTGTTCAATCGCGCTCAGGCTATCTTTTGTCAGGCCGGTTGCCTGTTTTAGTTCTGCTAGATTGGGGGTAAGTAAATCTGCCCCGCGATAATCGCTGAAATCTGTTGATTTGGGATCGATGATGACCTGAAGATTTTGTTGATGCGCTGCTGCTATCAATCTTTTGTTCAAGGCCGGGCTGAGGCAGCCCTTTGCATAATCGGACAGGATTAAAATATCGCAATCGGCCATTAACAGGCTGGCCTGATCAAACAGCTTTTCACTATCATCCGCCTCTGGCAGGTCGGTAATTTCCCTGTCCACACGCAACATTTGCTGGCCAGCAGACAGATAACGGGTCTTAACCGTGGTCGGCCTGTCCGGGCACAGGATAGGGGTGAATAATATTTGCGGTATCTCTGCGATAGCGCGGGTTAGCTCTTTGCCGGCATTATCCATACCTGCCAGACCTATCAGGCTGACCCGGCAACCAAGCTGGGCCAGGTTGCGGGCCACATTGGCTGCCCCGCCTGTGGTCATGCTGGTATGGTTTTCACTTAAGACAGGAATAGGGGCTTCGGGCGAGATACGGTTGACCCTGCCGACCACATAGCGATCCAGCATCACATCGCCCACCACAAGGACAGATTTTTGTTGCAGGTCAATAAGATGACGGGTGAGCTGGGCTGGGTCTAACATCATGAGGTTTTGCTATCTTTTAGCTTTTGTGCTTTTTCACGGAACCGTTCTGCCCCTTCGGGATAGGTTTTTTGCTCGGCTCTGGTCAGGCTTAATGCGCCTGCTTCCACCTGCCGGGTGATGACCGATCCGGCACCAATTAGTGCGTAATCTGCAATTTGGACAGGGGCGACCAGCGCGCTGTTTGAGCCAATAAAGGCATAAGCGCCTATCTCTGTTTTAAATTTATTAAACCCGTCATAATTACAGGTAATTGTTCCGGCACCGATATTAGCTTTTGTGCCGATATGGGCATCGCCTATATAGCTGAGATGATTGGCCTTTGCTCCGGCTTCAAAATGGGCGTTTTTGGTTTCCACAAAATTGCCGATTTTCACCCCTGTTTCCAGAATTGTGCCCGGGCGCAGGCGGGCATGGGGGCCGATAATACAGCCTGTCTCTATCACCGCCCCTTCAATATGGCTAAAAGATTTGATCTGGCAATTATCGCCAATTTTAGTATGCCTCCCGATAACAACATTCGGCTCGATAATGATATCCTGGCCAAACTCTGTATCGAAAGACAGATAAATTGTTTCAGGGTCTATCAGCGTTACCCCGCCCAGCATTGCTTTTTGGCGAAGGCGCGTTTGTATCACCGCTTCCATCTCGGCCAGTTGCAGCCGGTCATTTATGCCGGCAACTTCTTCTTGTGCGATGGGCAGGTATGTTGTGCGCATCCCCGCCTGATGGGCCATAGCGACCAAATCTGTTAAATAATATTCACCTTGTGCATTGGCCTTTTCAAGGCGCGGCAGCAGCTGGCATAACAGGCCGGCCTTTGCCCCCATCACCCCGCTATTTACCAGCGTAATAGCTTTTTCCTCTGTACTGGCGTCTCGCTCTTCGATAATGGCGTGTACGCTATCGCCATCTGTTACCATCCGGCCATAGCCAGCGGGATTTTCTGCCTCAAATGCAAGGCAACATAAATCGCTGTCATTTTGGCCTAGCTGGTCGGCCAGCTGGCGGATGGTATCTGGCTGGATAAGGGGGGTATCGGCATATAAAACAATCACCGGCTGTTCGGCTGGCAGTTTGGACAGCGCGTCTATTGTACAGGCGGCCGCGTGTCCTGTGCCTTGTGGCGGGTCTTGAATAAAATGCTGGCTATCTTCGGGGATATGGGCGCTAAAAAGGGCGGTATCCGCGGGGGTTACGATAAGGGTCTGGCGGGTGCCGGCAGATTTTGCAGCCCCTGTTACCCAGCTCAGAAGAGGGCGGCCACCAAGCAGATGCAAAGGTTTGGGAATGGCGGATTTCAGCCTTTTTCCTTGCCCTGCTGCTAATATAATGACACTAAATTGCATATGCTTATATAGACATGTCCATAGGGGTTTCGCAAGCACTACCATGCCTGCCGGATTGGGCAAAATAATGGCCAGGCAATCTGAATAAAATCTTGGCTTTATTGAATGCTTTGGGTAAGACTTGGGGCTATAGAGATAAAAGGGGCAAAAAGGGCTGGTCTAAAGGCCGCTTTGGCCAGTAAATGAAGCAAGGTAATCAGCAGAAAAGCAGCTAAAAAATGTGCGGCATTGTAGGGTATATCGGGGATCAGCCAGCAGCAGACATCATTTTGGATGCGCTAAAAAGGCTGGAATATCGCGGCTATGACAGCTCCGGCATTGCAACGCTGGAAGGCAAAAAAATTCACCTTACCCGCGCGGTTGGCAAGCTGGCACAGCTGGATACAGCCTTAAAAAATACACCGCAAGCTGGCAATATCGGCATTGGTCATACACGCTGGGCAACCCATGGCGGCGTGACAGAGGCCAATGCCCATCCCCATCTGGCCGCAGATGAGGTGGCGATTGTCCATAATGGGATTATTGAAAATTACGCAGAATTAAAGGCAGAATTGCTGGCAAAGGGACATGAATTTTCCTCGCAAACCGATAGCGAGGTGCTGGCCCATCTGTTCCTGGATATTGTCCGGCAGGGATATAAGGGCGCACAGGCCATGCAACAGGTGCTGGCCAGAATTAAAGGGGCATTTGCGCTGGCGGTACTGCTGCGCGATAGCCCGGATACCCTGTTTGTGGCGCGCAATGCCTCGCCCCTGGCTATCGGTATCGAAGATGGGCTGGTATGTGTGGCCTCCGATGCGATGGCGATGGCACATTTAACCCGCAATGTGATTTATCTCAAAGACGGGGATTATGCCGCCCTTAGCCTGGATGAGCTGCAAATTTTTGACCGTGATAACCAGCTCGCAAACAGAGAGATTATCCGCACCAGCGCTTCTCCTGCGCTGATAGATAAGGGCGGATATCGTCATTTTATGGAAAAGGAAATCCATGAACAGCCAGATGCCATTGCCCATACAATAGCGGCGATGACAGATGCGAAGGGCGTGCTGAAAACCGGCCTGTCAGATGCTGATCTGGGCGATATCCGGCATCTGGTTATTCTGGCAGCCGGTACCAGCCATTATGCAGGCCAGGTTGGTCGATACTGGCTGGAAGGGCTGGCCGGTATCCCGGTTTCGGTGGAAACCGCCTCTGAATATCGCTATCGTGCGCCGGCCCATCTGGCAGGCGGGGCGGTGGTGGCGATTTCCCAGTCGGGCGAGAGCCTGGATACGCTGATGGCCCTGCGCCATGCAAAGGAAATGGGGCTGAAAACCATTGCGATTGTCAATGTGCCGGAAAGCAGTATTGCCAGAGAGGCCGATATCATCCTGCCCACCCGTGCCGGGCCCGAGATAGGCGTGGCCAGTACCAAAGCCTTTACCGCGCAATTAACCGTGCTATTTGCGCTGGCGGTGGATTTTGGCCGCGCGAAGGCAAGGCTGAGTACAGATGAGGCAGCAGGCTTGCAACAAAAACTGTTATCTGTTCCCAGTGCGGTAGGGGCCGCCATTGATTGTTTTGAGGCAATACGCCCGATTGCCCAATCATTGAAAAAAACGCCTTCCTGTCTGTTTTTGGGGCGCGGACGGCTATATCCGCTGGCACTGGAAGCTGCCCTAAAGTTAAAGGAATTAAGCTATATCCATGCCGAAGGCTTTGCCGCTGGCGAGATGAAACACGGCCCCATCGCCCTTATCGAGGAAGATTTGCCGGTTATCTGTTTGCTGGATGGTGATGATTTATCAGCCAAAACCATCAGCAATCTGAAAGAGGCCGAAGCGCGCGGGGCTACCATTATCCTGATCGCCACCGCCAGCAGTGCAAAGCTGGTGGATTTTGACAGTTTCAGGGTGGTGATAGAAGATTGCGACCCGCTGCTTGCCCCGCTTATTCTGGCAATACCGGCACAAATACTGGCCTATCAAACCGCGGTGGAAAAAGGCACAGATGTTGACCAGCCTCGCAATCTGGCCAAATCGGTGACCGTGGAGTAGTTTTAAAGGCACCGAGAGGGTATGTGTTCAAGAACGCCCATGTTTTTTTCATTTTGAAAAAGAAGAAATTGCGTGATGAAGAATTGAATATTAAGCATAAACTTGAAATAGAGAATTCAAGAATGTATCTGCTAAACACGCTGATTACAGTGGATGAAAATGATAACTATCAGGCTCGCTCAAGAAACAGATTTGGCGTCAATTCAGAAGGTTATTGAAATTGCGTTTTCTGATGAAGAGAATAAAGTCATCATGAACCTTGCGGCTGACCTTTCCAAAGAAACCACGAGTCCTTCAATCAAGTCATTAGTTGCTGAGGTTGATAATCACGTAATTGGTTATGTGTCCTGCAGTCCAATATTCTTGAAATCCGGCTCTGGTTTCTCTGGATACATTCTTGCGCCACTTGCTGTATCTCCAGAACATCAAAAACAAGGTGTTGGCTCCAATCTGATTAACAGCGGAATAGATTTGCTTACTAAAGAAGGCGCCGATGCTCTATTGGTTTATGGAGACCCTTCTTACTACGAAAGGTTTGGGTTCAAAGAAGAAGTTGGACGCTCATTCGTGCCACCATACCCATTGCAGTATCCGGTCGGATGGACAGGTATGATGTTGAATGACACTGCTTTGCCTGAAGAACCGATCAAGTTTGAGTGTGTTACCGCACTATCTAAACCAGATTTATGGTGATAATCCGTGCATATCAAAAATTTCATCAATCACATATAGCACGATAAAACTCTTTTATTTGTTTTGATTGTCTTAAAATAGTACATGACCAACCCCGCAATCTGGCAGCACCATTAACCGTGGAACAGTTTTCCTGTATCCAGTCCTCACTCTGTAACAGGCTTCCGCCTGCAAAAGGGCAAAGCGGCTGCCCCCCCCTTCCTCTTTGTTATTAAGTGAATTGTACCCCCTATCCCCAATTTGCTATGCTGGGGGTGCGGGGTGATGTTATCGCGTGCTTTTTGAATGTCAGGTGAAGAGGGGACGTTTCAATGAGAAATATGTTTTTTGTGATATTTTTGGCGCTTTTTCTGCCCTTTAACAGCTTTGCAAATAGTGTTTTTACTTGCGAGGGCAAACGTGTTTCCGGCAATCAGAAAACGCTGGATATCAAGGAATATAAAATTATTTTTCCCACCATTATTGTTGACTACCAGCAAGAGACCCTTCGCTATATTTATTCCGAGCATAACCAGAAATGGGACAGCACTTACCGAATAATTGAACAAGACAGAAGCGCTGTTTTGGGGTTTGAAAAGGTACAGGCAGATCAGGTCATGCTATTGCATCTTGATTTGGAGCAGCTGGTATTTAATGTCTTTTATAGCGGTAATTTCGGCAATACACTTACCTTTGGCAAATGTTATGAAAACTAGTCCATTGCCCAAACAGGGCGGGGTTTTACCTCTGCTTTCAGCAAGCTATTATTTCCTCCCCCCTGCCTTTCCAAGAACATAATTCTGATTAATGATACCATCATGCTGTTAAGAAAAATTCTGTTCTCTCTTTTATATACGGGTCTGATTTTCCCTGCCGCTGCCGTTGCCGAGCTGGTCGCAGAAGAGCCGGTGGACGATAAATGGGGGGTAAATCTTGTTCTGGAAGATGCGGTTCATGCCAGCGTTAACGGGCAGGTAACACATGGTGATGGGCTGCATATCCGGCTGGTAAAAGGCCATTGCAAGAAAGGCAATCTGCTGACCTTTGTCTATAGCTATACCGACCATCCGGAAATAGAACAGCTGCAAGGCCGCTATGTCCCTACCGATTTTATGGGCGGTGAGGTGGTGGTGAAAATTATTCATACCTCCCCCTTTTTAATGGGGCATCGCGCTGTCATTGATATGGGCTGGGCCAGCATTGCAGAATTGCAAGCTATTTTGGCCGAAAAAAACCCCATCAGCATGGAATATAAAGATAGCCCCGAGCTGAAAATCACCGATTATTTTGATATTCCGCATAATAGCTGGAGCAATGAGGGCGTTAAGGCGGCCCTGAACCGCGCGGTTACTATGTGCAGCAAATTATAAGGGGCGCGCGCCGCGCGAACATCGCGAACATCGCTGACCCGCTATCCTGCCACAGATCCCTCGCAGACAAACCCCTATCTTTATTTTGTTAATCTTGTGCGGATTTCACTATGGATTTCGCGCCAGGCTGAATCGGTTATATGGCGGCAATCCAATGTATAGGAATGAACGGTAAAGGGGCTGTTTATATAGGTATAGGCGCCCATCCAGTCGCTTTTGTAATATCGTTTGAATTTAAAGCCGCCCTCACCAAAAATAAATCCGAGGTCAAAACTATCCGCGCTCATCGCAAATTGCTTGGACAGGAAAGGGTCTTCATTATATTCAATGCCATTGATAAAAACCTCGTTTTGCGAGAACAGCATCGCATTGGCGAGGCCTATTTCAAAATCCGCCCAGAATTCCGATTTGGCGGGGTCTTCACTGCTTCTGAAATAAAAGGTCTGGCCATCTTTTAGCCCATAATAAAAAAGTATCCGGTCGCCAACGACCAAATCATCTTTATAGCCCTTATACTGGTTAGCCACCCCATCATTGATTTCTAACAGATTCTGGTTCTGAATCTCGCAATTTAGCGTGCCTTCCAGCGCATGGGCAGGCAGGGTGAACATAGCGGCCAACATCATAAATATCATTGTTGATCCAACTGAGCGGCGCTGTAAATAGCTGCACAAACACCCGAAACCTGACGCCATCTATCTTTCCTCACACCATTTTATTAGAATAGGATTTATTAGTGTTTAGCCTAGCACCCTTTTTTAAGATTGAAAATAAGGACAGGAATTTAGTCCAGGCAGGAAGAGGCAGAATAGCCCTGCCATCTTTAAAAAAGGGGGAAGGCCTGTTATGGAACAGCTGGCAGCGCCTGTCTCAGCCGTGGCTAGGCCTAAAATCTTAACGGCTATATGCTTTTTTTTGCGCTTAACTGAAATCACCTCCCGGTTATGGCACAGCGCTGTTTCCGGCCTCGTGCGGGCCTTATCCAGCCCCGGGGATGCAAGGGAGAACATATAGGGAAATTTGATTATGAAATCTGCCTCATCGCTTTTTACGTCTGTTTCAGGACTGCTCATGGTTATTGTGAAATCAGTCTTGTTTATTTTTAGCTCTGTTTGGCGGCTGGTTTTTACGCTGCTGTTTATTGGCTCTCTTTTTATTAATGTCACCATGTTTGCCTGGTCCGCAGGGGCTATAGTGCTGAGCAAGACAGTCAGTGCGGTTACCGGTATCACGTCTATCGTTACGGATCTGGCGGATAGTAAAGCCAAGCTGGCCGCAAGCCAGAAACAGGTTGGCGAGTTGAATAAAAAGATTACAAAGACCAAAAAACAGGTTGGCGGGTTGACCAGGAAGATTGGTATACGAACCGGCCGAAGTGTCGTTCGTAGTGTTGCAAGCATACCTGCTGAGGCTATTCCCTTTATTGGTGTGGCTACTACAATCACCATTACAGGATTAGAGATTAAAGATGCCTGTGCCACTATGAAAGATTTAGAAGAGCTCAATCGTCTTTTGGATAGGGATGCGGATATTGATGCAGAGACGACTTGCGGGCTAAAAGTGCCAGATAAAGATACGGTGATTGGGAAGGTTATTAAATCGCCAAAGACAGCATATGAATCTGCAAGGTCGGCGGATATTCCCCTGCCGTCTTGGTCAAATGTAACAGCGACAACAAAGCGTGGCTGGGATGGCAGTATTAATGGTTTATCCGGCGCATGGGATTGGCTATTTAAGGACTAGTCAAGATTTTAAAAAAGGGTGAAGACTATTTCTGGCAAGACCCTGCCGGGGTAGGGGTAATTAAAGAGGCTCTGCGATGAAAAATGATATTACTCTGCGTCCCTTTGAGAAGAGCGACAGCGCGGCGGTTATCGCGCTGTGGGACAAAGCAGGGCTGTTGCGCCCCTGGAACGATCCGCAAAAAGATATTGCGCGCAAGCTGGCCGAGATGGCAACAGGCGGCCATAGCTGGTTCTGGATAGCCGAATATGAAGGGGCTATTATCGCGGCGGCGATGGCGGGCTATGATGGTCACCGCGGGTCGGTTAATTATCTGGGCGTTGACCCGGATTGCCGGCATAAGGGGGTTGGACGGCTTATAATGGCACGGATAGAGGCAGATTTAATCGCGGCAGGCTGTCCAAAGCTGAATTTGCTGGTTCGTGCGGATAATCTGGACGTACAGGCTTTTTATGAAAAGCTGGACTATGGGCGCGATGCCACCATTTCTTTGTCCAAAAGGCTGATTTCCGATGAATAGGGCAATGGCTGTCAAAACAGACAGGATTTTTTCAGCGCTGCCCGCTTATTTACTTATAGAGCCGAGATATTTGAAAGATAGGCGCAATTGCAGCTCGCTAACCTTTTTAATATCGCGGTCTGCATAGGGATCGCGCTTATATTCAAGCGATAGGCCGACACAATCCTGGAAACCGCCAGCCCAGCCCAGAGATAAAATAGACTGGTCTTTCTTGCTTTGCCCATCGGAGAGATTCCATACCTGTTCTGCGGTCACAGACAGCCCGCCCCCCAGGTTCTGGGTAAAATTAATAGTCGCTTCTTCTCTATCCTCGATACCGCCAACAAAATAGCTTTTTGCGATTTGTGTATGCGATAGCTCAAGCAAGGTACCAGCTGTGCTATAAATCGCATTGGTACGCGATTCATTCAGCTCGAATGTTTTGCGATCTGCCCGCCCGGACCAGGACAGGGTCAGATTAAAAGGCGTATAGACAGCCAGGCTGGTAACATAGTCAGAATAGGCCTCGCGGCTGTCACTGGTAATGCTGGTAGGCGAGGTGCCGGTTGTGCGATAGGACAGGCCGATAAAGCCGCTGACATCCCCCAGAAGCGGGTGTTCGGTTACCCCTGAAAGCCCAGCCGCCAAATGGCTGCCTGGCAGGATAAAATCGCGCCCCTGAAAGCGGTTGGCCAGAAACATATTGGCTTCATCCAGGCGAAAATCAGCAGCATCACGATTGGGGATATGGGCGGTTCTGTCACTGCCTTCAATCGCGGTCAGCTTTACCTTTGGCGATAAAATAGCCGATGCTTTTTCCTCGCTTCCATAGGTAACCCCAATCGGATATTGCCATTCACCTGTCACAATAATTTGTGCCTGGCCCAGCTCGTTTAACGCGCCATCGCCGCTATTATTGGCGTGGATATCATGATAGCTGCCCAGCAGATCGCCTGTGGCTGTCAGGATATGGCCATTGGCCTTATGCTGATAGCGTGTGCCCAGCAACCCTGTCCAGCGCACCATATCATGGCCCTCATCATTATCCAGCTGCAAAGCGGATAATTCCCGGCGGATGGTCTGGTTTGCATAAGGCCCGTCGGAGATTTTTTCATAATAGATATAGGGCAGAATGACCGGCTCTTTATCGGGCGTATCTGTTTCGCGCAGGCCTTGAATATCAGAGGCCTTTACAAGGTAGTACCGATCATCGCTGATTTTCTCTGCCTGGATATAGCTATCCAGACGCTGTTCTGCCTCATAGCGATAGCGGCGCAAAAACGTATCCTGAGAGGTGCGGAAGAGCCGCATCTGCATTTTCCAGCCATCTTCCAGCTTTGTTGAAAAGCGTGTATCGGTCGCCGCGACCATCTCGCGCCTCTTTTTAAAGGTTTCAATGTTGGCGGTATAGATGGTGGCATCCAGCTCGGAGGTATCCCATCTCTGGCGATAAAGGGTTTTCAGCCCTTGCCCTCTGAATTGAAAGTTTGTGGGCTGCAACTCGACATCACTGGTCGGGCTTATAACATGGTAATACGGGGCAGTGACGGTCATGCCCCGGTCATTGGAATAGGCAATATCGGGGGCTAAAAAACCGCTTTGGCGCTGAACCGTTTGGTCAGGATGGGCCAGAATGGGCAGGTAGAATACCGGCAATCCAAAAATCCGCATGGTCACATTCTGATGGGATATGGTGCGGCTTTCGACATCATGAATACTGCGCGAGGCACGCAAATCCCAAATCGGGCTTTCCCCCTCATCATAATTACATTTACAAGGGGAAAAAATGCTGCGGTCAAAGACAGTACGCTTATTTTGCGTGTACTCGCCACTATCGGCCGTAAAACGTGTCCCATCACCCAGCTTTGTTAATAAGGGTCTGGCAATCGCATGGGTGAAATTTTCATCCAGCGTCATTTCATCTGAATAATGGGTCACCCCGTCAAGGGTGGTTATCACCACATTTCCAATCGCGCGGGCGGTTTCGCTAGAGGGGTTATAAATCACCTCATCTGCGCGCAATGTTTCATTATTCTGAATGATGGTTACATTACCCGTGGCTACCATCGTATCGTCTTGCTGATTAACGGTAACGCTATCTGCTTCGAAATCAACCGGGCTGTTATCCTGCGCCTTTAGCTGGCCGGGCCCGGCAAGCAGTACCAGTACAGGAAAAATCCAAATTGCCTTTATAGAGCGTTTCAAAAATTCCATAGGCAGTGCCATCGATCACCAATATATTTTTTTAGCTTCTTTTGCATAAAATTGCCTTACAAGCCCTACCTTAATTAGAGGCAGATGTAAATCAGGACTTCACGCAAAGCCTGTATTTGTCTGCATTAACGGCCATATTCCTCGCATCATAAGGAAAATCATGCCATGCCTTGTCCTGAAGCTGGCGAACCGCTTCAGGATGGGCAAGCAGTTCTTGCAATTTCTGTGCAAATATATCGATTATTTTTTCCCTGTCCCTATCAGAAGCGATATCGAGATGGCCGATAGCAGCTATCTCTGCCCTGCCGGTTGCGGTTTCCGGGATGCCGCCCTTATCCGTGGTAAGCAAGGCACAGCCATGCAACAGGGCTTCCAGAACCGCCAATGGGGCAGGGTCATCCCAAAGAGAGGGAACAAGGGCGATACTGGCCTCGGCTTGCAAAATAGCCAGATCTGCCCCCTTCATAAACCCATGCCGGGTAGATTGGTTGCGGATAGCCAGCAAGGCGTCTTGCACAGATTGCTCATAAGCCGATAAAGCCGATTTTTGAAAATGCCGGCCGCCGACAATATGTAAATGCCAGTCCGGGAAATCGGGCAGGATACGTGCGGCTGCCTGACAGGCCTCTAAAATGCCTTTTTCGGCTACCATGCGCCCTGCCAGGATAATGGTTTTTTTCTTAATGGGGCGTTTTTTTACGGATCGGGTTAATTCATTACCGATAACATGACATTTTGCCGATATATCAGATGCCAGCCTGTCGGCGGGCAGGTCGCGGATAAACGCCTGCTTCAAATAATCGGATACGAATAAAATAGCGTCCAGATTTTCTATCAGCCAGACCCGCTCTCTAATGGTTTTGCCGCCGCGCATCATGCGGGCATCATTATGCATATACAGGCTGACCGCCAAATCCGGGCGGGCGATTTTCATCTCTCTTGCCAGATGGCAGCGGCTATGAATTTCCACCAGCTCAGGTGTGCGCAAGGGATGGTTTTTCAGATGCGCCAGATAGGCTTTTAAAAAACCCCGATTTTTGCCGTAAAGCCAGGGCATACGTATCGGCAGGGGGTGAAAATTTACATTATCCAGAGGGGCATCGCTGATAGGCACGCCAAAGACTGTCAGCGCGTCGCGGTGGCCAGAATATTTCCATAGATTTGCCACAACCTTTGAAACCGCTCCGGCATTTTCTTGTGTCATCACCTCTTTATAGGCAAGCAGGATATCTGTTTTCGGATAGGCAGGCGGCATATATAAGGTTTTTCCAAAAGTGTGGTTACGGGCGCGTCTGTTTTTATTGCGCTTGGCTTACACTAGCCATAATCTGAAAACAAGTCTATGACGGGTCATGCGGGCAAGGGGGGGAAATGAGCCGTGAAATGTTTTTAAAAAATACTCGTCCCGATAAAGGCACTGGCCCCGATAAAGGCACTGGCCCCGATAAAGGCACTGGCTCCGATAAAGGCACTGGCCCCGATAAAGGCACTAGATGGCAATGAAAAATATTCTGGTGATAAAACATGGCGCGCTTGGCGATATTATTCAGGCGATAGATGCGTTTGAAAGCCTGCGCCGATCTTTTCCCCATGCCCGAATAACCTTGCTGACCGCGCCGGCTTTTGCCCCTCTTCTGGCGGCGTCCGGCTGGTTTGATGAAGTGGTAACAGACCCGCGCAAACCGATATGGCATCTTCAAAACAGCCTGCGTCTGGCAAAATTATTCAAGCGTCCCTTCGAGGGCATAATTGACCTGCAATGCTCTTCACGCACCGCAGCCTATTTCAGATTAATGCGGCCAAAGGCAAGGTGGTTTGGCACAGCAGCCGGCTGTTCTGACCCGATGCCGGATTTTACCGGTGTCAATAACCGCACCCGGATGATGATAGCGGCGCAGATGGCGGGCGCGGGTGAGCATATCGGCAATCTGGATTTTCTGGCAGAAGCCCCGATGGAACAGGAAATATCCTTGCCAGCGCGATATTCTATCCCGGCGCGATATTGTATTTTTGTGGCAGGTTCATCCAGGGCAAAACCGTCTAAAAGATGGCCTTCTGCCCGCTTTGCTGCGATTGCCAGATACAGTCTGGCGCAATCCATCCCCCCCCTTTTATGCGGTACAGCAGAGGATAAAGAGGTAAATGCCGCCATAAAGGCAGAGTGCCCCGAGGCAATAGATTTGACCGGCCAGACCAGTATTGCCTATCTGGCCAGGCTGATGGGGGGGGCTGAATTTATCCTTGGCAATGATACAGGGCCGGTATTTTTAGGGGCGCGGACAAACCGGCCGACCCTTATGGTGATGGGCGCAGATACCGACCCGGATATGTCTGCCCCGACAGGCAAATATGCCGATTATCTCTATCAGGCAGAATTATCTGAATTACCGGCGCAAAAAGTATGGCAAAAATTACAGGAAATACGCCAAAAAGCCGACTAAAAATCAGGCCAAAAATCAGGCCAAAAATCTGGCCAAAAATCTGGCTAAAAACGATAGCGGTTAAAGCATTAGAAAGAGGAATTGGGCTCTGCCAGAAAGGCTATTTCCTCTGCACTGGATGGCCGGCCTAAAATCGCGTTTCGATGCGGAAAATGGCCAAAACGGGCGACGATATCGCGGTGGCGAGCGGCATAATCATAGGTGCGCCCGGATGTATGGGCGCTGAAAAGCGGCAGGGATTTTTCCTGAATGTCGATATCTTCTGAATGCATCATTGGCATCAGGAAAAATTGCCGTTTTGCTTCCATTTCTTCTTCTTCTACCCATTTTTGTGCCACCGCCCGAAGCGAAAGTGCCAGGGCTATCTCGTCTCCGGCAAAGGCTTTTGGCGTATCGCGATAGATATTACGGGTCATCTGATCCAGTAACAGTATAAGGGCAAGGCACCCTTGTTTTTCTGCTGCCCATCTATCGAGCTGGCCATTTAGCCCTTGTATGACCAACCCTTCAAACTGATCCCGCAAAAGCTGGTCAAAATCATCGCTCTTGGTAAACCAGTGTTCGGGGGTAATCTCTTCAAACCAGAAAGAGAGTATCTGTTGGATTTGTCTTTTGTCACTTGTCGTTATGGTCACCTCAGCCTCCGGTTAAAAAGCTGGTGAGGTCTGAATATCAGGTGCAAAAGACGCCCCTTCTTTAATCGATGACCTTACCAGGGTTTAGAATAGCTTTAGGGTCGAGCAGATGTTTTATCTGCGACATTAAAGATAGGGCGACAGGGTCTTTAACCTGTTTTAGCTGGTCAAACTTCATCACCCCGATACCATGCTCGGCACTAATTGAGCCCTTCACCTTTGCCAGCGCGATATAGATAGCTGCTTTTAACGGCTCTTTTTTTGCCTGCCAGTCCGGGTCTCCGCCCTCTTTCTCGATGATATTGAAATGCAGATTACCATCGCCCAGATGGCCATAGCTACAAATACGGCTTTCGGGGCAAACTTTTTTTACCTCTTCTACAGCGAAATCGTAAAAACGCTGTAAATCAGCGCGAGTTACCGAAATATCCGAATTAACCGGGTTTGATTCCCGTTTGGTGGATTCCGGGGCGTGTTCGCGGATATCCCATAATTGCTGGCGCTGGGTTTCATTGCGGGCCATGGTGGCATCGGTTATCAGGCCAGCTTCAAAACTGTCTGCCAGAAATTCTTCCAATGTTTCCAAAATCGGTATGCGTCCTGCCTCATCTTCTGTCCCGTCACGCGCATCCGAGCTGGCAATTTCCATCAGGATCATAAAATCGGGAATGGGGTCGAGGGGGCGCACAATATCCGGAAATTGTTTCAGCACCACATCCAGCAAGGTTTTTGGCATAATTTCAAAGGCCTCTACCTGCTCGCCACTGGCACTTTGCAGCTTGCCAAGCAGTTCCACGCCTGTCGCAATATCCGGAATAGCTGCCAGTGCAGTGGCCCGTGCCTTGGGCAGGGAAAATAATTTCATCGATGCGGCGGTGATAATCCCCAGCGTGCCTTCGCCGCCAATAAATAATTGTTTTAAATCATAGCCGGTATTGTCCTTGCGCAGAGGAGAGAGCAAATCCATCACCCGCCCGTCACATAACACCACTTCTATCCCCAGGCAGAGGTCGCGCGTATTGCCATAGCGCACCACATTTACCCCGCCCGCATTGGTGGACAGATTACCGCCGATGGTACAGCTGCCCTTGGCGGCCAGATTTAACGGGAAATATAAATCATGCTCCTCGGCCAATTTATGCAAATCCTGTAAAATACAGCCCGCTTCGACCACCATCGAGCGATTAGCCTCTGAAAAGGCGCGCACCTTGTTCATCCGCGAGAGGGACAGCACAAATGCCCGGCCGGTATTATCGGGGATACCGCCCCCCACAAGGCCGGTATTGCCCCCTTGCGGCACAATGATAATGCCTTGCTCATAGGCACGGCGCATAATCGCGCTGACCTGTTCGGTATTGCGCGGAAATAATACCGCTTCGGCATCGCCTGTGTAATTGCCGCGCCAGTCTTGCAGGAAAGGGGCTTTGTCATCTGCCAGGCTAAGGATATCTTTTTCATCCAGCAAATCATTAAAATGTTGTATATTGTTCATCTTCATCACTCATCATAAAAACTGTTTAATCGGCTGTTTTCAGACGATAAACATTTTTGAAACAACGCTATTCAGGCATCCGTGGTGCAGCTGCCCGGGCAAGGCGATCATTTATCGCAAGGCCTAATCCTGACATGGGGACAGGGGCAAAGGCAATAGATTTCACGCCCCTTTTGTCAGCTAAATGCATAAGGGCAAAAAGCCGTGCGGCTGCCTCGTGCAAATCCCCGTCAGGGGACAGGTTAAATTCCGAAATTACCCCTTTTGGCAAGGCACCAAACCCGACAAATATCTCATCTTCGCGGATATCTGCCGCATTTAGCCTGACCCTGGCAGACGGGGCATAATGGCTGGCCAATTGGCCAGGGGCGACCAGCGGTGCTGTATTTCTGTCCGGCGGGTTGGCAGGGGCGGCAACGTCCAGGCCGGTTTCTGTATAAATCTGCTCAAGGGTGATGGGCCCTGGCCGCAGCAAAAGGGGGCTGTTTCCGCGGCAATCAATAACCGTTGATTCCAGGCCGCGCTGGCACCTGCCGCCATCCAGAATAATATCACATTTATCGCCCAGCCCGTCTGCTACATGCCGGGCTTCAGACGGGCTGATACGCCCGCTTCGATTGGCAGAAGGGGCAACAACCGGCAGGCCAACACGCCCCAACAGGCGCAAGGCATCCGCATGGCCAGGTACGCGCACCGCCAGGCTGTCACTGCCAGCAGATGCCAACAGGCTAATCGGGCTATCTGCCGGGCGCTCAAGGATCAGGGTCAAAGGGCCAGGCCAGAAATGGACAGCCAGTTTTTCGGCAATTTTATTTGGCCGCCCTGCTTTTAGCGCGCTATCTTTATCGGCAAAATGGCTGATAAGCGGGTTGAATTGCGGCCGGTTCTTGGCGGCAAAAATTTTCACAACAGCGCTATCATCTGTGGCGATTGCCCCCAGTCCATAGACGGTTTCTGTTGGAAAGGCGACCAATCCGCCTTTTTTAAGGCAGGCAGCGGCCTCTGTCAGGCTGGCATCTGTAATAGCGGTGATAGACATCATTTTATATCTGTTGCTTTTATCAGGAAATTTCGGGCATCAACAAATGCTGGCAGTGGCGGGTCAGAACAGTTATGCTTTTTTCAGTAAATATATCCTGTCATCAATAGTGGCAGCCAGCGCCTGTTAATGTACCCCCGAGATATAAATAGAGCAAGAAACTGCAAATAGATAGCCAAGAAGAGAAAGGTTAATCCTGTTTGTTTGTCAGTCATCAAGGAAAGTAATAAATGTGTGGCCGCTTTAGCCTGACCGCAAATAATGACGAGCTGCATCAGCGTTTTGGTGTTTCTGTCTTGCAAAATCTTGTACCGCGCTGGAATATCGCTCCCGCACAATCCAGCCTTATCCTGCGCCAGCGCGGGCTGGAGCTGGGTGCTGAGATGGCCGAATTTGGCAAACCGGCAGGCCCGCAACATAAAAGGCTGATTAATGCGCGTTCTGAAACCGTAACGCAAAAGCCGACCTTTAAAGAGGCCTTTATCTATCGCCGCTGTCTGGTGGTGGCCAGTGGCTGGTTCGAATGGTCTGCCCCGCGCCAGCCCTGGCATATCCAGCTTCAGGATGGACGTGTGATGGCGATGGCGGGTCTTTGTTTTGACACCCCCAAAGGGCAATCGGCACAATTTGTCATTATGACAACAGATGCCGATGGCAGCTTGCAGGATTTGCATCATCGCTGTCCGCTTGTACTACCGGCAAGCCATTGGTCTGTCTGGCTGACAGGCAATGCTGAACAGGCAAAAAGCTGTCTTGTTCCGCCCTCTGCCCATTATTTTAACGCCTACCGTGTGCATCCGGATGTCGGCAATATTAAAAATGATAATGCCGGTTTGGTCGCCCCCTATAGCGAGGCAAAACCGGCCAGCCCGCCGCAAGCAGATTTATTTGGCTAGTTTGGCTGTTGCCGGGCTATCCCATTGGCCGGCTATCGCGCACCAGACAGGCATAAAGATGCCACAGCATAAGAGCGGCCGCCCCGCGATAGGGCTGCCAGAGAAGAGCAAAATTATCCATTTCTGCATGGGAAGGGCGGCCGGGCAAGTTTTTCAGCCGCTTGACCGCTTCCATCAGCGCCAGATCATTTCCCGGCCAGGCATCCAGATCTGCCAGACAAAATAGCCGGTAATTGCTGATAGTCCAGCCGCCTATACCGCGATAGGCTATCAGGGTTTTGGTAAAGATATCTGCTGGCTGTGTGGCCAATTGATTGAGGTCTAGTCTGCCTTCTGCCTCTGCGCGGGCAAGGTCGATAATATATTCCGATTTCCGGCGTGACAGGCCTTGTGCTTGCAAATCGGCATACTCCAGACGGGCAAGGGCTTGTGCGGATTGCCATTGCTGTTCGGCCAGACGTGACCACAGGGTTTGGGCAACCGCTCTGGATATTTGCTGGCCAAGAATAATACGCACCAGAGCCGGAAATCCGGCTTCCTGGAACCTGTCCGGGGGATTGCCCCATTGCGCTCTGGCATCGCAGAAGTCTGCATCAAGGCTATCCAGCGCTTCCAGTGCCGCAGACAGGGCGCACAGGACTTTAGATGATTTAGTAATTATGATATCTGACATAATAGCTGTCAGCTTAGGCGAAATTGTCAAAAACGACCAGCCTGTAAAAACGCAGCCTGGAAAAATGTATGAATAAACAAAGGATAACAGATATGTCCGATACGCATAAATCAGATACCCATCTGGTGTGGGATTTGCCTTTACGCCTGTTTCACTGGTTGCTGGTGATTTCTGTATTTGGGGCGATCGGTTCTGCCAAAGCCGGCGTGCTGAGCATTCATCAACATTTTGGCATGGCGGTAATGGGTCTGGTTCTGTTTCGCCTGATATGGGGATTTAGTGGCAGCCAGACTGCCCGCTTTGCCCGTTTTATCCGTCCCGTTCCTGAAGTGATAGAGATAATAAAGCAAATAAAGCAGGGAAAGGCAGATAAACGGGCAGGCCATTCCGCCCTTGGCGGCTATGCGGTATTATATCTGCTGGGAATATGTCTGGTGATGAGCGTTTCCGGCGCATTTTCAACAGATGATGTATTGTTTGAAGGGCCGTTTGTGGTGCTGATGCCCGGCGCATCGCCTAACGCTGAAACCGTGCATTCCATCGCTAAAAAATTTCTATTTCTGGGAATATTTTTGCATTTACTGGCTATGGTGGTCTATTATTTCAGGCTGAAAAAAAACCTTGTTCCGGCGATGGTGACAGGCCGGCATAAAGGCCTGACAGGCGATAGCGGATTTATTTCCTATCGTCATAATATGCTGGGGCTTCTGGGGCTGGGCGTTATCCTTATTGCCGCTCAATTACCGATATTGTTACAACCTGCCCTGTATTAGGCTTGCCCCCCGCCTATCAGGCTTGCCCAAAAGGAGGGGCGCGCCGCCCGCCAGCTAGTTAGCCTTATAGCTGGTATGACAGCTTTTGCATGTGCCGCCAACCATGCGCACCGCACCCATCACCGCCTCGCCATCCTGGCTGAGGGCAGCATCCCGTAGCACAAGGGCTGCCTGATGATTGGCGCTTGCCTTGTCCTTGAAATCATCAAAATTTTCCCAAATCGCAGGCAGAGCCCCACGGCTGGTTGCGCTGGCCGGGAAATAATTTGGCATATCATTCGCCCAATCGGCAATTTTTTGGGCACCATCTGCCAGTTCCTGCCATTTGCCCATGCTGACCTGGTCGCGGACAGCCTTCAGGATGGCGGCATTTTGTTTGAAATTGGCCTTGCGGGTCTCTACCATATCGCTGGCCATTAGCGGCAGGGGCGCGGCCAGAAAAAGAAGCAGGTAAGCAGAGATAAGTTTTTTCATATCCATTTTCCTTCAATATGATAGATTAGCGATAACTTCATTTTAGTTCCCACAGGCTTTGTGTGGTTTTTATACGCATTGCACCGGCTATCCAGATTGGCTTTATAGGCTGTTTTACCATTTTAGATGACGTTATCTGTTCAAATTAAGGGGGTGTTACTGACCCTCGCAGCGGTATGTTTCGGGGTCATTACAGGCGGTATTGTAAAAATGCTGTCAGGCGATCTTACCCTGCTTTCCACGCTGTTTTTTCGCTATTTGTTCTCGCTGCCGATATTGGGGCTGGTGGCCTGGCAAGCGCGAGGGCGCGATATGCTGCATATCACCCAGAGGCGGACAATGGCCATACGGGTGATGTTTGGGCTGGCAGGGATTAGTTTCTGGTTTTTATCGGTACGCAATATTCCCCTTGGCCAGGCAACAGCGCTTTTTCAATCCTCTGTTTTGTTTATCACCCTTGCATCGCCCCTGCTGCTGGCAGAAAAAGTGGGGATTTATCGCACGATGGCGGTGATTGCCGGTTTGCTGGGCATCGTGTTGTTAACAGATCCCTTTTCGCAAGCAGTCACCCCGGCGGTTCTATTTGCGGTATTCGGGGCGATGGCCAGTGCAGGCCTTGCCATTACCTTGCGCAAGCTGGGCAAGGGCGATCAGCCTGTCACAGTGGCTTTTGTCTATAACAGTATCGGGTTTTTGGTGTTTTCCCTGATGGTTCTTATTTTGCCCGGACAGTTTGTTTTGCCAAGCCTGAACCAGCTGTTAATGCTGGTTGCGCTGGGGATGTTCAGCTCGCTTTTGCAATTATGTTTTACCACCGCCTATCGATATAGCGAGGCGGTAGTGGTTGCCTCTTTGCGCTATCTGCAAGTCCCGATGGCAGCTATTTTCGGCTTTCTGCTTTTCTCGGAAGTGCCAACGGCTATTCAATTATGCGGAATGGTGGTTGTGGTTTCTTCTTGTATGTTTATTATCTGGCGCGAATTCACCATTTCACGCCAACGAGCGATAGATAAATAATTGCGGTCAGGAGAGACAAAATGATTATCCGGGTTATGGGCGAGATCGAAATACATTGTTTTGAGCAAAAAGGCGAAGCCGCCCCGGCTGGCAAGCTCGCTGCATTAACGTCTATCGACAGCCCCGGCGATGGCGATATTATTAACTGGCTTGGCAAGGCACTGGATGATGCGGGCGCACCATCGCTGGACGAGGATGCTGGCTGGCGCGAGCAGGTAGAAATAGCCGCCAGTATTCTGGCCGCCCCGGCGTTGGCAAAGGCCGATGCAGATGATTTTGTCCTGTTGCTGGTGTTGCGCGAAAAATGGCCGGTTGGCAGTAAAGCCCGCTTTAAGGCTATCGCCGACAGGGTAGGGGCAAGCCACACCTATCGTTTGCTGGCCTGTCCCTTGCAAAAGGGCGCGGATATCAGGGATGAAGACAGTTTAAGCAAGGCAGAAGCCGCCGCGCTTCGCGCGATGGTACCGGTCTTGAAAAAGGCGCGCAAACAATTTGCCAACAGCTCTGGTCTGCAACAATTTTTACAGCAGCTAAATTAGGCAAAAACCTGATCTAGACAGCTAGTTCCGGCCGATTTTTAAATTCTTCCAGCGCGTCTGGATTGGCCAGGGCTTCGGTATTTTTAACTGGCCGACCCTGAATAATATCGCGTACCGCCAATTCGGTGATTTTGCCTGAACGGGTGCGCGGAATATCCCCCACTTCCAGAATAACAGCCGGGACATGGCGGGGGCTGGCCTCTTTTTTCAGGCTGGCACGGATATTTGCCTGAATATCCTCATTCAGGGCATACCCCTCTTTCATGCGCACAAATAATACCACCCGCACATCATGGTTTATCATCTGGCCAATCACCAGAGATTCGGCTATCTCCTCAAAGGCTTCAACAATGCGGTAAATCTCGGCTGTGCCAATGCGTACCCCGCCCGGATTGAGCGTTGCATCCGAGCGGCCATGAATAATAATGCCGGCATGATCGCTAAGGGTTGCCCAGTCACCATGCCGCCAGATATTTGGATAGACATCAAAATAGGCCTCATGATAGCGGCTGCCATCACTATCATTCCAGAAACCGACAGGCATGGAAGGGAAGGGGGCAAGACAGCATAGCTCGCCCTGTTCGCCCGATATTTGCTGGCCATCATCATCCAGAATAGCGACTTCCATCCCAAGGGCGCGTACCTGAATTTCGCCCGCATAAACAGGCTTTACCGGACATCCCAGAACAAAACATCCCATAATATCTGTGCCCCCTGAAATAGAGGCAAGCTGGATATCGCTTTTTATTCCGTCATAGACAAAACCAAACCCTTCTGCGGAAAGGGGCGAGCCGGTAGAGCACAGGATACGTAAATGGCGGAGGTCAAATTGTTTCATCGGACGCAGGCCGGATTTGCGCACCGCATCTATATATTTTGCCGAAGTTCCGAACAGGGTCATCTCTTCCTTTTCGGCAATTTGCCATAAATGTTCAGGGCCGGGATGGAACGGATTGCCTTCATAGACGATTACGCTTGCCTGCATCATCAGCCCGGAAACCAGCCAGTTCCACATCATCCAGCCACAGGTGGTAAAATAAAAAATCCTGTCTTTATCGGAAATATCGCTATGCAGGCGATGTTCCTTGATATGCTGTATCAGCGTGCCGCCGGCAGAATGGACAATACATTTTGGCGCGCCTGTTGTCCCGGAGCTATAAAGAATATACAGAGGATCATTAAAGCCAACGCGGCAAAAATCATCTATCGGGGCATGGCTCAGGCTATCGGCAAACAGCCCGCTGCCCGGTATGGCAGAGATATCCGGCCGGGGGGTGAGATAGGCATCTATCAGCACATATTCTAGCGACGGCAATTTTTGCATCAGCTCTGCAATGATTTCCAGCCTGTCTATCGGCTTGCCATTATAGCGATAACCATCTGCTGTAATCAGTAATTTAGGGGTAATCTGGCCAAAACGATCGGCCACGCCATTTAACCCGAAATCAGGCGAACAGCTGGAAAAAATAGCGCCCAGACTGGCAGTGGCCAGCATGGCGATAACCGCGGTTTCATTATTGGGTATATAGGCGGCCACACGATCGCCTTTTTCAATGCCCTTTGCCTGCATCCAGCCCGCCAGTGCCAGTACCTTTTCCCGCAATTCCTTGCGGCTCAGGCGGGTGCATCTGCCATCCTCGCCATAGGCGATAAAGGCCGGGCGGTCATCTGCGTCTGCCAGCATATTTTCGGCATAATTCAGCCGCGCATCCGGGAAAAATTGCGCCCCGGGCATTTTATCGCCGTCAATTAATAAACGGCTGCCCTTATCACCTATCACCCCGTGCCAGTCCCACAAGGCGGACCAGAACAGATCCGGGGCATCCACAGACCATTGCCAGAGCTGTTCATACTCTTTGTGCCAGTCAAATCCATGCCGGTTTTTGATATAGCTCGCAAAGTGATAAATTTGTGTTTTTTCAATGTTTTGGGGTTGCCATAATAGATCGCCTGCTTCGATAAAGGTCATGGCTGTCTCCAGAATTTGCCGATGCTTGTCAGGGCTATCATCTTAGCCAGAGCAGGCGCGATGTAAACTGCCTCGGTCGGGTTTTTTGTCAAAAACTAACCCTTTCGATCTAGTCTTTTGTATAACTGTTTTCTGCTTCGTTAATATGTTTTTAATCATTTTACCTTTTCTTTTCGGGAAAAATGACAAAACAGGATATGTGATGCTTATAGAAGAAATGCAAGCCTATCTCTCAGGGGAATTACGCGCAATGGAAGGGGGTAAATTTTTATATTACCCCGAAGCCTCGCCGGTAATCCTGCAACTCGAATGCATAGAAGATGGCAGATTGCTGGTTTATTGCAGTTTTGCCCGCGATGGCAGCGGGTTATTTTTAGCCTCTTTCATGACCTTGCTCCTGACCGAGGATGTGGGCGTTATCAGCCCATCTGCCTTTGCTGTGCCGGCAGGTTTGGGATGTGTGACAGGTTCTGTCTCGCAGACCTATTTTCAGATATTGCCGCCATCAAAGGGCAGGAATAACGCGCTGCAGTACCAGGCCTTTGCTGCTTCCTGTCTGTTATTTGCCCGTGAAATGCAGGGGAAATCAGCAGATTTATATGACACAAATACGCTTTTGGAAGACCGGTTACCGGCCTGTAATCTGGCAGATTTCAGAATTGCGCATTTGATGGAAAATATCGACGAAGCCTAGGGACTGGCTATTTCCCTCTTCTGCCCTAATCGGCGCACTGCCCTGTCTTTCCTCCCTTGGCAGGGCAGTGATTATTTCTATCCCACTGGACAATTATTCTTAACTCAGGCAAGAGACTATAAATCGCGTGGCATAACGGCATGAGATAGGCGGAGAGAGATGATGACCAGCCAGTTTGATTTTGATCTTATTGTGATCGGGGCAGGTTCGGGGGGCGTGCGTGCCGGGCGTATCGCGGCTGGCTATGGGGCGCGGGTAGCTGTCATCGAAGGCGACCGGCCAGGCGGGACTTGTGTGATACGCGGCTGTGTGCCGAAAAAATTGCTGGTTTATGGGGCAAGTTTTGCCGGTGAGGCAGAAGATGCAGCCGGATTTGGCTGGCAGCTGGACGGGCTGCGCCATAGCTGGGCACAGCTTATCGCAGCCAAGGATAAGGAAATAGACAGGCTGGAAGGCATTTATCGCAATTTGCTGAAAAATGCCGGGGCAACCCTGATAGAAGGGTGGGGCAAAATTACCGGCCCCCACAGCGTTTTGGTCGGCACAGACAGCTATACAGCCGAGCGGATATTAATTGCAACCGGCGGGCATCCGGCCATGCCAGCTATCCCCGGTTTGGCCGAAAATGCGATAACCTCGAATGAAGCGCTGGATCTGAAACAGCGCCCGAACCATATTCTGGTCTATGGTAGCGGATATATCGCTCTGGAATTTGCCGGTATCTTTGCCGGATTTGGCAGCCAGGTTGATCTGGTCTATCGCGCGGATTTACCGCTTCGCGGATTTGATGACGATGTACGCCGGCATATTGCAGAAGCCCTGACAGACAGAGGGATAAATCTGGTCTCAGGCCGCACTATTTCAGAGGTTAAACAGACAGATACAGGCTATGAGGTGGTATTGGATAATGGTCGTGTTCTGACCCCTGACAAGGTGATGGCCGCAACCGGCAGAAGCCCGAATATTGAAGGGCTGGGTCTGCAAGAAGCAGGTATCAAAACAAATGAACGCGGCGCGGTCATGGTCGATGAGCGGAGCCAGACTTCCACCGCGTCTATCTATGCGGTAGGCGATGTGACAGACCGGATTAATCTTACCCCCGTTGCGATTGCCGAGGGTCATGCCTTTGCCGATACCCATTTTGGCGGCATTGCCCGCCATATCGGCTATGATAATGTGCCTTCTGCGGTGTTTAGCCAGCCCAATATTGCGTCTGTCGGGCTGACCGAGCCGCAGGCCATTTCCGAATATGGCAAAATAGATGTCTTTGAAAGCCGCTTTCGGGCAATGAAAAACACCCTTTCAGGGCGGCCGGAAAAAACCTATATGAAGCTGATTGTTGCCAAAGATAGCCAAAAGGTTATTGGCGTGCATATGGTCGGCCCGGATGCGGCCGAGATAATGCAAGGCATGGCGATTGCCGTGAAAATGGGGGCAAAAAAATCGGATTTTGATGCGGTTATCGGCATCCATCCCTCGGCCGCAGAAGAGTTTGTCACCATGCGGACACCGCGCCCCTAGACAGGGTTTTGACCCTGGATAAAAAAAGCGTTCAGTTTCCTTTGCTTTTAGCGTCTGATCTCGCTATTTTAAGCCCATTCATTCTAACCAAGAGGCGGTGGAGTGCCAAA